>WNGB01048701.1_pt1 | contig 10853 bp, 12 predicted proteins | sample 5400681 | NCBI WGS metagenome assembly WNGB01 (sample SAMN13153367, study PRJNA577476) | soil metagenome | isolation source: 115 cm soil or saprolite under grassland replicate 2 | place: USA:California | collected 2016-06-15 | reverse complement strand
ATAACATGCCTGTTCGTCGAGTAGAGTGTCGAGCGGAAACTGCATCATGACGAACCTCCATCCTCAAGCCGATGATAGATCGTGATGCAGCAAGAGCAATACCGTTGTGCTCTACACCTCTAAACCGACATGAGCCAAGACATTTATGGACCGAACTATAGACTTGAAGTAGATGGCATAACAAGAGAAGGCAGTGCAAATTACCCAACAGGTAGTAAGCCAACTGACTTGACTGATGGTACAATGAAGGCCATATATCGCGCGGATGGAAGTGGCGGCTGGAGGCTGCATACCATGTACCCTGAACCGAAAAACGTACCCTAAACCCAGAATATAGGAGTATAAAATGACACAGAATCTTCCAGAAACCTTAACACACGTCCTAAAATATTATTGTGACGTGGACAGCTTTGATACGGAAACCCCAGGATTAATACGGCGATATCTCAACCATGAGAGATTTCCAGGCAGGAATGAACAATTCAAATGCGAATTAACTGAAGCTATTCTCAATCACACAATCTCTCCGGAGCAGTATGAGCGGTTAACAAACGTGGATTACGATACACCAGAGGAGGTAGAGGCGTGGCTACGGCTGCTTTGGCAGTATATTTATGGTGACGAGCCTATCCCAACCAACAAGATGTCCGAATAAATTGCCACGGACGCAGAGTTAGAGATGGCATATGTAATCGGTCAAAGCTTCCCAAAAAAGGCAGCACAGCTTCGTGATCAGATCAGCATGATTTTGATGGAAATATAGCCTGATGCTGACCAAGGCTTTCAGCTGAACCCGCGGATCGTGCTGTGTCGCCAGAGCCGCCAGATTGTGGCCTTTGTCGTCAGGGATCGGAGTGAAGCGAGCTGCCGGCGTTTGTGGTATGCCATTCCCGCAGCCGATTGGCTGCCGGTCGACGCCGGCTGCCCGCGCGACGTACGAGCGGGCAATGGCTGTGGTGCGCGCCCAGCTGGTGAGGAAGCCTTCGCGGCGGCGTGGGCCGAAGGGCGTGTCGCTGGAGCAGGCCATCGCTGAGGCGGTGGATGACGCAGGCGAAGTGCCAAAACAGGCTGAATGCTGAGCCAATACTCAAAGTGACAAAGTAGTATTAAAGGCGGCGTCATAGTTGGCCAGGACTTGCCGCAGATGCTCCACCGCTTCCCCCGACAGCCGGCCTTCGGTGCCCTCCACAATCCAGCGTGCTGCCGCAATCAGCGCCCCGAGCTCATAGACATGGAGAGTGATGCGCAGCATGGTTGGGCGGATCTGTTCGATCTGCACCCTTAGGTCTGCTGGTGTGCGATGTATGCCCCGACTTGTTGGAGTTGCTGAGTGAAGCGATCGTAATCGTAGCGCATCCCATTGAGATACACACTCGTTGTTGATAGTGCCTTCCCAGCTGTTTGGTACCTGCCCTTCCGCCCAGTAGTGCTCAGTCCTGATGGGAGTGGGTGGTAGCGTTATCTCAAGTATTTCCCGCTTACCCAGCCTTCACGACGGTCGGCAAGGGCACGCACGCGTATCCATGTGGTACCTTGGTCATCGACAGTTGATTCGCCAAGCTGCTCAACCTCTTCACCGGCACGCAGCTCACGGATAAAGGTGTCTCCAGATATGATAGGCAGCGTCCGTAGGTTTAAGCCGTTTTGCACGACCACATGGATCGTGCCGGACGTGCTCACCGATGTGTCTGCTGGTGGCGGAGTATAGGCTGATGGAAGGGCGGGCGAAGCTACAGGTACCGTGCTTGAGGGAACGGCTGTGGCCGTCGGCGATGGAGAGGTATCGTCGGCTCGCATCTGGAGGATGCCTCCTCCAATAAGGGCCAGCAGAAACCCAAGTATCAGCATTGATACCAGGTGCACATAGTGGGACTGCCAGAATGTTCGTGGCAATAACCCAAGGATCGGGATCTTCCGCATCCACCGGCTCATCGGGGAAGCTTTGAGGCGCGAGCCGTATCGTACGGCTACCTTCTCGATAAGTGTTACGAGCGCATTGGCCAGAACCCAGTGGAGGCTTTTCGTGTGGTGTTTTAAGTAATCCAACGCAACTTGCGCACTTGCCGGCCGCCTCTGGACATCCAGCTCCATCATTTGCAGCAGCGTGCGCTCAAGGCCAAGGGGAATCGTACCCCGCTTCACATTTCTAGGGGAGGCAAGCTTCTTGCCAAGAAGCCGTTCTCCGCTATCCGTAGGGGGAATACCTGTGAGCAAGTAGTACGCAGTCGCCCCTAAGCTGTAGAGATCAGAGGAGGGGACAGTCTGCGTGCCTTTAATCTGCTCGGGGGGCGAGAAGTTTGGCGTGAATGCCTTCGCCTCTTTCTGCGTCTCGGTACTTCCTTTTGAGATGCCAAAGTCAAGCAACACACAGCGGCCACCTGGCAGGTATTTGATGTTATCCGGTTTGAGATCGCGATGGATGATTTTTCGTTTGTGGAGCTCGGACAAATGGGCGAGCATGGTGTATAAGAAGGCTTCCACCTGTTTGGGAGGCCATTCGCGTATTTTCTCGTCAAAGGTCGTATGCGGTTCACCAAGGCTCGGTAAAGATCACAGGTTTCTTGATAGACAACCCACAGACGACCTTATTGAGCTGCAAAGAACCCTTGGCGTAAAAATGAGCGAATCATAGGCTGGAATAAATGAAAGGTGTGACGCGTGCTTTGCTAAAATCTCCGGCTCCTTAGTAAGTTGCGTAGTGAGAATCTCCTTGACCGCACAGCGTCGCCCCAGCTTGATGTCTGTCGCTTCATAGACGGAGCCGAACCCGCCCTTGCCTTCCTGCCATAAGAGGCGGTAGCGATTGTGCAGAATCAAAGGGTGGCTGCATTTGGGGCAGAACTTGGCGGAAAGACTCACTCGATAGTTGCAGAAGGCACATTTCCCGTCTGCCATGATGCTCCCCACATCCTGTGATAGGAGCGCTCCCCAAGCGCCCGGGGTTTATGTTGCTATCAGCGAATGTTGATTCGTGTATAGCTGATGGCTATCTGCCTGCTCGTGGCATCTCAGGATCAGGTCAGGCGTCTCGCGCACGGGTAACGCTCGTCTCAAGCCGCAGGCCGAACCCCCGCACGGTTGTGATCACTGGTGGGCTCTGCCCCGTCTCCTCCGCCACCTCAGATAACCGTCGGCGCAGTTTCGCAACCATCGTGTTGAACGTATCGGCATAGGTGTCGTCGTATGACTGCCCCCAGGCTGCCTGAAAGCAGCTCTCGCGGGAGCAGACTGTGCGGTAGTTCGCGGCAAGGTGGCAGAGCAGCTTATATTCAACTGGACTCAGTTGTACCGGCTTCCCGTACACCTTGACGACGTGCATATGCTCGATGATCTCGAGCGCAGATGCGCGCTCGGCTGCTGTGACGGGAACTGTTTCCTCAGGGTCGGCAAACTCCAGACATATGTCCTGGGTGCCGAGACAGATGCGGTCGCCAGACTGGAGCTGGTACGCGGCGTCAATGCGCTCGCCATTAACAAAAGTGCCGTTCGCGCTGCCGTTATCGAAGAGGATGTAGATTTCGTCGTGAAGCTCGATTCGGGCATGGATGCGTGAGACAGTCGTGATGTCCAGGCTAACAGCACAGGTAGACGAACGGCCAAGCGTGGTCACATCATCGGTCAGCTGTACATTCAGTCGTGCTCCCTCAGCATCCTGGTAAATGATCACTCCCGGCTGCACGCGTGTCATAGTGTCTCCTCAAGGGCCGATGGTTAGCTGCCACTCATCCACTCGTCAATCAGGTGTGGCGATGAAGAGCAGGCGTTGGAACTGGCATGAGGTGGAACTGTATGTCTGCTCCCGGCCAGCACCACGCGTAAGGCGAGAAACAATGTGCTGAGCCGCTCTTGTACGCTAGGTGCAGGTTGTAGCGTCGTTCCATGGCCTGCTCGGAGCGTCAGCATCCACACTGTTACATGTGGGCTGGTTGTCGGCTCGTGCTTAACGACGGGTCAGGGATATTCGTGCTAACACCCGCTTGTCGCCGTCTAAGTTCCATCAATTGTTGAGGGTGGCACGTGGGTAGCATTGTAGCTTAAGCCTACTCTATGATCAAGCGTCAGCTGATCACATTGAGCGATAACAACTGGATGTGTCGTTTCTTGCTCTCGCTAATAACTCAAGTCTAACTTTAGGGAGTAAGAAACTGAGTTCTATCCAAACTCTGATCCAAACCCAGCCTACAGTTATCTCCCCTGCCTATGAAAGTGCGAGACCAGAGACAGCCATCGGCCGGTAGCTTTCTCCGCAATGTTTAGCATCCGTTTAGGTAACGTTTGGGCTCCTTACATTCTGCTTTTGTGGTTTTGCGTGTTTAATACTCACAACGGAACCACTCATAATATAGAAGGAGGGCAACAATGGTTCGGCATAATAACCCCCACAGCCCGTTCAAGCTGTTCAACCCGCACAGCCCGCTGAATACTCGCAAGCATACAGGGGGGCGGTGGCACGCCCTCGTATGCATCGTAATGGTGCTGCTCTCCCTGGGCGCAACGCTGCTGGAAGTACAGCCCATACACGCGCAGGTGAAGCCTACCCTGGTACCGCTGGAGCCGTACTGGAGCGACGACCGGGAGGACAACTTCACCACGGCGACGGCCGCTGGCAGGGACAGCGCGATTGACGCCGGCTACGGCTTCGTCCGGGTCGAGGGCTACGTCTTCACAGAACCCCAGCCGGGTACGGTGCCGCTGGAGTCGTACTGGAGCAACGACCGGGAGGACAACTTCACCACGGCGACGGCCGCCGGTAGGAATAGCGCGATTGACGCCGGCTACGGCTTCGTCCGGGTCGAGGGCTACATTTACCCGTCGACATACAAGCCGAAGCTCCTAGAAGTCCTGTCAATCTACTGCTTCGAGACGGAAGACAGCGATCCTTTCGGTGAAGACGAGGCCTATCTGCTTATCGACGGCGAGAAAGTCTGGAGCGGAGACATGGACGACGGCGACACAGTCTACCCGCGTGGTACGATCGGCTTCCGACCGTTCGCAACGGATATCACGCTGACCCTGAAGGAGGAGGATGATTGGCCTGACCGTGATGACACCCTCGGTACATATCTGATCTCCGTAAGTGAGGCTGATGGTGCAGAGCGATTTGTCAGATTCGATGGAGATGACGCTTTGTACCTGATTAATTACCGAGTGCTCCCGTAGTAGGCACCGCTGTCCGATACAATCTAGGCACCAGGGTGAGTCACAGCTGTAACTCACCCTGGTGCCTAGGCGTTGATGCTTGTACTACACTGGCAGGATTTTGACGGAGCGCTTACCAATCTTCCAGATTGGCACTGTCGCCGCCGATGTCGCTGAAGCTGCTGAGCTCGAACTAAATGATTGTCCGATCGTTTGGGGCTTCAGCATCGTTATCCCGGTTCAGATGCCAGCCGGCACCACATACCGCGAGGCGCATGAGTTGTTTGTGCAGCTCGCCGAGCGGGTGAACGATGCTATGAACCGGATTTGCGATGAGATGGGCGATAGTGACGGTGGCAAGGTCTGTACTGCTGAATTCGAGCTGGTGGCCTAGGAAGAAACACACGCGCGCCGCTCTCGCTGTGGGGACGGCGCGTTGCTTTGTCGACGGAAGTTCTAACACCTATGGTGCTGCTTTCCTGACAGGACAGATAGCCCCATCACTGCTATACTGTTGGTTAACCATATTTTTACAAAGAAGCCGCTGGCTTTTTGCAATCGGGGGCTGGCGGCTATTCGCGAAAGGAACTGGCTATGGAGCCAGAGCAAACTAGCCCTCGTCAGACCATTGCCGTAGAGTGCGCACGGCTGTTAGATGGGGGTTTTTGCATATCCCCCCAAAACGGTGCATTAGCGAGATTCGGCGGTTGCTCCTTCTTGCCCGGTAGTTAGGGAAACTTCGACCAAACGCGCTGTGGGTCAACTATCGGCGCGGAGTACCTCTGCGATTGCCTGCTCCAGCGTCATGGCATGCCCCGCCGCTCGTGCCTGCTGAAACGCCGCCTCGCCCAGCTGTGCCCGCACCCGCTCCATACTACGCGCATAGTTGGCGCGGTCGCGTGGCGGCAACTGCGCCCCGGTCGCCTCACGCAGGGCGGCCACCGCTCCGTAGAGCCGGGCTGCACGTTCGGCCTGCGCCTGTCCCTCGGCGACCAATGCCAAACCCTCCAGACCGCCGCCCGGCCGTAATCACCCTGATGCCGTGCGAGTTCCCCAAGATGGTGGAGCGCCCAGAGCGTGCCACCCCAGAACCCCCACTGCCGCATCACCGCCAGACCTGCTTCGATGAGTGTTCTCGCTTGGTCATACTCGCCTTCCGCGCCGGCGATCTTTCCGAGGCTCATCAGGTTATACGCGATGTAAATCTCGTCTCCCAGTTCGCGGTAGAGCGCCAGGCTCTCTTCGTGAAAGGAGCGCGCCGCCGCATAGTCACCTTGGAGCCACGCGAGCAGCCCCAAAAAGAGGAGTGCCTCAGCGCTGCCGGCCAGGTTGCGCAACGCCCGCCAGGCTGCCAGACTTTCCATCAGTTGAGATCGCGCTACCACGTAGTCACCCTGATAGTAGGCGATATTCCCCAATTCGAAGCGCGCCTGGGTCATGCTCCAGGTATCGCCACGTTCGCGGGCGATCGCCAGGCTCTCTGTGAACGCGCCGCGCGCCGCGGCGTAGTCGTTCTGCCATTGCGCCAACCGGCCCGCGCCAAACAGCGCCTGCGCGCGCACGCCGGACCCGGCGGTGGGATCGCCAGTGCGCGCCAGAACCTCCGCGAGCCATATCCGCCCTTCCGTCAGGTGACCGCGCGATAACCAGAACCGCCAGAGTATGGCCGCCAGGCGGAGCCCAATCGCCGCTCCAGCAACCGTCGTCCTACTCCAGGCCAGCACCGCGCGCAGGTTATTATGCTCCTGCGCCAGGCGCTCCAGCCACGCTCCCTGCACGGCCTGCCGAAGTTGCGCTTCCGCAGCTTCCGCCAGAGCCAGGTAATACGCCGCGTGCTGGTGCCGCAGCATTTCCGCCTCCTCGCTCTCCTCCAGCCGTTCCAGCGCGTACTCGCGGATCGTCTCCAGCATGCGATAGCGCGCTGCATTGCCTGCCTGATCGACCTGCACCAACGATTTGTCGACCAAGTGTCCGAGTAAATCGAGAGTTGAGAATTGAGCACTGAGAACCACACGATCATCTTCTGCTTTTCTCAATTCTTCATTCTCAATGCTCAAGTCGCATACGGCTTCGGCGGCTTCCAGCGTCCAACCGCCGACGAACACCGCGAGCCGGTGCAGCAGCACTCGTTCCTGGTCGGTCAGCAGGTCGTAGCTCCAGTCGATCAGCGCCTGCAACGTCTGGTGCCGCGGCAGCGTGGTGCGCGAACCGCCCGTCAGCAGCTGGAAGCGGTCGTCCAGCCGCGCCGCGATCTGCTCGACCGTCAACATGCGGGTCCGCGCCGCGGCCAGTTCGATCGCCAGCGGGATGCCGTCCAGCCGCGCGCAGATCTGCGCGAGTGGCGCGGCGGTGGTAGCCGTTAGCTCAAACGCGGGCTGGACCGCACCCGCCCGCGCGACGAACAATTGCACGGCCTCGTAGTGTGCCAGCTGATCGAGCGGCGGCAGCTGGTGCGGGTCGGGCACTGCCAGCGCCGGCACCCGGAAGAACGCTTCGCCCGCAATCCCGAGGGGCTCGCGGCTACTGGCGAGCACGCGTAGCCGCGAGGCGGCGCGGAGCAATGTATCAGCCAGCTGCGCGCAGGCGTCGATCAGGTGCTCGCAGTTATCCAGCACCAGCAGGAGCTGCTTATCGTGGAGATACGCCGTGAGTGTGGCCAGCAACGCTCGGCCCGGCTCCTCGCACACACCCAGCACCGTCGCGATCGTCTGCACGATCAACGCCGGGTCGGCCAGCGGCGCCAGCTCGACCAGCCAGATGCCGGAGGGGAATTGAACCAGCATATCTTCGGCGAGCCGGAGCGCTAGACGCGTCTTGCCGCTGCCGCCTGGGCCGGTCAGCGTCAGCAGGCGCGCGTTGCCAAGCATCGCCGCGATGGTCACCAGCTCGCGCGCACGACCGATAAAGCTGGTGAGTTGGAGGGGGAGGTTGTGCTGTGGGATAGTGGCGGGCGTGTCGGGCGCGTGCAGCCGATCGACGGCCAGCTCACCGCGGGCTGATCGAAGAAACGCCGCGCGCTCGTCGGGCGAGATGCGCAGCTGCTCGGCCAGCCGCGCGGCGATCTGGGTTGAGGGTCTGCGCTCGTCGGCCTCGATCTTCTGGATCGTTACCTCCGCGCAGCCAACCTTCCGCGCCAGGTCGGCCTGCGTCAAATCGAGCGCCTTGCGACGGCGCCGCACCCAGTAGCCAAATGAGGCTGGCTCGTCCATTCTGCCTCTCCCGACCACGCAGCCCTGCTGTGACCATTGCCGCAAGTCATACAGCGCCGTGTATGAGCAGTGTATCGCTGATTGTATCACTTTCCCATACCCGTGAGAAGCAGATTCATTGTGTAATAGCTTCAGCAAACAAGTCAATGTACACAACAGGAGGACGACAATGCTCGACCCAATGACTTCTCGATTGGCGCAGGTGCTATACCAGGAACGACTCCAGGCGGCGCAGGCAGCGCGGCAGCGGCGGACAAGATGGGTTGCCATCCCAGGCCCGATCGATCGGCTGCGGCTGGCGATCGGGAAACAGCTGATCAGTCTGGGCCAGCGGGTGCAGGCCGCAGCGGTGCGCCGCGAGGCCAAGGTGTGACGCTCGCGCGGAGAATAGTGACCGGACGACGGCGCAGCCGGTGCAGCCAGGGTGGGAACTACGCGTTCGCGGGGAGTGCCTCGGCGATCGTCTCGTCGAGCGAGAGCGCCGCGCCCGCGGCCCAAGCGACGGCGAATGCTTCATCGCCAAGTTGGGCACGCCAGCGCGACGGCTCGCTCGTAGGTCGCCCGGGCGGCAGCCCAGGACGGCCAGGCACCAGGCGCTGGTGACGCGATCGCCCATCTCATCGCACAGCTGGTATAAGACGACACTATGATGGGAGGCTCGTATGGTACTCAAGAGCAAACACGCCTTGATCACGGGTAGCTCGCGCGGCATCGGCCGCGGGATCGCGCTCGCGCTCGCCCAGCGCGGCGTCAACCTCGCTGTTCACTATTACCAGAATGAAGCGGCGGCCAACCAGACTCTGGCTATGGTCCGCGACCGTGGCGCTGAAGGCTTCGTGGTCCAGGCCGACGTCGCGCGCCCGGAGGAGGTCAGCCGGATAGTGAGCCGGGTCAAGGCCGAATTCGGGAGCCTAGACATCTTTGTGAGCAACGCACGGCCCGAGCTGCCCCTCTTTTTCCAGGCGCCGCTGGAGATCACGCTGGAGCAGTGGGACATGGCGTTCGATTCGCAGGCCAAGGCGTTCCTCATAGGGGCCCGCGAAGCAGCCCGGCTCATGGGCGCTGGCGGCCGGATCTTCGCGATCACCTACGCGACCGGTAGTCGCACCGGCGGCTTGCAACCCTGGATCGGGATGGGGTCGGCCAAGGCGGCGCTGGAGTCGCTGGTGCGCTACTTCGCGGTGGCGCTGGCCGGGCGCGGCATCACGGTGAACGCGATCAGCCCCTCATGGACCGAGGACAGCGTGCTGAACAGCCTGCCGGAGGAGGCGCAAGCCCTGGTCAGAGGCTGGCATGAGCGCGGCTGGACGCCGATGCGACGATTGGGGATCCCGGCCGACATCGGCAACGTGGTGGCGCTGCTGTGCGCGGACGAGGCGGGCTGGATCACAGGGCAGGTGATCTGCGCGGATGGTGGCGCGTCCGTGATGAACGCTGAAGTCCCCCCCGAAATTCAGTTTGGCTAGCGATTCAATGTGTTTCACTACAATCGACTGCATCTGCCGATTGCGCTGGCTGAACGCCGGGGCCGAGGTGTGCCTAGCGCTGTGTGGGATCGGCCTGAGCTGATTCTCCTTGGCTTCGCCGTCGCGACTATTGTCTCCGATGCTCCTGTGGCTGACCAGCGCGGACATCAACGTGATCAGCGCATGTGATGTGGGGGGATATGCAATCCCCCCACAAAGGTGCAATCAGCGGGGTTCGGCGAGTGCTTCCTCTGGTGCAGGACTGGCTTCACTGAGATAGCGATAGACCGTCGCTTTTGCAATCCGGTAGTCGCTCATCAGGGTCCGAATGAGCGTTCCCTGCCGGCGCCGAGAGTGCAGTTCCGCAATCTGCTGCCGCGTTAAGGATTTATGGCGGCCAAACACCACGCCACGCGCTTTGGCGTTCTGTATCCCTTCCATTTGCCGCTCGGCGCGGAGTTCCGTCTCAAATTGGGCAATCGCGCCCAGCATATGGAACAGTAGCCGCCCCGTCGCATCGTTGGTGTCAATCTGCTGATCGAGCACCTGCAGATGGACGTGCTTCCGCTGCAGCTCCTCCGCGATTTGGCACAGGTGCAGGGTCGAGCGGGCTAGCCGGTCCAGGCGGGTCACGACAAGCGTATCCCCTTCCCGCACATAGTCCAGACAAGCATCCAGGCGCGGTCGTTTCAGCGTGCTCCCGCTGCGCTTTTCCTGATAGATCTTATCGCAGTGCGTGAGCTTGTCGAGCTGGACCTCGAGACTTTGTCCCACCGAGCTGACCCGTGCATAGCCAATGAGCGCCATACTGGTCCTCCATGTCTCAGAATGTCTAAGATGATAAAAGAATGGTATTATGAGACACATTTTGAGCCATTGCAAGGCCCATATCTCAGATTCTCTACCTTCTGAGACTCGCCGTTGGTGTGTCAGGAGGATGATCGGTGACCGGTCGAGCGGAGCCCACACCATCAAAGCGCTTACGGATTCTCACCGAGGAGGAAATTGAAGCGCTCTATGTGTAAACTACAGGATAGAA
>WNGB01025090.1_pt1 | contig 10853 bp, 10 predicted proteins | sample 5400681 | NCBI WGS metagenome assembly WNGB01 (sample SAMN13153367, study PRJNA577476) | soil metagenome | isolation source: 115 cm soil or saprolite under grassland replicate 2 | place: USA:California | collected 2016-06-15 | reverse complement strand
CCTCTTGGTGGCGGGCGAACTTGTCACAATCCGGTGGCGTTGGGGGACGAGAGATGTCCCAAGCACCGGGACCGGTTGACGCTGGCGGAACTTCGGCAGGCGCAGGCGGTAGAGCGGCAGCGCGCGCGAACGTAGGAAACAGGAACGTGAGCAGCAACAACGGGAGCATGCTCCCGAGCAGGTGCGGCGTGCGCCCGGTCAGCCTCGCCGAGCGGATCCGCGAGTGGCTGGAGCCGTCGTCCGCCCAATGGGACAGCACCGCACGCGTCTGGCGCTTTCCGACAGGTGCCAGCGTCGATCATGATCCGCCAGTTCCGCGATCGCGACCTCGCTGCGTACGTCGCGCTGGTCCAGGAGCTGACCTCGCTCAGCGAGCGGGTGCAGGCGGCAGACATCTACGTCGCGGGGGCGCTGCCGCCCGGGCTGCTGGCCGGAGCCATCCGCGTCGGCTTCGACGCCGGCGCCCGCCTCGACATGGCCTTCCGGTCGATGCGCGATCCCGAGCTCGACGGCTGTGATGTGGGCTCGGCCTGGCGCGTGGCGGCGGAGGACGAGTGGCTGCGCTACCGAACGGACGAGTCCTGGCACGCGGTGTTCTGGATGCGCGAGTGGCCGCGGGTGTCCGTGCGGCGGGACTTCCTGGGCTCCGGCACACATTTGGTGATGCCAACTCCTCTCGGCCGCTCCGCCGCGGCCTGGCGGCCACTCGTCGAGTTCAACGCGGCACGGATGGAGACAACCGTGCTTGTCCATCCGGGCGACCATCACCGAAATTGCGCCAGAGCCCGTGCGGGGTGGGCGAGGCTCTTGCTTGCTCCAGCAGGCATGGGCGACGCGGTGAGGCCGAGCCGAACTGCCCCACTCGGCGTACTCCCGGCTGGGAGTCCCGGCCGACTTGCCGCTTCGGTACCTTGTCAGGCATTGGAGCCACTCCTTCGGACGGTCCTGCTCGTGGAGGGCGTCAGCGACCAGCGCGCGCTGGAGGCGTTGGCCAGGCGCCGCGTACGGAACCTCGATGCCGAGCGCATCTCCATCGTGCCGATGGGAGGCGCCACCAACATCGGGCACTTCCTCCGTCGCCTCGGCGCGCCCGGGGCCGATCTCCGGCTGGCTGGCCTGTGCGACGCGGGAGAAGAGGGCGACTTCCGCCGCAGCCTGGAGCAGGCCGGCCTCGGCTCCCCGCTCACCCGCTCCGACATGGAGCGGCTGGGCTTCTACGTGTGCGTCGCGGACCTGGAGGATGAGCTCATCCGCGCGCTCGGTGTCCCTGCGGTCGAGCGGGTCATCGACGCCGTGGGCGAGCTGGAGTCGTTCCGCAGGTTCCAAAAGCAGCCCGCGTGGCGGGGACGGGCCGACGCGGAGCAGCTCCGCCGCTTCCTGGGCACGCACAGCGGCCGCAAGATCCAGACAGCGGCGCTTCTCGTAGACGCGCTCGATCTCGCCCGCGTGCCGCCGCCGCTGGACGGCGTGCTCGCGCACGTTTGAAGCCGGTCCCATCGAGGTGAGGGAGCCGCCCCGCGGGCCGACCTCGCGCTGGTTCGCGACCTCTGCCGGCTGAGCGAGCGCGAGGCCGTAGGCGGGGTGCAGCAGAGGCTCCACCAGTCGCTCGAAGGCGACCTCGTCGTCGGCAGGGACCGCCCGGACGAGCGAGTGGTCCGCGGTCATCCGGGCGGTGGTCCTGGTCGGGAGGAGGGCTCACGCCTTCGCAGATGCGTCGAGCCTAGGGTCGGGTTCCCTCCAGGCCGGGGGTTGGAGTTGGCCACGGTGAATCCGAGGTGCCAGGCCACGGCAGCCTGGTCCGGCACGCTCCAGCACCGGCCGACATAGGCGTAGAAGGTGTTTCTTGTAGGTGTGCCACAACTGACCGCCCTGCGGCGCCGGCGGGTCGGAGGTCGTCCAGCACTGCGTCGCCGAGCTGGCCGGGCTCGCATGGGTGTGTGGCCCGCGGCCGAGGCGGTGACGCTGTGCGGCTCCGCCAATGGCCTCCCCGTCGGGGATCTGAGGATCAGTGGAGGACCCGGTAGGCGACATGTGCGACCAGCGAGGCGGGTCGCGCTGACAATACCTCCAGCCGCAGTCCTGACACGCCGTCGAAGAGGCGCTCCCCGGCGGCGAGCGTGACCGGTGCGATGTGCGTGCGCAGTTCGTCGATGAGTCCGGCGCGCAGGTACTGGTTGATAGTGGCAGCACCACCGGAGATCGCGACATCGCGGTCGCCTGCGGCCGCTCGCGCTTGCGCGAGCGCGGACTCGATGCCATCGGTGACGAAGGTGAAGGTCGTGCCGCCCTGCATCGTCAGCCGCTCGCGCCGATGATGGGTGAGCACGAACACCGGGCCGTGATACGGGGGCTCCTCGCCCCACCAGCCCCTCCAGTCCAGGTCCCACTCGCCGCGGATGGGCCCGAACATGTTGCGGCCCATGATGAAGGCACCGGCGTGGACGATCTGGTCCATCTCGGCCTTGTTCTCGTCGGGGGTCTCGAACATCCAGGCATGCAGTCGATCGACCGGGCCGTCGCCGAACGGCTTCTCGCGACTCTGGTTGAGACCGGTCACGTAGCCATCGACCGAGATCGAGATATCGCATACCACTTTGGTGCCCATGGATCCTCCCGGGTTCGCCCGACTCCGAATGGAGTGTCAAGTGCGACATTGTGTACCGCCTCTACTTGAAGGTGTGGCACGCCGCACGGTGACCGATATCCTAAGCCGGAATCCACCGAAGCCTATTTGAGAAGGGCCTTCGGCAGAAAGGACCCGGTGGATTTCGGCCAAGCCCTCACCTCCCGAACCGCGCGACGAACTGCTGCAACCTCTGCCGCCTGCGCCGATCCCCGCAGCGGTCTGCGGCGGCGGCAACCTTGCGAACCAGCTCCTCGCATTCCTCGACGTGGGCGACGAGCCAGATGGTGCCCTGGTCGCGACAGGCGCTGTAGATCAGTCTCTCGGACTCCCGATCGAGACCGGGCACGCCGCGCAGGAGATGGAGCTCGTCGTCGCTCACCTCGAACGGCAGCATGGCGTCCTCGAAGAGCCGAGCCGGACGCAAATCGTGGTGGCTCGACTCCCACCCCGTGATCACGCCCCCGTCCTTGCAGCTGGAGCAGCGCCAGATGATCTCGGACGGTACCTCCTGGCGTGCGACGACCAGGTGGCCGGGACAGCGCCGGTGGCCAGGCCGCCGGTGGCACGAGAGAGCCGATTCGAGCCGGTATCCGCCCGGCGTCAGCGACCCCGCGCGAGCGATGGTGCGCAGCCGCTCGGCCAGGCGGAAGGCAGCCGGATAGCGCTCGTTGTCGACGCCGTCGTAGTGAGAGAGGTCGGCGACCAGCACGCGGAGATGATAGATGACGGGCTCGCCGACCGACCTCGCCTGAGAACGAGTAGACTGGCGTGGGCAGCCAAGCTGTGCCACAGGCGTGTGACGGACAGGGATGCTCCCGAGAGGCGGGCATCGCAGCTCATAGCAACGAGGTCACGAAGTTGCCAAGGACTTCATCACGAGCCACTTCGAACGGACGACGAGGACGGCGTGGCGCCGGAGGCGCCACCACCGCGGTCGTCACCCAGATCACGCAGATCGTCGCCGCCAACGAGGCGCTGCAGCGCCAGGTGCGCGAGCTGAACGCCGAGAATGAGCGGCTGCGGCGAGAACTGACGGAGATCGGCACCGCGCTCGGACGGCTCTCCGGCGGGCCGCGGCGCCGTGGCCGGGGCGCGGCGGCGCCCTTCATGCTGGCTGAGCCCAAGCCGATGCGGCAGCGCAGGCCGATCACCGATCCCGACCAGTTGGAGCGGCGCAGGCAGGCGCTGGCCAAGGCGCGAGCGGCGAGGGCGGAGAAGTTGAAGGCGGCGAGGTCAGGTGCCGTCAGCGAGTAGACACACGCCCGATCGTCATCGCAGTGAGCAGAGCGAGTAGCATCGCACCCACGACCCAGACCGCCAGTGGCAAACGATGATCGGGCGACGACTCTTGGACTGGCGCCACTCCCGTGGCAGGAAGTCCTGGTGACGTCACCACCAACGTCGTGGCGCCGAGATCACGCACATGCGTACCGGGGCATAGTCCCGTGATTGTGTAGGTCCCCGGGCCGACGACAATCCCCACTTGGACTCGGAAGCTGCCGTCCGACTGGACGGTCGCCCCAATGGTTCCTCCCTGCTCAACAAATGCACGTGATGTAAGCTGAACCTGCCTGCCGACGGAACAACTCGCAGCCCGTCGGCGCCGAGCACGCTATGGGCTTCATGCAGTTCCTGCCCTCCACCTGGCGCGCGGAGGCCGCCCTCGCGCCCGGTGGTCCGCGCGACCCCTACCGCCTGCTCGACGCGATGGTGGTGGCCGGGTCCTACCTGCACCGGATCGAGGTGGGCTGGGTCGGCGGCGGCCAGCACGACCTGCGCGGCGCGCTCGCCGTGTACGGCGAGGTGATCGAGCAGAACCTGCTTGACTTCAGCCCGACCATCGAGGCGCACTGGCAGACCTTCGACCTGCGGTCGGCGCCGTGGCCGGATCCAGCCGAGGTTGGATTCGTCGTCGCGCCGACCTGACCGACGATGATGCAGCTGCGGCTCGGTGCCCACGGGAAGCGGCTGCAGCTACACTCTCGGCGGAGGTCATGGAGATGGTCAGGCGGCTCGATCACGACCAGGCCCGCTTTCGAGCGGACTAGCAAGCGCCGTAGGGGATTCCCTTCCGAGACGCATGTCAAGCGCTGCGTGCGCGTCGTCCATGGCGACAAGGAACTCCAGGAGAAGCTCGGGCGGAACGATCCGTGCCCATGCCTGTCGGGCCGTCGCTTTCAAGAGCTGCTGCATGCGGAGCGGCCGCTTTCGACGGTAGTCCACGGGCTTACTACTTTCAGAGAGTAGGAAAGCTCGGCGCCGCCGCCGATTACCAGAGCCGACCGTCGACTGCTCTGGCAGGACCTCGACGGAGCCGCTATGCTGGACCGCGCAGCAAGGCAGTGGGATGGAAGGGAGCATGAGCCCGAGCACGACGGGGGGTATCGGCATCACGACCGCGGTACCGCAGCGCGTCTTTCTGAGCCACACCGCGGACCTCGGCAGGCACGCCGAGCCGGGGTCGTTCGTGGCCGCGGCTGTCGAGGCGGTGCTCCGCGCCCGCCACGCCGTGACCGACATGGCTTACTTCGCCGCCCGCGACGCCTCGTCGGCTGCCGCCTGCATCGACATGGTCCAGCAGTCCGATGTCTACGTCGGCATCATTGGCCTGCGCTACGGTTCACCGGTTCGCGACCGGCCCGACGTTTCCTACACCGAGCTGGAGTTCGAGACGGCCGGTGAGCACGGCCAGCCGCGTCTGATCTTCCTGGTCCGCGAGGACTCGGCGCATATGCCGAAGACACGCCAGCCGGCGGGCCAACGCGCCAGGCAGGACGCGTTCCGCCGCCGGTTGCGGGAGTCTGGGCTGACCGTCGTCCGCGTCAGTTCTCCAGCCGAGGTGGAACTCGCGATCTACCAGGCGCTTGTCGAGTTGGGGCCGATGCCCGACGCGCCCGCCCGGCTTGCCGAGGCGCAGGCGCTCCTCGCGTCCATGCCGATCGACGCCCTGCCGGAGCGCGCTCCACTGCCCACCGGCTCACGCATGCCGCTGGCTCCAAACCCGTTGTTCGTCGGCCGCGGCGACGAGCTGCTCCAGGTCGCGTCCGCCCTCCGAGGCGGTGACACCACAGTCGCCCTCGGCCAAGTCGTCGCCTCGACCGGTCTGGGGGGCCTGGGCAAGACCCAGCTCGCCGTCGAACTCGTCCACCGCTACGGCCGCTATTTCCCAGGTGGCGTGTTCTGGCTCAGCTTCGCGAGCGCGGACGAGATCCCTCTCCAGGTCGCCGCCTGCACCGGCCCAGCGTTCGAGGCGCGGTCGCTAGAGGAGCGGCTGGAGATCGTGAAGAACGCCTGGCAGGGCGCGACGCCACGGCTGCTCGTCCTCGACAACTGCGAGGAGGAGGCGCTGCTGGAGGCGTGGCGGCCGCCGAGCGGCGGCTGCCGGGTGCTGGTCACGTCGCGGCGCTCGCACTGGTCGCCTACGCTTGGCGTGACAGCCCTGCCACTGGACGTGCTGCCGCGCGCCGACAGCATCGAGCTCCTGCGCAGGTATCGGCCGGACCTGGCGGCCGACGATCCCGGGCTCGACGCCATCGCGCAGGAACTGGGTGACCTGCCGCTCGCGCTGCACCTGGCGGGCAGCTACCTGCGCGCCTACCGTGCCGAGGTCAGTCTGGACGACTACCTGGTCGATCTGAGGCAGTCGGAGGTTGTGCGGCACGCCTCCCTGCTCGGGGCAGGTCTCGACGACTCTATCTCACCCACGCATCACGTGCAGGGTGTTGCCCAGACGTGCGCTCTCTGCCTGGGTCGCCTGGATCGGGAACGTGTGGTCGATCAGGTCGCGCTCGCACTGCTGGCAAGGATGGCCTACATGGCGCCCGGGGAACCGGTGCCACGCGATCTGCTCGCAAAGACGTTGGAGCACGTGGACCCGCTACTGCGCGCGGACGGGCTGAGGCGGTTGGGTGCTGTCGGGTTGGTAGAGGAGGGAGATGGCTGGCTGCGGCTTCACCGGTTGCTGGTCCATTTCGTGCGACAGGAGCGCATGGATCCGGAGGCACGGCCAGCCGTGGACCAAGTGCTGATCGGGTGCGGCAAAGACGCGGAGGAGGGTCACCTGAGCGGATCCGCGCTGGCGGCGGTGATCCCGCACCTTGCCGAGGTGGCGGGAGCGGCCGCTGGGGGCGCCGGTGACGAACTACTAGAGGTCGAGCTCTCCACCGCGGTTGGTCAGGCGCTGCATTACGCCGGCGATCTCAACGCGGCCAGGCCGTGGTACGAGCGCGCCTTGGCTATCCACGAGCGGGTTTTGGGCCCCGACCACCCCGACACCGCCGCCAGCCTCAACAACCTGGGCCAGCTGCTCTTGGCTCAAGGCGAGCTGGGCGCCGCCCGGACTCTCTACGAGCGTGCCCTGGCCATCTGGGAGCGGGTGCTGGGGCCCGACCATCCCGATACCGCCGAGGGCCTCAACAGCCTGGGTGGCCTGCTCTGGAACCAGGGCGAGCTGGACGCCGCCAGGCCCCTCTTCGAGCGCACCCTGGCCATCCGGGAGCGGGTCATGGGGCCCGACCACCCCCGCACTGCCTTGAGCCTCAACAACCTGGGCTCCCTGCTCTGGGTCCAGGGCGAGCTGGACGCCGCCCGGCCCTTCTTGGAACGCGCCCTGGCTATCTGGGAGCGAGTGCTGGGGCTCGACCACCCCGACACCGCCGTCAGCCTCAACAACCTGGGTTCCCTGCTCCGGGCCCAGGGCGAGCTGAACGCTGCCCGACCTGCTCCACGACCAGGGCGAACTGGATGCTGCCGGGCCTCTCTTTGAGCGTGCCTTGGCCATCCGGGAGCGGGTGCTGGGGCCCGACCACCCTGACACCGCCATCAGCCTCAACAACCTGGGTTCCCTGCTCCGGGCCCAGGGCGAGCTGAACGCTGCCCAACACCTCTACAAGCGCGCCTTGGCCATCCGCGAACACGTCCTCGGCCCTAACCACCCCGACACCATCGCGAGCAGACGCGCCCTGGCCGAGCTGGCGGCGGAGGCTGACGGGTCGTCGATGGAGGCGTAGCCGGGCCGCGTTCCCGGCGGTCACCGGCGGCGACCGCCGCGGCGCACCACCCGCGGCCGGCGGGGCAGCATCTCCGGTGGCCGCGGTCGTGAGCGCCGGTGAGGCCGGCGCTTGGCCCGGCGCCGGTAGTAGTCCCACGCGAGCAGTGCCAGCGCGATCGGGAGCGCGATCAAGGCGATCACCGCGAGCGTCATGGTTCCCACGCTCCGTGCTGTCGAGACGAGCAACTCCACGTCCATTCCAGTGAGAACGTACCGCGGCGGACGCGGACGACGTGGGTACGGACGCCCGACCAGCCGCCGCCACATCGCGGCCCCACGCAGCTGATCAACCGGACGCCCGGCACGCGAGTCCCGCGCCCTCCGTCCCCACCCACGCGTAGATCGCGCCCGCCGCGCTACGCTCATCCGCGCGTGGCACCGCTCGACAGCGTCCTCGACATCGACGGCAACCGGCACGTCTTCGACCGGCGACGCGCTCGTCCTGCGCGGCCGCACCGCGCTCGACCTGCAGGCATCGACCGTAGGCGCCGCCAAGGGCGCTGGGACGACACTGTCGCCGCGCCGACCATCAGTCGCAACCGCCCTCCTGCCGAAGCGCCCGGTCGAGGCGCGCCTCGGCCGCGTCCACCGCCTCCCGGATGCGTAGCAGGCCTGGCCGGACCTGGTCCGCGATCCAGTCCAGTACCCGCGGGTCGATCGCGCCGACGATCTGGCGATCGAAGTAGGCGATGGCGTGGCCGACTGCGGGCACCGCCTCGCCTGTGGTCACATCATCCTTCTCGTCACCCTCGCCGGTCAGCAGCGTGGAGAGGCGCTCACGGTCCTCGCGGGGCAGGTTCCGACGGAGGTAATGCGCCATCCGCCCCCTGACGTTTCCTCCGTTTCTCGCGACACTCTTGATCGCGCTACCATCGGCCGAGATGCCTGTCCGCGCCGTCCTCGAACGCGGTCCCAAGGGGAAGAAGGCGGTGGCGTTCGCCATCGACTGGCCTGGCTGGAGCCGGGGCGCGAAGACGCCCGACCTGGCGCTCGCGACGCTCGAGTCGTATCGCCAACGCTACCGTCCGATCGCTCTCGCGGCCGGGATGGCGGACGAGTTCGACGCCGCCGGTCCCCTCGACGTGATCGAGGACCGGGTCGGCCCAGGCTCGACCGACTTCTGGGGCATCTCTTTCTCGCCGTCGGGCTCGGAGCAGGGACCGATGGGCGACACCGAGATCGACCGCAAGATCGTGTTGCTGCGGGCCTGCTGGGCGTTCTTCGACGGCGTCGCCGGGCGGGTGTCCGCGGAGATGCGCAAAGGGCCGCGCGGCGGTGGCCGGGACCGCGACGAGATCATCCGCCACACCGTCCGCACCGAGAGCGAAGGGTTCGCGAAGCGGTTGGGATTGCGGATACCGGAGGACGGCGCGCTCACCCCGGACGGCCTCGTGACCCATCGGGAGGCGTACGTCGCAGCGATGCATGCCTACAACCGCGGCGAGGGGAAACGGATGCAGTCGTGGACGCTGCCATTCCTCATCCGCCACAGCGCCTTCCACGTCATGGACCACGCCTGGGAGATGGAGGACAAGGACCGCCCGGTCGAAGCCCAAGCGTGATCAGCGCGTGGCTGGCAGACAGAGGCTGGGGCCATGTGCGTTGTCGGCCGGATCCCGTCAGGTCGGTGGCGGCAGAAGGTCAAACGCTTCCCCCTGCGCCAGTAACGCCTCGCGACGACGCGCCTCCTGCTCACCGTGCACGGCGAGCAGCGCCATGAAGATCGCCGTGGAGCCCCCCATGTGGTTGTACTCCGCGATGACGTCGGCGAGCGCCTCGATGTACGGCCAAAGGGCGGCCACGAGCCTGCGGGCCTCAGCGCGCCCGCGCGCCGCCGTCCGCGGGTTCATTCCGTCCAGCTCGATCTCGTCGGCTTCGATCCCGCGCGATTCCTGACCGGTGAGCCGCCGCTCGCCCTCTCCGCCGGCAGCGAGCACAGTCGCGCGGGCTAGCGGGCGCCCGCGCATCGCCACGACCACGCCCGCCTCGAGGCGCGCGGCGACGTCCACACCAACCTCGTCGACCAATAGGCCCAGGTGCGCTGCCACGATCGCGTGCGCGGCCTCGTGGTGTGCCACCCGCTTGAGTTTCATGGCACGCACCTTCGGCGCGAGCTCGCGGGCGCGTCGGCGGTAGTCGCTCACCAAGACGATCATGACTACGTTGTCGACCGGCCCGGTCGTCCCGGACAGAGCGGCCCGGACAATCGGCAGCCCGTTCTGGCGGCAGATCGGACCCCCAACGGCGTCGGAGTGATATAAGTAGCCCTCCCATGCTGCGGCACGCCACCTCCACCTCCTGTGAGCGTCGCTCGTGGAGGTAACCCTGGGACCTGGCCGGTGAGGCGCAAGGCAACCCCGGCCGTCGATGTCTCCCAGCTGGCAGGTCAATGCCAGATCGTTGCCCAGGCCGGCAGAATCGCGGCTTGGGTGGGCGATGGCAGAGCCGTCACCGCCAAGGGTGTGGCCCGCCGCTCAGACCTGTCCGCCGTGGCGTCGGCGCTTGATGTCGAGATCCCCGGACGCGTAGTCAGCGCTGCCGACGTCAAGGCAATTCACCGCCCGTGGACGGTGGCCGAGGCGGCCGGCATGATCACGATCAGGGCGGGTCGGGCGGTCGCAGCCTCCGGCGTCAGGAGAGACCCACTGGAAGTGTGGCTTCGGGGCCTCGAGGCCGTGCTACGCGCCGAGTCGACGGACCGCCGCCGCCGGGGAGCGGCAGTCGTGTGCCCGGGCTTGCTCGCCCTGTTGGCCGACGGCCGGTCGCGAGATCGCCGGAACCTGGAGGACGCGGTATTCGAGCTGCTCGAGTCTTCGAGCCCCGAGAACCTGGTGTCGATCGGGCGCTGGTCGTTCGGCGAGGGTCCGGTGGACATCGCGCTCCGTGTGCTCTGCGAGTTCGGCGCGGTCGACGACGGGCTACGCCTGACCCCCCTGGGCCGCTGGGCTCAGTGCCAGATGCAGGCGCATCTGGCTGCGCCGATCAGCGCTGAGCTGGACGCGGACGATCTGCTCAGACGCCTGGCAGCCTCTTCTGTGGAGGAGGCCTGGGTGCGGGCGCAGCCGTGGCTGGCCAGCCGCTCGCCCGTCGATGCTGCCGCGCAACTCCTCCACGCGGCGGGAGGGGCCTCGGCGAGCGAACGAATGGCGGCCGTGGACATCGTGAGTGGCCTCGGCG
>WNGB01019096.1_pt1 | contig 10853 bp, 9 predicted proteins | sample 5400681 | NCBI WGS metagenome assembly WNGB01 (sample SAMN13153367, study PRJNA577476) | soil metagenome | isolation source: 115 cm soil or saprolite under grassland replicate 2 | place: USA:California | collected 2016-06-15 | reverse complement strand
TTCTCGCGCGGCCCGGAAGGCGACAAGTTCAAGCTGGACGAGGCAGTGGCCTCGGACGCGCTGCTGCTCGGCCGCGTCACCTACGACGGCTTCGCTCCCGTCTGGCCGCAGTACGAGGGTGAGCTCGCGGACAAGTTCAACACAATGCCCAAGTACGTCATCTCCTCCACCCTCCAGGACCCGGAGTGGAACAACACCACCGTGCTGCGTGGCGACGTGGTCGACGAAGTCACGACGCTCAAGCAGCAGCACCACGGCGACATCGTCGTTCACGGCAGCCCGCAGCTCGCGCAGACGCTGATCGAGCACGACCTCGTCGACGCGTTGCACCTGCAGGTCTATCCGGTGATCGTCGGCGCCGGCAAGCGGCTCTTCGCGGAAACGAGCAACACGAAGCGGCTACGGCTCGTCGAGGCGCGGACGATCGGTGACGGCGTCCAAATCCTCATCTACCAGAGGGCCGCCTAGAGCCGCGCCACGATCCCACGTTTACGCCATCGGGTCGTTCTCTCAAGAGAGGAATGAGTCCAGGAACAACCGACGCGGACAGGCGAGATAGCGGATCGTAGATGGCTCTAAACATGATCAGCACGTCCTGTCATCGGCTAAAGTCGTGAGTCAGCTACGTTCCGGAAGCCATGTACGCCGCCAGGATGTGGTTCGGATGGCGGTCGAGGTTCTTGCGGGCCCGGTCGTAGCGCATCGTCGTTCGCGGGTCGGCATGGCGCGCCGCGATCTGCACGTCGCGCAGATTGACGCCGGCGTCGAGCATGGTCGCCACGAACGTATGGCGCAACATGTGAGGGTGCATCCTCGGCATGCGGACCCCGGCAGTGGCGGCCAGCTGCTTGAGCCGTCGGGTGGCGGCGTGGCGGTCCATGCCGGCGCCGAGAGTGTTGCGCAGGATCGGCCCCTCGGTGCGGCCGTCGACGGCGCGGTCGATCGCTCGGGCCACCGCCGGTGGCAGCAGGCGAGCACGACCTTGCCTCCCTTACCGCGCACGCGTAGTACCCGGTGGCCGGGTTCCTCGCTCAGGTCAAGCGACCAGGGCGAAGTCGTTCAGGTTCGGCGACAGCCGGGCGGTGGTAATCAGGGCTTCGAACTGCAGATGACCGAGACCGAGGGTGGGCGACTCGGCTGGCACCGTCGGGCGACGGACGTAGTCGGCCGGCGAGTGCGGCAGAATCTGGTCGATGACACAGACGCGGTAGAAGCCGACCACCACCGACAGCCGGCGCGACACCGTCGAGGGCTGATCGCGGCGCACGTCCTGCAACCAGCGCACGTACCGCTCGATGTCCACCCGCACCGCCGCGAGCGGATCGAGTTCGTGGTCGGTGCACCAGCGTAGGAAGACCCGCAGGTCCGACTCGGTATGCAGCCTCGTCTCGCCGCGGTAGCGACCCAGGTACGCGGACACCGCCGCGCGCAGGACAAGCTCGTTGGCACGTGCAACGCCGGAAGCGGGAGCAGGAAAGGCAGCCATACATCACCGTGCCTCACCGGCGAAGATGAATGCCAGCACGTCCGGAGCGGCAGAACCGTGCGTCGCCGACGGCCCGACCCGCACGGGCATGGGTCCCCACCGCCGAGCTTCTCCACCAGTTCGGTGTCTTGACCGACCACGCGATCGCCCCGCTTGACGTGAGGCTGGTCGGCTCAAAAGGATCTCTCGAACTTCTCGTCGCGGCGCATGATGACCTCCATGGATTGCGTCAGCGGTAGGCACGGTAGGCAGTAGCGGCGTTCCCAGGCGACCCATTTTCGGGATCCGCTACGCCGCCCCCTGTCCAGAGGACGCCTGTGCGCGCTGCGACCGCGTCGACCGTGAGCGGGCCCATCGGGTCGGCGGCCAGATCAGGGCGTAGGTCATAGGTTACGGCCGCTGTGGACGTGTGGCCTGGTACTCGAGGAAGCCGCGGGCGTCGGCTTGGGCCTGCGCGGAGGCCGCGGGATGGTCCGCCGACCTCCGCAGCAACTCGAGCCACTCAGGCGTATCCGGCGGGTCGCTGTCGAGCACGCGGTTGGCCATCCAGACGGTCAACGGGCTCGGTTTGCGAGGTAGTGACTCGGCGAGCAGCGGGCGGTAGCCGCTGCATGCTTCGAGGGTGTGCACGAGCGGGCCCGGACTACCCAGGTCGGCTTCGTCGAGACGCTCCATGAGCGAGTAGAGCAGTGGTGCCCACCGCTGCGGGTCGTCCCGCTCGGCCAGCTCCGCACAGATGGCGTGCAGCCGGTCGTCGCCGTTGGCGTCGACGTTCATCGGGTCGAAGTCGAACAGGGTGAGCGCCTCCAACTCGGCGGTGATCTCAGCCAGGCTCAGGCTCATGATCGAAGCCTACGACGACCGCTGAGAGACGTGCGCGGTGCGCGCTCATCGGCGCGATCGCGCGGCGGCAGAAGCGGATACCGCCGGTGAGCGGGTTTCCATGGCGACTACATCGCGAGTCGCGGCGGCCCTTCGGCCCACAGCCGGAATTCATGCACGGCCTCGCCGAGGTTGAGCGGGCCACAGGCGGCCTCGAAGCGGTTGTCAACGACCTCAATAATGATCCAGTCGTGCTCACTGCGGTGGATCTCGTGGCGATCGAGGGCACGGCCCGCCAGGACGGTGCCGTCCAGGCTGATTCGCAGAGACCAACCGGGGTTGTCCAACGTATCGATCGATACTCCGCCGCCGTGCTCCCAGTCGCCGTCGCATTGCGCGGCGTACCAGGCCTGTAGCCAGGTCAACGCGCCCGGAGCATGATCGTCGAACTCGTCGAGCATCGGCAGGTAGCGGCGATCGACCATCAGATCATCATGCCTGACGAGGGGAACACCGCGTCAGCAATAGATCCGCATGGCCGCGGAGCGCGGCATGGGAGGTCGCCTTCGTCGTGAGTCCCTGGGCAGGATTACGGGGTGCTCATCGTGCGCGCGACACAGAAGCTGCTCCAACGGGTCGGCCCACCGACCCTGCAGGACGGCGAGCAATCGACGACGCTGTTGGGCGAGTGGTACGCAACCGCCCTGTTCTGGAAGCCCCAGGTCGCCTTGCTCGTCAACGAGACGGCGTTGCTGCCGGCGCTGATGCCCCTGGCGCCCGCCGCCACCCTGCCGGCCAGGATCGCCCAGCAGATCGCCACCGTCCTCGCCGCCCACGGCACACCACCGGCGATCGTCGATGACGAAGTGCACCAGATGCGGCCCTGCCGAATCGCCCGGACGGCCAACCGCAGCGTGGTCGGCATCATGACCGAATTCACCCACCTCGCCGAGGTCTACCGCGACGGCAACCCCGACCCAGATCTGCTCGACCTCGCCATGCGGCTGGCCGCAACGCCGTGCGGCCCCCTGTACGGCAGAAACGTCAGTCCCGACCGCGAACTCGGCGCGCTCCTGCGCTCCATCGCCACCTGACAGGAGCCCTCCGCCGGACACTGGGGGCCCCCGCCGGCGCCACCCCGCATGAGATGCCACCTCGGACAGCGCACGGCAGCAGCGCACCTATCCGCGGCAGAAGCGGATGCCGATCACCACCGGCCGACCATGGGATCCCCCGCATCGCCGCCCACGGCACCGACCACCGCAGGCGGGTCCCTATCGCCGCCTGATCCTCGTGGCACTGAAGCTCGCGGTCGGGGCGAGCCCTCCGCGGCATAGAGACACTGTCTCGACGCTCATCATGGGCAGCCCGCCGTCGCCTCACCAACCCGATTACACGCTGACGGGACCGACCCGATCACCGCGTTGCAGGGACTTGACCTGACGATGGACGAGGCACGACCAAACGCATGACACAAACCGCCTTATGCTGATGAGTGGATTGTTGATCTTAGGGTAGGCCCGACGCTGCTGTCGGATCTTGTCGAGTGGATCTGCGATGCCGGATCCACGACAATCGGACGGTTAGCCTCCGCGACATGGGCGGTCATTGCGGCAGGATCATAGACATGAGGACGTCGAAGGACTGGCTCAGCCGCTACCGCGGGGGCAAGCGGGACCAGGTCTGGCTCGAGCTGCGCCAACTCGGCAGCACGGTCCAGGAGCCCGACCTCGTGGAGGAGATCCAGCTCGTCTGTGACGAGATGGCTCACCGGGCCCGTCAGAACATCGAAGCGGTCGTGGAGCGACTCTCGAATGACGGCTTCCGGTTCCACTCCAACGATGACGAGCAAACTCCCGTGACGCCCTACGTCCCGCCTACCTTGAAGGCGGCCGAGCACGCAGACTGGCTGCACGAACACTTCAGCGGTGTGCCAATGACTCTGCTCTCGTGGCTACGGCTCGTCGGGGACGTCTGGCTGGTCGGCACTCATCCAGAGTGGCGTACCTCGGCGTCGGCTGACCCGCTGGTGATCGAGATAGAGGGTTCGCGCTACCCCAACGCGTCCATCCGCGACTACTACGACAGCGAACTGGACGCCTGGCGGGAGTGGAGCGAACAGAACCCTGACGTAGGACCGTTCGTGCTACCGCTCGCGCCCGACCGGCTCCACAAAGACAACGTGAGCGGTGGTGCGCCGTACGGGATCATCCTTCCCGACGGCTGTGCTGACGGACTCTTCGTCGCGGAGACGACCATGCCGTTCGTTTCGTACCTCAACTGGGTCTTCCGCAACGGTGGATTCCCTTGGCCCACGGCGTCGGAGAACCAATGGCGGTTGACGCATGCCCTCGCCAAGGACCTGCTGCCACTGTGACGTACCCTGACCCGTGCATGCCCCCTCAGCCAACGCGCTCTCATCTCGGCAGATCAGTGCGTCGATCAAGGGGCCGCTGACCGCCGCTCCGAACCCCTGCCCCTAACAGACCGAGAACGTGGCCATATGGGTTCTCCCGCCCCCACCGTTGCGGTCGCCGGGCCGATAAGCTGCGAAGCCCCGGAGGTCCGCGAGTCGGACGGCGCGGATCTTCAGCGTCGTGACAACTCTGCGTCTGCTGACGTTGGAACCGTCGAATGCCGGATAGACAGTGTGGTTGTGCCGGAGGTTGTCCGTGGGACGTGACCGGCCCGGTTGCCGACCTGCGGGGTAGATTCGCTGATCGCAGGATGCCGCCGGCGTGCCTACCCGTCATGCCCGCTCGGCGTCCCGGCCGGAAGCCGGCGCATGAGTGCCGGCAGCGCCTCCATCCCGTCGCGACAGAGCGTGGTCGGCAGCCACACAAGGCCGCACTATCAGCGGCAGATTCGGATGAGCGCTGGGGTGGCTCGCAGCCCCACGCCTGCCCCGCTCAGCAGTCAAACACCGACCAGCAGATGTCGTTCCGCAACCGCTGGTCGTCGAGCACGAGCTCGCGAATCGCCTCCGGGAGTTGGTCACGCTGCCATCGGCACTCGAATCGCCCTGCGGCATCGCTGTGGCCTTGCGGCGCGGCAGCACGTGCGGCCTTGATGGCATAGGCGGCCGCACCGAGTTCGTGCGCGGCGACGTGTGCGACGGCCCCCGCCTGGCCGGCAGCGTACGCGGCATGCCGTGCTGCCCCACGCAGGTCTCTGGCCGCGCCCATGGCATGGCCGCCCGCCGCGCGAGCCTGCATCATCTTGACCTCACCACGCACCCAGGCGCGGGCGTGCTCGATCGCTTCGCGTGGCCGTGGGTCCTCAGGCTGAACCGACTCGAACAGGTGAACGACGTGCTCCGCGCACGACGCTGCCCAAAGAGCGAGGAGATGATGATCCGAATCAGTGAGGGTCCCACCGCGACGAAGCGTGATCAAGCGAGGGTCCCGAACCTTCGGGAGGATCATGGCTTGCGCTCCTTCTGAGGGGACAGGCGCGTCTACAACCGTAGCGTCGTTCGAGCACCGGAGCGGGCCTTCGGGCGTCGTGCGCCTTGACCCGGGATCCCTCACACATCCTGTACTCGAAATGGTCGTACCCTCGCGTGCCGGCAGGGACAGTCACGTCCGTAGCGCCCGATCAGCGGCAGATGTGTGCGCGTCAGTCCCGGCAACGACAGGCTGGGCCGGGTGGTATCGGAACCCGGCCGCGTTCCGGGAGCTGGTGCTGGGACCATGGGGATGACGGCGAGCGGGTACGGCGGGCGTTCGCGGTGCGGGTACCCGGATGCCCGGGGGCGTCTGCTAGGCACAACTCATGTCGGAAAGCGATGTGTTGGTGGTCCCCGCCAACGAAGCGAGCTGGGACGACCTGCAGGCGGCGTTTGGGCGCGGCGCCGCGGCGAGGTGCCAGTGCCAGCGGATCAAGCTGGGCGATCACGACTGGTTTCGCATGCAGGCGCCGCGATCTGCGGTTTGGCAGCCGTCGACGCGCGCATGTCCGGAGCAGTCAACGACACACTGTGATGCGAAATCACCTGGTCAGGCGATAGGCGGAGCCGCGGGCATACGTTGCTTCAGCGCCTTCAATGCCAGCCGTACAGCGGTGTCGAGCTGGGGATCGCGGCCCGCGGCCCAATCATGAGGCGCGATTTCCACCTCGACATCCGGCTCCACGCCGTGGTTCTCCAGCGCCCACCCGCCCTCGGCGAACCAGTAGTTGTATTTCGGCTGCGCCACCAGGGTGCCGTCGAGCAGCGTGTACCTGAGGTCGACGCCGCGCAGGCCGCCCCAGGTACGGGTGCCGACCACGGTCGCGATGCCGTAGGACTTCAGCGCTTGGACCACGCAGTCGCCGCCGGAGCTCGCGTACTCGTCCGCGAGCGCCACGATCGGTCCGCGCGGAGAGTTGGCCGGGTAGCTCGCCGGCTCGTCGTAGCGGGACAGCACCCAGCCCATGATGCGTCGCGCGAGCTTCTCGGCCACCAGCTGCCAGCCGTCGCCGCCCTGCGCATCTCGCAGGTCCACGATCAGGCCGTCCCGCTGGAACTCGGTGTGCAGGTCTCGATGGAAGTCCGCCCATCCCCGCGCCATCATGTCCGGGATGTGCAGGTAGCCGAGCCGTCCGCCGGAAGCGTCGAGGAGCGTGGCCCGCTGCCGGGCGACGTGGTCGTAGTAGCGGATCGCGTACTCGCTGGCCAGCGGAACCACGACGACCCGCCGGTCCGCTCCGTCTTGCCGGAGAGTCAGCTCGGTCGGTGCGTCGGCTGCGCCGACGAGCAGAGCGTTCGGACCGAGGTCCGGGTCCACCGGCCGGCCGTCCACCGCGACGATGAGATCTCCCGGCGCCGCGGCGACGCCAGGGGCGGCCAGCGGGGAACGCGCGCCGATCACCGACGACTCGCCGGGCAGGATCCGCACGATGCGCCAGAACCCGTCCTCCGTGCGCTCGACGTCGGCGCCGAGCAGGCCCAGAACCGGCGCCGGACCTCCGCCGCCGCGCGACGGCAGAATGCCGGCGTGTGAGCTGCCCGTCTCGCCGTGCAGCTCGTTCAGCACATCGTGCAGGTCACTCAGGCAGCCGAAGCGGTCGAGCAGCGGCCGGTAGCGGTCGCCCATGGCGGCCCAGTCCACACCGCCCATGTCGGCGTGCCAGTAATTGTCCCGCATCAGCCGCCACGCCTCGTGGTACATCTGCGTCCAGTCGGCCACCGGGTCGACCGTCACCTGGATCCGGTCCAGATCAACGCTGACAACATCGTCCGAGCCGATGGTCTTGATCTCCAGCGACTCCGGCGTCCGGTACGCCAGCCGGCTCCCGTCCGCAGACACCGCGTAGTCGTCCACGCCCTCGACCTCAACCGAACGCGTGCGCCGGGCCAGGTCATAGCGGACCAGCCGAATCGGCTGCTCCTCGTCCGAGCCGATCGCGGCCTCACCGAGCTCGCCGGCGCGCGGCCGGTCCAGCCACACCACGCCGCCCCGGACCGCGCGGAGCTTCTCGTACTGTCCGGCCGCCACGGGGAACGGCACGATCCGACCGGCCAACCCGGTGACGTCGAGACCGTCCGGCGTGGCGGGTAGCTGACCATGCGGCTGCGGGGTGAACGGCGATGGTGTCGTCGCCAGCAGCGGCACCAGGTACGGCCGGACCCCGGGCAAGAACCCGAAATCAAAGGCACGCGGGTCGAACACCGGGTCGAAAGCACGGTTCGACAGGAACGCCAAGTACATGCCGTCCACCGTGAACGCCGGCGAGGTGTCGTCGAACCGTTGCGGGGTCACGTCGGTGACGATGCCATCGGCCAGGCGAGCCAACCGTATCTGTGACGCACCGCGGTCCGGCCGCCACGGCTGCGACCAGGCGAGCAGCGCGGAGTCGGGGGAGAACGTCAGGCCCGCAACCTCCGCGTCCGAGCTGCGCGCGATCTCGGTGATGACCGGATCGCCGTCCAGCGCCACCGTCAGCAACCGGCCGTCGGCGCACGCCACCGCAGCCGTATGCCCGTCCGGCGCCACTGCCAGCTCCAAGATCCGGCCGAACTCGCCGTGTCCGATCCGCCGCGGGGTCGAGCCGTCGGCGGGGATCACGTCCAAACCGTCTTCGCCGCCGTTGTCCGACGCGCACACGACCGTGTGCGCGCCGGGGATCACCACCGGGATCCGACCGCGTACGCCGGGCTCGGCAAGCAATGCCCGGGCGGACTCGTCTGCGCCGGGCAGCCAGTGCACGGTGCCGCGCACCTCGGCGCTCAGCGCCCGGCCGGTGGAATCCAGCGCGAACGCGCCCAGCTTCGAACGCGCGGATACCGTGTACCTGGCGCGCCCGGTGCGAAGTCCGGTGAGCCGGATGTCCAGGCGGACCGGCTCGGCGTCGAGCGAGTCGAGCATCCAGATCTCACCGGCGCGCTGGTAGACCACGCGCTCGCCGTCGGTCGTCGCGTGCCGGGGGTAGTACTCGCCGAGATCCGTGTGGCGGTTCAGATCTGTGCCATCCGGCAGCGCGGAGTAGAGCGCTCCGGTCCCCTCGTGATCCGACAGGAACACCACCCGGGGTCCGACGAACATCGGGTTCACCAGGTTTTCACCGACGTCGGCGAGGATTCGCGCGTACTGCGAGCCGTCTGGCGAGTACCAGATCTTGCCGCCGGCCCCACCGCGGTAGCGCTTCCACTCGGCCGGTTCGGTCGGCTCGAAGTTCATGGCGCTACCCACCAACACAGCACTGTCGCGCACCGCGACATCACCCACCGGCCCGTAGTCCAGCCGACGAGCCGGTCCACGCAGCGGCACGGCGAACGCCCAGGTCTTCCTGCTGGCGTGCTGGCCGGTCCGGCTGAGCACGAGCACCTCGTCATCGCTGACCCAGCCGCGGGCCGTCGCGTACTGGTCGCCCCAGTACGTGAGCCGCGTGGCCGGACCGCCGTCCACGGACACCGCGCACGCCTCCCGCGCTCCACCCCGCGGCGACCGGTTGCCGTCGCGTGTCGAGGTCCAGGCGACGTGCGTAGCCGACGGGTTCAATCGCGGATGCAGCAGCGGGGCACGGTCATCGGTCAACCGCCGGGCCTGAGCGCCATGGCCGCCCGCCGCGTCGCTCAGCGAGGCGAGCCAGACATCGTCCTCAGCCGCGAACGTGATGAGATCGCGTGCAATGTGCGGGTACCGCAGGTAATACGACTCGGCCACACGGCGACCCTATCCCTAGACCGCACGCCCGTTCCGCCCGCTTGCTGGCACGAGCGAGCGTTTACCGCTCATCGGCAAAGCCGCGAGCGCGTCAAGTCCCGGATGCCATGTACGCAGCGAGGATGTAGTTCGGGTGCCGGTCGAATTCTTGCGGGCTCGGTCGTAGCGCATCGTGGTGCGCGGGTCGGCATGGCGGGCAGCGATCTGCACGTCACGCAGGCCGCCGCACGTCGACGCAGCGCCGGCCACGCTTTCGGCCGGGAACATGCGCTGCGCTCCTTGATCCGCCTCCGCGACCCGCACGTACCCGCGCTGCTGGTTGATCTGGTCAAGGACCGAGACTCCTTGGTTCGGCACACCGCCGTCCGCGCCGCAATAGACCACGGTGACCCGCGCCTCATACCGGCTCTGCACCGCGTCGCCACGGCGGCCAGTACCAGGCCAGGTACCCGTCAAGCCGCTCTCGATGCCATGAACGCCATCAACCGCCGCGAACATCTCGCCGACCCGGACTGACCTGCCCGTTGGACTGGGCGGCCGAGCGGGCCGCGGCGAAGGGGTGGGCGGGGGTGACGGTGGCGAAGAAGGAGCCGGATGCAAGCGTACGCATCCGAGGAGGCCGGGACCGCGTTTTGCCGCGTCGTACACGCGGTTTGACGGGTTGGTGGCGTGGTTGGCCGGTGACCGGGCGGCCGAGATGACCCATGCCGAGCTGGAAGAACGGCTGCACACCGAGGGGTTGGCGCTGCTGCGGCAGCTGCTGCAGGACAGTCTCGATCTGCGGTGGTCGACGCCGACGGATACCGGCGGGGCAGGGCCGAGGGCGGACACGAGCGAGGGCTGGCCACCCGGTTCGGTCCGGTGAATGTGGCGCGGATCGCCTACCGGGCCCGCGGACGGGCCAACCTGCACCCGGCGGACGCGGCGCTGAACCTGCCGGTCGAGAAACACTCGCACGGGCTGCGTAAGCTCGCCGCGGTGGAGGCCGCCCGGGGGTCGTTCGCCGACGCCTCGGCCGCCATCGGGCGGGCCACCGGGGTGCGGCTGGGTCGCCGGCAGGTGGAGGAGTTGGCGGCGCGGGCGGCGATCGACGTGGACGGCTTCTATACCGCGCACGCCCCCGCACCGGCGCCCGACGACGTGCTGGTGCTCAGTTTCGACGCCAAGGGGGTGGTGATGCGCCCCGACGGGCTACGAGCCGCCACCGCCAAGGCTGCGGCCAGCCAGAAGCTGGTGACCCGGCTGTCGAAGGGCGAGAAACGCAACCGGAAACGGATGGCCGAGGTCGCCGCCGTGTACGACCTGACCCCGGTAGCCCGCACGGTCGCCGACATCCTGCCCGACGCCGACGACGAGCGACCGGCGCCCCACCCGGCGCCGGCCGCGGCCGGCAAGTGGCT
>WNGB01013800.1_pt1 | contig 10853 bp, 10 predicted proteins | sample 5400681 | NCBI WGS metagenome assembly WNGB01 (sample SAMN13153367, study PRJNA577476) | soil metagenome | isolation source: 115 cm soil or saprolite under grassland replicate 2 | place: USA:California | collected 2016-06-15 | reverse complement strand
GAGGTCGGCAAGCCGATCGCCGGCAAGACCGGCACCACCAACGACGAGAAGGACGCCTGGTTCATCGGCTTCTCGCCCGATCTCGTGGTCGGCGTCTATCTCGGCTACGACAAGCCGCGCCATCTCGGCCGCGGCGCGACCGGCGGCGTGCTCGCCGCCCCGATCGTGCGCGACTTCATGAAGGTGGCGCTCGCCGACAAGCCGGCGGTGCCGTTCCGCGTGCCGGCCGGCATCAAGCTCATCCGCATCGACCCGAAGAGCGGAATGCGGGCAGGGATGGGCGACCAGCGCGTGATCCTGGAAGCCTTCAAGCCCGGCACCGCGCCGCCCGACAATTATTCGGTGATCGGCGTGACCGATGCCGAGGGCCGGCCGCTTTCGGTCTCGCCCGAGGCCGACCGCGCCGTCGGCGCCGGGCGTCCGAGCGGGCTGTACTAGCCGCAAGCTATTCGGCGCCTATCCCGGCATTCCTGATCACCGCCACCCATTTGCGCGTCGCGGCGACCTGAGCGCGCCCTACGACCACAGCGATGGAACCACCAGAAAGAGTCCAGACACCAGCAACAGCGCCAGCACGATGCGGCGGAAGCTCGCCTCGTCGATCCGGCCGTAAAGTTTCAAGCCGAGCCAGGTGCCGGCCAGCAGCACCGGGAGGCCGACCAGAAACAGCGTGACCGTGTCGATCGCTATCGCTCCCTTGGCCCCGAGCCAAAGCGCCGTCATCGCAAAGGTGGCAACCCCGACCGGCTGAAACACGGCGCGCTGCACGTCCTTCGGCCAGCCGCGTAGCGCCGACCAGATCACGACCACAATGCCGGCGAGTCCGGTGAGGCCGCCCAGCACGCCGTTGAGGACGCCGACGCCGGCGTCGAGCGGCACGCCGCCGCCGCGCACCGGCGCCAGCGTGGGTCGCGCCAGGCTATAGGTGCAGTAAAGCACGAGGAAAGCGCCGACGCCGGCCTGCACCTGCCGCGGATCCGCCCAACGAAGGATCGCGACGCCGAGCGGAACGCCGAATGCCGCCCCGAGCAGGAATGGCCAAAGCCTGCTCCAATCCAACGCATGCCGCAGCTTCCAAACCGAGACGCTCTGCACGATGAGGCCGAAGCCGATGATCAGCGTGGCGGTTTGCAGCGGACTCAGAATGTGGAGCCATACCGCCGCGGCGATCAATCCGAACGCAAAGCCGGAGAGGCCGGCGACCAGCGCCGCGGCGAAGGTCGCGAGAAGAAAAAATGCGTGCGGCAGAATGACGTCATCCATTGCTCGCCCCAAGGATTTGCAACCCGTCGAAACGCTTGACCATTTCAACTCGAGTGCCGGCACGGCAGGAGATCAGGTGGGCGCCTTTTCCTCGGGCGGCTTGATGTGACGGAACGAGAACAGCAGCGACAGATCGTAAACGATCTTCAGCACGCCGCAGATCACGAGCGGCAACGCCGCGAACGAGGTGGTCAGCAACGCGCCGCTCAAAGCCGGGCTGATGGACGAGGCCAAACTGCGCGGAACCGCCGTCACGCTCGCGGCCGCGGTCCGCTCCGGCGGAGTCACCACCGCCATCACGTAGGAAGTGCGGGTCGGCACGTCCATCTGCGAGAGCGCCGACCGCACCAGCAGCAGACCGAGAACGATCGCGAGATTCGGCGAGAACGCCGCGAGGATGAGGCAGATGCTCGATGGAATGTGCGTGAACACCATCGTGTTGACGAGGCCGAAGCGTTGCCCGAGGCGCGCCGCGACCGGATACGAGAAGGCGGTGAGAACGTTCGACCAGAAGAAAAACGCGCTGGCTGCGGCGAGCGAAAGATCGAACCGCTCGAACAGCCAGAGCGCCATGAGCGATTGGACGGTAAAGCCGCCCGCGAAGGAATCCAGGCTGAACAGGGCCGCAAGCTTGTAGACGGTCGTGCGGGACGGCCCCAACGCGGTCGTCTTGGGTGCCGCTTCCGTCGCCTTGGTGTGCGGCAGGTACGAATAGAGCGCCGCGCCGACCAGCCCCAGCGCCGCATAGACATAGAACATAGCCTGCAGCGCGCCGATCTTGCCCATCCCGGTGGCAACCAACACGTCCGGCAGGCCGGCCGCGAGCGCGCCGGCGGCGATCGACAACGCGCCGATCAGGCTATAGCGCGCAAACACCCGCGTGCGATCCGCGTCCGACGCTCGCTGCGCGAGGGAGGCTTGCTCGAGCGGCACGTGCACGCCGATGTCGCCGGTCGTCGGGTTTATCGTGCCGATGAAGGCGATCGCCGCGATGAAGATGAGATGTTGGAAGCTCGGAAGCGCGATCCCCGTCACGACCATCAAGGACGCACAGGTCAGGAGCAGCGTGCGCAGGTCGTGGCGCGGCGCCAAGAACCCGATCGCCAAGGTCATCGCCGCCGAGCCGAGCAGCGCCGCGGTCGCCACCAGCCCGATCTGGAACGGATTGAATCCGATCTCGATCAAATAGGCGGGCAGGATGATGGCGGCGAATCCATCGCCGAAGCCGCGCGCCGCGCGCGCCGCGTAAAGAAAGAAGACGTCCGATGGTCGTCTCACGCCCAACCCTTCTCGCGTCCAAGCGTTCTCGTTCCAGCAGGGGGACCGCGCCTCGATCCGGCACCTGCGCCATCGATCAATCGGCCGGGGTCACGGTGAAGTCATCGAAGTACACGTGGCTATCGGCCTTGGACCACAGGCCGATGCGCCCCGAAACGGGCTGCGGCAAGACGTGCTCCAGGTAAAGCTTGCCGTCGAGATAGCCCTCGACCTTGGTTCCGGCGATCCTGACCTTGAGGTCGTGCCACTGGCGCGTCGCGGTCGGCGTATTGCGAATCCATTTCACCGAGGAACGTTTGCCCTTTTCGAATTTCCACAACACGAGATTGTTTTCGAGGGGATTGGCACGGATGGTCAGGTAGTCGCCGTTCGGCTTGAGGTCGAACAAGAGTCCCGCGCCCTGATCGATGCGGCCGGAAATGCCTTCGAACCGCACCGAGATTTCTCCATTGCGGAAGTCCGCGACGTCCTTGGCGACGGCATACGGGAAATACGCATAGGCCTGAACGCGGTCGAGGAACTCGGCATAGCGGTCGCCATAAAGCGCGCGCGCTTTGTCGGCGATGCCCGCTGCCGTCTGTCCCTCTTTCCACTGCCGCCCATCGACGGCCAGCACCTTGTTGTTGCCCTCGGTCTCGATCCGCCAGACACCGACGACGCTCAAGAACGATTTCGGCTCGGCGCCGGCGGTCTCGTCCGAAAAGTCGATTTTCAGGGACGGCCCCGCATTGGCGGACAACAGCAATGCCGCCAGGCCGAGGCCCGCGACGGCGATCGTGAGGGTGTGCTTGGTGATTTTCATGGTTGGCCTCCGTCCTTGGCGAGTTGTGAGGGGATGCGTGGGGCGCGGCCGCTCCACCACCACGCGATGATGATCAACAGCGGGAGCGCGCCGAAAAACCAGAGCAGCATAGGCTGCCCGCCCGTGATCAGCGGGTAGCCGGGATACTCTTCACCGACGAGCGGCGCCGGAATCGGTTTTCCCGCCAGTTCGTAGAGCAGCGGCAAGACTTCGCGGTGGCTGGTCGATCGAGTCTTGGCGGATCGGCCGCCATACGCATACTCGATCTCGCCGTAAGCCTCGTCGCTCGTGCTGCCAACGACGCTGTGGCCGGCGGCGGCGAGGCGAATGATGACGCGCGGAAGAGCTCGCTCCAGCTTGGTCAACACGTTGCGGCGGAGATCGACATAGCGGGGGTCCTCCGGCGCCAGGTGGACCGTGACGACCAGCGGCTCGCGAAGCTCGGCCAGGGCCCGCTGATCGGCAGCAGGAAACGAGTTACGCCGATCCTCGGTGAGATCGATCGATGTTCTGATCTGGGTAGCCAGGGCGAACACGGCGCCGACGACAGCCACGCAGACAATCGACCGGCTGAGCTTGACCCGCAGCGGCACACCGGGATGCAGCCACACCGCCGCAAGCGCGGCAAAGCCGCCGATCGCGGCCACGACCCCCGACACGAGAGCTACCGATAGCAGTCCCTGCTCGAAGCTGCGCAGCACTTGCGTCAGCGACAACCGCGCGATCCATTCGAGCACGCCCGGTTGCCCGGCCAGCGAAAAGTCCAGAACCCATGAGCCGATCGTGAAGGCAAGGGTGACGATCGCGGCGGTCGCCGAGCCTTCGGAAATGGCGGCCGAGAACAGCGCGATGGCGCCGACCAGCAAGCCGTAAAGCAGATGACCGAACAGAAGATTGAGGATTTCCGGGGCATACAGATGCCCGCCGAGGAGTGCCCAGATCGCAAGGGCTGAAAGCGCGGGAATGATCGCAATGAGCCAGGCGGCGGAAATCGCCGTCATCTTGGCGGCGATCAATGTCGGCACCCGATAGGGCAGCTGGACCAGCAGACGCAGCGCGCCAGATTCTTTTTCGCGGCCGAGGGTTCGAATAGCCACAAATGGGAACAGCAGCGTGACGGCAACGTAGAGCGCCCCAAGCGTCGGCACCAACACACCGTCAAGCGGCGAAAGCCCGCTGGCGAGGGCGGGCGAATCCCGGGCGGCCGAGCTTGCCTCGCCGTAGAGCGCGACCGCCTGGAAAAAACTGTAGCCGACGAGCGGGCAAAGGATCAGCAGCATCGTCCACAGCGCGCGACCGCTCAGGACTTCCCAGAGCTCCTTCGTGAGCAATGGGTGCAGGGGAGCGCGTGCGAGCGCGGCTGTGTCAGGTGAGCGCAAGAAACAGGTCCTCCAATCCTGCCGAAGCCTTTCCGGCATGCGCGCGAAGATCGCCGAGCGTGCCGACACCGCGGACCCGACCGTCCGCGAGCAGCACGAAGCGGTCACAGACGCGCTCGGCGTCGATCAACTGGTGGATGGCGAGCACGAGCGTGCGACCGCTCCCCGCGACCTCGCGGAGCACGCCCATGATGTCGCGCGTTTGCCTGAGATCGAAGCCGTCGAACGGCTCGTCCATCAGCAGCAACGGATGCGGGGTCAGCAGCGCGAGCGCCAGCATCAGCCGGCGGCCGTAGCCTTTCGACAATGCGAGGACGCGCTTGCGCAGAACCGGCGCGAGGCCGAGCATGCGAACCGTCTCGGCGACGACGCTTTCAGGCCGGCCGTATACAGCGGTGAAGAACGCTATTACTCTCGCGACGTATTGATCCTCCCAGGGGCGCAGTCCGTCCGGGAGATAGAACATGCACTCGCGGCGCTGCGGCAGCGGGAGGGACATGCCACGCCAGAGAACACGACCACCGTCGGCCGGGAGCACGCCTGCGATCGCTTCCAGCAGCGTCGTCTTGCCGGCGCCATTGGGCCCGATCAGGCCGAGCACCTCGCCCGCATTCACCGAAAAGGAAATGTCGGCAAGCGCGCGCTGATCGCCGTAGCGCTTGGTCAGCTCCGAAACCTGCATCAGCACGGGAGCGTGCTCGGCGGCGCGGCTCATCATTGCTTCCCTCGGATGGTCGGCTGTTCGAGTTCGGGGCGCCGCCGGCGACCCGAGCTCGTCTCAATGCGCGGATCGCTCGATGCTCAGCTCTTCGCGCTCGCGGTCTTGTCGAGCGCGGCGCGCAGCCCTCGGGCGAGCTTCAATGCGTCGTCGTTCGCCCAGAAGTGCATGAAGATCAGCCGCGGCTGCTCGGTGAGCATGTGGCTGTGGATCGCGGTGACCTCGATGCCGTTCGCGCGCAATGCCTTGATGACCGGATTGACCTCCTCGCCCGTCAGCACGAAGTCGCCGGTGATGGCGGCCTTGCCGCCGCCGGTCGGCTGGAAGTTGATTGCTGTGGCCAGCCCCATCGGCCCGGCGGGAGTAATTTGCATTCCGTTCTCGGTGATCGGGTCGCGGCGCGGCACCCCGAATTGATAGACGCCGCCATTGGCCTGCCCTTTGGCGCCGATGATCTGATCGAGCTGGGCGGTGTCGAGATCGACGGCGGGCGGGGGAGAAGCGGCGGCCGGCGGCGTCAGCGGCGTCTTGCTCTCCGCCAACGCGGTGCGGATCGCCGTCGCGAGCTTCACCGGATCGCCATGCCCGCCGATGTGCATGTAGAACGTCGTGGGGCTGCCGCGCAGCACGTGATTGTGGACGGCGGTGATCTCGATGCCGTTCTCGATCAGCTTGGCCATGACCGGATTGATTTCGGTCTCCAGCAGCACGAGGTCGCCCATCACCATGGCGCCGCCAGGCATCGGCTTGAACGCGGCCCAGCCGCCGAGCGCCAATGCCGGCCTGATGGTGACGCCGTCGAGCGTCACTGTCAGATCGGTGCGCGGGAACCCGTAGCGATGAACATCGGCGGACACGGCGCCGGTCCTTCCCAGCGCCTCGTCGACCTTCTTCCAGTCTATCTCCTGGGCGTGGGCAGCGGTGCCAATCGTCACCATTGCGCAAATCGCGAGTACGTGAACAGCACGCATGATCATTTCCTCCTGGGTGCCGCCCCCGGCCCCTTAGCCACTTGTCATTCGAACCAACAGCTTCTCCGCATTGTTCCAACGAATGACGTCCATGAACGTATCGACATAGCTCGCATGCCCTTGATCCGGGCGGGATCGCAGCCGATCGGTTTCATCGCGTAGGTCATGCGAATCGTCCTGTCATGCAATGCGGCTCACGAGAGGGCCCCTGCCAGATGGAGAACGATCCCGACGGCCGAGCAAGCGAGCAGCGTGGTGATCATCCCGACCTTGAAGCGGAAAATCGCGATGATCGCCGCGACTGAGAGTGCGAGTGACCAGGGATCGACGCTTGCAAGCACCGGCATGTCGAATGAGAACCCATAACCGTGCACGGGTCTCACGTCCCGAAAAACGGTGTGTAGCGCAAACCAGATCGCAAGGTTGAGGACCACGCCGACGACCGCCGCGGTGATCGCCGAAAGCGCGCCGTTCAGCGCCTTGTTGTCGCGCAGAACCTCGATGAAGGGAGCCCCCAAGAATATCCAGAGAAAGCACGGCGTAAAGGTGACCCACGTCGCCAACAAGCCGCCGAGCGTGCCGGCCAGCATCGGCGAAAGCGTGCCGGGATCACGGAATGCAGCCATGAACCCGACGAACTGCAGGACCATGATCAGCGGGCCGGGCGTGGTTTCCGCCATGCCGAGCCCATCGAGCATCTCGCCGGGCTTGAGCCAGCCGTAATTTTCGACCGCCTGCTGGGCGACGTAGGCGAGCACCGCGTAGGCGCCGCCGAACGTGACCAAGGCCATCTTGCTGAAGAAGACGGCAATCTCGCTGAAGACATTGCCGCTGCCCAAGGCGACGAGCAGCGCAATGACCGGAACGAGCCAAAGCACGAGCCATACGCTCGACGCTCGCAACGCCCGCGCAACCGTCGGCCGCGCATGCTCGGGCAGCTTATCGCCGAGGAGACTATCGACGACGCCACCGTCTTGCTTGCCGTTGCCATGACCGCTCTTGACGTGAAATGCCGTGGCGCCAGTCCAAGCCCCGAGAAACCCGATCAAAGCAGCGCCGAAAATGATGATCGGAAACGGAATGTTGAAAAAGAAAATGCCCACGAACGCCGCCGCGGCAAGCGCCACCATCACGTTGTTCTTGAGCGAGCGCTTGCCAATTCGGAATACCGCCTCCAGCACGATCGCCAGAACCGCGGCCTTGAGCCCGAAGAACAGCGCGACGATCACCGGCACGTTGCCGTACGCGGCATACACGTAGCTGAGCGCCATGATGGCGATGATGCCGGGGATGACGAAAAGGACGCCGGCCATGATGCCGCCGAGCGTCCGGTGCATCAGCCAGCCGATATAGGTCGCCAGCTGCTGCGCCTCGGGGCCGGGCAGCAGCATGCAGTAGTTGAGCGCGTGCAGGAAACGGCTCTCCGAAATCCACCGCTTCTCTTCGACCAGGATGCGGTGCATCACGGCGATCTGTCCGGCAGGGCCGCCAAAGCTCAGCATCGCGACGCGAAGCCAGACCCAAAACGCCTCACGCAGCGACACTCCGTGCTGTAGCGCGTGTCGGCCTTCGCCAATTGAAAGTTCAGCCACGTCGCGCCTCTTTCACGCTCGCGGATGGCCAATTGTGCGTCTCGGCCTGAAGACTGCGGCACCAGGTGTAGAGCGCGTCGTAAATCACCATGCCGTGCTCCAGCATCTCGTGATCATCGGGAAAATTTGCCGAAAGCCCAAGCGAGATTGCGAACAGGCCGCCGCACTGCGGCGCCAGATCGTGGCGCGAGGTGTCGGCGCCGCGGACGATCGTGGCAAGGTGGTCGAGCGCCGGATCGGCGATACCGAAGATGCGCAGGAACGTGTCGAACGAGCAGCGTTCGCCCTCATGGGCGAACTCGACCCCGGCCACGTCGTAAGGTGTCGCCCCGGTTTCCTTGGCGGCGGCCGCTACGCGATCCGCCGGCACATAGATGAACGTGGCCGCCGGATCGATGAAGCGGCGGATCAGCCACGGACAGGCGATCCGATCGATCTTCGGCCGCTCACGGGTCACCCATTGTGAAGGACTCTGCCCCGCCATCCCGCGCTTGCGCCTGAGCGGCAGGTTTTTCTCGGTCCAGGCCGTGAGGCCGCCGGCAAGGTACGATGCGTCGACGCCGGCATCTTGCAGCGTTGCTGCCACGCCTTGACTCACCTCGTGTCCGTGAACGCAATAGGCCACCACTCGCCGACCACTCGGCAGGCCGCCGCGCCATTGTTCGACTCGCTCGGGCGGGCGCCGGATCGCGCCGGCGATCATGTGTTGTCCGGCATTGAAAGCCTCCTCGCGCCGAACGTCGAGGAGCAGGGGCGCTCTTGCCGTGCCCAGGACTTTGGCCAGCTCGGAGACGGAAGCGGCGGAAGCCATTGCGGTGTCCCTCCAAAATTTCTATTATGATCTGACCAACAAGTGCCCGATTTACAAACGATTTGTATTGTAAGAGGTATGAACGAAATTAATGCCTCAGAAAATTTGGGTGCCTCCCTCGCTGGCCGCTTTGCGGGCCTTCGAAACCGCGGCCCGGACCCTCAGCTTCACCGGGGCCGCGGACGAGCTCAATCAGACGCAGGGCGCGATCAGCCATCAGGTGAACACGCTCGAGGCGCGCCTCGGTCTGAAGCTGTTCGAACGCGAAGCGCGCGGTCTCAGGCTCACCGAGGCCGGGGGAAGATATCTGCTGCTGGTGCGGGATGCGCTCGATCGGTTGCGAACGGCGGAAGATTTGATTCGATCGGAGCGGCCCTCCGTTCTCACCGTGACGGTCTCGCCAAACTTCGCCAGCAAGTGGCTGGTTCCCCGGCTTGGCGGATTTTCGGTCACGCACCCGAATCTCGATCTGCGGATCAGTGCGTCGTTGCAGCATGTGGATTTCAGCCGCGAGGATATCGACCTGGCGGTGAGACACGGCAACGGAAGCTGGCCGGAGCTGCATGTGACGCGGCTGTGCGCCGAAGAACTGTTCCCGGCGTGCAGCCCCGCGCTGTTGCGAGGCGGCCCGCCCATTCGAACGACCGCTGATCTGGCGGGACACGTCCTCGTTCACGACCGGAGCCGCAAGCATTGGCGCGACTGGCTGGCAGCATTCGGAATCGAGGGCCAGGACACCGAGCGAGGGCCGGTCTTCGATCAGACTGCGCTGGCCATCGATGCCGCCGCCGCCGGTCAAGGCATTGCCTTGGCCCGAAGCGCTCTTGCATCGCTCGATCTCATCGCCGGACGCCTGGTTCGCCCCCTGGAGGAAGCAATGCCGGCCGAATTCGCCTATTGGATCGTATGCCGCAAGGCCACCGCCGACACGCCGAAGATCAGCCAATTTCGCTCGTGGCTCATCGAGCAAGTCCAACATGACAAGGCGGCGCTGCTTCAAAGAACCACACGTTAATCGCCACGCAGGCTCTTGTCGCTTACGACGAGCCTGGGGTCCGTTGCTGGGACGGTGAGTGAGACGAAGGGCTCCTTGTGTACCAGCTGCGCAATAAGCGGCAGCGGTGCTACTTGCCGTCGTTCAGCGCCGCCCGCTTGGGATCGCGTACCAGCGCCATCACTCCGACCGTAGTCGCGACGATTACGGCGGCGAGCACGTCGAAGGTCGCCGCATAGCCCAATCCGCCGATCAGGAATCCCGCGATCATGGGCCCCGCTGCCTCGCCGATGTCCCAGATGGTTCCGAATACACCCATGGCGGCGCCGAGGCGCCGTGTCGAGGCGAGATCGGCGATGAGCGCATTGGTCACCGGCGTGACTGCGCCGACGCCGAGGCCGAGCAGCGGCGCCAAGAGAACGAAAGCCGTCAGGCTTTCGCTCCGGAAGATCAGCGGCAGCGCGGTAGCGCAGAGCAGGAGGCCAATGATGATGACGGGGATTCGCCCGACCCGATCAGACACGCGTCCGGTGATCGGCTTCGCCACCATGGCGAGCGCCAGCTGCGCGCCGAGGACAATCGCAATCTCGGCATCGTTGAGCCCTACCTTCTTGGCGTAGATCGGCAGGAAGCCGAGAAAGGCGCCGTAGCCGAGATACATGACGGCCTCGATTCCGGCTGCGACGAAGATCGGCGGTGTCCTGAGCACCTCGGCGAGCCCCTGCCGGAACTCTGCAGCTCGCGTGGCGAAAGTCTTCGCCTCGGGCGCCGGGCGATCGACATCGGGGAGCAGCAGCACCACGAGCAACGTCAGCACGCCGAGCGCGCCGACCAGAAGATAGGTCAGCGAATAGCTGGTCGTGAAATAGAGCACGAACCCGCCGACGAGCGGCCTCCCGGTCGCGCCAGGGGAATCGCATGTGGATTTGAAGTGGGTATTGCACCGGCAGGCAATATGGATTCTGAGGAGGACTCCCGAATCGCATGGGGAGTCCGATGCGCAAATTCAACAAGATCTTCCGCAGGTTGCCGGATCCGCGAGCGC
>WNGB01013799.1_pt1 | contig 10853 bp, 8 predicted proteins | sample 5400681 | NCBI WGS metagenome assembly WNGB01 (sample SAMN13153367, study PRJNA577476) | soil metagenome | isolation source: 115 cm soil or saprolite under grassland replicate 2 | place: USA:California | collected 2016-06-15 | reverse complement strand
AGATTGGAGGCACCGGCTGCGCTTTGCGCGGCAGACGGCTCTTGACCCAGCGGAATTGCGGCGTATTCAGCGCGGGCATCTGCACCATCACCACGCGAACGTTGCTGCCGTCGTGGATCAACTCGGAACGCAATGAATCGTGAAAGCCCTGCACGGCGTGCTTCGCGGCGCAGTACGCCGACTGCAACGGGATCCCTCGATAGGCCAGCGCGGAGCCGACCTGCACGATCGCTCCGCGATCGCGCGGCTTCATGCGCCGAAGTGCGGCGAGCGTTCCCCAAACGTAGCCGAGGTAGGTGACGTCGGTGACGCGGCGGTATTCGTCCGGCTGCATCTCCATGATCGGGGAGAAGACCGAGAGCATCGCGTTGTTGACCCAGATGTCGATCGGCCCAAACGCCTTCTCCACTTCCGACGCAGCTTGCTCAACGGCGTCGTGATCGGCGACGTCGAGCGGCAGCACGATCGCTTCGCCGCCGAAGGACTCGATCGCGCGCTTCGCGGCTTCGAGTCCCTCGCGTCCGCGGGCGATCAGGCCGACTTTGGCCCTGCGTTTGCCGAAAGCCTGCGCGGTGGCACGACCTACGCCTGCGGAAGCTCCGGTGATGACGACAACTTCGCGTTCTTCCATGCGATGATCTGTAGCAAGACGTGCTCCTGTAACGGTTGCTGAGTTGCTGGGTTGCTCAGTTGCTGGATGTAGTCGAGCAACCCAGCAACCGAGCAACCCAGCAACCATGAATTGGCCATCCATCCTTCTCTGGGGGTTCGCTGCGACCGTGATCCTCACCACCCTCACGCTCGCCGGTCAGTCCCTCGGCCTCACGCGTATCGACATTCCGTTCATCATCGGCACGATGGTCACGGCCGATCGCGATCGTGCGAAGGTCATCGGCTACGGCATGCACCTGTTCAACGGCTGGGTCTTCGCAATCGTGTACGCGCTGTTTTTCGAAAACATTCATGAAGCGACGTGGTGGTTCGGCGCGTTAATGGGAGCGGTGCAAGGCGTGGTGGTCGTTGTCGCAGTTCTTCCTCTGCTGCCCGGCGTTCACCCTCGCATGGTCTCCGACTCCCGCGGGCCCGAACCGACGCGCCTGCTCGAGCCGCCGGGCTTTCTCACCACGAACTACGGACGGGCAACGCCGCTCATCACGATTATCGGTCACACTATTTATGGAGCCATATTAGGTATGTTCTACTTGCCGCGCTGACCCAGTCCCGCTTTTCTCTTACTGCGCCCGGCGATCTTCTCGTCGAGGCACAAGGCTGCGTTCATCATGCCGATGTGCGTCAGCGCCTGAGGAAAATTGCCGAGCAGCGCGCCGGTAGCGACGTCGATTTCTTCCGAGTACAAGCCGACGTCGTTGCAGCGTCCGAGCAGTTTCTCGAAGACATCGCGAGCCTCGTCAACGCGACCGCCGAGTGCCAGCGCTTCGACGAGCCAGAAGCTGCAGGCGAGAAACGCTCCTTCGCCGGGCGGCAGGCCGTCGTCGGTGCGAATTTCGTATCGATACAGCAGGTCATCGCGACCGAGGCGTTCGCGGATCGCATCGATGGTCCCGAGGATTCGAGGGTCGTCCGTCTTCAGAAAGCCGACGCGTGAGATGTACAGAAGGCTCGAGTCGAGCTCGTCGCCGCCGAAAATCGAAACGAAGCTTCGGAGTTGTTCGTTGAAGCCGTTCTCCAGAACGGCGCGGTGAATCTCGTCGCGTGTGCGGCGCCAGGCCTCCACTCGCTTCTCGGGAATGTATTTCTTTTCCACGAGCCGAACTGCGCAATCGAGCGCCGCCCAGGCCATCACTTTTGCGTGTACGTGCTGCTTGCGTTCCGACCTCTTCTCCCAGACGCCGCTGTCGGGCTCCTGCCATCGCCGCGCAACGAGATCTGCAAGCCGCAACAGCAGTCGTTTTCCATCGCCATACAACTCCGGCGTTTCTTCGTCTTCAGAATTCGGCTGCAGATGTTCCTCGACAGCCCCCAGGACTTCGCCATAGATGTCGAGTTGAAATTGACCGCGTGCGGCATTGCCGATGCGAACCGGAGCGGAGCGGCAGTAACCCTCGAAATGTTCCAGTTGGTCTTCGGGGATGCGCGGCTCGCCGAAGACGTCGTAGAGGATCTGCAGGTTGGGATGGGTCAGACGCGTGGCATACAACATCCAGTTGACGAACGCGCCGCCTTCGGTGGTAAACCCGCAGTCGTCGAGAGCAGCGACGGTGAACGAGGCATCGCGTAACCAGCAGTAGCGATAGTCCCAATTTCGAATGCCGCCGATTTTTTCAGGGAGAGAAGTCGTCGGCGCGGCGACGATCGCGCCCGAAGGCGCATAGGTCAGCAACTTCAGCACGAGCGCGCTGCGCAGCACGGCCTCGCGGTAGGTCCCTTCATACGAGAATTGCGACGACCACTTCTGCCAAAAATGGATCGTGCGCTCGATTTCGGCAGTGGCTTCGTCGCCGATGTGCGGAAACACCGCCGGCATGTGATCGTCGAATGACAGCGCGAAATCGTGTCGCTCGCCCGGGCGCATCGTGAATCGCGCCGATGCGTCCAGCCCGGCGAGATCGAAGCGGATGTCCGAGCGCAAGTGCAGCACCACCGGCGTTTGTTCGCAGCAGATGCTGTCTCCGCGATAGGAGAGGCTTCGGGGCGATCGGGCGTAATTCGGACGCGGCGAGAAGTGCGCCTCGACGGCCACTTCGCCGGAGAGGCACTCGATGCGCCGAAGAATGTGGCGGAACGGCGTCAGGCGATGCCGCTTCTCTTCCTCAGCCATGACCGGCATCAGATCGAGCAGCTTCACCACGCCGGAATCGGTCTCGAACGTGGTCTCCAGCACATTCGTCGAGGGCCAGTAGCGTCGTTTCGGTTTGCAGTTTCCCGCCGGCCGCAGCGAAAAATATCCGCCTTTTTGATAGTCGAGAATCCGTGCAAATATTGATGATGAATCGAACCTCGGCCAGCAGAGCCAGTCGATCGATCCTTCGCGCGAGATCAACGCGGCGGAACGCGTGCAACCGATCATCGCGTAGTCGGCGATGGGTGGGTAGCGCGTGTCACCCATTCATCGCGAGCCGCAGGACCTCTGCGAGGTGCAGCGCTTTTCTGCCGGTGGCCTGCTCGATCTGCTCGCGGCAACTGAAGCCATCGGCGACGATCAGCGTCTCTTCGGAAGCCTCGCGCACGCGAGGCAGCAGCACGCGTTCGCCGATGCGCATCGAGATCTCGTAGTGTTTGCGCTCGAAGCCGAACGCTCCGGCCATCCCGCAACAGCCGGAGTCGAGATGATCGAACTCCAGCCCGATCTTTTGCAGCACTGCTTCCTCCGGCTCGAACTTCATGATCGCTTTGTGATGGCAGTGTCCCTGGATGATCGCCTTTCGCTGCATGCGGGGCACTTTGAAGCTGTCGCCGGCGTGCTGTATGAATTCACTCAATGTCAGCATCGGCACCGACCGGCCGGGAAAGAGGTTCTGCAATTCGTCGCGAAAAACCGAGATGCAGCTCGGCTCCAGTCCGACGATCGGAGTGCCGCGGTCGATCTCCGGCTGCAACTCGGTCATGGCGTCGAGGAGCAACTTCTTCGCCGGGCCGAGAAAACCCCAGTCGTACAGCGGACGTCCGCAGCAGAGCGACTTCTTCGGAATGACCACTTGATAACCCGCGCGCTCCAGCACATCGGCCGCAGCGAGAGCGGTATCGGGATGGAAGTAGTTGTTGAACGTGTCCGGCCAGAGAAGGACATGTGGGCCGGACTTCAGTCCGGCTCCTCGGGCTGAAGCCCGAGCCACATATTGCTCTCGAAACGTTTTCTGCGCGTATCGAGGCATCTTCCGCTCCGGAGCGATGCCGAGAAGAGGCTTCGATAGCGACATCATGAAATTCGCGAACCGCGGAGCGCGAGCCGCGAATCGCGACCATCGATGAATCCAACCCATCGTGTACGCGGAGATCGGACGCAATCGCCATCTGTAGTAGTGAGACAGGAACTCCGCCTTGTACGTCGCCATATCGACGTTGACCGGGCAATCGCCTTTGCATCCTTTGCAGGAGAGGCAGAGGTCGAGCGCGTCTTTTACCGCTTCGTTGCGCCAGTTGTCGGGAATCTCCTGCCCCTGAAACATCTCGAACAGCAGATGCGCGCGGCCGCGCGTGGAGTGCTCCTCTTCCTGCGTGGCCATGTAGCTGGGGCACATCGTGCCGCCATCCATGCGGCGGCATTCGCCGACGCCGACGCACCGCAGCACCGCGCGATCGAGGCGGCCGTCGTCTTCGGGGAATTTGAAATGCGTCTTCGGCGACCACGGACGAAACTCTGCGCCGAGCCGGAGGTTCTCGACCGGGTGATACGGCGTCACGACCTTGCCCGGATTCATTTTCCAATCCGGGTCCCAGATCGATTTGAACTCCCGGAAGGCCTCGATCAGCTCATTGCCGAACATTTTCGGCAGCAGCTCCGCGCGCGATTGGCCGTCGCCGTGCTCTCCGGAAAGCGAGCCGTTGTACTTGATGCAGAGATCGGCCGCCTCGTCGATGTACGAGCGGTACTTCTTGATTCCTTCGGCAGTCTCGAGATCGAAATTGTTTCGCGTGTGCACGCAAGCCTGGCCGAAGTGGCCGTATAGATCGCCGATGTACCCGTACTTGTCCATCAGCTTGCGAAGATCGCGAAGGTATTTGCCGAGCTGCTTGGGATCGACCGCGGAGTCTTCCCAACCTTCCCACGTGCGCGGCTTGCCGGGCACGAACGCCGTCGCGCCGAGACTTGACTCGCGAATCTTCCAGACGCGCTTCTCGTCCTTTTTGTCATCGTAGCGCTTCATCGACGGACAGAGACTGGACTGCTCGAGCGCGTCCATCATCTTCTGCGCGTTGGCGTCGGATTCCTGCTTCGTCTCTCCGCCGAATTCGACCAGCAACCATCCTCGCCCCTTCGGAAGAAGAGGTAGCTTGTCGAGATTGAGCTTTTTCTCCCTCATGTCGTTGACCAGGCGCTCGTCGATTCCCTCGAGGCCGATCGGGTTGAATTCGAGGAGGCGCGGTACGTCGTCGGCGGCGATGTAGATGTCCTCGTATCCGAGAACAACGAGAGTGCGGGCGGGAGGGCTGTAGACGAGCCGGCATTTCGCCTCGAGCACGATGACGCAGGTGCATTCGCTGCCGACGAGCGCCTTCGCCACGTTGAAGCCGTCTTCAGGGAGAAGGGAATCGAGGTTGTATCCCGAAACGCGGCGCGGGATCTTCGGATAGCGCTTCCGGATCTCATCCCCGTACTTGTCCCGAATCGCTCGAAGGCGGCGGTAAATGTCACCGCGGCGCCCGCCTTCGTTGATGATTTTGGTCAGCTCGTCATCGCTCGTCGCGCCGACGCGCAGACGCAGACCGTCGTACGTGAGCACCTCGAGCTCGTCGATGTTGTCGACGGTCTTTCCGGCCATCAACGCGTGCACGCCGCACGAGTTGTTGCCGATCATGCCGCCGATGGTGCAGCGATTGTGTGTCGCCGGATCAGGGCCGAACGTGAGGTTGTGCTGTTCGGCCACGTTTCGCAGATCGTCGAGCACGATGCCCGGCTCGACGCGCGCGAATTTCTCTTTCGGATCGAGCTGGACGATGCGGTTCATGTACTTCGAGAAGTCCATGACCACGGCGACGTTGCAGCACTGACCGGCGAGCGATGTGCCGCCGCCGCGCGCGAGAATCGGCGCACCGAACTTTCGCGCCAGGGCGACAGTGGCGATCACATCGTTGGCGTCATGGAGGACCACCACGCCGATCGGCACCTGCCGGTAATTGGAGGCGTCGGTCGCGTACATCGCGCGAGAGCCGTTGTCGAACCGAACTTCGCCTTTGACCTCGCGCTTCAGTGCGGCGGCGAGCGCGGCGGAATCGACATTGACGCTCTGAATTCGATCTTTATGCTCGATACGTTCAGGGACGGAGCGCTTGTGCTCGAAGGCGATCGGCGGGAAGCGCTGGACCTCGTCGTTCATCGCTTCCCCTCACCCGGCCCTTCGGGCCACCCTCTCCCGGTGGGAGAGGGACTGCATTTTCGACTGCCCTCTCCCGCCGGGAGAGGGTGGCCGAAGGCCGGGTGAGGGGCTCCGGTCACGCCGCATATCGCTCCGCATCGCGCTCTTTCAGCTCCACGCCAATGCCCGGTCGCGAGAGATCGGGTCGCAGCGCACCGTCGCGTGGGGCGGCGAATCCGTCGAACAGCATCGATTCGACCCGCACGTGATCGAAAAAGTATTCGAGATGCCGCATCGGAAGCAATGCGCAGCCGAGGGCGATATGGAGCGACGGCGCGCAGTGAGCGGAGAGGGGGATCGATCGCGACTCGCACAGCGCGCTGGCCTTGATGAATCCCGTAATGCCGCAGCAGCGCGTCGCGTCGGCCTGCAGCACGTCGACCGCGCCGGCGGCAATCATCTGGTCAAAATAGAGCAGCTCGTAGCCGTACTCGCCGGCGGCGATGTCCATGCACGCCGGCGCGCGATCGCGAATCAGGCGCAATCCCTCGAGGTCATCTGAGGAAACCGGCTCCTCGAACCAGCGGACGTCGTCCTTTGCAAAAATCTCGGCCTGCTCCAGCGCCAGCTTACGCGTGTACGCGCCATTCGCGTCGACAAACAATTCACAATCGGTCCCGATCGCCTCGCGTGCGGCGGCGACGCGCTCGCGATCGGCGCGTTCATCGCGCCCGACTTTCATCTTCACCCGCGAAATCCCCGCCGCCGCCCACCCGCCTAACTGCTCCTGCAACTCGTCGATGCTGTACGACGTGAATCCGCCGCTGCCGTACACCGGCGCGGAGTCGCGGACGCGTCCGAGCAACTGAACGAGGGGAATGCCGAGGAGTTTGGCTTTGAGGTCCCACAGAGCGTTGTCCACCGCGGAGATGGCCATCGCCGCGATGCCTCTGCGGCCAAGATTCCGGACGCCGCGAATCATTGCCGCCCAAGACGCATCGATCGACATTGCGTCGCGGCCGCGGACGACATCGCCGAGCGATTCGTGGATCAGCGTTGCGGTCGCCGCGTCCGCATAGGAGTAGCCAAAACCGGTCTGGCCGCCGGAACGCACATGGACGGAGACGAGCGTGGTCGCGTTCCACTCGAAAGTTCCATCAGACTCCAGAGTCGCCGTCGGAATCTTGTAGGCCGCGACCGACAGATCATCAATTCTTGGGCTTGAACGAATCGAGCATCTCCTTCATCGACTGCTTCAGCATGTGGGCGCGATTCGGATCGTGAAGCAGCGATTTCAAGAATTTTTTCGCCTCATCCGGCGTGATGTGCGGTGGCAACGGCGGCACTTCGGGATCGGTGTGGAATTCGATGACCGTCGGACGATCGCCGTTGAGCGCTTCGTCCCATGCAGCACCGATTCGCTCCGGCTTCTCGACGCGAATGCCGGCGAGGCCGAGAGACTTCGCGAATTCGGCGTACGGAAAATTCGGCATGTCCTGCGAGGCCTCGAATTTCGGATCGCCGGCCATGACTCGCTGCTCCCACGTCACCATGTTCAGATCGCAATTCTTCAGCACGCACACGATCAGCCGCGGATCGCTCCACTCGCGCCAGTACTTCGCGACGGTGATCATCTCGTTCATGCCGTTCATCTGAAACGCGCCGTCGCCGACGCAAGCGATCGCCACGCGATCGGGGAACGCGAACTTGGCGGCGATCACGTACGGCACGCCGGGACCCATTGTCGCCAGATTGCCCGAGAGCGAGCCCATGATGCCGTCGCGGAATTTGAGATCGCGCGCATACCAGCTCGCAGTGGACCCGGAATCGGCGGCGATGATGCACTTCTCCGGAAGCCTCGGCGACAACTCCCAGAACACGCGCTCCGGGTTGATCGGGTCCGCGCCGGTCATCGCACGCTCCTCGACCAGCTTCCACCAGCCGACGATCTCCTTTTCAATCTTCTGGCGCCAGGTCCGATCTTTTTTGCGCTCCAGCAGCGGGATGAGCGCGCGCAGCGTCTCTTTGCTGTCGCCGATCAGGTTCACCTCCATGGGATAGCGGATGGAGAGCATCCGCCCATCGATGTCGATCTGCACGCCGCGCGCTTTTCCTTCCTCCGGCAGAAACTCGGGATAGGGAAAATTCGAGCCGACCATCAGCAGCGTGTCGCATTCATCCATCAGCGTCCAACTCGGCTTGGTGCCCAGCAGGCCGATCGATCCGGTGACGAACGGAAGGGTATCTGGCAGCGCCGCTTTGCCCAGGAGCGCCTTCGCCACACTGGCGCCGAGGAGCTCGGCGACTTCGATGACTTCGGCGCCGGCGTGCATTGCGCCCTGGCCGATCAGCATCGCCACGCGTTTGCCGGCGTTGAGCACATCCGCAGCGCGACGGAGATCATCCTGCTGCGGGATCACGCGTGGGGATGTGTATCCGATGCCGGAATGAATGGTGGAATGCTTGTGCGGAGGCTCCTCGTATTCTTCGTCCTGCAAATCGGCCGGCAGGATGATGCAAGTGACGGTGCGCTCCGCGAGCGCGATTCGGAATGCGCGGTCGACAAGATGGCGAATCTGCGCAGGCGCCATTGCGGTTTGCACGAACTCGGACGCCACGTCTTTGAACAGATTTTGCAGATCGACTTCCTGCTGATATGAGCCGCCCATCGCCAGGCGCGACGACTGGCCGACGATCGCCACGACCGGCTGATGATCGAGTTTCGCGTCATAGAGGCCGTTGAGCAGATGAATCGCGCCGGGGCCCGAAGTGGCCATGCAGACGCCGACCTCGCCGGTGAACTTGGCGTGAGCGCAGGCCATGAATGCGGCCATCTCCTCGTGACGCACCTGAATGAATGAGATCTTGTCGTCGGCGCGATTCAGGGCGCCGAAGACTCCATTGATGCCATCGCCCGGATACCCATAGACGCGCTTCACGCCCCACTCGGTGAGACGCTTGACTAGAAAATCGCTCGTGGTTTCAGCCAATTGCACTCCTTCATCGCCCTGGATAGGCAATCGTGGTGATCAACGCGTTTTCGGCTTGTCGCGAGTCGAGCCGCGTGTGCTGCACCACGATCGGGACATCGGAGACGATCACGCTCGCGTAGTCTGTGCCGCGCGGAATCGGTTCGGGCTTCGTCAAATCGTTGAACCGGACGTGCTTCGTGCGCCGCGCGGAGACAACGATCTGATACGGGCCGACCGGCTCGCGATCGCTGTAATAGATGGTGATCTCGACGTGTGCGTCGCGGTCTGTCGTATTCAGGATGCAGGCGGTCTCATGGCTCGTGAACTCCGGCTCTAGGCCATGACTCCACGCCGGAATGTACCCCTCAGCAATGGCCCACCGCGTATGGCCGATCGGTTCGGGTTTGGCCATACATCACGGCCAAGCACGACGCGTACCGGTGGGGAAGTCAAGCTGGGACGAGATCGGCGAAAACGAAACCATCGCGCTCGACGACCATGCCGCCGGCGATCGACAGCGGCGAAGCAAACATCGGCCCGCAATAGGCAAACGTGTGAAATTCGCCGCGCTCGCCGCACGGATCGACATTGTCGGGAAGCTCGTCCAGGAGCGCGTCGTCGAACTCTCGACCGGCGAATGAAGCAGGCAACACTCGTGGATCGACGCAGGTGAGGCGCGCGCGCAGGCCTCCGGCGATCATCTCTCGCGCAAGCTGATGCGTGTCGCGTCCCCAGAGCGGGAAGATCGGCATCAATTTCGTGGCGGCGAGCTGCCTTTCGCGATAGGCGCGGATGTCTTCGAGAAAAAGGTCGCCGAAGGCAAAGCAGTCGATCGCTTCGCGCTCCGCACGCGCGATTGCTTCTCGCAGGACTGACTCGTAGTGCTCGTTCGAGCATGGACTGGGAATGGCGAGCTCCCACAATGGCAAACCTGCTGCGCGAGCCTGGGCTCGGAGCAGCTCCGTTCGAACGGCGTGCATCGCCACGCGATCGGCGATCTGGTTAATGGTTGTCACCAGGCCAACGACGTCATAGCGTTGATCTGCTCGAAGGGTGTGAAGGGTCCACGCCGAATCCTTCCCGCTGCTCCACGAGAGAAGTGTTTTGTAGCGCCGCGGCCCTCCGCGGCGGCCGCCGAGGGCGGCGGCCCTACGCCGGTTCATCACGGCTTTGCGAACGCCGGAATCTTCCGCTCGGCGATTGCGAAGACTCCGAAGAAGATCGCCGTGAACAAGACGTCGGAAGCGACTGTGTTGCCGAAGAAAGGAATTGCCGCGACATAGCAGGCCACGAGGCCGCTCGCCGTTTTGGCGTACATCGTCCCGCGCGCCCAAACTGCGAAATTCGTTGTCAGATAGAAGATCGTGGCCGACAGAAGCGCAGACCCGCCCACGGCCGGAATACTCTCGCGATCGCGCAACAGCATTCCGACCACTGCGATCAGCGCGTAAGTGGCATAGATCACCGGCATCAGCGAATGGAATCCGATGATCGAGTCGCCGATCAGCATCGTCAGAAGCGGAATGGCGATGCCGAAGAAGCGGCGTTCGAAGCGCGCGCCGCCGAACAGCGCGATGGCTCCAATCGGCGCGAAGTTCCATGGGTGCGGCATGACGCGCAAGACGACGCCGATCACCACCAGAGCGAGAGCAAGCCAAAAGCGGGGCGTGAAGTACGTTCGCATGTCGTCCTCCTTCAGCGCGAAACGGAATAGCGGACGCCGAGAAGCGCGCGCCGGGTTGGTGATGGATATCCGAAAACTTCCTGGGACCGCGCGTTCGTCAGATTTTCGATCTTCACGTAAGGAGCGACCGTGCCGGCGTTCCAGCGGAAGGTGAGGTCGGCCATGGTGTACGCCCGATTCGTCACTATGCCGAATGGTGCGAGGTCATTGATGTCCGCACGG
>WNGB01013798.1_pt1 | contig 10853 bp, 8 predicted proteins | sample 5400681 | NCBI WGS metagenome assembly WNGB01 (sample SAMN13153367, study PRJNA577476) | soil metagenome | isolation source: 115 cm soil or saprolite under grassland replicate 2 | place: USA:California | collected 2016-06-15 | reverse complement strand
AGACGCTGCGATCGGGCAGGTAGCGCTTGTTGAGCTTGGCGACGAAGGTGTAGTTGGGATCGCAGACATTGGCCACCGGCGACTCGCTCGCCTGGGTGACGAGCTGGTAGCCGTCCAGCGGGTGCAGGCCGAAGTCGCTCGCCAGCCACTGCACCAGGTCCGCGTGGGCGATGCGGAAGGCGTCCTCCAGCGGCCGGGCGGAGCCGGCGGTCATGATGTGGGAGTCGGTCTCCAGCCGCGGCCACGGCGTGGGCGCGCCCTTGACCAGGTCGAGGACCAGCACCGTGTCCATGGCCGCCTCGACAGCCACCCCGCAGGTCTCGCCCTCGCCCTGCCTGCAGTGGCCGTCGCCCAGCGAGAACAGCGCGCCCTCGACGTTGACGCCCAGGTAGCAGGTGGTGCCAGCGCGCATCTCGGGCGTGTCCATGTTGCCGCCGTGCGCGTCGGGCACCAGCGAGGAGCGCGCCTCGAAGGCGGCCGGCGCCACCCCCACGGTCCCGTGCATCGGGTCGAGCGGCAGCTCCACCGAGAAGTCGCCGCGGGCCGCGTGGTAGGTCACCGTCCGGCGGGAACGGTCGACCTGGTAGACCCAGACGACCTCCTCCAGCGGGTCCTGCAGGGTGGCCGTCGCGTGGGTCGAGGTGAGCGCGCCGAACAGCGGCACCGTGGTGGACGCGGCCCAGTCCCGCGACGGCTCGATCGACACGAAGTGCACCGCGAGGGTATCGCCCGGTTCGGCGCCCTCCACGTAGAAGGGTCCCGTCTGTGGGTTCACGAAGGGAAACTCGATGACCCGCGAGACGAGGTCATCAGGCGTCCGCACCTTGCCGCCGAAGGCGTCCTCGGTCCAGACCTCCAGGACGGTGCCCGGCCGCACGCTCATCACCGGCTTGACCCCGCCGAACGTCCAGGCGAACTGGGAGGGGTCCGGCCGGAAGGCGACCACGCCCGGGTCCGTCACGCCAGCTCCTCCCTGGTGGTCGGCAGGTCCCCGGAGGGAGCCGTGCCGGGCTCCTCGTCGAGGAAGATCCGGCCGGTCTCGCGCACCCGCTCCGGGTGCCTGGCGTAGAGCCAGATCAGGAAGACGACGCCGATCGCGAACCAGATGCCCACCACCAGCGCGGCGCGGTTCAGCGGGTAGGGCAGCGGGCTCACCCAGCTGAACAGGCCCTCGCCGATGCCGAGCGCGGTGAACCACGCGGGGATGAAGGCGAGGATGCCGAGGATCGGGACCACGGCGTGCAGCAGCGGGTTGAACTCGCTGCGCCGCTCGCGCAGGTAGAAGACGACGCAGGCGAGGTTCACCAGGATGTAGATCAGCACGACGACCGTCGTTACGATCGTGGCGACGAGCGCGAACGCTTCGATCGGTGTGAACTGGTTGCCCAGCCACAGCGCAACGATCAGGGCGAGGACGAACTGCACGGTCACGGCGACATAGGGCGAGTGCCTGGTCGGGTTGGTGCGGGCGAGCGCGGTTGGGAGCAGGCGGATGCGGGCCATGGCGTACCAGGTGCGCGTGGTCGCGTTGGCGCCGGCGTTGGAGTTGGCGATGGCCGAGTTCGCGACCGCCAGGAACACCAGCACCCAGCCCCCGCCCCACACCGCCCGGGCGAGACCGTCCCAGGGGTTGCCGTCACCGAACTCGAGGAAGCTGGCCATCCTGTCCGGGCCGAAGTAGACCGTGGCGGCGTAGGTCGTCAGCACGTAGAACACGCCGATGCCCAGCGCCGACCAGAACACGGCCTGCTTGATCGTGCGCCGCGGATCCCTGGCCTCCTCCGCCATGGGCGCCGCGGCCTCGAAGCCGATGAACGCCAGGATGGTGAAGATCGAGGCCGCGGCCACGCCCGAGAAACCGCGGAACCCCTCCACGTTCGCGTGGCTGGTGCCGAACACCGACAGGGTGTTGTTGCCACCGGCCTTGACGATCAGCCACAACGCCAGCGCGGCGAACACGACGATCTCGAACACGCCGAGCACGGTGCCGGTCTCGGTGCTGATCCTGATGCCGAGGTAGCCCAACGCGAACACCAGCAGCGCGGCGGCGACGGCGGCGATCATCCACCAGGCGTCATACGACCAGCCGAACTCGGTGTTGAGGGTGCTGGCGATGACGTTGCCGAAGATCAGGTAGAGCAACGGCGCCACCAGGGCCTCCGCCAGGGCGTAGCCGAAGGCGACGAGGAAGCCCAGCGAGGGGTGCAGCCCGCGCGACACGTAGGTGTAGAACCCACCCGCGGACGGGAGGTGCTTGGCGAGCTGACCGATCGAGACCGCCACGAGCAGGCAGGCGATGAGCGCCAGCACCACGGCGAGCGGTAGCGCGCCCGCGCCGAAGGGCGACCCCACGATGATCGAGAAGGCGACGGCCGCGGCCGGCGCCATGTGCGTGATGGACTGGAACAGAACCTCGCGAAGCCCGATCGCGTCCCGGGCCAGTTCTGTGGATGGCTGCAAGGTTGCCCACCTCCTCGAGCGCGTCCGATACACCCCTGTGCAAGCACATGATGCGCGAGTGTCCAGGCGATGTCACAAAACAAGCAGAGGTGCCTCAAACCCCCGTAACGCTCCGGCGATGATCTCCACTCCTGGCGGGGGCTCACAGGTTCTGGATCGGCACGGGTTCGACCTGGTCGGCGAGATCGAAGCCGAAGATGCGGCCGTAGAAGTACAGCTCGGCCTCGAGGGCGCGGCGGATGTTCTCGGCCCTGCGGAAGCCGTGCTGCTCGCCCTCGAAGGGCAGGTAGGCGTAGGGGATGCCCTTCAGGTCGAGGGCGCGCGCCATCTGCTCGGCCTGGCTGGGCGGCACCACGGCGTCCTCCAGGCCCTGCAGCAGGATCACCGGGCAGGAGAGCTGGTCGGTGTGGTGGATCGGCGAGCGCTGCCGGTACAGCTCCGCGGCCTCCGGATAGGGACCGATCAGGCCGTCGAGGTAGCGCGACTCGAACTTGTGGGTGTCCCTGGCGAGCGCCTCGACGTCAGCCACGCCGAAGTAGCTCGCGCCGGCCGCGAAGGCGTCGTGGAAGGTGAGCGCGCACAGGGTGGTGTAGCCGCCAGCGCTGCCGCCGCGGATCGCCAGGCGCGCGCCGTCGACCTCACCGGCGGCGGCGAGCTGGCGTGCCGCGTCGATGCAGTCCAGCGTGTCGACCACGCCCCAGTTCCCGTCCAGGCGCTCCCGGTAGGCGCGGCCGTAGCCGGTGGAGCCGCCGTAGTCCACGTCGGCCACGGCGAGCCCGCGGCTGGTGAAGTACTGCACCGGCAGGCTCAGCCTGTCGACCACCTGGGCGGTGGGACCACCGTGGCTGACCACCAGCAGCGGCGGCCGCTCCCCGGGCGGGGCCTGGTAGTCGGGATTGGTGGGCGGGTAGTAGAGGGCGTGGGCGGTCTGGCCGGCCCCCTGGGCCTCGGTGGGGAACTCGACCGGCCGCGGCACCGACAGGTAGGCGGGGTCGAGCTCCAGCTCCTGGCTGCGGCGGACGACCTCCACGGCCCCGCTGGCCGGGTCGATCACCACCAGCGCGGTGGGCTCGGTCGGGCTGCACGCGAAGGTGGCGAGGCGCCCATCGGCCAGGCTGCGCAGCCGCGCCGGGTAGAACGAGGTGAACGGCAGCTCCAGCGGGGTCACCCGCCCGGCGCCTGGCTCCAGCAGTCCCAGCCGCCACACCGGGCCGCGGCCGTACAGGCAGGCGATCCGGCCGCCTGGCAGGAAGGCGTAGGTCGACTGGCCGAAGACCCACTGGGGCGCGCCGAACTCGGCCTCCATCGGAGCCAGCGCCTCGGCCTCGCCGCCGTCAGGGGCCATCCGGTAGAGGTTCCACCAGCCGCTGCGGTCGCTCACGAAGTGCAGCACGCCGTCGGGGCTCCACTCCGGCTGGAAGATTGACTCCCGCACCCCGCCGGCCACCGGCCCCCGCACGGACTGGAGCCCGGCCTCGGGGTCGAAGCCGGCCACCTTCAGCTCGGTGCCGTCCCACGGCATCAGCGGATGGTCCCACTCCAGCCAGGCCAGGCGGCGGCCGGACGGGTCCAGGCGCGGGCTGGCGTAGAAGTCACGCCCGCTCGCGAGCACGCGCGGGCCGGCCGAGCCGTCGCTCGGCAGCGCCACCAGCTCGTTGCTGACCGTGGGGCCGTCGTGCGACTCGCGCACGCACACGATCCAGGCGCCGTCGGGGGTCACGCTGGTGTCGGCGTAGCGCAGGGAGGCGGGCGCGCCGGCGGGCTCCGGCGTGATCGGCCTCGGCGGGGAGGCCTCATCCTGCCGGTACAGGCGCTGGTCGGTGTAGTCGCAGAAGAAGACCGTGCCGCGGTGGGCGATGTAGGCGCCGCCGCCGTACTCGTGCACCCGGGTGCGGACGTTGCGCCCCGCGCCGGTGACGTCGTGCGGCTCGCCGCCAGGCAGGCGCCGGCACAGCACCTGGCGGCCACCGTCGAGCGGGCGGCCCTCCAGCCACAGGATGGCGTCGCCGTCGGTGACCAGCTCGTCCAGGCCCACGCCGGCGCTGGACACCAGCTCGAGGCTGATCGGCGAGGCCCAGGAGCCGTAGGGCGCGGAGATCGGCACGGGACGCGGCCTACCCGGGAGGCCAGCCGAAGGCGCGGCCGCCCAGGACGTGCAGGTGCAGGTGCTCGACCGACTGCCCGGCGGCCGGCCCGATGTTGCTGACCACCCGGAACCCGTCGGCGACGCCGTCCTGGCGAGCGACCTCGTTGACCGCGCCGACCAGGCTGGCCAGCAGGTCGTCGTGGCGCTCGTCGACGGCGGCGAGGCTCGGGACATGCTCCCGCGGGATCACCAGGACGTGGGTGGGCGCCCGCGGGTTGATGTCGCGGAACGCGAGCACGTCCTTGCGCTCCAGCACCACGTCGGCGGGGATCTCCCCCTCGGCGATCCGGCAGAACAGGCAGTCACTCATTGCGCTACGAGCTCCCCCTCCATGCCCTCGTTGTCGGCTCGCAAGCCTCGCACAGTCGCCATGCCGCCGGCCAGCGCTTCCCCGCCCGGAAAGCGCACCTTGATGTAGTTGTCGCTGGTGCCGTCCGCGATGCCCTCGCCGACGCCCTCCACCAGCACCTCGAGCCGCCGGCCCAGGTGCGCCTCGTGGAAGCGGCGGCGAAGCTCGTTGCCGAGCGAGATCAGCTCCCGGGCGCGCGCCTTCTTCTCCGGCTCGGGCACCTGGTCGGCCATGACCGCCGCCGGGGTCTCCGGTCGCTGCGAGTAGCGGAACACGTGCAGCTTGGAGAAGCCCACCCGCTCGGTCACCGCCAGCGTGGCGCCGAACTGCGCGACCGTCTCGCCGGGGAACCCGACGATGATGTCGGTGGACAGGCCCAGACCGGGCACCTCCGCCTTGGCGTGCTCCACCCGCTCCAGGAACCGCGCGATGCGGTAGGGCCGGTGCATGCGCTCCAGGACGGTGTCGTCGCCCGCCTGCAGCGGCACGTGCAGGTGGCGGCAGACCTTGGGATCGTCGCGGACCCGCTCGACCAGCGCCGGGGTGACCTGGACGGGCAGGACGCTGGAGATGCGCAGGCGCAGCAGCCCCTCGATGGCGGTGAGGCGGTCCACCAGGCGCGCAAGGCCGTCCCGCTGGCCCTGGTCCTCGCCGTACTTGCCCAGGTGCACGCCGGTGAGGACCACCTCGCGCACGCCCCGCTCCACCTGGCGGCGCACGTCGGCGACGATCTCGTCCGGCGGGTAGGAGCGCAGCGGGCCGCGGGTACGCGGGATGATGCAGAAGGTGCACCACTCGTCGCAGCCGGTCTGGGCCTTGATCGCCACCCTGGTGCGCAGCCGCTCGACGCTGCTGGCCGGCCGCACCGTCAGGGGAAGCCGCCGCACAGCCGGCGCGGCGGCGATCAGGTCGGCGATCCGGTCCTTGGCGTCGTTGGAGACCACCAGGTCCACGCCGGGGATGGCCTGGACCTCCTCGGGGTTGGAGACGGCGTAGCAGCCGGTGACGACCACCGTCGCACGCGGGTGCTCCTCGGCCATCTTGCGGATCAGCCGGCGCGAGGAGGCGGTCGACTCGCGGGTGACCGTGCAGGTGTTGATCACCATCACGTCCGGCTCCTCGCCGGCGTGGGCCAGGTCGAAGCCCTTGGAGCCGAGCGCCTCCAGCGCCTTCTCGGACTCCGCCTGGTTCAGGCGGCAGCCCAGCGTCTTGAAGGCGACCTTGGGCGCCGCCGCGGCGTCGTCCATCGGTCGGGGAGAAGCCAAACGGTGCCTCCGTTCACGTGCGGACTGCCACCCTACCCGGCGTCGTGGCGCAGGCCCAGGTCGGTGATCCGTTCGACCAGCTCCCCCGGCGAGCGGTCCAGGACCGCCGCCAGCACCCGCACGTCATCACGCCGGATCGTCAGCATCTTGCCGTTGAAATCGCCACGCTGCATCTGCAGGACCGAGACGTACTGGTCGAGGACGCGCGCCTCGGACTCGGAGTGGTCCTTCAGCGCCTCGAGGTCGATGCACAGGCCCTGGTCGGGAAGGCCGAGCGCCCAGGCGGCGGCGCCGCTCGGGTCAGGGCCGAGGCGCGGCAGCAGGCTGTCGACCGGGACGACGTAGAACATGGCCAGGCGTTGCAGTCGGTTGACCGAGATGCTGCGCTCCCCCCGCTCGTAGGCACCGAGCACGCTGGCCTTGAACTCGCTGCCGGAGCGGACCTCGACGTCGTGCAGGGACAGCTCCTTCTGGAGGCGGACGTTGCGGAGCCGCTCCCCCACCTGCTCCGCATAGGTCACCCTCTCACCTCCCCCACCCGGCCGTCATGGTGGGCGGACTCTAGCATTGCCCCCTAAGCCCTTCAATGGGCGAAGGCGGCCAATAGTCACTCAGTGGGAGCATTTGGGTCGTTCGCGCGACCTTGCCACCGAGTGCTGCTGGGGGGCTTCGGTCAGCGGGTGGTGCCGCGCAGGCGGGCGAACAGGCCATTGGCGGCGGGGGACTCGCTGTGCTCGCCGCGCAGCTCGGCGAGCTGGCGGAGCAGGCGCCGCTCCTCCTCGGAGAGGCCGTTCGGGATGTCGACCTTCAGCTCGACCAGCAGGTCGCCGCGACGGCCCCAGCCGTCGCCGGAGGGGATGCCGCGCTTGCGGAAGCGCCTGACCGTGCCCGGCTGGGTGCCCGGCTCGATCTCGATGGTGAGATCCTCGCCGTCGAGCGTGGCGATCGGCACGGTGCCGCCGAGCGCCGCCATCGTCATCGGCACCGTGACCGAGCAGGTGAGGTCGTCGCCGCGGCGATCGAAGAACGGGTGCGGGGTGACCGACAGCTCGACCCAGAGGTCGCCTGGCGGGCCGCCGTACTGGCCGGCGTGGCCGCGACCGGGGAGGCGCTCGCGCATGCCGTTCTCGACCCCTGACGCGATGTCGACGGTGATGACCGAGTCCTTGGCCATCACGCCCTGGCCGCGGCACTTGTCGCAGGGCGAGCGCACCTCGTGGCCGCTGCCGTCGCAGACCGGGCAGGTGGAGGCGGTGACGATCTGTCCGAGCAGGGTCTGCCGCACGGTGCGCTGCTGGCCGGTGCCGCCGCAGCGCTGGCAGACGGTCGGATCGGTACCAGGCGCGGCGCCAGAGCCATGGCACTGGTCGCAGGGCACCGCCAGGCGCAGCGGCACGTCCTTCTTGGCGCCGAACACCGACTCGCTGAAGGTGAGCTCGACCCGGACCGCCGCGTCCGCGCCACGGCGGGAGCGGGAGCGGGCCCGGCGGCTGGTGAACGGGCCACCGCCGCCGAAGATGGTGCCGACCAGGTCCTCGAAGGTGGCCATGAACGGGTCGGCGCCCGCTGACGCGGCCATGCCCTCGACGCCCTCGGGCCCGAAGGCGTCGTAGCGCTGCCGCTTGTCAGGGTCACCCAGGACGCTGTAGGCCTTGTTGAGCTCCTTGAAGCGTTCCTCGGCCTCGGGATCGTCGGGGTTGGCGTCGGGATGGTACTTGCGAGCCAATCGCCGGAAGGCGCGCTTGATCTCCTCCGGAGTCGCGTCGCGATTGACGCCAAGCAGCTCGTAATATTCGGTCAAGCGTCTCCCCTGCTGCTGTTGATCCTCAACGGCTCGGGCCCGGGCCGCGCACGACACTGCGGACTACTGCTCGACGTCGTCCAGTAGGTTCCCAAGATAGCTGGCTACAGCTTGCACCGCTGCCATGGCGCGAAGGTAGTCCATTCTCGTCGGGCCCAGCACCCCGATGGTCCCGATGGTATCCCCTGCGGGGTACGTCGAGATGACCAGCGAGCACGCCCGCATGCCCTCCATCTGGTTCTCCGAGCCGATCACCACCGAGAGCTGGTCGGCGCCCGTGGTGAATGCCATCTGCAGCAGCCGCAGCACCAGCACCTGCTGCTCGAGCAGCTCGTAGACCTGCCGGACGGTCTCGAGCTCGTCGAAGGCGCCCGGACCGACGATGTGCGCCTGGCCGCCGAGCCACACCCGCTCAGTCGTGCGGTCGCTCACCACCTGCCCGAGCAGGTCGGCCACCACGGTGAACAGCCAGCGCTGCTCGGCGGGCACGCTCTCCACCATGGCGGACATGACCAGCTCCGCACGGTTGAGCCGCTCGCCCACCAGCTTCTCGTTGAGGCGGCGGCGCACCTCCTCGAGGTCCTCGGCGTGGACCTCTCCGCCGGTCTCGAGCAGGCGCTGCTCGACCCGGCCGGTGTCGACGATCAGCACCAGCATGACCACATGGGAGCTCAGCGGCACCAGCTCGACGTGGCGCACGCGCGAGCGGTCGAGGGCGGGTGGCGCCACCATCGCGGTGTAGTGGGTGAGGCTGGCGAGCAGCAGCGAGGTGCGCTGCAGCGTCTCCTCCAGGCCGGCAGCGCCCTCGAGGTAGCGCATGACCGCGTCCCGCTGGACGCGGGCCAGCTCGCCCACACCCGAGAGGGAATCGACGTAGAAGCGGTAGCCGCGATCGGTCGGGACCCTGCCGGCGCTGGTGTGCGGGTGCGACAGGAAGCCCTGGTCCTCCAGAGCGGCCAGCTCGTTGCGGATGGTGGCCGGTGAGATGCCGAGCGAGTAGCGACCGGCCAGCGACTTCGAGCCGACCGGCTCAGCGGTCTGGATGAACTCGTTCACCACCGCGCGGAGCAGTCGCGCCTTGCGCTCATCGAGGCTCACGGCGTGTCCCTCCTCGACCTTAGCCGACGGGCTGAGAGTAGCAGTCTCACCATGCGAGTGCTAAGCATCTCGAGCGCCCTCCGCCGACGGGCTCACGGCGCCAGTCGGCTCACCACCTCGCCGTGGAGGAACATGCCGCGCTCGGTGAGCCGAAGGCCGGGAGCCGGGCCGAGCAGGCCGGCGGCACGCAGCTCGGCGACCTGTGGACCATCGGGATCGACGCCGAGGGCCACGGCCTCGCCCGGGCCGATGCCGTCGACAGTGCGCAGCCGCAGCGCCAGCGCCTCGAAGCGGGCCTGCCGCGGGTCGAGCGCCTCCTCGCCCTCGGTCGGCCGCCGCCCCTGCCGCACCGCGGCGAGATACTCCGGCACCCCACCGACGTTCCAGCGACGCAGGCCGCCTGGGCCGGCGGTCCCACCGGAGCCACCCGGGCCGGTCGGGCCGCCGCCCTCCCCGACCAGGAACTCGTGCGCCGCGGCGCCGACGCCAAGGTAGGCGCCTCGCCGCCAGTAGGTGCGGTTGTGGCGGCTGGCGTGGGCCGGGATGCCGGCCGCGTCGCGAGGCCCGCGGGCCCAGTTCGACACCTCGTAGTGCACGTAGCCGGCGCCGGCGAGCACCGCGCAGGCCGTCTCGTAGCGGTCGGCGAGCAGGTCCTCACCGGGCGCGTCCATGCGGCCGGCGGCGACGAGCCGACCGAACTTGGTGGCCGGCTCGATGGTGAGCGCGTAGGCCGAGAGGTGCTCCGGTCCCAGGGCGACCGCCGCCTCCAGCGAGCGGGCCCAGGAGCCCTCGTCCTCCCCGGGGCAGCCGAAGATCAGGTCGAGGCTGAGGTCCAGGCCGTCGGGACGGTGGCCGGCGGCGGCCCGCAGCGCACCCACCGCCCGGCCCACCTGGGCGGCGTCGTGCGGCCGGCCGAGCGCGGCGAGCACCTGGTCGTCGAAGCTCTGCGCACCGAGCGAGACGCGCGTCACGCCGGCGGCGACCAGGCCCCGCGCCAGCGTCAGGTCGACCGTCTCCGGGTTGGCCTCCACCGTCACCTCGGCGCCGGGCTCGACCGGCAGCAGCTCGCGCAGGCGCCCGAGCAACTTGGCCAGGTCGCCAGGCGGAAGCAGCGTGGGCGTGCCGCCGCCCACGAACACGCTGGTGACCACCGGCAGGTCGGGGACCCCGATAACCCCGGAACCAGCGCCGCCGAGCCCGGCCACGGCGAGCTCCACCTCGGTGAGCAGCGCCGCCGCGTACGGCCGCCGCAGCCCCTCCATGCCGGTGTAGGTGACGAAGTCGCAGTAGTGGCAGCGGGTGAGGCAGAACGGCACGTGCACGTACACGCCGAACAGCGACCGGTCCACCAGGGGATCGGCCGCGGGCGCGGGCGCCAGCGCGGTCACCGGCCCCCATCCCCGTCGTCGGTGCGGAGGGCGGCCACGAACGCCTCCTGGGGCACCTCGACCCGGCCGATCTGCTTCATGCGTTTCTTGCCCTCCCGCTGCCGCTCCAGCAGCTTGCGCTTGCGGGTGATGTCGCCGCCGTAGCACTTGGCGAGCACGTCCTTGCGCCGGGCGGTGATCGTCTCCCTGGCCACCACGCGGGAGCCGATCGACGCCTGGATGGGCACCTCGAAGAGCTGGCGCGGGATCAGCCGCTTGAGCTTGGCGGTCATCGCCCGACCGTAGGCATAGGCCTTGTCCTTGTGCACGATGGAGGAGAAGGCGTCGATCGGCTCGCCCTGCAGGA
>WNGB01013796.1_pt1 | contig 10855 bp, 9 predicted proteins | sample 5400681 | NCBI WGS metagenome assembly WNGB01 (sample SAMN13153367, study PRJNA577476) | soil metagenome | isolation source: 115 cm soil or saprolite under grassland replicate 2 | place: USA:California | collected 2016-06-15 | reverse complement strand
TACATCACCACCCCGATCTACTACATCAACGACCTGCCGCACATCGGCCACGCCTACACCACGATCGCGGCCGACGTGCTGGCGCGCTGGCGCCGGGCCCACGGCGAGCAGGTGCTGTTCCTCACCGGCACCGACGAGCACGGCCAGAAGGTGGCCAGGGCGGCCGAGGCCGGCGGCCTCGACCCGCAGGCGTGGACCGATCGGATCGTGGAGCGCTGGAAGGCGACCTGGGCGGAGCTGGACATCGCCTACGACGACTTCATCCGCACCACCGAGGAGCGCCACGTCGGCGCCGTGCAGCGGCTGTGGCAGCGTCTCTACGACCAGGGCGACGTCTACCTGGACAGCTACGAGGGGCTGTACTGCGTCGCCTGCGAGCAGTTCTACACGCCAGAGGAGCTGGTGGACGGCAACTGCCCGATCCACGGCACGCCGGTCGACGTCGTGCGGGAGGAGAACTACTTCTTCCGGATCTCCAAGTACGCCGACCGGCTGCTGGAGCACTACCGCGCCCACCCGGAGTTCGTCCGCCCGGAGACGCGCCTGCGCGAGGTCGTCTCCTTCGTCGAGCAGGGACTGCAGGACCTGTCGATCTCGCGCTCCAGCTTCACCTGGGGGGTGCCGATCCCCTGGGACCCCGACCACGTCATGTACGTGTGGGTCGACGCCCTGCAGAACTACCTCACCGCCGCCGGCTGGGACGCCGACCTGGAGCGGTTCGGGCGCGTCTGGCCCGCCGACTACCATTTCGTCGGCAAGGACATCCTCCGCTTCCACGCGGTCACCTGGCCGGCGATCCTGCTGGCGGCCGGCCTGCCGCTTCCCCGCACCGTCCAGGCCCACGGCTGGCTGCTCGTCGGCGGCGAGAAGATGAGCAAGACCCGGCTCACCGGCATCGCGCCGGGCGACCTGGTCAAGCCGTTCGGATCCGATGCGGTGCGCTACTTCTTCCAGCGCGAGGTCGCATTCGGCCAGGACGGCAACTTCTCCTGGGAGGCGATGGTCGAGCGCTACAACGCCGACCTGGCCAACGGGCTCGGCAACCTGGCCAGCCGCGTGACCGCGATGGTGGAACGCTACCGGGACGGGGTCCTGCCGGGAGCGGGTCCGGCCGGCGACGCCGAGGTCGCCGTCCAGGAGGCAGCGATCCAGGCGCACGCCGACGCCAAGGCGGCCCTGTACGAGCTCGCCTACGAGCGCGCGCTCGGGGGGATCTGGCGGCTGGTCGCCGCCGCCAACGGCTACATCTCCGAGCGCCGGCCGTGGGACCTGGCACGGGCCGGCGACAACCTCGCCCTGGACACCGTGCTCTATACCGGCGCGGAGGCGCTGCGGATCGCGGCGCTGCTGGTCGCCCCCTGGCTCACCAGGGCGGCGCCGGCCCTGTGGGCCGCGCTCGGCGCGCCAGGGGACCTGGCCGCCGCGCGGCTGCCCGAGGCGCTCGCGTGGGGCGGGCTGCCGCGTGGCGCGCGGGTCCAGCGGGTCGGGGCGCTGTTCCCGCGCCTGGACGCCGAAGGCAACGTCGTGCAGCGGGCTGGTTGATCGTTGGCGGCGCGAGGGACGCAGCCCGTCGAGGTCGTCGCCTACGACCCCAGGTGGCCGCTGCGGTACGAGCAGGAGCGCGACCGCATCGCCGCCGCCCTCGGCGAGGGCGCCGTCGCCATCGAGCACGTCGGCGGTACGGCGGTGCCCGGCCTCCCGGCCAAGCCGGTGATCGACATCATGGTCGGCGTGCCCGACATCGAGCGGGCCGGCCAGGCCGTCGCCGGCCTCATCAACCTCGGCTACCAGTACGTCCCGGAGCTGGAGAGCCAGCTCCCCGAGCGGCGCTACTTCCGCCGCGGCATGCCGGAGACCCACCACGTCCACATGGTCGCCATGTCGAGCGACTTCTGGGAGGAGCACGTGCTGTTCCGCGACTACCTGCGGACCCACCCGCAGGCGGCCGAGGAGTACGGCAAGCTGAAGCGCGGCCTGGCCGGCCGCTTCCGCTTCGACCGCGACGCCTACCGGGCCGGCAAGGTGCCGTTCATCGACACGGTGGTGGACGCCGCCCGCCGCGAAGCGGGCCGCCCCAGCCATTAGGAGGCCGCCGATGCCATCGACCACCGCCCGCCCCCGCTCCACCGAGGTCACCGTCGGCCGCGACCGCGCCGGCGCCCGCTCCATGCTGCGGGCGGTCGGCTTCACCGACGACGACTTCGAGCGGTCCCAGGTCGGGGTGGCCTCGTCCTGGAACGAGGTCACCCCCTGCAACATCCACCTCGACAAGCTCGCCGACGCCGCCAAGGCCGGGGTCCGTCTCGCCGGCGGGGTGCCGCTGGAGTTCGGCACCATCGCCGTCTCCGACGCCATCGCCATGGGCCACGAGGGCATGAAGGCGTCGCTGGTCAGCCGCGAGGTGATCGCCGACTCGGTCGAGCTGGTGATGCACGCCGAGCGGATGGACGGCCTGGTCGCCATCGCCGGCTGCGACAAGTCGCTGCCGGGCATGCTGATGGCCTGCGCCCGCCTGGACCTGCCCGCGGCGTTCATCTACGGCGGCACCATCCTGCCCGGCCACTTCCGCGGCCACGACGTGACCGTCCAGGACTGCTACGAGGGCGTCGGCGCGGTCGCCGCCGGGACCATGACCCAGGCGGACCTCGACGAGCTGGAGCGGGTCGCCTGCCCGGGCGCCGGCTCCTGCGCCGGCATGTACACCGCCAACACCATGTCGGTGGCGGCCGAGGCGCTCGGCATGGCCCTGCCCGGCTCGGCCACCCCGCCGGCGGTCTCCGAGCGGCGCGCCGAGCTGGCCAGGCGCACCGGCGAGGCAGTGGTCGCCCTGCTCGAGCGGAACCTCCGGCCCCGCCAGATCATGACCAGGGCGGCGTTCCTGAACGCGGCCGCGGTGGTCATGGCCACCGCCGGGTCGACCAACGCGGTCCTGCACCTGCTGGCCATCGCCCACGAGGCGCGCGTGGAGCTGTCCCTCGACGACTTCGACGCGGTCAGCCGGCGCGTCCCCCACGTCGTCGACATGCGCCCCGGCGGCCGCTACGTGATGGCCGACCTGGACCGGGTCGGCGGCCTGCCGGTGGTGCTGCGCGAGCTGCTCGAGGCGGGGCTGGTCGACGGCGACGCGCTCACCGTCACCGGCCGCACCCTGGCCGAGAACCTGGCCGGGGCCGCCGAGCCGGACGGCGACGTGGTCCGCCCGGTCGCCTCGCCGATCGCCCGGGAGGGCGGCCTCGCGGTGCTGCGCGGCAGCCTCGCGCCGGCCGGGTGCCTGGTGAAGATCCCCGGCAACGACAACCTGTCGTTCCGCGGCGTCGCCAAGGTCTTCGACTCCGAGGAGGACTGCTTCGCGGCGGTGACCGGCGGCCGCGTGGCAAAGGGCGACGTGCTGGTGATCCGCTACGAGGGCCCGAAGGGCGGCCCGGGCATGCGCGAGATGCTGGCGGTGACCGGCGCGATCAAGGGAGCCGGGCTCGGCCGCGACGTCGTGCTGGTCACCGACGGGCGCTTCTCGGGCGCGACGTGGGGGGCCTGCATCGGGCACGTCGCCCCGGAGGCGTGGGACGGCGGGCCGATCGCGCTGGTCGCCGACGGCGACGCCATCGCCCTGGACGTCGCCAGCCGCCACATCGACCTGGAGGTCGACGACGCCGAGCTGGAACGCCGCCGGGCGGCCTGGAAGCGCCCGGCCCCGCACTACACCAGCGGCGTCCTCGCCAAGTACGCCCGCCTCGTCGGCGGCGCCGACCAGGGCGCCGTCTGCGGCTAGGCGCCCGGGCTGCGGCGGGGGAGTCAGGTGCTGGTCGACACCCACTGTCATCTGGGGCTGCTGGAGCGGGCGCCCGAGGAGGTCGTCGCCGAGGCGCGGGCCGAGGGGGTCGGCCACCTCGTCGACGTGGGCATCGACCTGGACTCGAGCCGCCGGGCGGCGGCCAACGCCGCCCGGCTGGAGCACGTGTCGGCCACCGCCGGGGTCCACCCCCACGACGCGGTCGCCGTCGACGACCGGGTGCTCGGCGAGCTGCGGGCGCTGCTGGCCGACGAGCGGGTGGTGGCGGCGGGGGAGACCGGCCTGGACTACTACCGCGACCACTCGCCGCGCGACGTGCAGCGGGCGGCCTTCGCCGCCCACGTCCGGCTCGCCCGCGAGCTCGACAAGGCGCTGGTCGTCCACTGCCGCGAGGCGTTCGCCGACGTGCTGGCCATCCTGGACGGCGAGGGCGCGCCGGAGCGGGTGGTGTTCCACTGCTTCACCGGCGACGAGCGGGCCGCCGCGAGGGTGGTGGAGGCCGGCTGGTACGTGTCGTTCGCGGGCACGGTGACGTTCCGCAACGCCCCCGAGCAGCGGGCCGCGTGCGCGGTGGTCCCCCTCGACCAGATGGTGCTGGAGACCGACAGCCCGTTCCTCTCCCCCCACCCCTACCGCGGCCGACCCAACCACCCCGGCCGGGTGGCGGTCACCGCCGCGACCGTCGCGGCCGTGCACGACCTCCCGGTCGACCAGGTCGCGGAGCGCACCACCAGGACCGCCGTCAGGGCCTTCCGGCTTCCCCTGGCCGGCCTGGACTGAGATGGCCGACGGGGCGGCGCCGGCGCCGCTGCTCACCCCCACGCGGGTGCGGGCGCTGCTGGCCCGCCACGGGCTGCGGCCGCGCAGGGCGCTCGGCCAGCACTACCTCGCCGACCCCAACACCGCCCGCAAGGTCGTCCGGCTCGCCGGGGTGCGGCCGGGACAGGCCGTCGTCGAGGTCGGGCCGGGGCTCGGCAGCCTCACCCTCGCCCTGCGCGAGGCGGGTGCCGAGGTGGTGGCGGTCGAGGCCGACGCCCGCCTGCTGCCGGCCCTCGCCGAGGCCCTCGGCGACGACCCGCTGGTGCGGGTCGAGGTCGCGGACGCGCTCCGGGTCGACCTCGGCGCGCTCGCCCCGACCGCCGAGGCGATGGTCGCCAACCTCCCGTACAACATCGCCGCCACCCTGGTCCTGCGGGTGCTGGCCGGCGGGTCACGGATCGCGCACCTCACCGTCATGGTCCAGCGGGAGGTGGGCGAGCGGCTGGCGGCCGGGCCCGGCACGGCCGCCTACGGCGCCGCCAGCGCCAAGGTGGCCGCCCTCGCCGAGGCCCGCGTGCTCGCCCCGGTGAGCCGGCACGTGTTCGTGCCCGAGCCGCACGTCGACTCGGTGCTGATCCGGCTGGACCGCCGCGAGCACCCGGCCATCCGGGGGCTCGGCTACCCGGAGGTCGCGCGGGTGATCGACGCCGCGTTCGCGCAACGGCGCAAGACCCTCCGCAACACCCTTCGCGGTCTCGGCCTGGACGCCGGCGGGGTCGAGGCCCTCGGGCGGGCCGCCGGCGTCGACCTCGGCCAGCGGGCCGAGGTGCTCGGCGTCGACCAGCTCGCCGCCCTCGCCCGCCAGGTCAACAGTCCATTTTGAACCGATCGCCGGCCGCAGCTACCATGCCCGAGCCTGAGCAGGGCCGCCTTGGTGTTGCTCGCGGCGTCGACGTCGGGGAGGGACGCGGTGGCCAGCCAGCAACGCCCGCAGGGCGAGCGCCGATCGGCGGGGCTGCGCGCGCGCGCCGCCGCCAAGGTCAACCTCGGCCTGTACGTCGGGCCGCTGCACGACGACGGCCGTCACCACGAGGTCGTCTCGGTCCTGCAGTCCATCGCCATCTGGGACGAGCTGGAGGTCGAGGTGGTCCCGGAGGGGCTCGGCCTGGAGGTCGAGGGTGGGGGGCTGCCGCCCGACGAGACCAACCTGGTGCTGGTGGCCGCCCGCGAGCTTGCCCGCCGCTCGCGTGACCTGCCCGGCGCGCGCTTCCGCCTGCGCAAGGGGATCCCGATCTCCGCCGGGCTCGGCGGCGGCAGCGCCGACGGGGCCGCCGCCCTGATCGCCCTCGACCGGTTGTGGGGGCTGCACCTGCCGGCCGTGAACCTCCAGACGATGGCCGCCGAGGTCGGCTCCGACGTGCCGTTCTGCATCGGCGGTGGCACCGGGGTGGCGACCGGGCGCGGCGAGAAGGTCCGCGAGGTGCCCAGCGCCGGGACGACCTGGTGGGTGGTGGGCATCGACCACGAGCACCTGACAACCCAGCACGTCTACGACCACTTCGACGAGCTGGAGCTGGCCGCCCCGCTCGAGGGCCGCTGGCCGACCGAGTTGCTGGAGGCGCTGGCGGCGGGCGACCCCGAGCTGCTGGCGGCGACCCTCCACAACGACCTCGAGCCCGCCGCCTTCGACCTGCTGCCGGGACTGCCCAAGGCCAAGCAGCGGCTGGTCGAGGCGGGCGCGCTCGGCGCGGTGATGAGCGGCAGCGGCCCGACGATGCTCGGCCTGTGCCGCGACGAGGAGCACGCCACCCTGGTCGCCAGGGCCGCCAGGGCGGCGTTCGCCCGGGTCGAGGTCACCCGCGGACCGGTCCCGGGGGTGACGTTCGGGTAGCCTGGAGCGGGAACGACCCTGGCGGGTGGTGTAATGGCAGCACGGCGGCCTTTGGAGCCGTCAGGTCAAGGTTCGAATCCTTGCCCGCCAGCCCACCGGCCCGGACGACAGCGGATGGGGGAGCCCGGCGGATGAGTCTCAGCGTGGTGGTCCTGGCGGCGGGGGAGGGCAAGCGCTTCCGCTCGGCGCTGCCGAAGCCGCTGCATCCCCTGGCCGGCCGGCCGTTGCTGTGGCACGTGCTCGCCGCCACCGCCCCCCTGAAGGCCGACCGGACCGTGGTGGTGGTGGGCGTCGGCGCCGAGGAGGTCACCGCCGCCGCCGAGCGCTTCGACGTCGGCCCGCTGGAGCTCGCGGTCCAGCCGGAGCCGCGCGGCACCGGTGACGCGCTCGCCACCGCCCTGCCCCTGCTCCCGCGCGGCGGCCAGGTGCTGGTCCTCTACGGCGACACCCCGCTGGTCACCACCGCCCTGCTCGAGCGCCTGCTCGAAGGCCACCGCTCGGCGCAGGCCGCCGCCACCATCCTGACCTGCCAGCCGGACGACCCGAGCGGCTACGGCAGGGTCCTGCGGGACGCCGACGGCGCGATCACCGGGGTGGTCGAGCACCGCGACGCCACCCCCGACCAGCTCGCCGTCCGCGAGGTCAACGCCGGCTTCTACGTGTTCGAGCGGCGGGTGCTGGACGGCCTCGCCGAGCTCCGCGGCGACAACGACCAGGGCGAGCGCTACCTGCCCGACCTGGTGCCGGTGGTGCGGCGCGGCGGCGGCCTGGTGGCCGGCGTCCTCGGGCCGGAGGAGGAGGCCAGCGGCGTGAACGACCGGGCCGAGCTGGCGGCGGCCGCGGCCGTGCTGCGGCGGCGGCTGCTCGAACGGCTCATGGGCGGCGGGGTGTCCGTCGTGGACCCGGCCACCACCTTCGTCGACGTCGACGTCGAGGTGGGCGTCGACACGGTGCTGGAGCCGCTCACCTTCCTGGAGGCCGGCACCCGGGTCGGCGCCCGTTGCGGCATCGGCCCGAACGTGCGGCTGGTCGGCTGCACGGTCGACGACGAGGCCAGCGTCACCCAGAGCCTCGCCGTCCAGGCCCACATCGGCCGCGGCGCGGTGGTCGGCCCGTTCGCCTACCTGCGCCCGGGCGCCGACCTGGGGCCGGACAGCAAGGTCGGCACCTTCGTGGAGGTCAAGCAGTCCCGGGTCGGCGAGGGATCGAAGGTGCCGCATCTCAGCTACGTGGGCGACGCCGACATCGGCGCCCGGGTGAACGTCGGCGCCGGCACCGTGTTCGTGAACTACGACGGGGTCGAGAAGCACCGCACCAGCGTCGGCGACGGCGCCTTCATCGGATCGGATACCATGCTGGTTGCCCCCCTGACGGTCGGTGACGGGGCTCAGACGGCCGCCGGTTCGACGATCACCAAGGACGTCCCTCCCGACGCCCTTGCCATCGAGCGCTCCGAGCAGCGGACGATCCAGGGTTGGGCCGCAAGGCGCCGGCGGCGCCGCCGGCAGCAGGAGACCGAGCAGTGACGGGGAGGCGACGGTGAGCAACGGTGTGACGCCCAAGATGGTCGAGGCGCTTGGGCGCAGGCACCTGATGCTGTTCTCGGGCCGGGCCAGCCGCGAGCTTGGTGGCGAGGTGGCTCGCCACCTCGGGATCGAGTGTGGCTCGGTGGACATCCGCGACTTCGCCAACGGCGAGACCTACGCCCGCTTCGGGGAGAGCGTGCGCGGCACCGACGCGTTCGTGATCCAGACGCACTCGTCGCCGGTGAACGACCGCATCATGGAGCACCTCATCATGATCGACGCCCTCAAGCGGGCGTCGGCCAAGCGGATCAGCGCGGTGATGCCGTACTACGGCTACTCCCGCCAGGACAAGAAGGGCCGCGGGCGGGAGCCGATCACCGCCAAGCTGGTCGCCGACATGTTCCGGGTCGCTGGCGCCGACCGGATCATCACCGTGGACCTGCACTCCGGCCAGGTCCAGGGGTTCTTCGACGGGCCGGTCGACCACCTGGCCGGCTGGCCGCTGCTGGCCGACTACGTCCGCGAGCACCACGAGCGCGAGCTGGTGGTCGTCGCCCCGGACGCCGGCCGGGTCAAGACGGCCGAGAAGCTCGCCGGCGCGCTCGGCGCCCCGCTGGCGTTCCTGCACAAGCGGCGCAGCCGCCACGAGGCCCACAAGGTCGAGGTCCGCGAGGTCGTCGGCGAGGTCGCCGGCATGCACTGCGTGATGATCGACGACATCATCGACACCGCCGGCACCATCGTGCAGGGCGCCGAGGTGCTGATGAGCGCCGGCGCCGACCGCGTGACCGCCGCCGCCACCCACGGCATCTTCTCCGGCCCCGCCATCGACCGGCTGAAGAACGCCCCGATCGGTGAGATCGTGGTCACCAACACCCTCCCGCTCCCCGAGGACAAGCACATCGACAAGGTCGTGGTGCTGTCGATCGCCGGCATCCTCGCCGACGCGATCCGCGCGGTGTTCGAGGACGCCAGCGTCTCCGAGATGTTCAACGACCAGAACCAGGTCTGAGCCGGTCCGGGCGATGGCGCCACCGGTCGCGGTCCTGGACGTCGACGGCACGCTGGTCGACACCAACTACCAGCACGCCATCGCCTGGTACCGGGCGTTCCGCGAGCACGGCCTGACGATGCCGGTGTGGCGCATCCACCGCCACATCGGCATGGGCGGCGACCAGCTCGTGGCCGCGGTCGCCGGCAGGCGGGTCGAGGAGCGCCAGGGCGACAGCATCCGGGCGGCCGAGACCGCGCTGTACGCCGACCTGATCGGCGAGGTGCGGCCGTTCGCGGACGCCCGCAGGCTCATGACCGTGCTGCGCGAGCGCGGGCATCGGCTGGTGCTGGCCAGCTCGGCCAAACGCGACGAGGTCGACTACTACCTGGACCTGCTGGAGGCTCGCGGGCTCGCCCACGCCTGGACCAGCTCGGCGGACGTGGACGCCACCAAGCCCCAGCCCGACCTGGTGGTGACCGCCGTCGCCAAGGTCGGCGGCGGCGAGGCGGTGCTGGTCGGCGACTCCACCTTCGACTGCGAGGCCGCCGCCAGGGCCGGCGTGCCGGCCGTGGCGATCCTGACCGGCGGCTTCTCGGCGACGGAGCTCCGCGACGCCGGAGCGGTCGAGGTGTTCGAGTCGATCGGGGAGCTCTGCGAGCACCTGGACGAGACGCCGCTGGGATGAGCCGCTGCGACCACGCTGTGTGGTCGCTTCGGTTATCCACAAAATGGTCGGGGAGCGTTGACACAATCTGGAGCGCGGGGAAGATAAGCCCGACCGACCAGGGGGATGGGCCGTCGTGGCTGATGCGGACCAGAACGAGCTGCTCGCGCTGCCGACCGAGCGCGCAGCGAAGCTCGCCGGGGTGTCGCTGCGTCAGATGCGCTATTGGGACGAGACCGAGCTGGTCGTTCCCTCGATCAAGCGCAAGCTCGATAGTCGGACCACCGTTCGGCTCTACGCCTTTTCCGATCTGGTTGAGCTGCTTGTCGTCGCCGCCATGCGTCGCCAGGGCATCTCGTTGCAGTACGTGCGCCGGGTCATCGAGCACCTCCGAGCGCGCGGGTACGATGCGCCGCTCCGCGAGCTGCGCTTCGCGATCTATGGCGGCGAGGTGTTCTTCCAGCATCCGGATGGCTCGTGGGAGGGCGGCCACGCACCGCGGCAGATCGTCCTTCCCCATGTGATCCCGCTCCAGGAGATCGCCGCGCACATCCGACAGGCGGCCAGGCGCGAGGTGCAGGCCGCGGGCCGAGTGGTCCGCCGACGCAAGGTGATGGGCCGCCAAGCCGTGTTCGAGGGGACACGCATCCCGCTCGCTACCGTCGTCGGCTACCTCGAGCGCGGCTACAACACCGAGCAGATCATCGAGGCGTTCCCGGCGCTCACTCCGGCCGACGTCGACGCCGCGCGCCAGCGCGGCAGCGTCGCGTAGGGTGCGGTTCTTCCTCGACGAGAACGTCGACGCAGCCGTCGGTGCAGTGCTCCGGGACGCTGGCCATGACTGCTGGACCGCTGTGGAGGCGGGCTTGTCAGGGGCGATCGACGACGCAATCGCCGTCTATGCCGACGATCGCAAGGCCATTCTGGTCAGCCACGACAAGGCGTTCGCAGAGCGCCATAGGCTGAACACCCTCGGCAAGCATGTCTGGGCTCGGGTGCGAGCCGTTCGAGGCGCCCAACGCTGTCAGCGTGCACCTGCCCGAGATCACGAGATGGCTGGCGAGCATGTCCCATCTCGTCGTCGAGGTGACACTGGATCGGGTGACGTGTCACCCGCCGCGGTGGCGGTAGGGCTAGCCGGGGTGGGCCATTGGGCTGGGCGGCGGGAGGGGGCAGAATCGGGGTATGGACCTGCCCGTGATGCCGCCGGTGCGGCCGATGCTGGCCAAGT
>WNGB01024621.1_pt1 | contig 10856 bp, 9 predicted proteins | sample 5400681 | NCBI WGS metagenome assembly WNGB01 (sample SAMN13153367, study PRJNA577476) | soil metagenome | isolation source: 115 cm soil or saprolite under grassland replicate 2 | place: USA:California | collected 2016-06-15 | reverse complement strand
CGGGAGGCTGCACGTCTCCCGGATCTTCAGTGCCGCCTCCAGGGCGGTGATCGTATCGAGCCCGCTCCCGAGGAACGTCACCCGATCGCGTCGCGCCACCGTCGCCGCGATCCGGCGGACCGCGCCTTCGCATTCAAGCGCCCGCGCGAGCGCCGTTGGGAGCCCCCGGAGCGGCCGCCGCACGCCGGCCCACGACGCTCCGCCGGCGTTTACAGCGAGGGCAGCGAAGGCCGCGAGCTGCGTCGTGTAGCTCATCGTGTTCGCCCATGACCGGTCGTGGACCGATCCGATGACGAGCGACCGGCTCGTTTCCCGTTCCATGTCGGAGCGTGGGAGGCCACACAGGCCGAACGTCCGTGCGCCCATCCGGCCCGCGCGGCGCAGGGCGAGGTTCGTCGTCGAGGTGGAGCCGCTGTGGCTCACACCGAGGACCGTTGATCGGCGCAGACTCCCGACGCCGTGCGCGAGATCGTACGAATGGACGGCCCGGACCACTTTCGTGGTCCCGAGGGCTTCCTGGAGAACCTCGGCCCCGTACATCGCCGAATGGAACGACGTGCCGCACCCCGTAATGACGATGGTGGGGTTTCGACCGAGGACGTCCTCCGTGCGTACGCCTTCGAGCCGGCCCAACGTCTCCGCGACGTATTGCGGCTGGCCGCGGATCATGTCGTGCATGTAGAACGGGGGTCGGTCTCGGGGATCGGGGAAGGAGACCATGGGATGGCATCCCCTCGCCGCGCTTTAACTCGACATTACGGCGGTTGACGAATCGGCGGCCGGGGAAAACAGAACAAGGCAGGTCAACTTTAAGCCCAAAACCGGACGCATCCTGGGCCGCGAGGTGACCCATGGACCCGCCGCCGAAGGACCCGAATTAGGGACGCGTTGGTCGCGCGGCCGAACGGCTCGCGGGAGACTCGGTGTCGGAGAGGAGCGGTTCGAGTTCCGCCAGGAGGGCGTCGTTTCCCAGGGCGCGGGCCAGCCGTGCGGACTCGTCGAGGTATCGGGCTGCCGACGAATCTCCGTGTTCCTTGTGGAAGCGTCCTACATAGAGAAGCGACTGAGCCAAGTCCGATTGGTCGGCGAACTCTCGGAGGCCGCGAAGGCCCTGCTCCCAGAGCCGAGTGGCTCGGCCCCACCGGCCTAGTTCGAACTCTCGCTGTCCCTCGTAGATGCAGAGCAAAGAAAGCGTATCTCGTTCCTCAAGGATCTGGACGAGCCGTTTCGCTTCGGCGAGTTGGTTCGCCGTTTCTGCGGCGCGGCCCATGTCCATCAGGGAGGCGCACCGATCCATCGTCGCATACGCGACGAGCCGCAAATTGCCGACGAGGCGGGCGATCTGCAATGCCCGATCGTAACACCGCACGGCCTCCTCATACCGATGCAACATGTGGTATGAGGTGCCGACCGAGATGCAGGCGCGGGCCGTCTCCGTCAGGTTCCCCGCGCGCTCCGCGATGCGAAGGCCTTCCAGCTTGTACGCGAGGCCTTGCTCGAGATGGCCCCGGTCCATCTCGATACTCCCGAGCGCGGTGAGACCGCGCGCGAGGGCTCCCGGCGCCGAGCCCTCCGTCGCGAGGTCGATGGACGCGTTCATGTGGCCCGCCGCCTCTGCGAGCTTGCCCTGGGCTTTCTCCAGGAGGGCCATTTCCCTCAGGACCTCCCCGAACTCCGCGCCGTCCGAGAATTCCTTGAGTCGGGCCTGGGCCTCGACAAGGTGGCCGAGCGCCTTCGCCGGCTCGTTCCGGCACCGCTCGATCGACGCGATCTTCCGGAGGAGCCGCGGAATCCGCTGCGGCTGGCCGACCGCCTCGCACCGCTGAACCGCGTGGCGGTACTCGAGCAGCGCGGGGTGCAGGTCCCCGAGGGCCCGCAACGCATCTCCGACGACCTCGGGCAACACGCACATCGGGACCGGGTGGAGGTCGGCGGGATCGATCTTCCGCAAGACGCTCAGCAACTCCGAGGCCGGCACGGAATCGGGGAGGCCGGCGCCGTGGGACGCGAGATACTCGCCGAAGCCTTTCAGGTCGGCCGCCTCGACGAGATGGAACAGGCCCTCCTGGCGGTCGTGCATCTCGAAACCGTCGAGGAAGTAGGCGCTCGCGAGCGAATGGAAGGACCGCCGTCGCGCTTCCGGCAAGCGGTCCCGGATGTATTCGCGGATCGAGTCGTGCACGACGACCCCTCCCGATATCGTCGGAGCGAGCAGGTTCTTCGCTTGGAGCGAGTGGACCGCGGCCTGCCATTCCGGGGTGAAGCAATGCATCGCGTCGAGCGGCACGAGACCTCGGAACAGCGAGGCGGCCTCGAGGAGTGTGCGTTCGTCTTTGGCGAGGGTCCTCCAGATCTCGCGCTCCAGGTAGCGCGTCATTTCACCGCTCACCATCGATCCGGTCTGCGCCGCGAACGACAGCAGGATCGGGTGCCCGCGCGCGGTGTTCGCGACCCGCTGGAGCGCGACCTCGTCTCCTGCGAACCCTTTCGCCCGCAACAGAGAAAGGGACGCATCCATGTCGAGGCCCCCGATTCGAAGGACTTCGATGCGGGTGCGCTTCGGGGCCTTTCGCCGCGCGAGATTCGCGGGGACCGTGCGGGAAATCAAGATGACCTTCGTCGGATTCGACCGGCACTGGTCGAGGATCGGCCCGCGGAGGAACCGAGCGAGATCCGGGTTCGCCCGCTGGAAATTGTCGAGGACGAGGAGGATCGGCAGATCTTTCAGGTCATGGTTCAGCACCCGGACGGTGACGGGCTGCGCGTGCGCCCTCCCCTCCCGCAACAGGTTCGTCAGGCCCCGGCGGCCCAGCCGGGCGAGGAATGCGGCGAGGTCGTGAAGGAACGCAGACCGCGTCGTGCCATCGTGGATCTCGAACCAGTAGATGTACGGGCGCGGTCGCTGGCGGACGAGCCAACTCGCGACGAGCGCGCTCTTGCCGATGCCCGCGATCCCCGTGACGACGAGCGCGGGCGAGGGCGAGGAGGCCCAGGAATCGAGCGACCGGGCCTCGTCGGAGCGACCGAAGACGCGGCCGAGCCGACGGAGGGTGTCTCCCCAGAGGATCGGGGCGACGGCCCCGGATCCGATGCCCTGCAGTTTCGTGAAGTCGAGCCGCCCGCGACGAATCAGGGAGACGGCGGCGGTCAGGTTGACATACGAGGGAAAGATCTCCGGGATGTCCGAGACCCGCATCGGCGTTGGATCGAGCGCGGGCGCGACGACCTCGACGATGTCCGACTTCAGGCGGGCCCTTAGCTTCATCGCCTCGACCCAGCCCTCGTGGCTGAGGCGGTACACGGTCTTCCGCACGCGGTGTCCCGGCACGTGGGCGCGCTCCCCAACGACGAGCCCGCTCGCCTCGAGGCGGGCGAGCCACTTCGTCGCCGTCGTGCGGCCCGAGTGCGTCGAGGCGGCGATCCCTTCCTGCGTCAGCACGGAGAGCGTCACGGGTTCGTGGGCCGCCGTCGCGGACAAGTGGGTGAGAATTCGGGTCAGCGTGGAGTAAAACCGCTTCCGCCGGTACCCCCGCGCCACGCGCCCGGAATGAACGATGGGCATTTAAGATATTCGAAAACGGAACATTTCACGGTGGATGATATTCTCAGATGCGATACCGTCGTCGGCGCGCGACGCAACCCTTTAGCGGGCGCGAGCGCTCGACCGGCGGATGAAGGCGATCGCATGGGTCCGCGCCTCGCAGGCGATCCTCTTCGAGGCCTCGATCGTGCCCGCGCTCGCCGGGACGGCGGCCGCCGTCGGTGCCGGCGCGGCGTTCCGACCGGAGTACCTCGTGCTGATTCTCGTATCGCTGATCGGAATCCAGGCCGGCGCGAACCTCTTCAAAGGGTACTATGAGGGACTCGACCGGTCCGTCCCGCCATCGTCCCCCGGTGCCTGGTTCGCCTTCGACAGTGGCGCGGCGATCGGCCTTGCGCGGAATCCGAAGACGGTGCTTCGAGCGGGGAGCGCGTGCTTCGCCGTCGGTGTCGCGGCGGGACTCGGGTTGGTCATGATCACCGCGAACCTGGTGCTGTTTGCCTTCGGCCTAGCGGGCGCAATCCTCGCCTGGAGCTACAGTTCGCCCCCGCTGAAACTCAGCTACCGCGGGATCGGAGAGATCTCGACCTTCCTCGCGTTCGGGCCGATCATGACCGTGGGCGCGGCGGTGGCGTTCGGTAGCGCGGGAGCGGAGTCGAGCGTCTTCGCGTCCTTGATCCTGGGGTTCCTCGCCGCCGCCATCTCGTTCGCCCGCTATTTCCCGAATCGGGAGGAGGACGTTGCAAAGGGCAAGCGCACCCCGGTGACGCTCCTCGGCGTTCGCCGGGCGACCCTGGCGTTCATCGGCCTGCTCATGTCGCCGTACCTCGTCGGCGTAGTGTGGCTCATACGCGGTGGCGGAATCCTATGGATGCCCGTCCTGGCGGGATTCGTCGCCCTTATCGGGCTGTCTCTCTCGCGGACCGGGGGGCGATCGCGGGAGTATCGGATGGCCATCGCGCTGACCATCGCGGCCCACGCCGTCGTCGGACTCTCGCTGATCGCGGACCTTGCATTCCGACTATAGGTTCCTCACGCCCGCGAGGACGTACCCGGCCGTCATGCCGGCTCCGAGGAGCAGCACGGCTTGGATCGTCGCCGCATTGGCCCGGATGTGCGCGGGATATTCGCGGAAGTGGGCCCTTAGGACGGATCGTGCCCTCGACAGCGGGAGGATCGCGATGAGTCCGAGCACCGAAGCCCAAGGGACGAGTCGCGCGACTGCGAAGACGACGAGCAGGAGGAGGGCGGCGAACACCATCGCCTCATACAACTGAACGGACTTCTCCAGGCCGATCCGCGCGGGGATCGTGCGCTTCCCGCCCCGTGGGTCGGTCTCGTGCTCCGGCATCTCGTTCACCAGGAGGAACGCGGCGACCAGGAGCCCGAGCGGGATCGAGGCCCAGATCGGCTCCGGCGAGACCGCGCCCGCCTGAACGACGTACGACCCAAGGACGACGAGCGGCCCGAAGATGACCGCCACCGCCACCTCGCCGACGCCGTGATACTGGAGCGCGAGGGGCGGGAGCGTATAGAAGACCCCGATCGCCCCGCCAATCGCCCCGAGGACGAGCAAGACCCAGCCGGCCGGACGGGTGGCGGCCAAGACGAGTCCGATCACCGCTGCGACGGCGAAGAACCCGATCCAAACCCGGCGATGCGCCTCGAGGGAGACCGCGGCATCGGGAAGGACGCGCGCGCCGCCGGTGAAGGGGCTCACGAGGTGCGGGGGCAGGTCGTCGACGCCCCGCTTGAAATCGATCGAGTCGTTGCTCATGTTCGTGGCGGCATGGAGGCACACGACACCCAGGGCGGTCAACGCGAGCGCGGCCGCATCGAACCTCCCCGTGCGGTCCCAGGCAATCGCGGTGCCGAGCGCCACGCCGACGAGGGAGGCGAGGAAGCTGTGCGGCTGGGTCGCCTTGAACCAGGTCCGAAGCGAGGCCATCCTACTCCCAGACCGTCTGCTCCCGGGGGAGGACGCGGACCTCAATCAGGGTGAGCGGACCGGGACCCGGGTTGACGACGGTGTGCGTCTCGCCCTTCACGAATCGGGCGACCGAGCCCGCGGAGATGTCGTACGTCGTGCCGTCGGCGATAATCTGGCCTCGGCCTTCGAGGATGTAGAAGATCTGCGTGTACCGATGCCGGTGCGGCGGAGACTTCACGCCCGGCTCCATGCGGGCGAGGCCCATGAGCATGAAGTTGCTGTCGCCCGGCCCCATGATCTTCTTGTCGACGATGCCCGGACCGATCCCCTTCTCCCACGGCTCGTCCGGGAGGTTTCGCACCACCGCGCCCTTGCTGCCCGCGACCGGCTCCATCGACGCCCTCGGGACCGAGCACGACGATAGCCTATATCTAGGCGCATGATTACCCGTAATCATATGCCGTTGCGGCGGCTGACGATCGACGTCCCCGGAGACCTCCTGGTCCGCGAAGGCGTCGTCCCGGCCGCATTCTTCGCCCACAACGAATCGGTCGAGATCCTGCACGTCTATTCGTTCCAGCCGCAGGAGCGCGTCCTCCTCGTCCGGGTCGTCCGTTCGGGTCCGCGGCGGACGCTCGAGCAAATCATGCGATCTCGCGCGCGCTTGCGGCGCCGCTACCGTCTGCGGGATTTCGAAATCCTGCGGGTCGAGGACGGCGGCCGCACGTACGTCGCGCTCCTCCGGCAACGGAATCCCGGGGCGCTCGAGGCGATCCTCGAGGACCTTGGGGCGCGCGTGACGCCGACGACGCCGACGGTCATTCGCAAGGATTCCGCGACCCTCTCCTTCCTCGCCGACGACGGCGCCGCCCGTGAGGTGTTCACCTTGTTGGACGGCCTCGGGGTCGGGTGGCGACTGCGGGGCCGCCGGGCGATCCGCCATCCGACCGATCACGCGGACGAGGGACTCACGGGCCGCCAGCGAGAGGTCTTGAGCCTCGCGTGGACGCTGGGATACTTCGACATCCCGGCGAAGGTCGGCCTCGACAAGCTCGCGGAGCTGACGGGCTTGAGCCGGAACACGGTGAGCCAGCATCTCCGACGCGGGCTCCGTCGAATCTTGCGGGAGTCCCTGCCTTGAGAGGTGGGGGCGGTCGGTGAATCGCTCCGCTCAGCTCGCGGCCTTGAGCTCTCGAAAGATCCGCAGGTATTCCCGCAGGTAGCGCGTGATCAAGAAATGACGTCGTACGTGCTCGCGTCCGGCCTTGCCCATCGTCTTTCGGCGGGCCGGAGTGCGGAGCAGCTGGGTCGTGCGGTCCGCGGCCTCTTTCACGCTCGAGACGAGGTAGCCGGACTTCCCGTCCTTGATCTGCATCCGGATGCCGCCCACGTTGCCCCCCACGACGGGCACCCGCTTCCACAACGACTCACTCACGATCAACCCGAACCCCTCCCGTAACGACTTCGCAAGGGACACGTCCGTCTCTCGCTGGAGGACGTTCACCTCGAGGGCGCCGACGCCCCGGAGGTCGGTCAGCAGGTGGATGTCGGGATCCTCGCCCGCGTGCCGCGCGGAGCGCTCAAACCAGAGCCAGCCCTCCGGATCGTCCCGGGCCATCGACGCGACGAGGAGGGGTTCACGTAGATCCGCCGGAACGGCACGGCCCGAGGTGCGTACTCGGCCGCGCTGAACACGGCGGCGTCGTAGGCACGAAGATGCGGCTCGAGGATCTTGACCACGGACGGATTCGGTGACGTGAGATCGATGTGGCAGCGCCAGAGCCATGCGCCGTGTCGCTCGCACAGATTGACGAGCGGCGCGGGCTGCGGGTCGTGGATCATCACGTAGTCGTATTCGTCCGTGAACGTGGACGCATTCACCTCGTTGAAATGCCGGTACGTGGCGAGCATGTCGGCGGACAGCGGCGTCTCCGATCCCTGCAAAGCGTTGTGCATCGCCTTCGTCGCGTTGAAGAACGCGTTCGATCCCGCGAGGACGAACCAGTGCGCGTCGAGCCCGACGTCCCGCTGCAGGGCGACGAGGCTGTTCAAGAGCTCCGCGACCCCGCCGCCATACGCGGTCGCATTCACATGCGCGACGCGTTTCCCCTTGAGCTTGCTCGCGAGCGCGAGGATCTCCGAGAACGCCGCGGAACCGATGATCGCACGGTAGTCCGACAGCCGTTTCTCCGCGACGTGGACTTCTTCCATCGGTGCACACCGCGCCGGCGGGAGGAAGGCGAAGATTATTTAACCGTTCTTCCCCGTCCGAACTCGCCTTGGCCCGCGTCGAGTTGCGAGGTCTCGCGAAGGCGTACGACGACGTCCCCGCCGTCATCGACCTCAACCTCGAGGTCAACGACAAGGAATTCGTGGTCTTGCTCGGTCCGAGCGGATGCGGGAAGACGACGACCCTGCGTTGCATCGCCGGCCTCGAGGAACCGTCGGCGGGCGAGATCTACATCGGCGACCGACTCGTGAACGACCTCGACCCGAAGCAGCGGAACGTCGCCATGGTGTTCCAAAGCTACGCCCTCTACCCGCACATGACCGTGTACAAGAACATCGCATTTCCCCTGGAGAACGCGAAGGTGCCGGAACGCGAGATCGTCGTCCGCGTCAACCGGGTTGCTCGGCTCCTGCAGATCGAGGGCCTCTTGGATCGCAAGCCGAGCCAATTGAGCGGCGGACAGCGGCAACGGGTGGCGCTCGGGCGGGCGATCGTCCGCGAGCCCCAGGTGTTCCTCATGGACGAACCCCTGAGCAATCTGGACGCGAAGCTCCGGGTCCACATGCGGGCGGAACTGAAGAAGCTCCAGAAGGACCTTGGCGTCACGACGATCTACGTCACCCACGACCAGGTCGAGGCGATGACGATGGCGCATCGCGTCGCCTTGTTGAACAAGGGGGTCCTCCAGCAGTACGACGGGCCTCGCAGCCTCTACAGCCATCCAGCGAACGAGTTCACGGCGGCGTTCATCGGCAGTCCGCCGATCAACCTGATCGACTGCGACCTGGATGCCCGCGGGCAGCTCGACGCGGCGGACTTCTCCATCGACGTCCCGAGCCAGTTTGCCGGAGCGTTGCCAGGGTCGTCCGGCGGACCGCTCACCCTCGGAATCCGCCCGCAGGACGTGAGGGTGAGCCCGACGGAGCCCGCGGAAGCGGGCTGCATCGCGGCGGAGATCTACACGACGGAGCCTCTCGGAGACTCGACGATCCTGGACCTGAAGGTCGGGGACAAACTCATCAAGGCGGTCGCGGGATCCACGTTCGAGGGGGACGCCGGTTCGACCGTCTGGATCCGTTTCGCGCCGGAGCGAATCCACCTCTTCGACCGGACCACGGGCCGGGCGATCGATTAGGCGCGTATCCGGGGGCCCGATGAACCTCGAGCGGCTGAGGACCCGCCTCGCGCAGGACGTGGACCGGCTCCGAGCGCCGGAGGGCTACCTTCGGGCCGGCTCGCCCCGCTACTTCACCCTGTTCGGCCGCGACTCCCTGATTTCGGCGTGGCAGACCCTTCGATACGATCCCCGGATCGCCGAATCGACCCTCCGTGTGCTCGCGTCGTACCAGGGACGACGGATCGAGGCGCGGTCGGAGGAAGAGCCGGGAAAGATCCTCCACGAACACCGGTTCGATCCCGCGTCGCAGAAGGAGTTGCCGGATTGGGGCTTCCCGTACTATGGGAGCGTCGACTCGACGCTCCTGTTTCTAATCGTCGCGGATGAATACGAACGGCACACGGCGGACAAGCGGCTCGCGACGGGTCTCTGGCCGGCGTTCCTCGCGGCCCATCGGTGGATGGACGTCCACGGGGACCTCGACGGGGACGGATTCATTGAATATGAACGGAAGAACCCGCACGGGCTCTTCCACCAGGGATGGAAGGACGGATCGGCCGACCATCTTCGCATCGAACCGCCGGTCGCCATGGTCGAGGTCCAGGGCTATGCCGTCCGCGCGCACCGGGCGTTCGCGGCGCTCGCCGAGGTCAACGATCAAAGGCAGCTCGCACGAGAAGCGCGGGCGCAGGCGACGCGGATCGCGGACGCGCTGAACCGTACCTTCTGGATGCCGGATGCGAGATACTACGCGCTCGCCCTCGACGGCCGGAAACGACTGCGCACCGCCATCGCCTCCGATCCCGGGCACCTCCCGCTCATGGGAGTAGTGCCGAAGGACAGGATGGCCCCCCTCGTCTCTCGCTTGTTCCAAGACGACATGTGGACGCCATACGGCATTCGGACCCACGCGGACTCCGAACCGGACTTCGATCCGTACGGTTATCACATGGGGACCGTGTGGCCCCACGACAACTGGTTCCTCTACCGTGGGCTGCGGGCGACGGGCTTCCATCGGGAGGCGGGGCGCGTTCGCGATGCGCTCCTCCGCGCTTATGAGGAACTCGACGGGATTCCGGAGCTGTATGCCGTCGTGGACGACCGCCTCGTCGATCTCTCCGCGGGCCAAACGGACGGCACCCGCGCGAATCCAACCCAGGCATGGTCCACGGGAGCACTGATCGACCTACTCGACGAGGCGGAGCCAACTAGCCTTTGATCGTCCAGCCGATCATCCCGCGGATATAGTACCGTTGAAGGAGCGCGAAGATCGCGACCGGCACGATCATCACGCTCATTGACGCAGCAGCCAGGACCGCTTGATCTCGCTGGTAGGGCCCGGCCTCCGAGAGCAGAGGCACGAGCTGCGTCGCGACCATCTTGTCCGGCGAGAACAGGAGGACGGTCGCGAAGAAGAAATCGTTCCAGACCCACATGAACTGCAACACCGCCACGGCCGCCAAGGCGGGCAGGGCCATCGGGAGTACGATCTTCAGGAAAATGCGCAAGTCGGATGCCCCGTCGACCCGCGCCGCCTCTTCGACCTCCGCAGGGAGGGTCTGGAAGAAGTTTCTCATGAACAACAGGATCCACGGGATCGCCCAACTCGAATGGAGCAGGATGACGCCGAGCCAGTTGTCCCATAGGCCCAGTTCAATCATCCGCAGGAAGATGGGCACCGCGACCATCTGCTGCGGGACGGCCATGAACAGGACGATCGTTAGGAACAGGTAGTCGCGAATCGGAAAGCGGAATCGGGCGAAGCCGTAAGCCGCGAAGGACGCGATGAAGATCGGGATGGCGGTCGACGGGATCGCGACGATGAAGGAATTTCGGATGCCCCTCCACATCGGAGTCTCGGGGTCGGTCCAGGTCGTGACGAAGTTCTTGGCGGTCGGGTTGAAGGGATCGACGACCCACCAGCCGTGCAGGATCTCGCCCACGGGACGGATCGACGTCATCAGGACTCCGAGGAACGGCAGCAACCAAACGAACCCGACGCCCCACGCGACCGCATGGATTGCAATCGTGCGCGGTC
>WNGB01013792.1_pt1 | contig 10856 bp, 7 predicted proteins | sample 5400681 | NCBI WGS metagenome assembly WNGB01 (sample SAMN13153367, study PRJNA577476) | soil metagenome | isolation source: 115 cm soil or saprolite under grassland replicate 2 | place: USA:California | collected 2016-06-15 | reverse complement strand
GTGTGGTGCCGTTGGGCCCCTGCGCGCCGATGCGGAGATTCTGGATTGCTTCCGGATTCTGCCTGAATTGCGGTGCGAGCCGCACCACGATGGGGAAATGCCGGTCGCTGCCCGGCTCATAGAGATCGCCAGCCGATTCGCCCCCGATCGCCGTGCGGATCGTGGCATTGATGTCGCCCGGAGCAAGCCCGTAACGCGCCGCGCGCGCGCGATCGACCTCGATCTGCACCGTCGGCTGGCCGAGCGAGGTGAAAACCGCGAGGTCGGTAACGCCGGGCACCGTGGCGAGCACTGCCTTGATCTTGTTGGCAGTATCGGTGAGCGCCTGCAGATTGTTGCCGAACAGCTTGATCGAGTTCTCGCCTTTGACGCCCGACACCGCTTCGGCCACGTTGTCCTGCAGATATTGCGAGAAGTTGAATTCAACGCCGGGGAAGTCAGCTTCGAGCTTGTGCAGGATCTCGATCGTGAGGTCGTCCTTCTCGACGCCGGGGCGCCATTGACGCATCGGCTTCAACGGCGCGAAGAATTCCGCATTGAAAAAGCCGGCCGCATCGGTTCCATCGTCCGGCCGCCCCTGCTGGGAGACGACCGATTCGACCTCCGGAAAGCTGCCGATCACGGCGCGCATGCGATTGACGTAGGTGTTGCCTTCTTCCAGCGAGATCGTCGCGGGCATCGTCGCCCGGATCCAGAGATTGCCCTCTTCGAGCTTGGGCAGGAATTCGAGGCCCAGCGAGCGAATAGCCAAACCCGCAAGCAGCATGACCGCAAGCGCGCCGGCCAAGGTCAACACCCGATTGCCGACCGCGAAATGCAGCACCGGCGTGTACAGGCGAAGCAAGGCCCGCACGATCCGGGTTTCCGTCTCGGTGACGTGCTCGGGCAAGAGGATGGCGCTGATCGCCGGCGTGACGGTAAAGGTCGCGAGCAGCCCTCCCACCAACGCATAGGCGTAGGTCTTCGCCATCGGCGCAAAAATGTGGCCCTCGACGCCGCTGAGCGTGAACAGCGGCAGGAACCCAGCGATGATGATCCCGGCCGCGAAGAAGATCGAACGGTTGACGTCGGATGCGGCCAGATAGATCGCAGAAAGCTTGCCCGAGAGTCCCTCGGCGGCTCCGACTGCGCCGGTCGCCGGGGCCGCCGTCCCCAAACGGCGATAGATGCTTTCCACCATGATAACGGTACCATCGACGATCAGACCGAAGTCGATGGCACCGACCGAAAGCAGGTTTGCCGACTCGCCCCTCAGCACGAGGATGCCGACCGCAAAGAACAATGCGAACGGGATGGTGGCTGCGACGATGAGCGCGCTGCGCAAATTGCCGAGAAACACCCATTGCAGGGCGAAGATCAGCAAGATGCCAAACGCCATATTGTGCAGGACCGTCCGGGTGGTGATCTCGATCAGGTCCTTACGGTCGTAGATGCGCTCGATGCGCACGCCCGGCGGCAGAATGTTCAAATTGTTGATCCGCTCGACTTCGCGCTCGACGCGCGTGATCGTCGGCATGCTCTGCTCGCCGCGGCGCATCAGTACGATGCCCTCGACGATATCGTCGTCCGCATCCTTGCCGGCGATGCCGAGCCGCGGTTTATGACCGACCTGGACGGTTGCCACGTCGCGGACCAGGACCGGGTTGCCTCCGCTCTGGGTGAGCATCGTGTTGCTCAGCTCATCCGCCGAGCGGATGAGCCCGACGCCGCGGACCACTGCCGCCTGGGAGCCGATATTGACGGTGTTACCGCCGACATTGATGTTGCTGTTGTTGAGCGCCTGCAGCAGCTGCGGCAGCGTCAGCCCATAGGCGATGAGTTTGTTGAAATCGACCTCGAGCTCGAACGTTTTGGTCTTGCCGCCCCATCCGATGACGTCGATGACGCCGGGCACCGCGCGGAATCGGCGCTGCAGCACCCAGTCCTGCAGCGTCTTGAGATCAAGCACGCTGTAGCCGGGTGGCCCGACGAGCCGATATCGGTAGATTTCTCCGATCGGACTGACCGGCGAAATCTGCGGCTGAGCGTTGTTCGGAAGGTTAGGGAGTTGTGAGAGCCGATTGAGAACCTGCTGCAGCGCCTGTTCGTAGGTAAACTCGAAGGAGAACTGCAGCTTCACGTCCGAGAGACCGTAAAGCGAAATGGTGCGGATCGACGTGAGATTGCGCAGCGCTGCGAGCTGCGTTTCGATCGGGATCGTGATGTAGCGCTCGATCTCTTCGGCCGACAATCCCGGACTTTGCGTGATTACGTCCACCATCGGCGGCGTGGGATCGGGATAGGCCTCGATGTTGAGCTCGCGGAAGGCGATGATCCCGCCAAGCAGGATCAGCACGAACATCAGCACCATCAAGACGCGGTGCCGGAGCGAAAAGGCGACGATCCCGTTCATTGCGTTGGTTTTGGGACTGCTTCACTACCCGACGACGCCACCCGGTCGATGAACAGACTGCCCTTCGTGACCACACGATCGCCCGGGGCGAGACCCTTGAGCACCTCGACCATGTTGCCGTTGGTGAGCCCGACTTTGATGCGCCGCAGCTCGATCGCCTTTTCGTTGTCCTTCTCGCGCACCACCCAAACCCGGGCGGTATCGCCCTCGTAGATGATCGAGTCGCGTGGGATCGCCACCGCGGCGTCCCCTTCACCGGTGAGGATCTTCACGCTGGCGAACATTTCCGGCTTGAGCAGTCCCTCGGCATTGTTGACGGTCGCGCGCACCAACAGCCGTCGGCTGGTCGGATCGAGCGCCGCGGCCACATACGAGATATTGGCCGGAAACGAGCGGTCCGGATATGCGAGCACGGTGAAGTAGATCGGCTGGCCGACACGCACGATCGGCGCTTCGGTCTCGCGGATATAGGCGACCACCCAGACGGTGGACAAATCGCCGATGATGAAGACCGGATCGGTCTGCCCGCTGCCGACATACTGGCCGGGCCCGACCTTGCGTTGCACAATCGTCCCGGCGATCGGGGCAGTGATCAGCGTGGCCGGATCGATCGTGCCTTTCTCCTGGAAATCGGTGATTTCCCGGTCGGTTTTGCCGAGAATGCGCAGCCGGTTGCGTGCCGCCTCGAGCGCCACCTCGGCGGAACGCACGTCGTTTTCGGCGGCATCGAGCGCGGCGCGGGCGTTTTGCACCTCTTTGAGGGGCACCGCCTTGCCCTCATAGAGCAAGCGCTGACGCTTATCGATGATCTCGGCCAGGTTTTGCGCCGAGCGTGCCTTGTTCAATGCGGTGGCAGCCGAAATGAAATCGTTCTGCGCCTGCACCATATCGGCGGCTTGCACCGTAAACAGCGGGTCCCCGACCTTTACGATGTCGCCCGGTTTGACAAAAAGCTTGAGGACCCGGCCGGCATAGGGAGAAAAGATCGGCGTTGAACGGTCCTCATCGACTGCGATCTTGCCTTCGGTCACGTGCTCGGACCGAAACACCCGCTGCTGCGCCGGCTCGACCGTGAGCGTCGCCCACTGTGCGGGGCTCGGGTAGAACACCCCGCCGCCCTTTTTGGGCTGACCCAACACTGGCTTGTCCAGATCGCGCACATCGCTGTTGGTGCGCGATTTGGCGACCCAGACCCCAGCCCCGGCGGCGAACATCAAAATCAGGACGATCAACACCTGCACGCGCGCAGGCAACGCGCGCGCCCACGAATGCGGGCGATGGGGATCGCTGGACACCTGTTTCCAACCTCGGGCGACGCCGTTTTGCGCTTATATCCGAGCGGCGTTCTTCCTACCATAAACATACGATGCTTGGGTGAACGAGCCGGGCCACCGATAATTTGGCCTTAATGAAAAAGATCATCGGCCAATTGCCAAGACCAAGCCGCTCAGCCCGGTTAAAGCCCTGCCCGGACCGTCACCGTCTGCCGGTCCGGAGTGATGCATCCTCCCGTCAGTTCCCGGACCGCAATTTGATATGCGGCTGTTGCCACTCCCTCGCAAGTCCGCCGTACCGGTTGTAAGCTGTCTGTAAGGTAACGTGCTGCATCGCGGCAAGAAAGCTGCGGCTCCTCGTCCACCACGACATGCGCGACACTCCGCCGGAACCGATGATGGCGATGCGCAGCTCCGGATTTCAGGCTGCAATGGCTTCCACCAGCGCCTTGCCGAGCGACAAGCAACGCCGCACGCTCGGTCACGCTGCACGAGCTGTTCGATGAGATAGCGGCCACGCTCTGGATGGCCCGGATAGGTCTGGGCGGTGTCTTCGTGATGGTGCGCCTCGGCGAGGCGATCCCAGGCCGCAGTCGCCTCTTCTCCTCTTTCGAAAAGGGAATGTTGTCCACAGTATCATCGAAGCGGCCGCGCTATTCCGCAGCCTCCGTCTGCAAGCCGGCGTACTCCTTGTCGGTAAGCGTTTGCAGCGCCGGCAGAACCTCGCGGGCGAACAGCCTGATGTTCTTCTCGGTCAGGTCACGCGGCAGGCTGGCGAACTGCAGCATTGCCAGGAAATTCTGGAAGCCAAGCAATCGATGCGCATCCACCAGCTGCTTGCGCACCGTATCGGGGCTGCCGCACAGGATGATCCCCTGCTCGATGAGCGTGTCGATGGTGTGCTCCTGCCCGGTGACGGAGCGCTTGTGGCTCAGCATGTTCTTCAACGACTTAGCGCTGAGATAGCCGGGCGGAAATATCATCTGGAATGGCTGCCGCAGGAGCTTGTTGAACAGCGCCTCGATGTGGGGGCCGGCCTCGGCCCGCGCCTTGGCATCGGTGTCGGACAGGTAGACCGGCGCACACCAGCCGATCCGATCCGAGTTTGCCGTATATCCGTGAAGGCGCTGCGCGGTCTCGCGGTAGCCGTTGAGAAACCGGGCCACCGACGCGATCGGGCTGTAGGTCTGCAGATAGACGTATTTGCGCGAGGGGTGCGACGCCCATTCGATCGTCTCGCTCGAGCCGGTCGAAGGCACCCAGATCGGCGGATGCGGTTGCTGGTAGGGCCGCGGCCACACGTTGACGTATTCGAAATGATAAAACTTGCCCTCGAAAGCGAACGGGCCGGGGCGCGTCCAACTTTGGATGACGAGGTCGTGCGCCTCTTGAAAGCGGGCGTGCGAGAACGCCGGGTTCGAGCCCATGGAGTAGTACTCGGCGCCGATGCCGCGCACCATGCCGCTGATCAGCCGCCCGCCGGTGATGCAGTCGAGCATGGCGTGCTCCTCGGCTAGCGTGAGCGGATGCTCGCGCAGGCAGAAGGCATTGCCGAGAATCGCGATCTTCGCGTTCTTGGTGCGGCGCGAGAGCGCAGCCGCCATAACCACCGGCGAAGGCATGAGCCCATACGCGTTCTGATGATGCTCGTTGACCGATATGCCGTCGAAGCCGAGTTCGGCGGCAAGCTCGAGCTCGTCGAGATAGCGGTTGTAGAGCTCGTGCCCTTTCTTCGGATCGAAATAGGTGTTCGGCAGCACCACCCAGGCGGAGCGATATTTGTCGCTGAAGCTCATGTCCAGATAGGCATAGGGCATGAGATGAAACATGAAGACTTTCATCGCCGCCTCCGCAGGCATTTCCTCGATATCGCCAATTGTACGTCGCCGGACCTGTTTTACCAGCGGCGCGCGCCTTGCTGGGAGAACAGCCGAGCCGCTAGCATCCGGCTGTAACGACCGCCGGTCACGTCCGCTGCCGTTCTAAGGATACCGAGTGATCCAATCCCCCGAAGCGCTGCCGGATCGCTTGCGCGACGTGGAGCACCTCGAGGAGGTGATGACCACGCCCTCGGAGGCGTTGACTGCCGCATTGCAACAGCTGCCTGGCGACATCATCGTGCTCGGCGTCGCGGGAAAGATCGGGCCGACGCTCGCGCGCCTCGCCAAGCGCGCCGCGCCGGATAGGCGCGTGGTCGGCGTCGCCCGCTTCAGCGAAAAGGACGTGCGCGAAAACCTCACCAACTGTGGCGTCGAATGCATCGAGGCCGACCTGCTCGAGCGCAAGCAGATCGAGGCGCTGCCAAAACTTCCCAATGTGGTGTTCATGGCTGGCCGCAAGTTCGGCTCCTCCGGACACGAGGAACTGACCTGGGCGATGAACGCGCTCGTGCCGGCCATGGTCGCCGACGCCTTCGCCGGCTCCCGCATCGTCGCGTACTCGACCGGCTGCGTGTACCCTTATGTGAACGTGCATCATGGCGGCGCGACCGAGACGACACCAACAACGCCGCCGCCCGGCGCTTACGCCAATTCCTGCGTCGCGCGCGAAGCGATGTTCCAGTATTTTTCGCGAACGCGCGGAACACCGGGCCGCATCATCCGCCTCAATTACGCGATCGACATGCGCTACGGGGTGTTGCACGACGTGGCGATGCGCGTGCTCGCCGGCACGCCGATCAATCTCACGACCGGCCATGTCAACGTGATCTGGCAGGGCGATGCCAATGCCATGGTGCTGCGCGCATTCACCCACTGCACGGTGCCGACAAGTCCGCTCAATGTCAGTGGGCCGGAGACGGTGAGCATCCGCTGGCTCGCTGAGTCGTTCGCGCAGCGGCTGGGCAAGCCGCCCGTTTTCACGGGAGTCGAAGGGTCCGAAGCTTGGCTCGTCAACACCGCGGAGGCGACGCGGCTGTTCGGCTATCCGAGCGTGCCGCTCGGCAAGGTGATCGATTGGACCGCGGATTGGGTCGCGCGCGGCATGCCGAGCCTCGGCAAGGACACCCATTACGATACCCGCGATGGCCAGTTCTGAGCCGGGGCTCACGGTCAAGCAATCGCTCACGCCGTCGGAATTGGACGACGCCGGCGCGCTCGTGCGGGAAGCGCGCTGGAACCAACTGCCCGCCGATTGGCGCATCTTCCTCGCACTTGGCCGCCTCTATGCGGCGCAACTAGACGACGGCCGCATTGTCGCCACTACCGCGACGCTGCCCTATGGCGGCCGCTTCGCCTGGATCAGCATGGTGCTGGTTGCGGGCGAATATCGCCGCCGCGGCCTAGCGACGAACTTGATGCAGCAGGCGATGCGGGACTTGGCGGCTGCCAATCTCGTGCCCGTCCTCGACGCCACTCCCGACGGCCGTGCCGTCTATCGCCGGCTCGGCTTCGAGGACTCCTGGGGCTTCCAGCGGTTGACCCGCCGGGAGCGACAGGGCGCAACGGCGAGTCTTCCCGCGCCGGCCGGCACCACCGTGCGGCCGATTGCGGACGAGGATTGGTCGGTGTTGTGCGCCTACGACGCGGCGGCGTTCGGGGCCGAACGTGGCGCTGTGCTCGCCGGCCTGCGCGGGCGGCTGCCCGCGGCCGATCTCATCGCCACGCGCGCGGACGGCATCGTCGGTTTCCTGCTCGGCCGCGACGGCGGCTTGGCCGCGCATATCGGACCACTCATTGCAGAGGATAACGCGATCGCCCGCGCGCTCGTGGCGCGCGCGCTCAATGGAATCGAGGGTCCGCTGTTCATCGATCTTGCCGACAGCAAGACCGAGCTGCGCAGCTTCCTCGACGCGCACGGCTTCACCGCGGTGCGGCCGTTCACGCGCATGCTTTACCGCTCATCGGCGCGTTTCGACGACGCGGCGCGCACCTTTTCCGTGGTCGGCCCGGAATTCGGCTGAGCGCGCTTTCCCTCGTTTGTGCTCGAGGTACGTTAGCGTGCTCGGTGGACTTCTCTTCCCCTTGGAGTGACGATGAGCAAATCCAACGTAATCGTTGCTTAGCTAGCCGGAGCGCACGCCATGGCCGCAGATGGATTGACGACGATACCGAGCCACTACGGGGCGAAGGAAACGGCGGATCGGCTCGAAGCGGAGATCAGGGCAAAGGGCATGGTCGTGTTCGCGCGCATCGATCATGCAGCCGGAGCTGCGCAGGCCGGCCTAGCGTTGAGGCCCACCGAGGTCCTCATATTCGGCAACGCCAAGGCAGGCACGCCGCTCATGCAGTCCGATCAGACGATCGGCATCGATCTGCCGCTAAAGGCGTTGGTGTGGCAGGACGCGAGCGGCAAAGTCTGGCTCTCCTACAACGAGCCGAGTTGGATCATGCGGCGCCATGAACTAACAGCCGCAACCAAAGCGACGGTCGATGCCATGGCGCATGGCCTCGACGATCTCGCAAGAAAGGCCACTGCCACGAAGTGACGCGGTCGCGCCGTCGCAGCAGCCGCTTTACTCTTCGGAAGGGTTTTGAAGCTGGGGTTTCTTCGGCTCTTGTTGCGGCTGTGCCGGAGCTTTAGCGGGTGGTTCCGTCGGAGGACCGCGGCCTTCTAAATGGTTCCTGCGCACGGTGGATTGCATTGTTGGATGCGCTGGCGGCGTATTGGCCCAGCTGGGAACCACGCCTTCAACTCTGTTGCTGCCGGAACAAGCGGCGAGCAGCGACGCGAGAACAGATAGTGCAGCAACAACGCGCATCGTCATGCGAGTCCCGCAATTAGCTGCGCGCGCAAATGCGGATAAATTAGGACAAGCTTGGGAGGAAGCGGTCACCCTGCGGTTGCAGACTTCAGCGCTCAATGTGCAGCTTAAGGGCCACGCAACACTCCTGTCGCCCGTGGCCCGTTGAGCGGACCCTGTGACTTTTGGAGTTTCGTTCCTGGTCTCGGGATAGAACACGCTACTCGCTCTTGCCGCCGAGCTGCTTGAGCTTGGCGAACACGGCGTCGACGTTCAGCTCGTCGGCCGGCTTCTTCTCCTCCGGCTCGGGTTCGCGGCGAACAGTCGTCTCGGCGGCGGGCAGCAGCGTGGCGCCTTGCGGCTCGGCATCGGCCGGCTTCTCCTTGGCGGCGCGCTGAACCTCGAGGTCGAGATCGATCTGTGAGCAAAGGCCGAGCGTGACAGGGTCCATCGGCTGCAGGTTCGAGGCGTTCCAGTGGGTGCGCTCGCGGATCGCCTGAATGGTCGACTTTGTGGTGCCGACGAGCCGCATGATCTGGCTGTCCTTGACCTCGGGATGGTTGCGCACCAGCCAGAGGATGGCGTTCGGGCGATCCTGGCGGCGCGACACTGGCGTGTAGCGCGGGCCCTTCTTTCGCTTGGCCTCGGGCAGGCGGACCTTGGGATCGAGCAGCTTGAGCCGGTAGTCCGGATCGGCGACACCTTTCTCGATCTCCTCGCGGCTGAGCTGGCCGGTGAGCACGGGATCGAGCCCCTTGATGCCCTGCGCCGCATCGCCATCGGCGATCGCCTTCACCTCGAGCGGGTGAAGCTTGCAGAAGTCGGCGACCTGATCGAACGAGAGCGCGGTGTTCTCGACCAGCCACACGGCGGTCGCTTTCGGCATCAGCGGTACGGCGCTCATGGCTAAATCTCCTCTGTGCTCCGCCCGCCCTCGCGGGCGAAGCTTGGTGTCATCGGCGATGACGGAAGTGGGTGGAATATAGGCATTCCCTCACGGCCGGCGCAATGGGGAACCAGCGGGCGCGCGCTATCCCAGCGTCGGGTCGAGCACGATCTTGCCCGCGGACTCGCCGCTTTCCACCAGCCGATGCGCGTCGGCGGCGCGCGACAGCGGCAGAATCCGCTCGATCTGCGCCTTGATCTTGCCTTCGGCAGCGGCGGCAAAGCATTTTGCCACATCGGAGGCCTGATAGCCCGGCCGTCCCTTGATGGTGATGCGCTTGTGGTAGAGGTGGGAAAAATCGATGGTGACATTCGGCCCCGCATGCGCGCCGGCGGTGACCAGCCGGCCGTCGAAACCGATCGCGCGGAAGGCGTTCGGCAGCACCTTCGGATTGGCGATGTTGTCGTAGAGCACGTCGACGCCCTTGCCGTCAGTCAGCTTCATCACCTCGGCTTGCAAGTCGACAGTGTTGTAGTTCAGGCCGTGATCGGCGCCGAGCGCGAGGCCGATCTTGACGCGATCGTCGGAACCCGCGGCCGCGATCACGTTCGCGCCGATCACGTTCTTGGCGATCTGGATGCCGATCGAGCCGAGGTTGCCGCCCGCGCCCATGATCAGCACGGTCTCGCCGGCTTTGAGTCCGCCGACGTTCACCAGCAGATTCCAGGCGGTCGGCACGTGGCGCATGATCACGGCGGCGTGGTGGAAGTCGAGCCCGTCGGGCAGCTCGATCGCGGCGCAGGCCGGCACCGCGACCATCTCGGCAAAGCCGCCGGGCCGCTTGATGCCCATCATGCCGGTCGGCCCGGCGTAATTGGCGCCGTCCTCCGGACAAATATCGAGCGGCATGACGCCGGCGGCGGCCACCCGCATCCCCTTTTGCCAACGGGTGACGGACGCTCCGGCCGCATCGACGACGCCGGCGCAGTCGACGCCCGGAATGAGGGGAAGTATCGCTCCGCGCGCGCGCTCTTTGCCCGCCCGCAAGCTCACGTCGAGCACGCGATTTACGGTGGCGGCATGAATGCGGATGCGGATCTCGCCCGCGCGCGGCTCGGGATCCGGCACGGTCTCGTATTGGAGGACCTCCGGCGGGCCATAGCGGTGCATCACGATCGCTTTCATGCGGGCTCTTTGTCGTTGGGGAACACCGAATCCGGTTGATGATGGTCGTCCCCGCGCAAGCGGGGACCCATAACCACCGCCTCTGGAATATGGGTCCCCGCTTTCGTGGGGACGACGGCTAAGCCGCGCGCGAGCGACACGCAACCTCAATCGACCGTCACGCCGGCGTCGTGCACGATCTGTTTCCATTTGATCGCGTCCGCTCTGACCAGATCGGCGAATTCTGAGGCCGTCATGGTTGCTGGATCGACGAAATTTGCCGCCAGCACCTTCTGTGCATCGGCATCGCGGGCAAGATCGCGCACATAACCGTTGAGCTGATCGACGATCTCCTTGGCCGTTGCGCGGGGAGCAAACAGCGCGAACCAGGTCGATATCTCGAACCCGGCAAATCCCTGCTCTGCGAACGTCGGCACATGGGGCAGATACGGCACGCGC
>WNGB01013790.1_pt1 | contig 10856 bp, 14 predicted proteins | sample 5400681 | NCBI WGS metagenome assembly WNGB01 (sample SAMN13153367, study PRJNA577476) | soil metagenome | isolation source: 115 cm soil or saprolite under grassland replicate 2 | place: USA:California | collected 2016-06-15 | reverse complement strand
GGTGCCCCCCGAGCCGACTCCCGTGCTGCCCGACCCGCCCTTTCCCGTCGTGTCGAACGAGCTGCCGGAGCTCGCGCACCCGAGCGCGCCGACGAACAGCAACGCGGCGGCGAGCTCCGCCGTCGAGGCGAGAAGCCGCGGCCGGGCGGGCGAGGACGGGGAGAGTATTGGCTTGCGCATGGATCCGCCTTTCGAGATGGCTCGAGCTCCGAGCCGCAGTCTGCTCGGAACTAATATTCCATTCAATAGAAAAGTAGAATTTTTGTTCTGCGCCGAGAACGGCGCCGAACGCTTCTTTATAGGGGGGCAACCCGCAGTCTATCGAGTCATTCGAAGCGCGCGCCGCAATGCGCGCTGGCAGATCGCGAGACCCGTTTCCCGATCGTCCGCCCCCAGTCCTTGGAAGACATGGGCATGGATCGCAAGAGGACGCTCGGGGCGGGACGCTCAGCGCTGCTGGCTTGCGCCGCACTGCTCGCGGGGTGCGCTGGGTCGGGAGCAGAGCCGCCCGAGCGCGAAGCTCGCCGATGAGGTCCGGCCTGTCAACCGCGCTCACTCCAGAAGTTCGGACGAGCCCGAAAGAGCTAGAAAATCTACGGCCCGTTCAAAGAATCACTGCAAGATTGCCCCGCCGCACCCAGTAGGGTGATGGATAGCTCTATGTGAGGTACCGGATGAAACGTGGACGCTTGCTTCCGTTGTCACTCGTGTTTGCACATGCCCTTGTCGGGGGTGCCTGTGTGCCGGATTCGGAAAATCCGCAGGGCGCCGGGGGCAGCACGGGTGCGGGCGGCGTGGCGGGAGCCCAAGGTACGGCAGGCGGCCCCGCGGGATCCGCGGGCGCGAACGGCGGGCCAGGCGGCGCCGGCGGTGGTCTGACGGGGTTGGGCGGCGTGACCGGCGTTGCCGGGACGTCGGGCGCAGCGGGAACGACCGGCTCGGGTGGGTCGACGGGCTCCGGTGGCACCGACGGCATGGCGGGCGGCTCGGGGTCGACCGGCACCGCGGGCACCGGCCAAGTGGGGCGAGGCGGAAACGGTGGGGGGGGTGCGGTTGCGGGCCGAGGCGGCGGCCCCGGCGCTGGAGGGCTGGGGGGCCGCGGAGGTGCGAGTGGCGCCGGCGGCACCGCAGCCGGCGGTGCGGGGGGCAGCGGCGGCGCGGGCACCACGATGCGGAGCGCTGGATGTGGCAAGCCGGCGACCCTCACGAGCGGGAGCCGCACCATTGGGAGCCGCAGCTATATCCTTCGAATCCCCGACAACTACGACAACAGCCACGCGTACCGGTTGATCTTCGGTTACCACTGGGTCGGCGGCACGATGCAGGACGTCGACGGTGGCGGGAGCAGTGGGGCCGTCTGGTCGTACTACGGGCTCAGGGCGCAGGCGAACAACAGCACCATCTTCGTCGCTCCGCAGGGCATCAGCAACGGCTGGAGCAATGGCAACGGCGACGACGTGAAGTTCACCGACGACATGATCAAGCTCATCGAAGGCGATCTCTGCGTGGACACGACCAAGGTGTTCGCGCTCGGTTTCAGCTTCGGCGGGGCCATGAGCTATGCGCTCGCGTGTGCGCGCCCCACGGTCTTCCGCGCGGTCGCGGTGTACTCGGGGGGCACCATCAGCGGGTGCACCGGCGGCACCGAGCCCATCGCCTACCTCGGCATTCACGGTATCGGCGACGGCACGCTCCCCATCTCGGGCGGGCGCTCGATGCGCGACAAGTTCGTGATGAACAACGGCTGCACCGCGCAAAACCCGCCCGAGCCGAAAGCGGGCAGCGCGACCCACACCTGCACGACCTATCAAGGCTGCAGGGCCGGATATCCCGTCGAGTGGTGTGCATTCGACGGTGGTCACACGCCCGGCATCGTGGACGGCGGCGGCGACGATGGCGCCAGGACCTGGACCAAGACCGAGGCCTGGAAGTTCTTCAGCCAGTTCCAGTAGCCGAATCCCCCGCCCCGACAAGATCAGGTCAAAACTGGCCGAGGAAGGTCCACACTTCTTGCGGCATCCACGACGAGGTCTTGCCCGAATCGGTGGGCGACGGCGAGTGGGGGCCGTCGCCTCACACTTCGGGATGGAGATCGTCCACGTCGTAGACGGCGACCTTCGTCCAGTACTTGGCACAGCGGGCGTGGAACGCGTCGTGGATCGGATCGAGCTGATAGGCGTCGTGCGCCGCCAGATCCTCGAACCGCAGCGTCAGCCCGAACGCGTACGATCGATCGACCACTGCGCGGTTCGTGGCCGACGGGGTCCCGACCCAGCCCGCCCTCACGGTCGGGATCGAAAGCAGGGTCCGAAGTCCACCCGCGAAGTCCGCCCGCTCGGCGCCGGTCAGATCCGCCTTCGCCCAGAACAGAACCACGTGCGTCAGCATGGACCGTTTGTAGCCCAGTTGACGATGTGTTGCTTGGGTACCTCGCAGTTTGTGACCGATCGGTTGCTCGGCGTGCGTTTTCTTGACTCGGATGGCGGTCCCGCGACAGGTCCGTAGGGATGCGTGTTGTGCTCGCCGTCGCGCTGGTGATCAGCGGTTGCACTCAGGCGTTCGACGCGGGATCCAGCCGGCCGCGAGGCCGACTGCCCGTCGATGGGCGCAACCCGATGGTCCTCGTCAACGACGGTTTCGTCGACAACTGGCAGGGCGAATACGCTGTCCTGCTCGCGAACGACGGCGGGCCGAAGCTCGCCGGGATCGTCGTGAACACCAACAAGGACTGGCCAGACCTCGCGGCGAACGTCGTCGGCTGGCGCAAGCTGGTCTCTGCGGCGCGCGCGAGTGGATTGCAGGACATTCCGGATCCAATCGCCAGCGTGGGCTCGCCGCTCGTTAGGCCCGCGAACGGAGACATCGACGCCACAGAGGCGAACCGATCGGAAGGCGCGGGGTTCATCGTGGACGCGTCGAAGCGGCTCGCCCTCCCATACCGACCGCTGGTCGTCGTGACCGGCGGCACCCTGACGGACGTGGCGGACGCTTACCTCATCGATCGGACGGTGGTGGAACGGGTCGTAGTCGTTTCGTCACTCGGCCTCCCGACCGCCTCGGGCGGCTCGATGGGCGTGCCGAACGGAGACGCGGATCCCTGGGCCGACACAATCGTCGCGTCCCGTTTCCGTTACATCCAGGTGAGCGCGTTTTACGAACAAAAGTTGGACGTCCCCGAGGCGAGATTCGCCGAGCTGCCCGACAACGCGCTGGGGGCCCGAATCGCCGCCAAGCAAGCGGGCCTGTTCAGTTGGCCGCCGGCTTCGGATCAGGTCGGCGTCGTGGCGGTCGGAGTTCCCGGGTTCGTGACCGCGGTGGTCAACGTGACGCCCGGCGCCCGGACGACAGGCGGCGCTACGGCGGGACCGGATCTCACGACCGATCCGGCAGGTTCGGCCTGGCTGGTCACCGAATGCGACGGCGCGGCCGCGACCGCACGGTTCTGGGATCTGCTGCTCGCGCTTCGAACCGCCGCGCCGTAGTCCGCATCGGTACGACGACGGGCGACGACGAACTCGCCGCAAGACTGACCGGCATCAAGTTTGACCCGTGCCGGTGCCGCCCGGACTATGCTTGCTGGCCGAGATGCCGAAACCGGTGCCGAGTGACCCTGCCCAGATTGCGCTGCGATCGCTGATCTGGCGGGTGGTCGTGTTCTTCCTGGCCGGCCTGGCGGTCATTGCCACCTTCGTGATTGCGTGGCGATTCGGCGCGTTCGCGCCTTCGCGGCCCTGAAGGTGTACGCTATCCGCATGGCCATCAGCGACAAGCGGAAACAGAGTCTCTACTTTCCGGAAGAGATGTTGAAGGAGATCGGGGCCGAGGCGACTCGTCAGGATCGCTCGCTCTCGTGGATCGTCCAGAAGGCCTGGAAGGCCGCCCGGAAGGACATCATGAATATTCCGTCCGTGGAGAGCCTTCCCGGCGATCAAGACAAGAACGACGCCGCGAAGTAGCTGCGGCGGGGTTAGATCTGCTTCGCCTCGCGCGCGGCCCGCTCGAGCGCGCCGCGCGGATCGGCGGTGATCGCCCGCGTCGCAGGATCGTGATACGTCATCAAAGTGCGCATCGGCCACGCGAGGACTTTGTTCCAGCAGGCCGCGACGATGCCCGGATCTTTCATCCGTCGCGCCATCTCCATCAGCCACACCTTGTCTGGCTTCAACATCTTGCGGCCCATGAGCGGCAGCTTCCGATATTCGTCGGCCGGGTAATACCAAGCGAGGTTCTCGCCCGCGATCACGGTGGCGGTCGGGACGTGATGCAGCCACAACTCGTCGACCGGATCGGCCGGGGCGCGCGTCATCATGCCGATCATCACCTTCATCATCGCGAGCAGGCCGTCGGATCCACCCTCGGCGGGTGTCTGGTGGTCGGGAAAACCGACCAGACCATGGAACACGAGCGCGTCGAGCTGGCCCCGGAACTGCGGCAGAGGATGGTCGAGGTCCATCGCCGCGACCTGAGGCTTCTGCATCAGCGTTTGCCCGTGGCGGGTGCGGGGTACGCGCACGGGAGGAAGCAGAAACTTCGCGTCGGGAAAGGCGTCGATCCATGCGTCCATGTGGAGGTGGTGCCCGCCTCCGACGGAGAGCACGTAGCGCACGCGTAGTCCGGTCTCGCGTTCGAGCCGCCGGACCTCGTCGAGAGCCTGCGCCGGGTCGACCGCGTTGGCGACCAGCAAGATCTGGCTGCCGTCGGGCTCTTTGAGCCGGAACACGAGACAGCGGTTGTTGATCTCGAACATCCGCTTGGACAGCCCAGGCCGATGCCGAGTCGCAATCATCCAGAACCCGTCCGCGATCTCCACTGCCTTGCCGAACGTCTCCCGCTCCAGCTTCAAGTCCATTGCCGTCGTCCTCCAGCGCGCAGGTTCCGATCATCGCGCCGGCGTAGCAAGGCCGGCAGCGAGCGCTCAGCCCTCGATCGCCGCGCGGTTCGCGGCGAGCAGATCCACGATGAACCCCGTGACCGCTCGGACGCGCGGCGTCTTCCCGGTTTCGGTGTGCGTGACCAGGAACAGGTCGCAGCGCGCGAATCCCAAGCTCGGCACGCGTACCAGCGCCGGCTCTCGATCGCCGAGCAGACATGGAACCGCACACAGGCCGAGCCCCGCGGTCGCCGCACCGACCAGCGCGGCGGGATCGTTGGCGCGGAACGCGATGCGGCCCCCGCGCGCGGAATCGCGCATCCACTCGAAGCCGGGCATTCCCCCGAGCGTCTCGTAGACCAGAACGTCATGTCCTTCCAGCGCGTCCGGCGAACGCGGCTGCCCGCGACGATCGAGATACAGCTTCGACGCATAGACGCACCCTCCAAGCACGACGAGCTTCCGCGACGCGAGCGACTTGTGCTTGGGGCGGACGTTGCGGATCGCGACGTCCGCCTCGCGCTGAGCCAAGTTGAGGATCTGGTTCGTCCCCACGAGCTGGACGTCGAGATCGGGATACAGCTGTTTCAGATTGGGCAGCGCGGGAATGATGAAGCGCGCGGCGAGCCACTGCGGCGCGGTCAGACGCACGCTACCGCGCGGCCGCGAGCCGCCCGCCCCGGACAGCCGCGCTTGCAGCGATCCGACGGTCGCATCGACGCGCTCGGCGGCGCCGATCGCATCCCGGCCCGCATCGGTCAGGACCAGACCAGCGGGCTTGCGCTCGACGAGCGGCGCACCGAGCGCTTTTTCGAGCGCCGCCAACCGGCGGCTGGCCGTCGCCTTGGTGACGTCGAGCTCTTTCGCCGCGCGCGCGAGCGAGCCGTGCCGGTGCACGGCGAGCAGATACCTGAGATCGTTCCAGTCCATCTTGCGTTGGCCGGCGGGCGGGTTGCGATTATCGCACCCTCGGGTTCCGTATTCGGTGTCTGCCGGCAGCGACCCGAAAAGGCGTACTCCTGGTCGGGTGGGAAGCACGGAGCTCCCCCGAACCAAAGGAAACTCACCATGGCACTCATCATCCACTTCGCGCCCCAGGGCATGGACGACAAGAAATACGCCGAGGTTCTCCGGCGCCTCCAGCTCGCGGGCGCCGGCGCGCCCGCGGGCCGCCTCCACCACACCTGCTACGGCGACAAGACCGCCCTGCGGGTGACCGACGTGTTCGACACCAAGCAGAATTTCGACGCGTTCGGAAAGGTCCTCGTCCCGATCCTCGGCGAGCTGGGCGTGGAGGTCGGCCGGCCGGACGTGTTCGAGGTCCACAACATCATCCGCGGCTGATGTTTCGCTACATCAGCGAAAACGGGTACGTGATCACCTGGCTCGCGTTCGACGCCGGGAACCGCAAGCCGCCCACCACACCCTTGATGCAACCGGTGAGCCCGCCTTTGTGCAAGATGACGGGCGCCTCGACCTGCACGCCCTTCACGGCGCCCGTCCGCTGGATCCGAAATCTCACGCTCACGCGGCCGGGCACGTAGGTGTACTCGTCGGGCCGCGCGCGCGCGACGCAACCGAGCACGGCGTCCTCTTTGGTGCGGAAGCGCCCGTCGATCTCGTCCTGCGACAACTCGCGCCCGCCGGCATCTTTCGAAAAGTCGAGGCGCATGTTCTCGACCCGCGACAGATCCTCGCCCTGCCACACGATCTTGAGGTCGGCCGCGCGCAGCTTGATGGGTTCGGGCTCGGCGATGGGCTGACGCCGCCCGCCGCCCGGCGCCGACGCCGGGCCGGGCGAGAACGCGCCGAACACGTCCGAGGGGGGCGCCTCCGTCGTCGAGGAGCCGCCCGGCGCGAGTGGGGCGCGGTCTTCGGGCGGCGGCGGGGCCAAGCCCGGGGACGTGCCGTCGCCGATGGGCGCCTCGCCCGACGGCGACGACGCGGCGAAGACCTCGTTGCGCGCGAGCCGCCGCGCGCCGCGCCGCCGACGTCGGCGTTCCTTGCCCAGCTTGCTGGGCTCGCCGGCGGCAGCGACGACGGGCGCGCGAGGCGCGTGGAGGGACTGCCGCCAGTAGAGGACGCCGGCGAGACCCGCGGCGGCGAGGACGAGCAACAGCAAAAATCCCTTCAATGTCCTGCGCCGAGCCTACCGGACGCGATTGCGCAACGCGAGCGATTGGCGCCGCTGGTTCGGCGTCAGGCGCGCAGCGGGAATCGCAACCCGAGAGCAAGACGCGGATGACGCTGCGGAACCGCGGCGAGTTGGGTCCGCCGTATCAGCGCTATGCCGGGCCGTCGTCCAGCAGTGCGGACCAGACTTTCGGCCGCATGTGCAAGGGCCGGTTGTGGACGTTCGTGCGAGGGGTGCGCGACCTTGTCAATCCTCCCTCGCGGCTGAAGCGTCGGACCGACGGTCGCGCGATGCGGGTTGAAGTCGTGCCGGCAAGCCCCAGCTTTCTCCTGCCCAGATGTTCGTCCAACCGATCGACTACTTCCTCGCGGTCTGGTTCGTGCTCGCCCTGGCGTCGGCGACCTACGTCGGCTGGGATCAGGGACCGATCTCGGGGGTTCGAATGATGAGAGGCGCCTTGCCGAGCGGCGTGCGCTCGACCGCTGCGACGCGCTCGATCCGGACCGATGCCCGATCCGCACCGGCGGCCGCGAGCGCACGCGACAGCTCCGCGGCCAACACGCTCTCGTCAATCGCCCCTTCGTTTGACACCAGGCGGAGGGCGATCCCGCCCGGCTCTTGGACGATCTGCCACTGCTTGACCGCGAGCGGCTCGAGGATCAGGTGGAAGAGACTGGGATGGATCGAGACGAGCCCGCCGTCGCCATCGAGACTCAGCGAATCGATCCGCCCCGCGATCGACCCTAGGACTCGGAGCGTCCGACCGCACTCGCAAGCCGACTTCGACAGGCTGACTGTATCGCTCAACTCGTAGCGAACCAGCGGCTGCGTCCGCGAAAACAGGACGGTCACCAAGACCTTCGCACCGACCTCGCCGGCCGGCACGGGACGATTGTTTTCGTCCACGACCTCGGTCACGACGAGATCTTCGAACAGATGCAGGCGATGACGATGACACTCCGAGGCGATTCCAGCCGGCTCGGTCGCCGCGTAGACCTCAAACGGCTCCACGCCGAAGGCACGGTTGATCCTCCGTCGGCTCTCGGGAGTGAGGATCTCCGAGGAGCACATGACGGCTCTCGGTCGAATCGCGAGCCTACCCGCGATCTGCTCCTCGGCCAACACGCGGCCCATCGATGAGTAACAGATGAGGTTCTCGGGCCTCCATGCGTTGAGCCCGGCCACGATCGCCTCGATGGGTGACGTCGCGTCGAAACGACGCACGGGAACGAAGAGGCTGTCGACGCTCATTCCGACGAGCGCCGATTGGTGCCACGGGATCCGCGAGCTGACGACCGCGAGGCGGGTCCGATGGAGCAGGTCGACGTCGATCCCTGCCCACTCCTGAGCTCGTGCGTACGATACGACGACGGTCGTCCACTCGCTCCGATTCCAGAGAAAGATTCCGGGCTGACCGGTGCTGCCGGCGGTTCGAGCGACGTGGTACCGGCCGCCGAACAAGCGATACCCTTCGAGGCCGGTGAGAAACGCGCGGAGGTCGGCGAGCCTGACCTCCGGATCCGTCACCAGCTCGTCGAACGACTCCATCAGCTGCGACTTGGTGAGGACGGGAAGCTCGCCGAGCGGCCGAGATTCCAGCCCGTGGTGAAACCGCCGGTAAAACGGAGAGCGGCGAACCGCGAATCGACGCAGATCATCGACCGCGGCGGCACGGTGAGCATCGAGTTGACCTCGGCTCCACGCTTCGTGACTCCGCAACCAACGTCGTTGGCGAAGGACACTGAGAATGAAGCCGAGGTTCATGCCGGGGCCCTGGGGCGACGAGGGGCATCGCCCAGGCCGTCATTTGCCCTGAAGCTCCTTGCCACGGAGGGTGTGGAAATCGACCGCCTTCTGGTCCTCGGCGGCGAGCTTGTCCGCAGCCTTCGCGATGGCGTCGCAGTGCTTGTCCATCTTGTCGACCTTGGCATTGGGCTGGCTTTCCCATCCCTTGCGGCCCTGGGGGTTCGCCTTCCGATACGCCTCGGCCATCTCGCGATGCTCCTGAGCCTCCTTGCGATGCGCCGTGGCTTGCTGCTCGTACTGCTTGGCGAGAGCGAAGTGATCCGCCGCCGTCATCGGCAGCTTCGGCTCGGCGCTGGCAAGGGGCGCCGCAACGAGGATCGCGAGCGCGCAGACCGTGGTTCGAAATAGCTTTTGGAACATGTGAGTTCTCCTTTGTGTTGGGTTGACTTGCGGTGGCGGGCTTACTTCCCCTGCAGCTCCTTGCCGCGCATCGTGTGGAAGTCGGCTGCCTTCTCCGCGTCCGCGGCGAGCTTGTCGGCGTCCTTCGCGAGCGCGGCGCAATGCTTCTGCATCTTCACGTTCCACGAGTTCTTGACGCCGCCCTTCGTGTCCGGGTTCGCCTTGGCATACCCGGCCGCCATGGCGCGGTGATCGTCAGCGACCTTCTTGAACTGGGCCGCCTGGTCCTTGTACTGCTTGGCGAGCGCGTCGTGCTCGGCGGTGGTCGCCGGCACCTTGGCGTCGTCGGCGAACGCCGCGGTGGCGGTCACCGCGAACGCGGCGAACGCGAGCGTGGCGAGGATCGTGCGGGTCTTCGTGAAGAGGGTCATCGGGTCTCCTTGGGTTGGTGTCGTTTCGTTCGGGTACGGAACCGGCGTATGCAGCCGGCGTTCCAACGCTGAGAACGAGCCTTTAACCGGGCCAGTTCACAGTCGGGCGCGCAAGACTCGCGCGTCACCCCTCGGCAAACGCACTTCCTGCGCCCTTCTCGCGGGGTCAGGTGCGCGGCGGTACGTCGCGCCTCGCGTGGGCATAGTTGGCACCCATGAACCACCCCGGCGGTCGTCGCCGAGAGTTCCTCGCCGAGGGCTCGCTGAAAGAGGTCGGCGCCCTCGAGAAGGCGCTCGGCATCCACGACCTCGCCAAGTTCACCCCGCGGTGAACGCGAGCCGCGAGGCCGGGGGCTGTTCGCCGCGGCGTCGCCGTCTGGCGTTTTCTGGCCCGGGCGCATGCGCGCGCCGTCATCGCATCCGCGGGAGCACTTGACCGGAGTCCATCACGCTCAATATTCCCCCCGATGGGAGCGCCCGACGCCAGGTCGACCAGACGCTTGACTTGGCTCTTGGCGGTGACGACCGGCTTCGAGGGGCTTCGGGCGGGAGCAGGAACGTTCCGCATGGTGATCGATCTGCCGGCGCGTGCCGCCGTTGGCCCGGTCGCGTTCGCTGACTTCTCCCGAGCCACCGATCTCTCGACGGCCGGCTACGTTTTCTACGCGCTGTACGGAATCGGAGGCGTGCTCTTGACGTGCGGCACATGGCTGGTCGCGCGGCGGGCTCCGGCCCCGCTCGTCATCCGCCGGTTGTCGGCGCTCGCGTCGTGCTGTTCGCTGCTGATCCTCGCGATGACGGCTCGCGCCGCCCCGCTCATGTGGAGGGTCGGATCCGGGTCGACCGATGCCGGGGTCCTGATGGGACTGCTCGATCGATTCGCCTTCTGGACCAACCTCAGAATCGTGGCGGCCGACCTATCGTTCCTCGCGATCCTGTCCGCGCTCGGGTACGTCGCGCTCGGTGCCAGCCCTCGCCCTGCCGTCACCTGAGCGGGCCACCACGCGAATCGGTCGCGCTCGCCGGCCCCGGTTGCCCTGTGCCCGGATCTCCACGACCAACTTCGCGTCCGGCGACACCGCCGCCGCGAGGTGCGGATCCCGCACGACCCATGGGACACGCGCGGTGCCGAATGGAAACTTCGACGAGGAATCGATCGTTGCTGCTCTCATGCAGGAGAAACTCGAATGACGCGGCTCGCGCTTGCCTTCGCTCTAATTGTCGGTCTGCTTGCCCTCGGATGTTCGTCAGGGCCAGCTGCCGGAGGGCCGGGAGC
>WNGB01013789.1_pt1 | contig 10856 bp, 11 predicted proteins | sample 5400681 | NCBI WGS metagenome assembly WNGB01 (sample SAMN13153367, study PRJNA577476) | soil metagenome | isolation source: 115 cm soil or saprolite under grassland replicate 2 | place: USA:California | collected 2016-06-15 | reverse complement strand
TTCTGATGAAAGTGGCCGCTTTTGATATCCGTCAACGGCATCACGCCGCAGTGATGCCAAAGACTAATTCATAGGGGCGATCGCCTTTGAGGCGACCCCACTCATCAAGCCACCGACTTTGTCGGTGGTGTCTGACTCTAGTGAGCGTTCAAGTGGTGACACGAAAACGCGCCTGCGAGCATCAATGCGGGTCGAGGCTAGGATTGAGTTGTATGGTCAACAAATGTGAACTCTCGGTGAACCGTCGTCATTTGCAACAAGCCAAAGATGCTGACAGGCTTGAACCAAAAGGTACATGGTCGGTACAGGGTGTCCCTGCAGTGAGCCCTCCTGAAAAAGAAAATATTTGCGCTCCGGCCTTGGCGTTCGTTTTTGCTTGGCATAGGATCGGCGCGATCGTCTCCTATGAAAAACAACGATGACATCTCCGCCACTGATACGACCGAGATCAAGCAGCTCATCAATCGCGTCAAACAAGGGAAACTCGATCAGGGCGACGCGCAATTGATCGAGAAACTGCTGAACTTTCTGCTCACGATCGTCTCTCTCCTTCAGCGAAAACACACATCGATTCGGCGAATGAAAGAGCTCCTGTTTGGAATGAAGGAGAAAAAGCGGGGCAAGGACGAAGCTAAAAACAGAGCCGAGGAGAGCCGGTCCGGGGCCGGGGAGAGTTTTCAGACCGATTCGCCGAAAGAGTCGGCTTCGAGTTCGACCTGCGAGTGCGATTCATCTACTCAAGAAGTAAGGAGACTGAAAAGGCTCGGACATGGTCGAAAGTCGGCCTCGGATTATCCGGGAGCCAGGCTCGTGAGGCTGAATCATCCGGAGATGGCGCCTGGCGATCCCTGTCCGGAGTCGGGCTGCGAAGGGCATCTCCATCGGATCTGTTGCAAAAAATATTTTGGCCACATTCCATAGTAGTGACGAACAAGGGGGCGCCACAACATCTTGTATGGTCAGTGAATTTTTGCAACAGATCCGGCAAAGGTGATATCCAGGGGCAGGTCAGATTCGTGTCGAATCTCTTCATGATTGCTGCATAGTTTGGAGTCCGGGTCAGACCTTGTATGTCCCCACTCATTTTTTGCAACACAACCTTGTTTTGAATACGGCGATGGCCCACAGCATAATGGTTTTTGATAGGGGCTATTGAAGCGATGCGGAATATCAAGAATCAAAACCGTGGAAGAGCACCGGCCAACGAGCCGCCGCATAACCGGCGGGATTGGTTGTTCATCGGCTTGGTCTGCGGATTTTGGATGCTTTTCGGGACACTGATCGCCTGCCAGTGGTATTGGGGAATGCGCTTAACCGGGCGTGTTGTAGCCTGGTGGCGCATCGCTGGGTATCATTGGTTGGCATGGAATGTCTGGAGCGTTTTGACGCCGGTGGTCTTGCTCCTGGGGCGACGCTTTCCGCTGACACGAACGCGTTGGTGGCGGGGCGTTACGCTGCATTGCGCGTTCGGTCTAACGCTGGCCGTAATTCAGGTGGCGGCTTTTTCGGCGCTCTATCATACGATCAACCCAACGCCGTTCTGGGCGCCGAGTTTTGGCTTGTTGATGGTAGGCAATTTGCGCGAATACATTCCGCAGGATTTGCTTATTTATTGGGCGATCATCGGTGTGGGAGCGGCCTTGCATTTTTACAGCCGTTATCGCGAGCGCGAAAGCCACGCGGCGCAGTTGGAGGCCCGGTTAGCCCAGGCGCAATTGGAGGCGTTGCGGATGCAACTCAACCCGCATTTCCTCTTCAACACATTGCACTCGATTGCGGCGCTCGTACGCAGCCAGGAAAACCAGACGGCGGTCAAGATGATCGCCGGGCTGAGCGAGTTGTTGCGCCACTCACTGGAGAACGCCGGCCAACAGGAAGTTTCGCTCCGCGAGGAACTGGATTTCATCGAAGGTTATCTGGAAATTCAGCAGCAGCGTTTTTCAGACCGCTTGCAGATCGAATTGAAGATCGCGCCGGAAACGCTCAGCGCAAGTGTGCCGAATATGATTTTGCAGCCGCTGGTCGAGAATGCGATCCGGCATGGAGTCGCGCGGCGACAGGGAGGTCGGGTCGAGATCAGCGCCGCTCGTACGGACGGGCAGTTGCAGATCGAGGTCTACAACAACGGCGCTCGGCTTCCCGCTGAGTGGCAGTTGGGCGAAGCCGACGGGATTGGATTGAGCAACACGCAGGCGCGCTTACAGCAAGTTTACGGCGACGTCTACCAATTCGAGATGGGCAATGCCGAATCGGGGGGAGTGCTGGCGAAGCTTCTCATTCCCTGGCGTCCGGTTGCCAGGCAGGAGATCGAAGATGAATGAAACGGGAGAGAAAATCCGCACGCTGATTGTGGATGACGAGCCGCTGGCGCGCCAGACGCTGCGTTGCTTGCTCGAACGCGACCCCGAAATAGAGATTGCTGCGGAATGCGGCGATGGCGTTGCCGCCCTCGAAGCGCTTGAACATCTCGCGCCTGAGCTGCTATTTCTCGACGTACAGATGCCGGAGATGGGCGGGTTCGAGGTATTGGAAGAGTTCGGCGTCGAACGGCTGCCCACAGTCGTTTTTGTCACGGCTTATGACCGGTATGCCGTGCGCGCCTTCGAGGTACAGGCGCTCGATTATCTGCTCAAGCCCTTTGACGATGCGCGCTTTGCCCGAACCTTGCTGCGCGCCAAAGCGCAGGTCAGACAGCGTGAAGTCAAAAGCCTCAGTCAACGCTTGATCGCGTTGCTTGAAACTTATGAGCATGCCCCGTCAGGTCAGGCGGAGCCGTCCGCCGATCCCCAAACGGCGCCGGGCCGGCTGACGCGGCTGATGATCAAGTCCGCCGGACGCATCTGTTTTTTGAACGTGGACGAGATTGATTGGATCGAGGCGGCGGATTATTACGTCCAGCTTCACGTAGGCGCCAAGGCGCATTTGCTGCGTGAGACAATGAACGTCTTGGAAACCAGGCTTGATCCCGACAAGTTCCAGCGCATTCACCGTTCGGCCATCGTCAATTTGGATCGCATTAAAGAGTTGCAGCCTACTGCCAGCGGCGATTGCAGGGTTATCTTGCGCGATGGCGCCGTGCTCAAACTCAGCCGCTACCGTCGCGCCAAAATCGAAGCCGCCCTCACACGCCAGCCTTAATTGCGTCGCCGTTGGCGGCGCTTTTACGACAGTTTCCTGCTTGGTTCCGGCCACTCGCTGCAATGCCGTAGCCTTACCTAAGGGCGCGTCGTAATTACACATTCAATACTGCAATCTCATTAAAAAGGGGCGTGCGAATTATGGTCAGAGGTGATAAAGCGCGTCTGGCTTGGTTGACGTGGCTGATGCCGGTTGTCTGCGCTTGTTGCAGCGGTTTGCTCTCCGCGCCCGTCCTAGCGCAGTCGAATGATTGGACGCAATGGGGCGGGCCACACCGCAATTTCATCGTCGAGGCAAAGGGCTTGGCCACCGAGTGGCCTGAGAAAGGGCCGAATCAGCTTTGGAAACGCGACCTGGGCGAGGGCTATTCCGCTATCGCGGCGGAAGGAGGCAGGCTTTATACGATGTACCAAAGAGGCGAGGAGGAGGTCGTTATAGCCCTCGATGCGGCCACCGGGAAGACCTTATGGGAGCATCCCTACCACGCGCCGATCACCGCAAATATGACTAACGCCCCGGGCCCGCGCGCCACGCCTCTAGTGGTAGGCAATTGGCTTTACACCGCTGGCGCCACTGGCAAATTGCATTGTCTGGACAAACGCAACGGGAAGGTCGTCTGGTCGCACGACCTGTTTAACGAGTACAAAGGCTATGTGCAAGACGAATACTACGCCGCCAGTCCGTTGGCCTATAAAAACACGATCATTGTGCCGGTTGGCGCGGCGGGCGCTTCAATCGTAGCTTTCGACCAGAAAACCGGCGCGGTGGTATGGAAAAAGCAGGATTTCAAAACCTCATACGCTTCCCCGATCTTAATTAAAGTGGATGGGCAGGAACAGGTCGTACTGATGATGGAGTCAGAGATCGTAGGCGTAGAACCCAACACGGGCGAGCTGTTATGGAGCCACCCGCATCAAAACAGGACGAAGACCAACGTCAGCACACCGTTCTGGGGCGCAGATAACCTGCTCTTCTGTTCATCAGCTTACGACAGCGGCGGCCGGATGCTCAAGCTCTCGGTCGTTGGCGGCAAAACCAAAGTCGAAGAACTCTGGTTTCAGAAGCAGTTGCGCATCCACATCGCCAATGTGATTCGTTTGGGCGAGATCATCTATGGTTCAAGCGGCGACTTTGGCCCCGCGCCGTTTACCGCCGTCAATGTGAAAACCGGCGAGGTGATTTGGCAGGAGCGTAACTTACCGAAGACGTCATTCATCTACGCCGATGGTCGCTTCATTATGTTGAATGAAGACGGCGAGTTGATCCTAGCCACGCCGACTGCAACCGGATTGAAGATACATTCCAGGGCGCCGCTGCTGACGCAAACCTCTTGGACGCCTCCCACACTGGCCGGTTCCAGGCTCTATCTGCGCGACCGGAAAACGGTCTTGGCGCTAGATCTGAAGTAAAACTGTCGAGACTTGCCGGCGCTTTTTCAACCGTAAATCTTTGTAAAGCGCAATGTCGCGTCCGTGCAGATGTCGGCCAGAAACCAGCAAAGCCCGGTTGCGGCATCTAGCTTCCGCTCTCGACGATGGTCTTCATGCGAGCAAGTTGCGGGCGATACAATTAGTCTTGAAGGATTCTAGGTATCGTGGGGTAAATCTCCGCATGTTTATAACCATCGAGGACGCGGAAGGATGGTTGTTAAAGTAACGTGAGATTTCATCCAGGCGGCAATCCAGCAAATCCACTCCTGCTTGGCCTCCTTTAACACCTCGCTGGCTTCTTCCGCCGCCGCGCGGAGGTCTTCGGCTGCGCAGTAGGTCTGCTTAGCGGCCTTGCATAATTCTTCCGCGCTGCACCGCCGCTCCTCCTCAGCATCGCGCCTATCCAGTTCCGCCTCCTGGCGTGAGTCTTCGGCTATGATTCGCTCTTGCTCTGCCCGTTCCCGTTTTGCTTCAGTGGACTCGCGCGAGGGTTCCGAGTCGTGTTGCAAAAAATGGGTAGGGACATAAAAGGTCTGACCAGGACTCCAACCTATGCATCAATCATGAAGAGATTCGACACGAATCTGACCTGCCCCTGGATGGCGCCTTTGCCTACTCCCTCAATCTGTCCTTTTCTGATAATGTTCATTCTGGTAATGACGCCATTTGAATAGATCGGATTCGACCACAGCAGACTCCCGGTATGAGATGAGTGGGGGAAGTCTATCAATCTTGACCACAGACCGCCCGTTTTTTGCAACAGAACCTTCAGGCGGCTCCCTGATGACCGCCGCGATATTTCGTGACTTTACGATATGTCGTAACTCAAACCTTCTCGCCCAGCGCCGCCGCTACTCTCCAATCAGTCCGCTAAGCCTCTGCAATCTCAAAGGTTCAGTAACTTCCTTCATCCCGAATCAAACCCCGGCACGGAAATTTCAATGACAACAGCCATATGCCAACTCCGCCGCCCAATGAAATCACGCAGCTTCTTCTGCGCTGGAGTCGAGGCGACCGGGCCGCTCTCGACCAGTTGATGCCGGTCGTATACGAGGAGCTTCACAAGCTGGCGCACAGTTATCTGCGCCGCGAACGCGCCGATCACACACTGCGACCGACCGCGCTTGTCAACGAAGCGTATCTGCGCCTAGTCAAACAGCAGGATGCGCTGGTCTGGGAAAACCGCCAGCATTTTTTCGGCGTCGCCGCGTATCTCATGCGCCAGATTCTGGTCCAGCACGCGCGCGTCCACACGGCGGCCAAACGCGGCGGCGGTACCCTCAACCTGTCCCTCGAAGACGCCTTGACCTATTCCGACGAGAACGCCGCCGAGATGGTGGCGCTCGACGATGCTTTGCTGGCGCTGGCGAAATTCGACGAACGCAAGGCGCGCATCATCGAGTTGCGTTATTTCGGCGGCCTTAGTCTGGCAGAGACGGCGGCGGGCCTCGGCCTGTCGGTCGCCACCATCAACAACGAAACGCGACTGGCGCGCGCGTGGTTGCGTCGAGAGTTGAGCCGCGATTGAGTGTCAAGCATGAATCCGGAACGCTGGCAACTTATCGAAGAACTTTTCCGTACAGTCGCCGACCGTCCGCCGGCGGAACGCGAGGATTATCTCCCCCGCGCCTGTGGCGACGATGGCGAGTTGCGCCGCGAAGTGCTCGAATTGCTCGCGCACGATATCGCCGATTCCTTTCTCGACAACCCGATCAAAAAAACCGCGCGCGCCGTTGCCGCCGCGCCGCCCGACGAACCCGCCGGCCAACGCATCGGTCCTTATCGCCTAACGCGCCTGATCGGACACGGCGGCATGGGCGCGGTGTATGAAGCCGTGCGCGCTGACGATGAATTCCAACAGCGAGTCGCCATCAAACTCATTAAGCGCGGCATGGAATCGGATTTCGCGCGCGAACGATTCCTGCGCGAGAGGCAGATACTGGCTTCGCTCGATCATCCGCACATCGCGCGCTTGCTCGACGGCGGCACGACGGCGGAGGGGCAGCCTTATTTTGTGATGGAGTTCGTCGCGGGCGAAACGATCACCGCCTATTGCAACCGCCGTCAGCTTTCGCTCGACGAAAAGCTCAAACTCTTCCGCGACGTTTGTTCCGCCGTCCAGCACGCGCATTGCAAGCTGGTCATCCACCGCGACCTCAAGCCGGGCAACATCCTGGTGACTGAAGACGGCGCGCCGAAATTGCTCGACTTCGGCATCGCCAAACTGCTCGCGCCTGATCCGGGCGAAGTCATCACAAACGCCGAATCGACGGCGCGGTTGATGACGCCCGATTACGCCAGCCCTGAGCAGTTGCGCGGCGGCGCGATTACGACGGCCACCGATGTCTATTCGCTCGGCGTCGTGCTCTATGAGTTGCTGACGGCTCGGCGACCGTATCAGTTTGAAGCCATTGCGCCGCTGAAAATCTCGCGCACAATCTGCGACACCGAAGCGCCGCGCCTGAGCGAGGCGGCGCGCATGCATACCACCGCGCCAGCGAAACTGGCGCGGCGATTGGCGGGCGATCTCGACAACATCATGTTGATGGCGCTGCGCAAAGAGCCGGAGCGGCGCTATCAATCGGTCGAGCAGTTTTCCGAAGACATTCGTCGTCATTTGGCGGGGTTGCCAGTGATGGCGCGCGAAGATACGTTCAGCTATCGCGCGGCGAAATTCGTGGGTCGCCACAAGGCGGGCGTCGCCGCGCTGGTCTTGCTCGTCGCACTGACCGTCTCGCTGGCGGTGTCGGCAACGCGCATTGCTTGCGAACGCGACCGCGCCAATCAGGCGGCGACGACGGCGGAAGCGGTGACGCAATCGCTGACCTCGGTATTTGAAGTCGCCGACCCGGGCCAATCGCGCGGCGCCGCCATCACGGCCCAGGAACTGCTCGATCAGGGCGCGTCAAAAGTCGTGCGCGAACTGAAAGACCAGCCCCTCGTACAAGCGAAACTGATGGATACCATTGGCAGGTTGTATCTCAGCATTGGCGCATACGACCGCGCCCAACCGTTGCTGGCGGACGCGCTGGAATTGCGGCGGCAAACAGTGGGCGCGGAGCGCCTGGACATGGCGGAAAGTCTGCATCATCTGGCGGCGTTAGCCTACCAAAAAGGCGATCATGCCGGCAGCGAAACCATGTACCGCGAGGCGCTTCAGTTGCGGCGCAGCCTCCTGGGCGCGAAGAGCCTGAAAGTCGCTGACAGCATGGCCGGGTTGGGACAAGTTTTGGTCGCGCGAGGCAAATTCGCCGAGGCGGAACCTTTGGTGTGTGACGCCCTGGCGCTGCGCCGCAGCCAACTTGAGCCTGAGCATAAGGACATAGCTGATAGTCTGCTACATGGTCTGGGGCGGTTGTTGGGTCAGCAGGGCAAATTCGCCGAAGCCGCGGATGTGTATCGGCAGGCGTTGGCGATATACCGCAAACTTTATGGCGAGGAGAACCCGTTCGTCGCCGCCAGCCTCAACAATCTGGCCGTGATGTTGAAGGAGCTGGGCGATTACCGTGGCGCCGAAGCCCTGTTCCGCGAATCGTTGGCGATGCGGCGCAAATTGCTCGGCGCAGAACACCCGGATGTAGCCGCGAGCCTGGCCAATCTCGCTTCATTATTGCAGGACAATCGCGAGTACGCAGAGGCCGAGCAATGTTACCGGCAGGCGCTCCTCTTGCGGCGCAAGCTGTTTGGCGAAAACCACGTGCGACTGGCGGCCACGATGAACAACCTGGGGACCTTGTTGGCGGCCAGGGGAGACTACGCCGGCAGCGAAGACCTTCACCGGCAGGCGCTGGCGATATGTCGCAAAGAGTGGGGAGAAGACCACGCGGAGGTAGGCGCGAGTTTGTACAATCTCGCGAATGTGTTTTACCTCAAAGGTCAGTTCGCCGAAGCTGAAAAGTTGCAGCGGCAAGCCATTACGGTCTTTCAAAAGACGCTCCAGCCGGAGCATTGGATGATCCAGCGCAGCCGCAGTCATCTGGGCGCTTGTTTGTTCAAGCTCAAACGATACCGCGAAGCCGAGGAACAATTGCTGCCTGCTTACGCCGGGTTGATGGCCACGCGCGGCGCCCGGCACGCCTTGACGCGCCAGACCGCCAGCCGTCTCCGCCAACTCTACGAAGCCTGGGGCAGACCCGGCCAGGCCGCCCTTTATCGTAAATCGTTCGCCACATACCAAAAAAAATCTTCCCGCCATTAGCAATTTCCGCGCGCTTTTGCACTGGAGTAAGTGAGCGGCGTTTAGCGCCGCTGGCAAACATCGGCGGAAGACTGTCCGGTTGGCCGGCGGTTTTTCATGAACACAAGCCCCTTCAATAAGGAGTAGGGAGATTTCAGAATGAAAAAACAAACGCTTTCTTTCATCGTGGGAGCAATGCTCTTGCTCTGCGTAGGCCGGCTGCCGGCTACCGCGCAAGGCGTGGCGACAGTTCAAATTCCCTTCGACTTTCAGGTCCAGGAACAACTGCTCCCCGCCGGCGAATACGTCATCAAACGTGACCCCCAGGCGCCGCAGTGGTTGCTGATTCAGTCTCTGGACCGGAAGCGCCAAGCGCAAGTGTTCGTCCACACCATCCCGCACAAGCTGCCGGACTATCCGGCCAAGATGAGCATGGTCTTTCGGACGTACGGCGAGCGACAGTTTCTCGCCGAGGTGAGGCTTGTGGGGCACGGGGACGGCTTTGCGCTGATCAAGTCGAAGGCCGAGCGCCAGTTGGCGCAGGCGGCGGTTGAAAAAGCTTTTCCTAGCTTCCGGTAGATCGGGGCGAGGCGCATCGGTCTTAGGTGAGGAGCGTCAGATGATCGTCGAAGACCTGGAAGTTCTTTACGACTATGGATACTGGGCCAACAAGAAACTATTTCAGTTGATTTCGCAGCCTACTCCAGAACGGTTCGCGCGGCCTGTTGCTGGAAGCTACGGATCCATCAGAAATCGGTCGCTTTAGCTTGAGACGCACGTTCACGCTCAAGCCCTCAGCGGGGTTGGAATTGGAGGTGGACGACGGAGAGGCGAAGCTGACGGCGGCCAACGGCCACCGGCTCAATGCTTCCTTCACAGGCGCTCTCAATCCGCAAACCGATCGCGCCATCTTGACTTACGAATGGAAGGAGGCACGGGCCGGTTTCAGAATGCCAGTGGCGCTACCGTCTGGCTCGTCGGGATTCATCCACCTGAGGCCCCCGATCAGCCACAGACCTACGATGTCGTCGTAGACGAAGTCATTGACTATTGAAAGGCGGGCGCAAACCGCGTTGGCTCGCGGGTTGCGCGCTGATCAAGTCGAAATCGAGCCTGCCGGCAGGCAGGCATTCACTTAAAAGAAAGGCACAAAAAAATGAACAGACTTAAGAGCTTATTACCGGACGCAAACGGCATCAAGCAGGCCGCGAAGAATTGCGTGCATGGTTATCGGCTTGCAGCGCCGATAGCCATTATTGGATTGACGCTCATTCTCACGGCGCACGCGCAGAATTCTGCGACTCAAAGCTTTAGCCTGGCGCCGGCTTCAGACACGATTGCAGCTTGCCTGCCGAATGCGGCGGCCAGAGTGACTGTTTTCCCCAAAGAGGATAATCGGGGAGTGGATACCCTGGATTTGAAGGCGGAGGGGCTGCCGCCCAATACGACCTTTGCCGTCTTCCTGACCGAGCTCCCGGTGGCGCCTTTCGGCGCGGTGCAATATATCGGCGACTTCACGACGAATGCGGCGGGCAGAGGGTCTGTCCGCGTGGATGCCATCATCGAAGAAGCTTTCGCATTTAACGATATCACCGGGGTCCGTAAGGATCTGAACCACATAGTCTTCTGGTTCGCCGATCCGGCGGCCGATGAACTCTGCGCCCCCGGGTCTGGTCCAACCCACTTCGATGGAGACGGTGAGGCCGGAGTCGCGGCGATGTCCTCAAGGAACTTCCTGCCGGACGCGCCGCTTCCGTAGCAATCTCTTTGCACAGCTCGGCGCCGCGCTGTTCAGGCGGGGCGCTGCGCTTCGTTTTAGAGAAGGAGGCATATTGAAACAGAATTTCACGAATAACATCAAAGGCGACTATGTTCGTGCGACCGGCAGAGCGGCGGCTCATCGGCTTCAAGTCCTGCACAGCTTATAAGGGCCGGGCGCACGCTGTGCGCTTCTGCAAGCTGGCATACAGCGTGGAATGCGAGCGGAATAATCGCAATAAAGTAATCGCAATCACAATGGGCGCATCGCCGAGACCGACAGGCAAGGTGTCGTGCGCTCCCAGGGTCGAGATGGCGAGATGAAAGACGAGATCAGGACCGAACCGAGGTCA
>WNGB01013783.1_pt1 | contig 10858 bp, 10 predicted proteins | sample 5400681 | NCBI WGS metagenome assembly WNGB01 (sample SAMN13153367, study PRJNA577476) | soil metagenome | isolation source: 115 cm soil or saprolite under grassland replicate 2 | place: USA:California | collected 2016-06-15 | reverse complement strand
CGCCCACGGCTCCGGGGTGCCGGATGTAGTCGCGTTCCGCGTTGCCGCCGCCGGGCATCGACACCGTGTCGGTGACGACGGAGAACACCCGTCCGGAGAACCGTTCCGTGCTGTTCAGCACCGCATAGCCGCCGACCTGGGAGGCCACTCAGCTCACCGACGCCTTCTCGGTGGGGCGGCCGCCGTCGACCGGCGCCGGCTCGGGCAGCTCGACCGGGAGTTTCGCCTCGTCGGCGTACTCGATGGCGGCGGCGACGAACGCGGCGAACAGCGGGTGTGCGCGGGTCGGCCGGGACTTCAGCTCGGGATGTGCCTGGGTGGCGACGAAGAACCGGTGCAGTTCGCGGTCCAGCTCGATGAACTCGACCAGCCGCCCGTCCGGCGAGGTGCCCGAGATCCGGAACCCCGCCTCTTCGAACGCCTTCCGGTACGCGTTGTTCACCTCGTACCGGTGGCGGTGCCGTTCACTGACCCGGTCGGTCCCGTACGCCTCCGCGACGATCGACCCGGCGGCCAGCTGGGCCGGGTACGCACCCAGCCGCATCGTGCCGCCCAGGTCGCCCTTGCCGGCGACGATCTCCTGCTGGTCGGCCATCGTGGCGATCACCGGGTGCTCGCACGCCTCGTCGAACTCGGTGGAGTTGGCATCCGCCATGCCGGCTACGTCGCGGGCGAACTCGATGCCCATGCACTGCAGCCCGAGACACAACCCCAGCGTCGGTACGCCGCGCTCCCGGGTGTGCCGGGCGGCGCCGATCTTGCCTTCGATGCCGCGTACGCCGAAACCGCCCGGGATGACGACGCCGTCGACCCCGTCGAGCGCGGTCGCCGCGCCGGCCTCGGTGGCACAGCTGTCGGCGGGCACCCAGCGGATCTCGACCCGGGCCCGGTGCGCGAAGCCGGCTGCCCGTACCGCCTCGGTCACCGAGAGGTACGCGTCCGGCAGGTCCACGTACTTGCCGACGATGGCGACGGTGACCGTGGTGGTGGGCCGGTGCACCCGGTCGAGCAGATCGTCCCAGCTGGTCCAGTCGACGTCGCGGAACGACAGGTTCAGCCGGCGCACCACGTACGCGTCGAGGCCTTCGCGGTGCAGCACCTTCGGGATGTCGTAGATGCTGGGCGCGTCGGCGGCGGAGATCACGGCCTCGGTGTCCACGTCGCAGTACAGGCCGATCTTGTGCTTCAGCTTCTCCGGGATCTCCCGGTCGGAACGGCACACGATCGCGTCCGGCTGGATACCGATGTTGCGCAGCTGCGCCACCGAGTGCTGGGTCGGCTTGGTCTTCAGTTCCCCGCTCGGGGCCAGGTACGGCACCAGCGACACGTGGATGAACACGCAGTTGTCCCGCCCGATGTCGTGGCGCAGTTGCCGGATCGCCTCCAGGAACGGCAGCGACTCGATGTCGCCCACGGTGCCGCCGACCTCGGTGATCACCACGTGCGGGGGCCGGCCGTCGACCGGGGTGGCCATCGCGCGTACCCGCTCTTTGATCTCGTTGGTGATGTGCGGGATCACCTGGACCGTGTCGCCGAGGTACTCGCCGCGGCGTTCCTTGGCGATCACCGTCGAGTAGACCTGCCCGGTGGTGACGTTCGACGACTGGTTCAGCTCGACGTCGAGGAACCGCTCGTAGTGGCCGATGTCCAGGTCGGTCTCGGCCCCGTCCTCGGTGACGAACACCTCACCGTGCTGGAACGGGTTCATCGTGCCGGGGTCGACATTGAGGTACGGGTCCAGCTTCTGCATCACGACCCGCAGGCCGCGTGCGGTGAGCAGGTTGCCGAGGCTGGAAGCCGTGAGGCCCTTGCCGAGGGAGGATGCCACGCCCCCTGTGACGAAGATGTGCTTGGTGCCGCCTGGCGCGATCGTCCCGATCGATGGGGCCAACGTGACTCCCGTGGTCTAAGTTGCGCCGCCCACTGCCGCGCGCTCCACGGGATTCCACACTAACACCACCAGCGGTTACGCCTCGGCCGCACTCCCGGCGTGTCACCCGTCAGCCCTGGTCCCGGGCGTGCCGCGCCGTTGTCGCAGACCCGTCCGGGGGTACGTCACGCCGGCTGCGGAAGCCGCCGGTCCGCCCCGTCGTGGACCCCGTAGTGGCCGGTCCGGCGGTCCACGGCCACCTGCACGAGCGCCAGTACGGCCGACAACTGCCCCAGCGACGTACCGACGTTGTCCACGGTCGACATCGCCTTCCGCAGCGCCGGATCGGTGCGTACGGCACTCACCGGGTTGCCCTTGCCACCGGTGCCCGGGGCCGCCACCACCAGCGGGCCGGCCGTACCGAACCGCTCGATCGCGGAGAGCACCGCGGTGTTGCGGTCCTCCGCCGTGGCGGCCGGTTTCGTGACGGGCGGGCCGGTCACGATGACCACGCCCTGCGCCGGCTGGGTGATCCGCTCGTCGTACTCGATGAGCTTCCCCGCCCGGAACCCGGTCAGCACCGAGGTACGGTCCCCCGCGGTCACCGCCGGCCGGTGCGCCACCAGTACGGCGGCCAGCAGCGCCGCCGAAGCGGTCACCCCGTCGTCGTCGCTGGACACCTCGTCCACGTTCGGCGGCAGCAGCCGGGTCGCCAGGTCCCGGGCGTCCTCCCGGCTCTGCGGATCGGTGAACGTGTCGGTGAACCGCACCGTCCCGGTGACCGTCGCGTCGGCCAGCCGCAGGTCCTCCGCGACGCCGGCGACGGCCGCCGAGCCGGCTCCGGGCATCGCCACCAGCAGCATCCGCTTGCCGGTCAGCCTGTGCTCGAGCAGCAGTGGAGCGGCTTCCTCGACGTACGCGTCGCGGGCGGCGAGCTCGTCCTCCAGGTCGGCGACCTTGTCGTGGAGCCGCGCGTTGGAGCCCCGTAGCGACCTCGAATCGTCGTGCAGGTCCTCGGCGAGCGGGCCGCTGAGCGTCGCGGTGCCCAGACCCGTACCGACCGCCACGGCCAGGACGACCGCGGTCAGCGACACCAGGTGGTACCGGATGTTGATCACGACAGCAGCCTCTGCGCCTGGACGATCAGGTTGTCCCACCACTCGGCGAGCGCCTGCAGGTAGAACCGGCCCACCGTGGTGACCGCGAACGCGGCCGCCGTCGTGGCGAGCGTCGCGACGACCAGCCACACCAGCGACGACGTCGAGAGGGTCTGCCGGTAGAGCCGGCTCACTCCCTTGGCGTCGATCAGCTTGTTGCCCAGCCGCAACCGGATCAGGAACGTGGAGGCCATCCCGCCCCGGCCCTTGTCCAGGAACTCCATCAGCGTCGCGTGGCTGCCGACCGCGACCACCAGGCTCGCGCCCTTCTCCGCGGCGAGCAGCATCGCGATGTCCTCGCTGGTCGCCGCCGCCGGGAACGTCACCGCCGACAGGCCCAGCGTGGCGATCCGGGCCAGCCCCGGAGCCCTGCCGTCGGGGGACGCGTGCACCACGACCTCCGCACCGCAGCGCAGCACGTCGTCGGACACCGAGTCCATCTCGCCGATGATCATGTCCGGCCGGTAGCCGGCCTCGACCAGCGCGTCCGCGCCGCCGTCGACGCCGACCAACACCGGCTGGAAATCCCGGATGTACGGCCGCAGCCGCGCCAGGTCGGCCTGGTAGTCGTACCCGCGCACCACGATCAGGACGTGGCGGCCGGCCATCCGGGTGGAAACGTCCGGTACGCCGACGCCGTCGAGCAGCAGCTCGCGCTCCCGCTTCAGGTACTCCACGACGTTCGCGGCGAACGCCTCGAGCTGCACCGACAACCCGTCCCGGGCGTTGGCCATCCCCGCGGCGATCGTGTCCGCGTCATGCCGTACGCCGCTGGCCACCAGCTCCTCGCCCAGGTACACGGACCCGCCGTCGATCCGCAGCTCGGCGCCGTCGCGTACCTTGTCGAAGATCTCGTCGCCGACGTCGTCGACCAGCACGATCCCGGCGTTCACCAGCGCCTCGGGGCCGAGGTTGGGATACCGGCCGGAGATCGACGGCCTGGTGTTGACCACGGCGAGAACTCCGGAGGCGACCAGGGAATCGGCGGCGACCCGGTCCAGGTCGACGTGGTTGATCACCGCGACCTCGCCCGGCCGTACCCGCCCGGCCAGCCGTTCGGTACGCCGGTCCAGGCGCGCCGCTCCCACGACGGCTCCGGACTCGACCGTCTTCTGCCGGCGCAACGTGGGTAAACGCATCGAGTCCAATCCTGGCACCTTCCGCTCCCAGTGCCGTGCCGCGACATGCGCCCAACTGCCGGCGCTGTGCAGGCCTTTCGCTGGTTAACGGACGGGGACCGGCATCAGCGACGGCTCAGGCGCGTCCGCTGGCCTTCTCGGCGGCCGCCACGGCCAGCAGCTCCTCGGCGTGGGCCACGCCCAGGTCGCTGTCGGGCATGCCGGCCAGCATCCGGGCCAGCTCCCGGGACCGGTCCGCGTCCTCCACCACCCGTACGCCGCTGGTGGTCACCGCGCCGGTGGCGTCCTTGGCGACCAGCAGGTGCCGGTCGGCGAACGCCGCGACCTGCGGCAGGTGCGTCACCACGATCACCTGGTGCCGGCGGGCGAGCCGGGCCAGCCGGCGCCCCACCTCGACCGCGGCCTGACCGCCGACGCCCGCGTCCACCTCGTCGAAGACCAGGGTCGGCGGACCACCCGCGCCGGCGAACACCACTTCCACGGCCAGCATCACCCGGGACAGCTCGCCACCGGAGGCACCCCGCTGCAGCGGCAGCTCCGGCGCGCCCGGGTTGGCGGCCAGCCGCAGCTCCACCTCGTCGGCACCGTCGGGCCCGACTGGCAGCTCCCGCCCGTCGACCGACAGCGTGGCGGGCGCCTTGCCCGTGGGCAGCGGCGCGACGTACGGCAGCACCTTGGCGTACGGCATGGCGAGACCGGTGAGCTCCCCGGTGACCTGGTCGCCGAACTCGCCCGCGGCCCGGTGCCGGGACTCGGTGACCGCGGCGGCGACCTCGGCGACCTCGGTGGCGTACCGGTCCCGTTCGGCCTCCAGGGCGGTGATCGCCTCGTCGGAGACGTCCAGCTCGGCCAGCTTGGTACGCGCCTCGTCCGCCCACGCCAGTACGCCGTCGATGTCCTCCGCGTACTTGCGGGTCAACGACTTCAGCGCCGCGCGCCGTTCCTGTACGGCGGCCAGCCGGGCCGGATCCGCGTCCAACGTCTCCAGGTAGCCGGACAGGTCGACGGCCACGTCCGCGACCAGGGTCGCCGCCTCGCCGAGCCGTTGGGCGTACTCGCCCAGTCGGGAGTCGACCCCCGACTCGCCGTCGAGCACCCGGCGGGCCTCGCCGAGCACGGTGCCCGCGTCGGTGCTCCCGGTCGGGTCCTCGGCGTCCCCGGCGAGCGCCCGGTGGGCGGTGTCGACGGCGAGCCGCAGGCTTTCGGCGTGCTCGAGCCGGCGTACCAGCTCGACAAGGTCTTGATCTTCACCGGGTTGCGGGGACACCGTGTCGATCTCGGCCAGCCCGAGCCGGAGCAGGTCGGCCTGCTGTGCCCGCTCCCGTGCGTTGCGCCGCAGCTCCGCCAGGTCGGTGTCGGCGCGCCGCCAGCTCTGGTACGCCTCGCGGTACCGGGCGAGCAGCTTCTCGTGACCGGCGCCGGCATAGCGGTCGAGCGCGGCCCGCTGTTCGCCGGCCTGCAGCAGCCGCAGCTGGTCGGACTGACCGTGTACGGCGACCGCGTACCCCCCGATCTCGCCGAGCACGCTGACCGGGACGCCGCGGCCCGCCACGTACGCCCGCGACCTGCCTTCGGCGGTGATCGACCGGGACAGCAGCAGCGAGCCGTCGTCGTCCGGCTCCGCGCCGGCGTCGGCGGCGCGCACCACCACCTCGGAGTCGGCGGCGGTGGTCAGCCGGCCCTCCACGACGGCGCGGCCGGTGCCGGGACGGACCCGGCCGGCGTCGGCGCGGCCACCGAACAGCAGGCCCAGACCCGCGACCACCATGGTCTTGCCGGCACCCGTCTCACCGGTGATCACGGTCAGGCCGGAAGACAGCTCCAACGTCGCGTCGTCGATGACTCCGAGCCCGGTTATCCGCAGTTCGGTCAACACAGCTACAGAACCCTACTGGCAGGCTGCGACGAGAACACCCGCCGCGCGACGTTATCCACAACAATTAGCAGCCGTACGCCGCTACTGCGCGTTGCCACGCCAGCCTTCGACGGGCAGTCCGAACTTGGCGACCAGCCGATCCGTGAACGGCTGCGGCCGGACTCTCACCACTCGTACCGGCAGCGCGCCGCGGCGTACCTCCACCCGGGTCCCGGGCGCGAGCTCGAACACCCGCCGCCCGTCGCACGACAACACCGCGAAATGGGTGTACGGCTCGATCGTGATCGCCAACGTCGAGTCCGGCGCCGTCACCACCGGCCGGCTGAACAGCGCGTGGGCGCTGATCGGCACCAGCAGCAACGCCTCCACCGCCGGCCACACCACCGGCCCGCCCGCCGAGAACGCGTACGCCGTCGAGCCGGTCGGCGTGGCGCAGATGACGCCGTCGCAGCCGTACCGGGACAGCGGCCGGCCGTCCACCTCGACCAGCACCTCGAGCATCCGCTCCCGGTCGCCCTTCTCGACGGCGGCGTCGTTGAGCGCCCACGATTCGCCGATGACCTTCCCGTCCTGCTCGATGGTCACGTCGATGGTGAGCCGCTCGTCGACCGCGTAGTCCCTGGCCACCACGTTGCGTACGACCTGGTCGAGGTCGTTCATCTCCGCCTCGGCGAGGAACCCGACCCTACCCAGGTTGATGCCGAGCAGCGGCGCCCCGACCGGGCGGGCCAGCTCGGCGGCGCGCAGCAGGGTGCCGTCGCCGCCCAGCGCGAACACGATCTCGACACCCTCGGCGGCCTTCTCGCAGTCCACCGACACGATCTCGGGCAGGCCCAGGTCGCCAGCCTCTTCCGCGAGCGCACGCACCGTGAAACCGGCCGCGACGAGGTCTCGCGCCACCGTACGCGCGTGATCCGTACTGTCCCGCCGGCCGGTGTGGGTCACCAGCAACGCCTCACGGGTCATCCGGTGACCTCCTCGTGCACCACCCGGTCCAACTCCTCGGGGTCCAACGGTGACGCTCCACGACGCAACCACAGGAAGAATTCCACGTTCCCCGCCGGTCCCGGTAACGGGCTCACCGTCACGCCGGCCACCCCCAGTCCGATCGTCGCCGCGGTCTCGGCCACGCCCCGCACCGCCTCGGCGCGCAGCGCGGGCTCGCGTACCACGCCGCCGCTGCCAACCTTGCCACGCCCCACCTCGAACTGCGGCTTCACCATCACCACGAGGTCGCCGGTGGTGCACGCGGCGAGCGCCGGCAGCACCAGCCGCAGCGAGATGAACGACAGATCGGCGACCGTCAGCTCGACCGGCCCGCCGATCGCCTCGGGGGTCAGTTCGCGCACGTTCGTACGGTCGTGCACGTGGACCCGTGGATCGCTGCGCAGCGACCAGGCGAGCTGTCCGTACCCGACGTCTACCGCGACCACCTCGGCCGCCCCCGCCCGCAGCAGTACGTCCGTGAAGCCTCCCGTGGAGGCGCCGGCGTCGAGGCACCGCCGCCCCTCGACCCGCAGTCCCTCCGGCCTGAACACGGCGAGCGCACCGGCGAGCTTGTGGCCGCCGCGGGAGACGTACTCCGGGTCGGTGTCGTCGGCCATCACGTGCACCGGGTCGGCCGCGTCGACCATGGTCGCCGGCTTGCTCGCCACGGTGCCTTTCACCTGCACCCGGCCGGACTCGATCAGCGCGCCGGCCTGCTCCCGGGAACGGGCCAGGCCCCGCCGTACCAGCTCCCGGTCGAGCCGGCTGCGCCGGGACACCTCAGGCTTCGTCGATCGTGGCAAGCGTGTCCTGCAGCACCCGGTGCACCGACTCGTACTCCGCGACCTGGTCCGCGGCCGGCCGGTCAGCCACGCCGTCCAGCCCCGCCATCGCCCCGTCGACCCGGGGATCGCCGTAGCCCTGCGGCTCGGCCGCCCCGCTTCCGGCCGCTGCCTCGTCCCGCCCCTCCTCGGGTACGCCGTCGTCGCCGATCACGAGCCGCCACCCGCCGACTGAGCCTTCTTGGTGGCCGTCGCCGCCCTGGTGGCGGCGGTGTCGGTGGCCTTCGCGGCGGCGCTGCTCGCGGCCTTGGAGGTGCGGCCGGAGGTCTTCGCGGGCGTCGCACGGGTCCCGGTGGCCGCGGACTTACGAGCTGGTGCCTTCTTTGCCATGGTCTTCTTGGCGGCCGCCTTGCTCGCCTTGCCTGCCGTGGCGGCCTTGCTTGCCGTGGCCTTGCTTGCCGTAGCGGCCTTGCTCGCGGTCGCCTTGCTGGGTTGCGCCTTCGAAGCGGCGGTCTGCTTGGCGACGGTCTTCTTGGCGGTGGCCTTCTTGGCGGTCGTGCCGGTGGCAGCAGTCGTTCCTGTGGCGGCGGTCGTTCCTGTGGCGGCGGTCGTTCCTGTGGCGGCGGTCGTGCCGCCGGTCACGACGCTGCTTGCCGCCTTGGCAGCCGTACGGCTCGCCTCCCCCGCGGTCTGCTGCGCGGCGGCCGCCCGAGACTCCGCGTCCCGCAACTTGCCTTCGAGATCCCTGATCCGGTCGGTCAGCTCCGCCACTTCGTCCGCGGTGGCCAACCCGACCCTGCCGAGTCCGCGATCCAGCTCGTACCTGATCAACTTCACCAGGGATTCCCGGTTGGCGGCACTCGTCTCGGTGAGGTCCTCGGCGATCGCCTGCAACTGCTCGACCGTGGCGCCACTGCGCTTGCCGAGCTTCTTGGCGACCTTCAGAGCCTTCTTACGGGAAGCCTCGCTGAGCCCGAGCGCGAGCTCGACGTACGAGCGCCATGCGTCCTGCATCGCATTGCCCTTCTCCGCTGTTGAGCCGACGGGCACCTGTCGTGCGTCGAAGGCTCGAATTCGTCCTGCCGTATGCCACGCTACCGGCCAGATAACCCGAAACGGTCCGGTACCGTGCGGACGGGTACGTCGTCCACTGTAGGGAGTGGCTAGATGGCAACGATCTCCGAGTGCCGGGAGGCTGTGGACCGCCTCGCGGCCTTCCTGGAGCAGAATGCCGCGGCACGGGGGAAGGTCGACCTGGACCGCTCGCTGTCGGTCGACATCCCCGATCTCAGCTCCGGATTCCACGGCCGGCTGCACGGCGGCCGGCTGACCAACATCACCGACGGCAGCGACCCTGACGCGAAGATCAAACTGACCGCCCGCAGCGACGATCTCATCGACCTGGTCGACGGAAAGATCAACTTTCCCCAGGCGTGGGCGACCGGGAAGGTCTCCGTCAAGGCGAGCGTGTTCGACCTGATGAAGCTGCGATCCCTGTTCTGAGATTCCGGATTCCCACTGCGTCCCAACGGATGCCGTCGCCGCGGCCTACCGGATGCCTCACCGCGGCAATCCCCGATGTCCGGTCGCTGCCTAGTCTGATGCCGGCAGCCCGAGTTGCTCGATCGCCGTGGCCGCGTCCGACGACGCCGCCGCGATCCTCACCGCTCGCGGTGCCTGCCCTCCGGAGGACCAGTGCGCGGCACACAACGCCCGCAACGCGTCCACCGGCTCACCGGAGCCGGCGAGCCGCCAACCATTCCCTGCACTGGTCACCGTCCAGGCGCGGCATCGCGCGCCGTCGCCATTCGCCTCCACCAGTGGGTACGGCGCCAGCAGGCCATCAAGGTCGGTCGCCAGATACCGCGGCCGGTGGAGCGGATCCGCCGCGAGCACGTCCGTCGCCCTGCTGACGCCGGTGAGCACCAACACGCTGTCGTACCCGGCTCGCACCGCGCCTTCGATGTCGGTGTCCAGCCGGTCCCCGATCACCAGCGGGCGTTCGGCGTCCCAGCGATGCGCGGCCGTGGCGAACAGCGCAGGTCCGGGCTTGCCGACGACGATGTCCGGCTGCCGCTCGACGGCGGTCGCCAGCGCAGCCACCATGGCGCCATTGCCGGGCAACGGTCCGTGCGGCGACGGCACCGTACGGTCGGTGTTCGTCGCCACCCACAGGGCGCCGGCCGCAATCGCCAGGGCCGCTTCCGCCAACTGGCGCCACCCGACCTCCGGGCCGTACCCCTGCACCACCGCCACCGGCTTCTCGGCGGCCGTGAACACCGGCGACAGGCCGACCGTGTCGATCTCCTCGGCCAGGGCATCGGCCCCGACCACCAACACCGGCGAGCCCGCCTCGTACCGCTCGGCCAGGAGCTGGGCCGACGCCTGCGCCGAGGTCAGTACGTCCGCCGCCGTCGCCGGCGCCCCCAGCCGGTTCAACAGCCCGGCGACGGTCTCGGCCCGCCGCGACGCGTTGTTGGTGACATAACGGGTACGAAACCCCCGCAGCCGCAGTTCCGACAGCGCCCCCGCCGCTCGCGGTACGGGCTGCTCCCCGACGTACACCACCCCGTCCAGGTCGAACAGGAGCAGGTCGTATCCGGCCGCCAGTAACCTGTCCACCCGCTGCGTCAACTGCCCGCCTCGGACGGTCCACCAGCCTCCTGTGCCGGCGGCTGCTTCTCGGGTTCCTGACCCGACCCGCCTACCACGGCCCCAGACCCTTCACCGCCGTCGAGCCCTTCACCGCCGTCGCGTTTCCCACCGCCGTCGAGTTCTCCACCTCCGACGATTCCTTCACTGCCGTCGGGTTCTCCACCGCCGTAGGGTCTTTCAGTGAGGTCGGGTTCTTCAATTTCATCGTGGCCTTCACCGTCAGATGTCTCTGCCTCGCCATGTACTTCGCCGTCGACACGCCCCTCACCGCTGGCGGACACTCCGCCGTCCGACACTCCGCCGTCGACACGCCCTTCACCGTTCGGCGACTCTTCGCCATCGGACTCGTCGGTGTCGTCGGTGTCGTCGGTGAGGACCACGCCGTCCAGTTC
>WNGB01022048.1_pt1 | contig 10859 bp, 9 predicted proteins | sample 5400681 | NCBI WGS metagenome assembly WNGB01 (sample SAMN13153367, study PRJNA577476) | soil metagenome | isolation source: 115 cm soil or saprolite under grassland replicate 2 | place: USA:California | collected 2016-06-15 | reverse complement strand
GCGGCATGGAGAAATCAGAGATGACGAGATGGGGCTGGAACTCGTCCAGCTCGCGACGAAAGTCCGATTCGGTCTGCACCCGGCGGCTCTGGAAATCCAGGCCTCCGCGTTTCAGCTCGCGCTGCACCAGCTCGGCGTCGGATTCGCTGTCCTCCGCAAGCAGTATCCTGAGCGGTTCAGTCATGTCACCCTGATGGCATAGACTCCCGCAGGATACACGCTCGCTTCAATGCGGTCTGTAGGGAGAACTGGACAAACCGGGTGCCTGTGCGTGTTGGCCGACAATCCTCTAGTACGGCAGCCACTGCGGCCGCTTGGCCGAAATCACCCGGGTATTGACCCCGCACCAGTTGAGGCCGCCCGCGGCCTCCGCCTTCTTTGCCGCTTCGGCGTTCGTCACGCCCAGCTGCTGCCACAGCACTTTCGCGCCGATGGCGATCGCGTCCTCGGCGATCGGCATGATCTCCTCGGTTTTCCTGAAGCAGTCCACGATATCCACCTTGATCGGGATGTCGCGCAGCGACTTGCAGCATTTCTGGCCGAGGATCGCGTCGTACCCCGGATTGACCGGGATCACGGTGTAGCCGTGCTCGAGCATGTATTTCGCCGCGAAGTAGCTCGGCCGGAACCAGTCGCCCGAAAGGCCGACGACGGCGATGACCTTGCTCGTCTTCAAGATGCGGCGCAAGCCGGGAATGTCGTCGACCATGGATTTCGATGCGGTGTCCGATGCGATTCTATCCAATCGGCACCTGGGCCGCATCGCTGCGGTATAGTTGCGGCTTTTCACGCACCGTCCAGCCGATGGCCAACACGGGCACAACGAGGACCGCGGCGCAGATTCTCGTCGACGCGCTGAAAATCCACGGCGTCGATACCGCGTTCTGCGTTCCCGGCGAAAGCTATCTCGCGGTGCTCGACGCGCTCTACGACGCGCGCGAGGCGATCAAGCTGATCGTCTGCCGCCAGGACGGCGGCGCCGCGTACATGGCCGAGGCCTGGGCCAAGGTCACGGGCCGGCCGGGCATCTGCTTCGTCACCCGCGGGCCCGGCGCGACCAATGCCTCGATCGGCGTGCACACCGCCCAGCAGGACTCGACACCGATGATCCTCTTCATCGGCCAGGTTCCCGGAGAGTTCGCCGACCGCGAATCGTTCCAGGAAGTGGACTATCGCCAGATGTTCGGGCCGATGGCGAAGTGGGTCGCGCAGATCGAGCGCGCCGACCGCATGCACGAGTACGTGAGCCACGCCTTTCACCTGGCGATGTCGGGACGGCCCGGGCCGGTGGTGCTCGCGTTGCCTGAAGACATGCTCACCCGGACCGCGAGCGTCGCCGACGTGGCGCCCTACCAGGTGGTGCAGGCGAGCCCCTCCGCCGGCGACCTGGAAAAACTCCGCGCGCTGCTCGCGCAAGCCCAGCGCCCGCTCGTCATCCTCGGCGGCACGGTTTGGACCCGCGATGCTTGCCGCGACCTGCGGGCTTTCGCGGAAAACTCCGACCTCCCGATCGCCTGCTCGTTCCGCTTCCAGGACCTGTTCGACAACCGTCACGACCATTACGTCGGCGACGTCGGCATCGGCATCAACCCGAAGCTCGCCGAGCGCGTGCGCAGCGCGGACCTGCTGCTCGTGATCGGCGCGCGACTGGGCGAGATGACCACCGGCGCGTACACGCTCGTCGAGCCGCCGCGGCCGAAGCAGAAACTCGTGCACGTGCACGCGGGCGCCGAGGAGCTCGGCCGGGTGTACCAGGGCGAGCTGCTCGTCAACTCGGGCATGCCGCAGATCGCAGCGGCTCTCAAGGCGATGAAGCTGGACGGTTCCGCATGGCGAGTCTGGCGCGAGCAGGCGCGAGCCGACTATCTCGAATGGACGAAGCCCGCCCCGAACCCCGGCAAGGTTCAGCTCGCCGAAATCGTCGCCTGGCTGCGCGAGCGCCTCCCGGAGGATGCGATCATCGCCAACGGCGCGGGGAATTTCGCAGGCTGGATCTCGCGCTTCTACCGCTATCCGGGGCTGCGCACGCAGGTCGCGCCCACCAACGGCTCGATGGGCTACGGCGTTCCGGCAGGCGTCGCGGCGAAAGTCGCGCATCCGCAGCGCGTCGTCGTCTCGATCAACGGCGACGGCGACTTCCTCATGAACGGGCAGGAGCTCGCCACCGCGGTGCAGTACGGGCTGGCGGTGATTTTCGTCGTGGTCAACAACGGAATGTACGGCACGATCCGCATGCACCAGGAGCGAGACTATCCGGCGCGCGTTTACGGAACGACGCTCGTGAACCCGGATTTCGCCGCGCTTGCGCGCGCCTACGGCGCACACGGCGAGATGGTCGATGAGACCGCGCTGTTCGCGCCGGCTTTCGAGCGCGCGGTGAAATCCGCCGAGGCGTCGGGGAAGCCCGCGCTGATCGAGCTTCGCATCGACCCGCAGGCCATCACCACCAGCACCACCCTCGACGCGCTCCGCGCCCGTTCGCTGAAGGGTTGAAAATAGGCCGGCGCGACTCAGCTCAGGTTGGCGAGGTAGACCACGTACGGAGGAATGTCCCCGCCCGGATACAGTTTGCTTCCGTAGCTTTCCCAAAGCCGCCGCGCTTCCTCGCGTTCGCCGGTGGCGAGCGCGCCGAGCATGGCCGTGATGAGCAGGTAACGACCCCAATTGTCCCCTTCCCTTGCCGGTCGCGAGAGGAGCGCCCGGGCGCGCGCGAGCATCGCCCGCTTGTCGCGCGCGGCAATGGCCGCGTACACCTCGAGTTTTTCTCGAACCTCCGGCGACCGAGGCGCGCAGCCAAGCCACCTGCGTTCGATCCACAGCGCGCGACGTCGCTCCGGAGCGAGGTTGGCAAGCGTAATTTCCGCGGCATTATGCAGCTGATCGAGCGCCGTTTTCGACGGCTCGGCCCCGCACAACGCGCCGGGGCGCTTCAACGCGAGCAAAACCGCGATCGCCGCAGGTTCCCTTGAATCCAGAGGGTCCGCGGCGCGCCCGGTGAGCCCTCGTGCGATCTCCAGGGCCGCGGACTGAACCCGAATGCGCGGCGAAGGCACGTATTCCGCGACCGGCTCGGGAAGATACGTCGTCGCCGCCCCGGCGGCCATTTCGAGTATTGGCAGGGGAGCTCCGGCAAGACTCAGCACCGCCCGAGCACTGCTTCCCTGGAAACGCGCCCGGGGAGCCTCAAGCTGCACGAAAGGACGGAAGTCCGAATTGACGGGCGGCGCAAGCGCGCTGAACAACGGTCCCATCTGCTTTTTGTCCGCGAGGCTGCGCGCGGAAAGTTCCTCGATGCGGGTGATGCCGAGCCGGCCGAGCTGCTCCATGAATCCGGTTTCCTTCTCGGGCAGGGCGCCCGGACGCGGCACGCGGCCTTCAGCGACCGCAATGACCACGAGGTCCCCGACATTCGCCTCGTAGATTTCGTAGTCCGAAAAGTTTTCGCCAAGGGCTGCGAGCACGGAGCCCAGAAGCCGGTCGTTGAACTCGTAGACGTGCAGCCACTGCACGAACAGACCTCCCGGCGCGAGATAGCGCTTCGTATCCCGGTAGAACTCGGTGGTGAAAAGGCCGGCGACGCCGTTGACCCAGGGATTGGAAGGCTCGGAAGTGATGACGTCGTAGCGTTTCGCGTGGCGCGCGAAATAGCTCTTCGCGTCCTCGAAATACACGTTGCTGCGCGGATCGCGGTAAGGCCGCGCGACACGCGGGAAGAAAGCGCGCGCCCCGGACACCATGGCCGGTTCGATCTCGATGTTGTCGAGCACGCGCGGGCCGGCGTGCGACAGCACCACTTCCGCGGTGAGCCCGGAACCCCAGCCGATGTTGGCGAAAGTCTTCGCATCGGGTTTGATGAGCAGCGGCAAGGCCGCGAGCAAGGCCTGGGTGTATTCGTCCGAGATGGGAGGGAAATCCGGGCCGAGACGAAGGCTGGCGTCCGGCTTGCCGTTGGTGATGATCGTCATGATGTGGGTGCCCGGATGGGCGCGTACCGCGACCGAAGCGGTCTTGCCCTCGCGGTAGAAGTACACGTGGCCGAAATCGGGGCTTGCTAGACCGTAGCGGAATACGCCGGAGGAGAGGCGTTCGGGTTCGAGGATGCTGGCGCGCGCTGTCGCCGTCGCGGCGAGCATGCCGAGGATGACCGCGGCGAAAGCGTAGAGGCGCCGGAAAGTCGCGAGCGAATATCTCAGCAGCCACGCGCCGAGCAGTATGTCGGCGGCAGCTCCGAGAACCAGGGTGAGCTTGAGCCCGGCTTCAGGCATGAGAAGGTGCACGGCGAGGAGCACTCCGGCGATGGCGCCGAGGGTGTTCGAGGCGTACACCTGGCCGATCGCGCGCTCGCCTCGCCCGCCGCGCAGCAATACGTGCGTGAAAAGCGGCAGCGTCATTCCCGCGAGGAAAGTGGCGGGCAGCATCACCGCGAAGGCGAGCGCGTGGCTGAACAGGTTGAACAGGGGATAGGCGCCTTCATTGCGCTGTAGCACGCCGAGCGCCCAGGCCATCCAGTCGAATGTCCAGTGATAGACGAAAACGGTAGCGAGCGCTGCAAGGCCCATGAAGACCTGCACGAAGCCGGCGTAGCGCACCGGATCGGCGATGTGGTCGATGCGGCGCCGGATCCACAGTCCGCCGAGCGCAAGCCCGGTGATGAAGGCCGACAGCATCAGCTCGAATGCGTGGAACGACGAGCCCAGCACGAGCGACAGCATTCTTATCCAGACGATCTCGTAGATGAACGACGCGAGGCCGGTGACGAATGCACCGGCCAGGAAAAGCCGGACCAGGTACCTTGCGGAGAGCGCGGCGCCGCCGAAAGGCGCCGCTGCAAGTGCCGCGGGTTCCCCGTGGCGTGCAATGGCGAAGACCGCCGCGGCGAGCGCGAGATTGAGCGCGCCGGCGAGGCGCATCGTGCCCGCCATGCCGAGCCAGCCGAGCAGCAGGAAAGCGGCCGCGAGAGCGCCGATCGCGGCGCCGATGGAGTTGGTGAAGTAGAGCATCGCCAGATGATGCCCGCTCGCCTCGGGCCCGCGCCGGATCACCGCACCGCTCAAAAGCGGGAAAGTCATGCCGAGCAGCGCCGTCTGCGGCACGATCAACGCAGCGCACAGCGAATACTTGTAGATCTCGACGGCCCCCGGCGATCCGAGCGCCGGGATCACGTGATCGAGCGAGAGCTGCGTCAGCAGCACGAACGACTCGTGGAATATCAGCGCCGCCCCCCCGATCGCCGCCTCGATCCAGCCGTAGGCGGCGAGCAGGTTCGTCAATCGCGCGCTCCAGCGGCTCGCGAGCCAAGCCCCGAGCGCCATGCCGCCCATGAAAGCGGCGAGCACGAAGGACTGCGCGAACGCCGCCGCACCGAGGAAGAGCTTCAGATAGTGCGACCAGACGGATTCGTATATGAGCCCGGTGAAGCCCGACAGCGCAAACAGGGCGAACAGGAGCTTGACGTTTCGGTCGGGCATGTTCCCTCCGCAGAGGAGAGGCTCAATGATGCAGTATCTTGGACAGGAACAGCTGAGCGCGCTCGGAGCGCGGCTTTCCGAAAAAATCCTCCTTCAAGGCGTCCTCGACGATCTCGCCGCGGTCCATGAAGACGACGCGGTGGGCGACCATTCGGGCGAAGCCCATCTCGTGCGTGACCACCATCATGGTCATGCCTTCGCGGGCGAGCTCGACCATGACGTCGAGCACCTCGTTGATCATCTCCGGGTCGAGCGCCGAGGTGGGCTCGTCGAACAGCATCGCGATCGGATCCATGGCGAGCGCTCGGGCGATCGCCACGCGCTGCTGCTGGCCCCCGGAGAGCTGGCCGGGATACTTGTCCTTGTGGGTGGAGAGTCCCACGCGTTCGAGCAGCTTCAAGCCTTTCTGCGTCGCTTCCTCCGGGCTGCGCCCGAGCACCTTCACCTGCGCGAGCGTCAGGTTGCGGGTCACGCTCATGTGCGGAAACAGCTCGAAGTTCTGGAACACCATGCCGATCCTCGAGCGCAGCTTCGGGAGATCGGTCTTCGGGTCGCCGACCGAAACGCCGTCGACCGTGATTTCGCCTTCCTGGAACGGCTCCAGGCCGTTCACGCACTTGATGAGCGTCGATTTTCCGCTCCCCGAGGGCCCGCACACGACGACGACTTCACCCTTGTTCACCTCGGTCGAGCAGCCGGTGAGGACCTGGAAAGCGCCGTACCACTTGCTGACGTTCTTGAGCGAGATCATCGGACCCTACTTGATGATTGCGATGCGTTCCTGGAGCTGCCTGACCAGGGCCGAAAGGCCGTACGAGACGACGAAATACACCACGGCCACGAAGCTGTACATCTCGACCAGGCGGTAGTCGCGGTTGGCGACTTTCGCGGCGGCGCCCAAGAAATCCGTGGCGGAGATCACGTACACGAGCGAGGTGTCCTGGAACAGGATGATGGTCTGTGTGAGCAGCACCGGCAGCATGTTGCGGAAAGCCTGGGGCAGGACGATCCGTGCCATCGTCTGCCAGTAATCGAGCCCCAGCGCGTAACCCGCCCAGACCTGCCCCCGCGCGATCGACTGGATGCCGGCGCGCATGATCTCGCAGTAGTACGCGGCCTCGAACATGGTGAAGGTGATCGCCGCCGACCAGAAGGCGCCGACCTTGATCGGCTCCTTGGCGCCGATCACCCAGGCGCCGATGTACGGCACCAGGAAGAAGAACCAGAAGATCACCAGCACCAGCGGGATCGAGCGCATCAGGTTGACGTAGGCGCCCGCAACCATCGACACGGGCTTCAGGCTGGAGAGCCGCATCATCGCGAGCAGCGTGCCGAAGACGATGCCGCCGGCCATCGCCAGCGCCGTGAGCGTGAGCGTGAAGGTCATGCCCTCCCGGAAGAGGTAACCCCAGGAGCGCTGGATGACGTCGAAATCGAAACCCACGGGCATTTGCTTTTCTTTAACCCTCGTGTTGCAGCGCAGGCAGTCTCTGCGCTGCAACACATCGTAGGTGTTGCATTTTAGTGCCCCGCCTGCGGCGCGCCGCCGACGGCGATCAGGCCGGGAACGCGGACCTTCCTCTCGAGCGCGCGCATCGCGAGCACCACCACCAGGTTGGTGAGCAGGTAGATCACCGTCGCGGCGGTGAACGCTTCGAACACTCTGAAGCTGAATTCCTGCATCGCCCGCGCCCGTCCGGTCAATTCCAGCAGGCCGATGGTCAGCGCCACCGAGGAATTCTTTATGACGTTCATGAATTCCGAGGTGAGCGGCGGCAGGATGATGCGGAACGCCTGCGGCAGGATGACGGTGCGGTAGGTCTGGGTTTCAGTCAGCCCCATCGCGATGCCGGCCATGCGCTGGCCGCGAGGCAGCGAATTGATGCCGGCGCGGACCTGCTCGGCGACGCGCACCGAGGTGAAGATGCCCAGGCACAGCACCGCCGGGACGTACGAGCTCCAGGGCGGCGGCATCTGCTTGATCGCATCGCCCGCCGCCTGGGGCAGGAATTCCGGCACCACGAAGAACCACAGGAACATCTGCACGATCAGCGGTACGTTGCGGAAGATCTCGACGTACAGGTTTCCCAGGCGCACCACCCATTTCATGGGCGTGGTGCGCAGCGTGCCGACCAGCGCGCCGATCGCAAGCGCGATCACCCAGGCTGCAAGAGCAGTGGCGAGCGTCCAGCCCAGGCCGACGATGAGGTAATGGAGATAGGTTCCCGTACCGCCCGGCTCGGTCTCGAGCAGGACCTTCCAGTGCCAGTTGTAGTTCAATCCCCTCCCTGAAACACTATTTGTAGGCGGCGGGGTCTCCGGAATCCGTGGGGTTGGCGAGCACCCGCTTGAACTGATCGCTCATCGGCACGTTCAGGTTGATGCCCTTCGGCGGTACGGGCTTCAGGAACCACTTCTCGTAGATCGGGTTGATCTGGCCCGACTTGTAGAGGTTGGTCATCGCGGCGTTGACCACCTTCTTGAACGCGGCGTCGTCCTTGCGCAGCATGATGCCGTAAGGCTCGACGGAGAGCGCTCCGGCCGAGATCGCATAGTCGCCGGGGCTGCGCGATTGCGCGGCGAGGCTGTAGAGCAGGATGTCGTCCATCACGAACGCCACGGCGCGGCCGGTCTCGACCATCTGGAAGGCCTCGGGGTTCGGAGAGCGAGCGGATGTTCGCGGACTTCTTCGCGATCCAGCGGTTGGCGGTTACGAAGTGAGTGATCGTGAACCAAACCTGTTCCTGGCGCGCGAGGTTGTTGGTGGTCGAGCCGCATTCCAGGTCGATCGTGCCGTTCGCCATGAGCGGAATGCGGTTGGCCGAGGTGACGAGCTGGTACCTGACGTCGAGCTTGGGCATCTTCAGCTCGGCCTTCACCGCGTCGACGATCCTCAGGCACAGGTCGATCGCGTAGCCGACCGGCTGCTGCTTGTCGTCGTAGTAGGAGAACGGGATCGAGGCGTCGCGGTGGCCGATGGTGATCGAGCCGCTGTCCTTGATCTTTTTTAGAGTGCCTTCCTGCGCGCCCGCGGGAACTGCAACGGCCACAGCCAGTGCGGCAAGAATCAGGGTGATCGGTCGGGTCATGTCAGTCTCCTTGTGGGCCGTTCGAGTCGGGGCTGGATGGTGGGGAGGCTGCACGATTCTACGGGAGTCCCCCGCTCCTTGTCCAAGCGGCACCGGCGACCGCGGAGGGGCAGAGCGCCCCGGGCGGATTAGAATTTGATCTCCTGTCTGAGAAGGAGCGCGACATGAGCCAGGCGCCGACGCGCATCGAGCACGATCTCCTGGGCGACCGGGCGGTCCCTGCCGACGCTTATTACGGTATCCACACGTTGCGCGCGTTGGAAAACTTTCCCATCACGGGGACTGCGATCTCCATCTACCCGGACCTCGTGCGCGCGCTCGCGTGCGTCAAGCAGGCCGCTGCGCTCGCGAACAATGCCCTCGGACTGCTTCCGGACGACAAGGCCGATGCGATCGCGCGAGCCTGCGAGGAGATCCGCGGAGGCAAGCTCCTCGACCCGTTCGTCGTGGACGTCATCCAGGGCGGGGCGGGCACTTCGACCAACATGAACGCCAACGAAGTCATCGCCAACCGCGGGCTCGAGCTGCTCGGCCACAAGCGCGGCGAGTACCAGCATCTGCACCCGGTCGAAGACGTCAACATGAGCCAGAGCACCAACGACGTCTATCCGACGGCAGTCAAGGTGGCATTGCATTTCGCGATCGACCGCCTCGGCGCAGCCATGCGGGAGCTGCGCCGCGCCTTCGACGCCAAGGCGCAGGAGTTCGCCGACGTCCTGAAGATGGGGCGAACGCAGCTCCAGGACGCCGTGCCGATGACGCTCGGCCAGGAACTGTCCACGTATGCCGTGATGCTGCACGAGGACGAGGAGCGCTTGAGGGAGGCGGCGCTGCTCATCACCGAGATCAATCTGGGGGCGACCGCCATCGGCACCGGCATCAACGCCCACCCCGATTACGCGGCGCTCGCGTGCCAGCGGCTCGCCGAACTCACCGGCATCGGGCTCGTGACCGCTTCGAATCTGGTCGAAGCGACGCAGGACGCGGGCGCCTTCGTGCAGCTCTCCGGCGTGCTGAAACGGATCGCGGTGAAGCTTTCCAAGGTCTGCAACGACCTGCGGCTGCTGTCCTCGGGCCCACGCGCCGGCCTTGGCGAGATCAACCTGCCGCCGGTGCAGGCGGGATCCTCCATCATGCCCGGCAAGGTCAATCCGGTCATCCCGGAGGTCGTGAACCAGATCGCGTTCGAGGTCATCGGCAATGACGTGACCGTGAGCTTTGCCGCTGAAGCAGGGCAGCTGCAACTGAACGCCTTCGAGCCCGTCATCGCCTACAGCCTGTTCAAGAGCCTGATGCATCTTCGCAACGGGTGCGACACCCTGCGCGAGCGCTGCGTTACCGGCATCACCGCGAACCGGGAGCGCATGGCGCAGGCGGTCCGGGAGTCGATCGGTCTCGTGACCGCGCTCAATCCCTATATCGGCTACTCCGCGGCAAGCGAGGTCGCGCGGGAAGCCCTTGCCACCGGCAGGACCGTATACGATCTGGTTTTGGAGAAAAACCTGCTCTCCAAGGAACAGCTCGACGAGATCCTGCGGCCGGAAATCCTGACGCGGCCGGGCGTTCAGCTCTCGCAAGGGTCATCGCAATCGAAGAAAATCAAATTGTAATCTACGCTGCGCGCCGCACTTTCTTTCCCAGGATTTCCTCGGGCCAAGAGGCCGAACGTATTGAACAAACCGAGCTTCAATGAGGCCGCGGCAGATGCCGCGGAATTTCGTGCGGGTCACCGGCGTGATCGAGGGCCTGACTGTGCTTCAATGAGGCCGCGGCAGATGCCGCGGAATTTCAGCTACTCTCCCTTAAGACTCGACAACAACCCATGATTGCTTCAATGAGGCCGCGGCAGATGCCGCGGAATTTCAAGATACGGGGTTGGATACTGGAACGGAGGGTGGTGCGCTTCAATGAGGCCGCGGCAGATGCCGCGGAATTTCGCCGCACCCCGCAGCGCATTACCACCGCGGCTGTCAGGCTTCAATGAGGCCGCGGCAGATGCCGCGGAATTTCGCGGGCGATCGCCAAAGAGCCGAGCGAGGAAGTGGTGCTTCAATGAGGCCGCGGCAGATGCCGCGGAATTTCGCTGCCCGGGCAACTGCGGCGCCTGGTGCCGGTCGCGCTTCAATGAGGCCGCGGCAGATGCCGCGGAATTTCAGAGCAAGTGCGTTTCCTTCGGCAACTGTATCAGCCTGCTTCAATGAGGCCGCGGCAGATGCCGCGGAATTTTTCATCTCATCAGACCCGCACACTCGCCGAGAACGAGGAACGCTTCAATGAGGCCGCGGCAGATGCCGCGGAATTT
>WNGB01013778.1_pt1 | contig 10862 bp, 9 predicted proteins | sample 5400681 | NCBI WGS metagenome assembly WNGB01 (sample SAMN13153367, study PRJNA577476) | soil metagenome | isolation source: 115 cm soil or saprolite under grassland replicate 2 | place: USA:California | collected 2016-06-15 | reverse complement strand
GGAAGAGCTTCCGGTAGGTCGCGAACCGCTGCAGTTCGGCGGCCTGGTCGTCCTGCATCCGGTGAGCGTCGAGCGTCAACTGGGTCAGGCTTTCCCCCGCAGTAAACCCGAACGGGTTAAGGGCGCCGGGCGACGAGTCGGGCTCGCCTGCGAACCCGCCCAGCAAGAGGCGGTTGTTGAAGGCGAATCCGATCATGCTTGGCGAATTTCGCGCGACGCTGTCCACGGCGTCGAGACGACCGGTTCGCAGCAGCGCGCCAGCAGGTTTCGCGCCCAGCCCGGCGGCTCCCGCTGCGCTGACCAACCCGGCCGTCCCTGCGCCGACGACCACCAGGTTGTATTTGCCTGCTGGCGTCGGGTTCACCCAATCCGGTGGGTGGACGTTTTCCAGCAACCGCCGGTCATACAGATCGCCGGCAAGCAGCGAGTCGTAATGCGAGGCCGCGGGATTGGTCAGTACCTCGAACGTTTTGAGGTTCATCGTTATCACCTTACCTCCGAGACTTTCACCGCGCCTCCCGACTGTTGCGCTGATTGTTCCGCTTCGGCCATCGCCTTGCGCGCCGCATTCAAGCCACAACACCCAGCCGCGTTCGGTCTCGTCAACCATCACCTGAAAGGCCGAGCAGACGAGCGCGGAGAAGTAAATCCAGACTCGGTGATGAGCGACGATGGCCAGCGGCAGCGCCCAGATGACGTACCAGGGCATGACCGTCGGGCTGAAAACGACGAGCGCGCCGAGAGCCGGCGTGGCGTAAGAAGCGAATGAAGCGGCGCGCCCGTCGTCATGCCACGCCAGAAAAAGAATAACGCCGATGATGATCAGCCCACAGACGGCCCGCGCCGCTATCGCCGGATCGCGATTGAAATGCCCGATCATCCACTCAGCCAGCGCGTACGGCCCGGCGTTGAATTGCCACTCACGCGCGAAGGTCAGCAAGCCGGTAAACATATTGCTCCCGGCGCTGAAGAACGGCGCATAACCCGCAATCGCTATTGCTGGGATCAATGCGGCGTTGCGCCAGCCTGTCCGTTTTACGATGAACGGCAGCAAGACAATCGGCGTCAACTTCGCCAGCACGGCCAGCCCGAACGAGATAGCGGCCACTCTTCGCCTCCCCCTGGCGAAGAAATAAGCCGTGGCCGCCAGCGCCGCTACCAGCGCTGCGTCAACGTGACCGCTCGCGGCGAATGCCTTGATGACCGGCGGATTCCAGGCATAAAGAATGACGTGGGTTGCCCGCCTGTCGAGTCGTCTGAGCGTCAGCGCCAGCAACAGCGCCGCCAGCAGGTCGAAGCCCGTGAGCAAACTTTTCATCACAAGCACGCTACCCGGCGCGATAGCGTGCTCAAGCCTAAAAACAAACTGCGCCAGCGGCGGATAGATTGTCGGCACGTACGGGTGATTGACGTTGTCGCGGATGTCGTTCCAGACGCTACGTTCATCTGTCAACGCCACGTCGTCCGGGCCGGTAAGCGAATCAAGTTTTGCGTCATTCGGCGCGAACTGAAATGGGTTGACGCCGTGCGCCGCCACGTGGCCGTCCCAGAGGTAACGCCAGATGTCGTGGTCGTAGAGCAGGAACCGTTCGTAGGTGACCTCCGCGCCTGCGACATCGGCGCGCAACGCTTCAACTTTCTCCGACCAGCTCAACTGCGCAGGCAGCCCCGCCGGTAGCATCGTCAGCCGGAACATCACTGCGCCGGCGGCGATGACTAACAGCGCGCCACGTTGATCATCCAGCTTGCCAACGACCAACGCGGAGAGCGCAAACAACGCGAAGAGAGTTCCCAGCAATGCCAGGAAGACGCCCACAGACCGCGCCCCATTGACCGCATCCAATTCGAGTAAAACGATCCAAAGCGATTCGGAAGCGGCGAGCAGTAGGATGAGTAAAGGCAGCGCCAGCCGGTGTGGCTTGCGCGGAAATTTGCTTCGCCATCTCACCGACATCCGCAATAGCCGCCTCTTCATTTCCCCATCCTCATTGACTCCCTAGACTGCCACCGCTTCCGTTACGTATATAGCCTGGGCCACATGGTTTATTTCAGGCGCGGCGATTTCGTCCTTACATTTCCTCGTGTTTTGGCGCAATGAAATGACGGGCTGCCGGAATGGCAGTCCGTTCGGTGTATATCCGCAAGGCGGGTTATTATTTCCGGCGGAAGGAAAATTTCTGTCGTACGCGACTGACCGACTGAACATCACCCTCGCAAAAAGACGTGTGATGTTATTTCAGGAGGGAGGAAAAGAGCCTGGGCCAGGAACGACGGAGGGCGTACTTGCTGATCGTGTAGAGGATCTTCGCCCCGGCCAGTAGCGTCCCTTTGAGCGTGCCGCTGATTTTGGATCGCCCGATCCGAATGCGATACCGCATCGGGACCTCGACGATCCGCAAGCCCGCATGCAAAGCCTTGATCTGCATCTCGACCGTCCAGCCGTAATTGCGATCCTGCATTCCCAACCTTTCGAGCGCGTCGCGCCGGATCGCGCGGAACGGGCCGAGGTCGGCGTAGCGAAATCCGAAACGCCAACATATCAACGTCGTCGCCAGCCAATTGCCCCAACGCTGTTGCGGTGTGAGCGCGGCGCGAGACGCGCCATCCAACGTCCGCGCGCCGAGCGCGAGGTCGGCGCCGCATTCGACCAGCGGAAGAATGAGGAGGCCAATATCTTCGGGGTAATCGCTGAAGTCCGCGTCCAGAAAAACGACGATCTCCGTCTCCGGCCTGAGCGCGGTGATTCCCGCCAGACAAGCTGCGCCATAGCCCCGCTCCGGCTGCGATACCACGCGCGCGCCGTGTTGTAGCGCGACGGCCCGTGTCCGGTCGGCGCTGCCGTTGTCCACCACGATTACTTCATCCACCAATCCGCCTGACCACGCGCGCGGGATCGCCGCCAATACCGCGCCGATGGACTTCTCTTCGTTGAGCGCAGGAATAATCACGGACACGAACGGGCAGTCAAACGCAACGCCGCTATTCCTCATCACCGCCGAGACCGGCGCAGCGTTCCCATCATGCCTTGGGATGTGTCTCCTGCGCGTTGAGCGACCAATCATAATCAAGATACTTCACCGCCGGCTTGCTCTCGTTGATGAACTTCACCGCTTCTTCTGGCGCGTGCTTCTTCACGTACTCCAAAATCTCGGCGCCCGAAACCTCGGCCTTGGCGCGCGCCAGCAGCGACGATGAGCCGGTGAAATCGCCCGCGTACCATTTAAAGATGGACGAGAAATGACTAACTAAAAAGCGGCGCTGCCCGGTGTTGCCAACCCAGGTTTTGAACAGCGCCGCCTTCCTCGAGGTAACTTAGCGACTTATTTGACGCTGACGATCCTTAATCGCCAGCCAGCGGCGGCGCCCCTGCGCCGATCACCCGGCGGCTCTTGCGCTCCTGCAAGAACGTCACCGCGTGCAGGTTCTCCGGCTTCCAGCCTTTCGCCAAAGTCACGCTTGTCTCCGACGAAAATGACGCGTCCTGCTTTGCTTCCGCGCTGCTGAGGAGGCTTAAATGCCTGACTACAGTCCTGTGATTGAGTCTGCGCCCGGCGTTCTCGCCGCGTGTGACGTTCGACGACAGATCGCTTTCGGTAATCGCCAGCAGCAAATCAACTGTGTCGCCGGCGGTCACTGCCGGAAGGTTGCTCGCGCTCACTCGCAATGAGATTGCGCCCGAGGCCTTTCGGGCCGGCGAGATTCGCACATCGGCTTTGGGCGCGCGCGCGGCGTCCGCGATGGCGGCCACCGCTTTGTTCCAGTTGCTGCCGACGAACTCCGCGCGCCCGTCCACCACCATTTGCGGTGTGTAATTGCCGTCGCGACCGAAGGCTTCCGCATACGCGCCCTGCCGTTCGCTGAAGGCGGGCGAGGAGTACGGGTCGGCCCAGCCGATGTAGTTCCAGTAATCAACGTGCTCTCCGAGCGCGATGATCTCCGCGCCCGCTACCGGCTGTGCGCGTTCCAGTCTGGCCAACACTTCATCCGCCGGCGGGCAACTGGAACAGCCTTCCGACGTGAACAATTCGACGATGACCGGAGTCCGTTTGTCAGCCGGTCGCGCATCGCTTTGCGCAGAGCTTTGCCGGACGGCGCGGGCCGCGGCCATCAATCGCTCCTGATTAATAATGACGATGGCGGTCGCGAGCAATCCCAGAATCACAACCGCCAGAATCAGCCAGGGTTTCATATCTCTCCTCCTTCTCGTTTGCGCATTACTCAGCGCGCCTCCGCCGTCGCGGATGGCGTCGCCTTCACGTTTTCCAGCCGCCGCAGGTGTTCGCTCACCGGCGCGGCCAGGCTTTCAGCAAGTTCCTTTGTCTGAGGCTCGGAAAGCTCGCTGACCACCAAAACTACGTGCTTCGAAGTTTGATATGCCGCGATGCGATACTTGCCCCGCAGGGCGGTCTGCAATCCGGCGCGCAGTCCATCATCCGTTGGCGCGACACCGTTCTTCATCGCCTTCGCGTCGCGCTCGGTGATTAACAGTGAAACCATCTGGTCTCCCTCTGTGAATCCGAGATGAACAAAATTGCGTCCCACAAGGTCGCAGAAATGGGCCAGCCGCAGCTTCATTTTCCGCGCGTGCATCTTCGCCACCTGATCTAGCCCGGCGAAGATGGGGTTGTACTCCACTGCGCTTGTATTCATCGCTTCCGGTTCAGGGCTATCCTTGTAGTGAAAAGTGCAGATGCCGTGCTCTTCCGCCGTCTCCTGCATCAAGGTCTCACTCAACTCCGCCGCCTGGACCTGAGTGGGGGAATGAGACCCGAAATACAGATAACCGGCGACCAGCAGCGCGCTCGCGGCCAGCGCAAGCGGCATGCGCGGCGAGAAGATTCTATGAAGCAGCGAACCATATGCGCTTCGGGCTTTAAGGCCGCGGCCGGCCTCTTCACTTAGTCTCTGGCGTATCCTCTCTTTCGCCTCCTCGCTGAGACGGACCTGCGCGCCGGCGCGTTGTAGCCTCTCCCGCAGGTTGCGCCGCGCCGCCATCTCCTCGCGGCAGGCGGGGCACTGTTCGGCGTGGCGCAAAATCTCGTGGTTGGTCTCGACCAGCAGCTCGCCACACAGGTAAGAATCAATCACATCTCTGAATTCTCGGCAGTCCATAAGCCTCTTCTCCCGGTCAATCCCTTTCACCTATCGCGCGGCGCGCGGTCTCGCGCGCATACTTCGCCAGACTCGCCCTCAGTAATTTGCGTCCGCGATGAAGGCGCGACATCACCGTCCCGATCGGGATGTTGAGCGCCTCAGCCAGTTCCTTGTAGGTGAGCCCTTCGATATCCACCAGCGCCACAGGTATCTGATAATCGCGTGGCAGTTTCTCCAACTCCGCCAGCACCTCTTCATCGGTCAAATGTTGCGGCGTCGGCGGGTCGTAGGCGATGGTTTCGGCGATGGTCTCCTCAAATTGAACCAGTTGCAATCGCATCCGCCGCCGTTGGCTGTGGTGAGTGTTGAACATAATTTTGTACAGCCAGGCCCTCAGATTGGTTCCCGGCTCGAAGCGGTCGAAGGAACGCCACGCCTGCAGGTATGTCTCCTGCACCAGGTCTTCCGCATGCCCGTGATCCTTGACTACGCGAAGCGCAACGCGGAAGAGCTGATCCTCATAGCCCAAAGCCGCATTCTCGAATTCTGCCAACCGTTGCTGCGGATTTCGATCCATATTCGTCCGGCATTCAGTCTGTAAGTTTTGTCACGTAGGAGGCGCGACGCCGCCGCCCCTCGTCAGGTGTATACCCCTGGCTGGCATGATTATTTCGCGCGGCTGATTTTTTTTTGCGACGGGCATGGCGCCAAAGGGCGAAAACAGGGAATAACGGCCGCGGCGCGGGGTATACATCTGACGACCGACGATTCGCGCGGGAGAATATCATTTATATTGAACGAGCCGGAAAAAGGAGGCAAATAATGAAGACCCGAACAGTTTTCGCTTTCGCAATGGCGTGCGTACTGCTGATGATTAGCCGAAGCGCCGCCGAGGCGCAGGAATCATATGCGACTTTACTGGGGAAGATATCCGATCAGACAGGGGCGGGCGTCGCGGGCGCTAAAGTCACGGTCACTTCAAAAGAGACAGGCCTGACCCGCGTTGTCTCAACGACCGGCGACGGAAATTACCGCGTCACGTTGCTGCATGCCGGCGGCTACTCCTTCAAGGTTGAATCGTCAGGGTTCGCGACGCGCGAGCAGTCTGACCTGTTGTTGCGAATCGGCGATGAACGCCGGGTGGATGTAACGCTCAGCCCCGGTCAGCTGAATGAAGCTGTTACGATCGCCGCGCCGATTACCGACAGTTCGACTTCGACGCTCTCGACCGTCGTTCCCGCAGAGCGCGTCAACGCGCTGCCGCTCAATGGCCGCCAGTTGCAGGAACTGGCGCTGACCGCGCCCGGGGTTTCGGCTTCTGGCGGCTTCCGATCGTCGGCGTTCAATCAATTCGGCCTGGCCACGCCGACCGACGGTAACGCCGGAGCGTTTACCGTCAATGGGGCGCCTTCGCGCGCGAACGGCTTCTTCCTCGATGGCGTGGACATCAACGTTCCGGAGCAGGGCGTGATCGCTTTCCCGCCGCTCGTCGAAGCCACACGCGAGTTCCAGATTCAGACGAGCCTCTTCAACGCCGAGTACGGGCGCTTCTCCGGCTCCATTGTCAACCTGGTTACAAAATCAGGCGCGAACCAATGGCACGGATCGGTCTACGAATACTTCCGGAACGATGCGCTCGACGCCAACGACTTTTTCAATAATGCCAACGGGCTGCCGCGGACATTGCTCAAACAAAATCAATATGGCGTCAGTCTTGGCGGGCCGCTGCGACCCAACCGCCATTTCATCTTCGGCAATTGGGAAGGCAATCGCGTGCGGCAAGGGACGGGGCCGTTTGCCAGCAACGTTCCGACTGCGGCGCAGCGAAACGGTGTCATCAACTACACCTCGTTCACGGACACGAATGGCAATGGCCGGTTTGACGCAGGGGAACCGACATCGCCGGCGACGCTCGATCTTGCCGGGCGCATAGCGCCGATCTCGCGCGCCATCCTGGACGGTTTCATCCCGCTGCCGAACGCCGCGCTGGCGGGCGCCAACTATATCGCCAACGGCATTCAGCGAATGGACGAGGACGCCTTCACGATCCGCGCCGACAGCCGCATTACCGACCGCGATCACTTCACGGCGCGTTACCTGCTCGACGACCAGCGGCAGTTCTACCCCTTCGACATCTTCTTCATTTCGGCTTCGCTGCCGGCGTTTCCTTTCCCGAACCCGGAGCGGCGGCAATCGCTCGCGCTCGCGCACACACGTCTGCTTGGCGACAGTGGCGCCAACGAATTCCGCTTCGGCCTCAACCGCCAACGCAATCCGATTCCGAGCGGGACGACGATTGATCCGGCCTCGATAGGCCTGCCGAACGGCGCGCCGCAGAACGAGTTCGGGCGCGGCCTGCCGATCATCCGCGTGACGGGTTTTGGCGGGACGGGCGGCCAGCCGCTAACCGATAACCTCGGCGCTTCGACCACGGGCCGCACGCTGTTTCATTTCACCGACAACCTGATATGGACGCGCGGACAGCACGCCTTCAAGTTCGGAGGCGAGGCGAGGCGCGCGCACGTCAACCAGAGCCAGTACCGCGCCCTGCGCGGCGCGCTCAATTTCAATGGCTCACGCAATGGCGCCATCAACCCGACGGCGCCGGGCAATGCGCCGGTCGCCGCGCTGGCTGATTTTCTATTGGGGTTGCCCGCGCAGATTTCGATCAGCTCGGCCAACCCGACGCGCGGTTTCCGCACGACGGCTTTCAGCGGATACGCGCAGGATGAATGGCGTGTGACCGACCGTTTGACCTTGAATCTGGGAGTGCGCTACGAGATCGACACGCCGCTAACCGAGGTAAACGGCCTGCTTTCGAATCTGATTCCCGGCCGCGGTAATTTCGTCGTCGGATCGGATGAATTGCCCCGCTTGCACAACCTTGACACGAACAATTTTGCGCCGCGCGTGGGCTTCGCTTACCGCTTGACGGACGACGGCAGATGGACGCTGCGCGGCGGCGGCGGCGTTTACTACGACAACGGCGTGTTCCAGGACCGATTCCGCACGTCACGGTCGAACGCGCCATTTGCCCTCACATCGGTCGTCAACCTGAGTGGCGGCGCGCGCGGCTCGCTCGATTTCCCGCTCGACAACAAGGTGGCGCGGACCTTCACTTCATTGATCGGCGGCGGCGCGGCGACGGGCGCCGGCTCGATAGACGTGAACTACCGCACGCCTTACGCGCTGCAGTACAACCTCAACATCCAGCGCGAAATCGGCCGCAACCTGCTGGCCGAAGTCGCCTACGTCGGGCGGCGCGGGCTGAACGCTTCGCGCCCGGTCAACATCAACCAGATCGTTGCGGCGAACTCTCCGGCGGCGACAGAGTTCGGACTGCCGGTCGGCTCGCGCCCATTCAACAACGCGAACACGCCGGAAGCGGCGCGCATCCGTTCATCCTCGCGCTTGTCAGCGATTGGCAGGTCAACAGCATCACGACGTATCAATCGGGCCAGCCGTTCACGATCACGGTCGGGGCGTTCGATTCAATCACGGGAATATCGAATCGCCGCCCGCTTCAGATGGGCGATCCGCGTCAGAACATTCCGGGCGGCCTGGCCTTCAACCCGGCGACTTTCGTCGCGCCGCCGCCTGGACAGTTTGGCGACGTCGGACGCAACACGCTGCGCGGCGACAGCTACATGAATACCGACTTCGCACTGCTCAGAAATTTCCTCTTCACGCCGCTCGGCGAGGCAGGCGCGATTGAGTTCCGCGCGGAGGTCTTCAACGTCTACAACCAGACCAACTTCATTTTCCCGGTGAGTTCTCTGAGCAATGCGGCCTTCGGGCGTTACGTCAGCAATTCGACAGCGCCGCGCGTGTTGCAGTTCGTGGCGAAGGTGAAATTCTAATTCTGAGAGATCGGCTATGACAAAATTATTTGTATTATCGTTCCGAGTTTTTGCCGGAATTGCTTTTTCATCGCTCTTGCTCACATCAGCGCAAGCGCAGGCGAAGATAGATTATTCAGAGTTTGACCGCTTGACGCGCAAATACGTAGATGAGCAGGGGCTGGTAGACTACAGGGGGTTGAAGACGGAACTGCCCGCGCTGAAGCAATTCGTCGATCAGCTCGCTGCGGTCAGCCCTGATAGGCGCCCGCAGTTGTTCACGGATGAAAATGACAAAGTACGTTATTTTGCGACGGCCTATAACGCCTGGGTGTTGTATATCGTCGCGTCGAACTATCCGAAAAAGGACACGCTCTGGGGCCGCTTCGCCGGCATTGGGCCGAAACTCAAATTCAAAGACAAGCCAATTACGCTGGGAGGGCTGGCTTCCAGTCTGGAGGCCCTGGAGCATAAGATTCTCCGCCCCCGCTTTGCCGACCCTCGCATTCATTTTTACATCAACTGCGCCGCGGTCAGTTGCCCCCCGTTACCGCAGGGAGCCATCCCCGATGGCAAAACCGATGAAGTGTTCGATCAGCGAGCTCGCCTGTTTGTGAATAATCCGAAGTATGTGCGCTACGATGCGGAGAAGAAAAAGCTCTACCTGTCGAGCATATTCAAATGGTTCGAGAAGGATTTTCTGGATTACCTGAAAAATAAACGCGGTGAAGAGGCCCCACATCTGGCGCAATACATTCTGCTCTATCTCGATGGCCCGTCGAAAGTAGCTCTGTCGAAGACGCCGTTCGAGCAAATCGAGACCAGCTTCTTTAATTACGACACCAACCTGAACGAGCAGAAGCCCTCAGCTTAAAGCTGCGCGAGACGGTCTTCGGCAAACGGGCGGAGAGACATCAATGGATATCTCCATCATCATTCCCGCCCTCAATGAAGCGCCGGGCCTTATGGCGACGCTGGCCACGACTCGCGGCGCTTCGACGGGCGAAGTGATTGTCGTTGACGGCGGCAGCGAGGACGACACCGTGGCCATCGCCGAATCATTCGGCGCGCGCGTATTGACGGCGCGGGCTGGCCGCGCTTGTCAGATGAACGCCGGGGCGACTGAGGCTTCGGGCGAAGTATTGCTGTTTCTGCATGCGGACACTCGTCTGCCGAAAGACTTCGACGCTTACGCCCTTGACGCTCTGGCCGAGCCTGGCGCCATCGCCGGGGCTTTCATGCTGGGACTCGACGGGAGACAGCGAGGGCTGCGCTTCATCGAGATGATGGCCAACTGGCGTTCACGAAAGTTACAGATGCCGTATGGCGATCAGGCGATCTTCATGCGGACTGATGTCTTTCATCTGTTCGGCGGCTTTCCGCAGATGCCGCTGATCGAAGATTTCGAGATGATGCGGCGATTGCGCACACAGGGACGCGTCGTCATCGCGCAAGTTCCGGTTATCTCTTCCGCGCGTCGTTGGCTGAAGCTGGGCGTCTTCAGAACGACGCTCATCAATCAAATGATAATCACGGCCTATCTGGCCGGCGTTGCGCCCGAACGAATCGCGCGCTGGTATGTTCACCAGTGTAGAGCGCCGAAGGAAGCTCTGGAAGTTTTGAAACCTGACACACATTTTTGATAAGTGGAGAATGATGAATGCCGGCCAGAGACGAATTTCAGCGACAACACCCCGAAGCCTTCCTTATCGCTCAAACTGGACTCCCGGAACGCTCAAAGCTGTTCTGGTCTCACTGGTCGAACCAGTGGCTTCCCTTTTTGTGATTTTAGTGAGGACAGGGTGACCTTACTCATCCTGACTGGTTTACCAGTATTGTTATGCGACCTTGCGTCGCGCCCGACCTTCTTCAATATATATCTTCCAGCGTCCGATTCGGACAAAGCCACGCGCATCAGTCAAACGCTGA
>WNGB01013777.1_pt1 | contig 10862 bp, 9 predicted proteins | sample 5400681 | NCBI WGS metagenome assembly WNGB01 (sample SAMN13153367, study PRJNA577476) | soil metagenome | isolation source: 115 cm soil or saprolite under grassland replicate 2 | place: USA:California | collected 2016-06-15 | reverse complement strand
GTCAGCGTGACTCGCGGATGATGCCAGAAACGATGCTCCGGCGGCAGAGGCTCGTCGCGGAAAACGTCGAGCGTCGCGCCCGCGAGTTGATCCTTGTCGAGCAGCGCGAGCACATCGTCATCGATTACGAGCCCGCCACGCGAAACATTGACGAGGTACGCCCCGCGGGGCAACCGCGAGAGGCGCGCCCGATCGAGCAGGCCCTGCGTCTGGCTTGTCAGCGGCAGCAGGCAGATCAATAGACGCACGCCGGCAAGGAAGTCATCGAGCTCGGACATGCCAGTCGATGTCGCAACGCCCGAAAGCAACTTGTGCGTGCGGCTCCACGCTCGAAGCGGGAATCCGAACGGCGCGAGCGCTCTCGCGACCGCAGTCCCCAACACACCCAACCCGAGAATCCCGACTGTGAACTCTCTCTTGGCGAGCCGCGGCCGTTGCCGCCACTCTGCGATCTGCTGCTGTGCCGCATACGCATCGAATTCGCGATAGCGGTGCAGCACCGCATGGCACACGTATTCGGCCATCTGCTCCGCCATCCCGGCGTCTTCGAGCCGGACGAGACGAATGTTTCGCGGCAGCGCGGACAGATCGGGCATCGAGTCGACGCCGGCGCCCAGATTGAAGATCGCCTTGACCCGCCAGAGAGCGCGCAGCAGCTCCATCGGCGGCTTCCATACCAGCGCGTAATCCGCCTCGCCGGCGAGCGCCGAAGGCCAGCCGTCGATACTCGCATCGGGAAACTCCCGCCCCAAGGCTTCGAGCCACGCCTCTGCGTTGCCTCCCGCGGTGTAGAAAAGAAACCTCAAGCGGCGCACTCAGGCGCCGGGCTGCGCATCGAGGTCGATCAGATCCGCGCCTTCCGATACCTGATCGCCGGCACGGTAGTTGACGGCACTCACCGTCCCGCTCGCCGGTGCGCTGATCGTGTGCTCCATTTTCATCGCTTCGAGGATCAGGAGTGCCGCGCCTTTCGCTACCGTCTCGCCGGGCTTGACCAGCACGGCAACGACGGTGCCCGACATCGGCGCCATGAGGTGCCCGACATGCGGTTCCTCCTCGCCCGAATGCGCCAACGGGTCGACGAGGCGCATCCGGTACGATTCGCCGGCGCAGAATACGTAACGGTCCTCCCCTCGCGCCACGACATCGGCCGCGATTTCCATGCCGTCGAGCTGCACGCGCAACCCATCGCCGGCGCGCGCGACGCTTGCCACACTCTCACGCTCGCCGACCGTGAGGGAGACCGCCTCGCCGCGCATGCGGACGCGCACCGAGTGTTCGCCGCCACCTGCCTCGAAGCAAAGCGCGAGTGCGTGCTCGTCGCTGTTGGGCCACCAGGTGTCGAGCTGCTGCCATGGCGACCACGGGTCGGCGGAGGCGCGCGCCGTAGCGTCTTCGCGCATGCGCACGAGCTCGCCCAGCGCGGCGAGCGCGAGCACGCGCTCGGAGGGAGGAGACGGCGGCGGGAAAAGCGCCGCGCGGTGGCGGTCGATCAGGCCGGTATCGAGTCGGGCGCTGACAAATGCATCGTGGGCGACGACCCGCTGCAGGAACGCAACGTTGGTCGCGACACCGACGACCCGATAGTCGGAAAGCGCCGACTTGAGGCGGCGCAGCGCCGAGGGCCGATCCTCGTCCCAGACGATAAGCTTCGCGATCATCGGATCGTAGAACCGGCTGATCGCGTCGCCCTCGCGCACGCCGGTATCGATGCGCACCGCCGCAGAGGTCTGTGGCGTGCGCAGGTAAGCGATGGTTCCGATCGAAGGCAGGAAGTCGCGCTCGGGATCTTCGGCATAGATGCGCGCCTCGATCGCGTGGCCACCTATGGAAATCTCCTCTTGCGCAAGCGGCAAGCGCTCTCCGGCGGCGACGCGAAGCTGCCATTCGACCAAGTCGAGGCCGGTGATCATTTCCGTCACCGGATGCTCGACCTGCAGCCGAGTATTCATTTCCATGAAATAGAACGTTCCGTCCTGAGTGACGATGAATTCCACGGTGCCCGCACCGACGTAGCCGATCGCCTTGGCGGCCGCGACCGCCGCCGCACCCATCCCGCCGCGGCGCTCGGTGGTCATACCCGGGGCCGGCGCCTCTTCGAGAACTTTCTGGTGCCGGCGCTGCACCGAGCAGTCGCGCTCGAACAGATGCACGCAGTCGCCGTGCATGTCCGCGAATACTTGGATCTCGATGTGCCGCGGTTCTTGCAGATACTTCTCGAGCAGAACGGTATCGTCGCCGAAGCTCGCCTTCGCTTCGCGCCGCGCGGAGGCGAGCGCCGCGGCAAATGCGTCGCGCCGCTCGACGATGCGCATGCCCTTGCCGCCGCCGCCGGCGGAAGCCTTGATGAGCATCGGATACCCGATCGCATCGGCTTGGGCGAGGAGTAGCGCATCGTCCTGGCTCTTGCCGTGGTACCCGGGAGTCAGGGGCACACCGGCCTTGCCCATGATCGTCTTGGCCTCCGCCTTCGATCCCATTGCACGGATCGCGGCAGGCGGTGGACCGATGAAGCGCAATCCGGCCGCGGCGATGGCCGTCGCGAATTCCTCGTTCTCCGAGAGGAAGCCGTAGCCTGGGTGAACGGCCTGCGCGCCGGACGATTGGGCGATGGCGATGATCGCCTTGGCGTTGAGGTAGCTCTCGCGCGGTGGCGCTGGACCGAGGCGATGCGCTTCGTCGCAGGCGGCGACGTGCATCGCCTCGGCGTCGGCGTCCGAATACACCGCCACGGTGCGGATTGCCATGCGCCGCGCGGTCCGCGCCACGCGGCAGGCGATCTCGCCGCGATTGGCGATCAGGATCTTGTCAAACATCGCCTGGTCTCTGCGACTCGGGCGCGTTGGACGGAGCCGGATGTCCAAACCAGCGGAGCAGCCGCTCGACGAAGCTGCGCAGGAATCGCCAGACCTTGGGCAGCAACCACACCGTGAGCGCGAGCAGCACCGCGAGAACGCCCAGGAACACGATCGGGTGCGCCAGTGCGAGATAGATGAGCACGCCGACCAGCAGGTCCTCGCCGAAGGAGGCCGCCCAGTTGGAGAACGGCTCGGGCGAGGTGTTGATCGCCATTCGCGCACCGGCCTTGGTGAAGTGGCTGCCAGCCGCGAGCGTTCCACCGACGATCGCCGCCGCGACGGTCCACGCCGGCGGCGAGTCGCCGAACACGCCCGCCGCCAAGGCCGCACCTGCGGGGATTCGCACCAGCGTATGCGCGAGGTCCCACAGCGTGTCCATGCCCGGGATCTTGTCGGCGAAGAACTCCACGAACAGCATGAAGCCGGATGCAGCGAGAACGAGCGGATGCGAGAGCACGCGCAGGTGGGCAGGCAGGTCGAACCAATCGAGGTAGCCCAGCGCGCCGACGATGAAAAGCACCGCATAGAGTCGAATTCCGCTCGCCCAGCCCAGTGCGGCGGCGAGAGCGACCAACTGCCAGGTGTCGAGATGTTCCATGCTCGCGCCGCGCTGAATTCGTCTACTCGCCGCGGGGTACCCACGCCGCCTTGCGTTTGGCGAGGAATGCAGCGATGCCCTCCTTGCCTTCCGGCGAGCTGCGAACGCGCGCAATGCGCTGCGCGGTGTCGGCGATCAGATCGGCGTCGACCGGCCGGTTCGCGATCGCGCGCAGCAACAGTTTGCATTCGGCTTGCGCGCGCGGACCGGCGGTCAGCAGTGTGCCCAGAAGCTCGTTGACGCGCGCATCGAGCTCTTCGGGCAACGCAAGATCGTGAAGCAACCCGAGACGATAGGCTTCGGCCGCGGGGAATCGCTCGGCCGTCAGGAAATAGCGCCGCGCCGCGCGCGCGCCGATCGCCTCGACCACGTACGGGCTGATCGTTGCCGGGATCAGGCCGAGCCTCGCCTCCGAGAACGAAAACACCGCGTCTTGCGTTCCGATCGCGATATCGCAGCAGGCGACCAAGCCCACGCCGCCTCCGAAGATTGCGCCGTGTACGCGGGCGATCGTCGGCTTCGACAGCGTAGCTAGCGTCGTAAGCATCGCCGCCAGCGCGTGCGCATCGGCGAGATTCTGGGCCCGGTTGAATGCGGCCATCTTTTGCATCCATTTGAGATCGGCGCCGGCGCAGAAGCTCTCGCCGGCTCCAGCCAGCACGATCGCCCGCACCTCGGGGTCGCTATCCATAGCGCGCAGCGCCGCGGTGAGCTCGGCGATCAGCGTTTCGTTGAACGCGTTGTGCACGTCGGGTCGGTTGAGCACGATGATCCCGACCGCATTGCGTACGCCGACGTCGATCGTCTCGTAGCTTATGCTCGTCCGATTCGCGCGCGCGCCGCGCTTGCCGCTTGCAACCTTGTTCTTGCGTGTGCTGGCCTTGGCCATGGTTTCCCTACATCCGGAACACGCCAAACCGCGTGGGCTCGATGGGACGGTTGAGCGCGGCGGAAATCGCCAGCCCCAGCACCCGGCGCGTATCGGCGGGATCAATCACGCCGTCGTCCCACAGGCGCGCGCTGGCGTAATACGGATGCCCCTCGCGCTCGTACTGCGCCCGCAGCGGCGCCTTGAAAGCGGCTTCCTCGTCGGCGCTCCACGCGCCTCCCTTCGCTTCGATCGCATCGCGCCGGATCGTCGCCAGCACGGTCGCCGCCTGCTCGCCGCCCATCACCGAGATGCGTGCATTCGGCCACATCCACAGGAAGCGCGGGCCGAAGGCGCGTCCGCACATCCCGTAGTTGCCGGCGCCGTACGATCCGCCGATGATCACGGTGAACTTCGGTACTTTGGCGCAGGACACCGCGGTGACCATCTTGGCGCCGTCCTTGGCGATGCCGCCGGCCTCGTATTTCTGGCCGACCATGAACCCGGTGATGTTCTGCAGGAACACGAGCGGCAGTCCGCGCTGGGTGCAGAGCTCGATGAAGTGGGCGGCCTTCTGCGCCGATTCCGAATATAAAACCCCGTTGTTCGCAATGATGCCTATCGGGTAACCCCAGAGACGTGTGAACCCGGTCACCAGCGTCGCGCCGTAGCGCGCCTTGAATTCGTCGAGCTCGCTGCCGTCGACGATGCGCGCGATCACCTCGCGTACGTCGTAGGGTTTGCGGATGTCGGCGTTGATGACCCCGTAGATCTCTTCCGCCGCGTACAGGGGATCGCGCGGCTCCGCCACCTCGAGCGCTACGCGCTTCGGACGATTGAGGTTGGCGACGATCCGCCGGGCGATCGCGAGCGCGTGATGATCATCGAGCGCGTAATGATCGGCCACGCCCGAAATGCGCGTGTGCACGTCCGCGCCACCCAGTTCCTCGGCGCTGACGATCTCTCCGGTCGCCGCCTTCACCAGCGGCGGCCCGGCCAAAAAGATCGTTCCTTGCTCCTTGACGATGATCGACTCGTCCGCCATCGCCGGCACGTAGGCGCCGCCCGCGGTGCATGAGCCCATCACGACGGCGATCTGCGGAATACCCTCGGCGGACATCGTCGCCTGGTTGTAGAAGATGCGTCCGAAGTGGTCGCGGTCGGGAAATACTTCGGTCTGATTGGGGAGGTTCGCGCCGCCCGAGTCGACCAGATAGATGCACGGCAGATTGTTCTCCCGCGCGACGTCTTGTGCGCGCAAGTGCTTCTTGACCGTCATCGGATAGTACGTGCCGCCCTTGACCGTCGCGTCGTTGCACACGATCACGCACTCGCGCCTAGCGACCCGGCCGATGCCGGTGATGATGCCCGCCGCGGCGATGTTGTCGTCGTACATGCCGTAGGCCGCGAGCTGGGAGAGCTCAAGAAACGGCGTTCCCGGATCGAGCAGCGCGCGTACGCGCTCGCGCGGCAGGAGCTTGCCCCGCCCGGCGTGCCGTGTGCGTGCCGCCTCGCCGCCTCCCTGCTCGATCTCGGCGACCCTCGCCTTGAGATCGGCCACGAGCGCTGCAAGCGCGTCGCGGTTCGCCGCGAAGATTGCGTCGCGGATGTCGAGGCGGGTCTCGATAACGGGCATGAGGCTTGGGCTCAGGCCGCGCCGCGCATGGGGTGACCCGGCATCAGTTCGTACGGATGAACCCAGCGCGGCTCGGCGCGGATGCGGTCGAGCCAGTCGCGGAGCGACGGATACGCCGACCACTCGACACCGATCTCTTCGGGCCAGAACAGATAGCCGCAAAGCGACAGATCGGCGATCGTCAGGCGATCACCCACAACGTAGCGGCGTCCGGATAGGTGTGCGTTGAGCACGCCCCAGGCAATCTCGGCGCGGCCGCGCAGAAACTTCATCACAGCCTCGTCCGGTCCCTTGACGAACGTGCGCATGAAACGATACGTGGCGGTATAGCTCGTGAGCTTGTGGTTGTCCCAGAAGAGCCAGCGCAGAACCTCGCGGCGTTCCCCCGCGTCGTCCGGTCCGAAGCGACCGAGGGCCTCCGCCAGATACTCGAGAATTACGCCGGACTGCGTCAATCGGACTCCGCGGTGCTCCAGCACCGGCGCTTCGCCCATGGCATTGATTTCGCGGTACGCCGGGGTGCTTGTCTCACCTTTGAAGTAGTCGACAAACCGCGGCGCCCAGTCGGCACCCGCAAGCTGCAATGCAAGCGCCGGCTTGTAGCAGTTGCCGGATTGCGCAAAACAATACAGCATGAACTTTGCCGGATCGGCCACGTCACCACCCGCCTGTCGCGAGCCAGCGGTCGACCTGGTCGAGACGGTCCACGCCCCAGAACGGCTCGCCGTCGACGATCATGAAGGGAGAGCCGAACACGCCGGCGGCGATCGCCCGTTCGTTCTCGCGCCTGAGCTCGTCCTTGATCGCGGGGTCGTCGATCGCCGCCCGCGCCGCTGCGCCATCGACCCCGCAGTGGACCGCCACCGCAACGGCGTTGTCGGGCTTCGAAATGTCCACGTCGTCGCCGAAGAACGCGCGGTAGAGACCGTGGAGCGTCGCGACCGCCAGCTCCGCATCGCGCCCTTTCAGCCACAGCACGATCCGGGCCGGGCCCTGCGTTGCGATCGGGAACGTCGACGGCAGGCAAAAGCGTTCGACGCCGTGGAACTTCGCGCTGCGGGCGAAATCGCGCTTGGAGTATTTTCCCTTGAGCGGTACCTCGGTCAAAGGCGCGGCGCCGGTCTCTCTGAACACGACGCCGAGCAGGATCGGGTGCCAGTCCACGCCGCGGCCATGCCTTGCCGCAAGAGCCTCGATCTTCTCCGAAGCGAGATAGCCGTAGGGCGAAGAAAAGTCGAAATAGAAGTCGATCGGCAATTTCACGTCGGTCACCCGATTCTCTTTACACCGCCAGAGCGCGGCCGATCACCAGTCGCTGGATGTCGCTGGTGCCTTCATAGATCTGACACACCCGCACGTCGCGATAGATGCGTTCGACCGGAAAGTCGGCGACGTAGCCGTAACCGCCGTGAATCTGGATCGCCGCCGAGCAGACGCGCTCCGCCATCTCGGACGCGAACAGCTTCGCCATCGAGGCCTCCTTGAGGCAAGGCTCGCCGGCGTCGCGCAAGCTCGCGGCGTGCCAGACCATCTGCCGCGCGACCTCGATTTCCGTCGCCATGTCGGCCAACCGGAAGGCGATCGCCTGATGCTCGACCAGCGGCTTGCCGAAGGAACGGCGCTCGCCCGCGTAGGCGAGCGCGGCCTCGAATGCGGAGCGCGCCATGCCGACGCTCTGCGCGGCGATGCCGATGCGGCCCGCTTCGAGATTGGCGAGTGCGATGCGATAGCCCTCGCCCTCGCGGCCAAGCAGGTTGGCGGCGGGCACGCGGCAGTTCTCGAACACGATCTGCGCCGTGTCCGACGCGCGCTGCCCCAGCTTCTCCTCGATTCGCGCGACGACATACCCAGGCGCGGCGGTGTCGACAATGAACGCGGAGATGCCTTTCTTGCCGGCCGTACGATCGGTGACTGCGAAGACCACCGCGACGTCGGCATGCTTGCCCGACGTGATGAACTGCTTGACACCGTTCAACACATACGCGTCGCCTCCTTTGACAAAATCGGCGCGCGTCGTGATCGCGGCCGCGTCGGAGCCTACATGCGGCTCGGTGAGACAGAAGCAGCCGAGCTTGGCGCCGCCGGCAAGCGGCTTCAAGTACCGCTCCTTCTGTGCGTCGCTGCCGAAGGCGAGGATCGGTCCGCACACGACCGAGTTCTGCACGCTTAAGATGGTCGAAGTCGCGCCATCGCCGGCGGCGATCTCCTCGAGCGCGACTGCCAGCGATATGTAATCGAGGCCGGCGCCGCCGTAGCGCTCCGGAATCACGATGCCGTAGGCGCCGAGGCGGCCGAGCTCGGCGAGCGCCTCGCGCGGGAATGCGTGGCTGCGATCCCACTCCGCGGCAAACGGTGCGAGCCGTTCGCGGGCGAAGCTGCGCATCGTGTCGCGGATCAGCCGTTGCGACTCGGAGAGCAGCATCGATCATCCACCCGCGACTGCGCTAGCGCCGGCTTCAGGCCGCGTAGCCCAGTTCGCGGACCAGCGGGCCCGCGGCGTCTTCGAGGAGGCTGCGTTCCGCCGCAGTCATCTCGCGCCGCCACACGTCGAGCCGGGTCGCATCGGGGGCGCGGGTGAGGTTGGCGTGAATCCGAGTTCGCTCTTCGCGAGGGATCATTGGACCGCGTGCATGCAGGCGTCCCTGCAGGCGCTCGACGCGCGCCGCGCCCTGCGGGCCGTAGTCGAGCATGACCGGATCCCAGGGTAACGAAAGGTATTCGCACAGGCGCTTGAGCTCGCGCTCCGGATGGAGCACCAGTCCCTCGAACCGGACTTCGACATAGCGTCGCACGAGATTCGCCGCACGGCGACCGGTTTCCACGTGCTTTCTCCACACTTCGCCGAGCACGCGCAAGTCCTGGCTGGGAGCGAACCAGGTCTTGCGCCAGGAGAGCACGGTGTCGCCCGGATCGCGGATCAAATGAATGAAGTGCGCCTCCGGCAGGAGGGCTGCGATCTGCGGCATCATGAACACGTAGCCAGGCGTTTTCTCGCCGTAACGCGGCTTGCCCTGGCTCTCGGCATACATGGCGTAAAAAGCGCGCAGGCCGGCGGCGACGGTAAACGGATCGATCGCCTCGAGCCGGCGCCACAACAAATCCTTGTCGAGTCCGAAATCCGACCAGTTGGAAATCGGGATACGGTCTGCGGTGACCGTGTCGAAGAAGCTTTGCCGGACGGCTTCGTTCGAGCCGTGCAGCATCGCGACCGCACCGATGAACGCGGTCTCGGGAGGAACCGCCACCTCCGGGTGGCTATCGAGCATCACCGCCAGGAGCGAGGTCCCCGACCGCGGGCAGCCGACGACGACCGGCAGCGGGCTTCGGTGCGCCGACTGTTGCGCGGGGTTGGTCGAGGCGCGCGGGTTTTCGCGCGCGCCGCTCGATAAGACGAACCTCGGCGCTTCGAAGACGATCTTGCCGGGCATCACGCTAAAATCAGACGAGCTCGACGGCCATGGCGGTTGCTTCGCCGCCGCCGATGCAGAGGCTCGCGATTCCCCGCCTCTTGCCGAGCTTGCGCAGCGCGCCGAGCAACGTGACCACGATTCGCGCCCCGGAGGCGCCGATCGGATGACCAAGCGCGCAGGCGCCGCCGTGGACGTTGACCGTTTCGGGCGATAGGCCGTGTTCGGCCATCGCTGCCATGACCACGACGGCGAACGCCTCGTTGATCTCGTAGAGGTCGACCTCGCCGGGTTTCCAGCCGACTTTCGCGTAGAGCTTCTGCATCGCGCCGACCGGCGCCGTGGCGAACCAGCTCGGCTCCTGGGCGTGGGTCGCGTGGTCGAGGATCAGCGCCAGCGGCCGCAATCCCTTTTGCTCGGCCGTCGAGCGGCGCATCAATACCAGCGCCGCGGCGCCATCGGAGATCGAGCTGGAATTCGCGGCGGTTACCGTTCCGTCTTTCCGGAACGCCGGCTTGAGGGTCGGTATTTTTTCCGGGCTCGCCCTGGCCGGCTGCTCGTCGGCGTCGATCACGACCGCGCCCTTCTTACCCGCAACGGTCACCGGCGCGATCTCCCAGCGAAACGAGCCGTCCTCGGTCGCGCCGCGCGCGCGCGACAGCGAGCGTAGCGCGAATGCGTCCTGTTGTTCACGGGTGAATCGATACTTGTCGGCGCATGCTTCCGCAAACGTGCCCATCAATTTGCCCTTGTCGTAGGCGTCCTCGAGGCCGTCGAGAAACATGTGATCGTAGACGGTACCGTGGCCCATGCGCATTCCGCCGCGAGCCTTGGGAAGCAGGTACGGGGCATTGGTCATGCTCTCCATGCCGCCGGCGACGATGATGTCTGCGCTGCCGGCGATGAGCGCATCGTGCGCGAGCATCGCCGCCTCCATCGCCGAGCCGCACATCTTGTTGACTGTCGTGCAGCCCGTGGCGAGCGGCAAGCCCGCTTTCAGCGAAGCTTGCCGCGCCGGTGCCTGGCCCTGCCCGGCCGGCAGGACACATCCCATGATGACTTCGTCGACGGCGTCCGCCGCGATGCCGGCACGCTCGACGGCAGCCTTGATCGCAACTCCGCCCAGATCGTTGGCAGACAACGTCGCAAAGTCGCCTTGCAGTCCGCCGATCGGCGTCCGTGCCGCGCCGACGATCGCGATAGGGTCGTTATGCATCTTCGCTCATCTCGCTCTTGGCTCGCTGCTGGCCGGCGTGCCAGCCGCCGAAAGTGGCATTGCTATGCGCCTGGCTTCGAAGCCGCGCCTGCCGGCTTGCGCGGGCGCCGCGGCCGGCGCACCAACTCGCCGCCGCAGTTGGGGCAGATGCCGTTCAGCGCATTGGCGCAGGTCGCGCAGAACGTGCACTCGTAGCTGCAAATGTATGCGGTATCGTCCTCAGGCGCCAACGGCCACGCGCAGCGCTCGCAGCGTTCGCGCATTTCCAGAGCCATGATC
>WNGB01023015.1_pt1 | contig 10863 bp, 9 predicted proteins | sample 5400681 | NCBI WGS metagenome assembly WNGB01 (sample SAMN13153367, study PRJNA577476) | soil metagenome | isolation source: 115 cm soil or saprolite under grassland replicate 2 | place: USA:California | collected 2016-06-15 | reverse complement strand
AATCAATATTGCTCAGAGGCACCCTGCAAAACCTTTTTTCGACAGCATCGGCCACAACCGGACTCAACGCGATCACTTTTTCTTCGTCAGCAGCTTCGCGACGTCGCGGGCAGTATCAATGAAAAGCCGCGCGACGGGATTGAGCGTGCGATTTTTCAGGGTAACGATTCCGTATGGCACAGGCGCCATTGGCAGCTCAACGGGCAAGACTTTCAGGTCCGGGCGCTGGGTGGGAAGTCTTACTGCCGAAGCCGGAAAAATCGTCAGATATCGCCCGGTCGCCAGAAGGTTCATCCGCGCCGGGAGGGAATCGGTGATGATAGTCGTGCGGGGGTAGTCGAGCCCGTTAGCAACAAAGGCTTTCATTGCGATCGACGAAATTCCGCTTCCCAGTGGTGACAGCACCCATGGTTCGTTCACGAGTTCAGCGAGTTTGATGCTGCGCCGTCGCGCCCATGGACTCTGCGCGCCGGCCACGACGACACATGAATCGTCAAAGAGAAGTTCGAAATTCAGTCTCTCATCTGCGATAGGACCGAATTTCAGTGCGATCAGGAGGTCGACATTACGTTCGTTCAATTGGCGGTAGAGCGCATCGACATATCCAGTTACAAGCTGAAACCTCATGCGCGGATAACGCTGAGACAGCCGATCGACGACGGCAGAAGTGAAACTCGCGGCCAGCAACGGGTTGCTTCCGATTCGAACTTCTCCAGCCGCAGGATCGGCGAGAAATTCGATGTTCTTCACCGTTTGCCGCAGTTCATCGAACACGGTTGCTCCGCCACTGAGCAGCGCGCGTCCGTAGTCGGTGGGTTCAATCCCTTGGCGATGGCGATCCAGTAGGCGTACGCCCATCATGCGCTCCAATTCGGCGATCGATTTGGAAATGGCGGGTTGCGTCGTGTTGAGCAGCGCAGCCGCCTTGTTCATGCTGCCGGCGTGCACGACAGCCATCAGCACATGAAGGTCGTGCAACTTCATGCGGCGTCCGATCCGATCGCTGAGTTGCATGGGGCGCTCTCCTATTGCCAGATCAATATAACCTTATGACAAAATACAATTATGCGGAATAGGTCTGGGCGCCTAAGTTGCCGACGCTTGGTGATGGTGGAGGCCTCCTATGACTCTTCAACGCCGTCGATTCCTGCAAATCGCAGCGTCCGCTGCCGCGCAGCCAGCCTTGTCGCGGATTGCGCGGGCACAAGCCTATCCGTCGCGGCCGGTGCGCATCATCGTTGGCTTCGCCGCTGGCGGCGGATATGACATCGTCGCCCGGCTGATAGGGCAATGGCTGTCGGAACGCCTTGGCCAACCATTCGTCATCGAGAACCGACCCGGGGCTGCCACTAATATCGCCACCCATGCCGTCGTGAACGCGCCCCCTGATGGCTACACGCTCCTTCTGGTCGGGTCAGCGAACGCAGTCAATGCCACATTCTATCCGAAGCTCAATTTCAATTTCATCCGCGACATCGCGCCGGTTTCGAGCATCACTCAGCAGCCCCAAGTCATGCTGACGAATCCATCGTTTCCAGCAAAAACGATTCCTGAGTTCATCGACTATGCAAAGGCCAATCCCGGCAAGGTCAACATGTCCTCACCCGGAGTCGGCACCATACCTCATCTTGCTGGAGAACTGTTCAAGACGATGACTGGCGTCAATCTGGTCCACGTGCCTTTTAGCGGCAACAGCCCTGCATTGACAGCCTTGCTCGGTGGACAAGTGGAGGTCTCGTTCGGCTCTCTTCCCGCGTCGATCGAGTTCATCAGAACCGGCCAGTTGCGCGGACTCGGGTTGACCAGTGCGATGGCCGTGGACGTGCCATCGGACATTCCGACCGTAGCGGAGTTCGTCCCAGGCTATGAGGTGAGCTCGTGGTACGGCATCGGTGCGCCCAAGCATACGCCCGCTGAGATCATCGACAAGCTGAACAAGGAGATCAATGCGGCGCTCGCCGATCCCAAAATGAAGGCGCGACTCGCCGAACTGGGCGGCACAGTTCTTCCTGGCTCCCCCGCCGATTTCGGAAAGTTCATCGCAGAGGAAAGCGAAAAGTGGGGCAAGGCAATCCGGGCTGCCAACATCGGGCCGGCATAGGGCGTGCCACTCTCGCGGGCTAATATTCCCACAAGAATCTCACCTGCGCCGTGACCGCTTGGGGTCATTCGCGGTTGAGCCGGTCCTGGTCGCAAGTCCTCGTGTGTCCGCTTCGCCCCAAAGCGACCTTTGGTGTCGGAGCCGATCCGGCACGACGGCCGCTGGGCCATGGCGACGCTCGAGGTCGGCAATGCGATCACCGAGTCCGCGCGCCTGCGGCGCGAGATCATGCTCACGCACCAGTGCGCTCTGGCGGAATGAGCGAGGCCGGCGGAGGACTCGCGCGAGCTTGCCCTCCGCCACCGGACCTCGGGCTTGCCCGAGGTCCGCATGCAATTGAGTGGCGCAAGTCGGCTAAACCCGACTTGCGCTGCCCGGTTTGCTTCCTATCGGTCGAGCACCTCGATGTAACCCAAATGGCTCGAGGTGTCGCCCGACCACCAGATGCGGTTCGGGTTGGATGGATCGAGGTCAATCCTTCTCGCATCCGACTCCACGATCGGCAGCGAGAACTCGGTCCACGTTTCCGTCTTGGGATCGAAGCGGGCAATTTTGTCCGACGTCTGTAGGGTCACCCAAATCACCTTGTTCTTTGGATCGGCGACCACATGGTACGCGCCATTGTTCTCGGTCGGAGGTTGGTAGAAGGTCATTTTGCCGGTCTTATGGTCAATCTTGACGAGCTTCCCGGCCTGATGGAAGCCGACCCAGAGATTGCCCTCCCAATCCGTTCCCATTCTGCGCGGGATGTCTTTCCCGGGAGTCGGGTACTCATCGATCTTTCCCGTAGCAGGGTCGAGCCGGCCCATTTTGTTCGCCTCCCGCTCGGCAAACCAAACCGCTCCGTCGCCCGCGACATCTATTCCGTAACCGCCCGGGTTCTTCTTGGTCTCGACCCAGTGAGGAATGTCATACGCGACGAACTGCTTGGTTTGGATATTCAGTCCCACGATTCGGTTGCGGGTCGTCGACCAGACCATCTTTCCATTCGGGTCGACGCGCATGCTGTTGCCGGTGATGGGGCCGCTGAAGCCGGCGGGCGCCGGGTAGGTGGCGAACTCCTGGTATTTGGTGTCGAACTGCAACCAGCGGCGGTTGGCGCCAACCTCGGCCATCCAGATCGAGTCCCCGACGCCACGCACCGGCGGACCTGCGTGATCCAGAACGCCAATTTTCCTTGGTCCGGGGGGCAGGGGAATGTCGGTGAACTCATAGGTGTTCGGATCGAATTTTCCGATCTTGTATTCGTTGAGTTGGTTCACCCAAGCGATTCCCCGAGGGTCCACCGCGATGTCGTGAAGTGCCGCGTCGGTATTCGGTATCTCGAAATCCACGGCGATATACCGGGTGGCGGCACCTTGCAGCAGGGTTCTCGACAAGCGGCCATTGGGATCGGGCTTCGGCGTGGTGTTCGAGAAATTCTTCGCCAGATAATCCACCACGGTCTTTTCTTCCTGATCCGTCCAATCGAGGGCCCCGGGTCTTTCGGGGAGGCGCTCGCGCATCCAGGCGATCTTTTTCTCCCAGTTCTTGTGGCTCCATCTCATCTGCGTCAGCCGGTGCAGGAAATGGCATTGGCCGCACTTCGTTTCTACAATTGCCTTGCCGTCCCCCTCCGGCAGATTTGGTGGCTGCAACTCGTGATCCAATTCGTTGCCGGCTACGCGCCCGGGACTCCGAATCCATCCATTCGGAACCACATCCCCTTGCTGATCCGTCAGCGACACATCGGCCGTCGCTGGCTTGCCGGCGGTCAAAGTTACCGACGTGAGCTTGCTCTGGAAGCCGTTCCCAATACCCTGCACCGTGTAATCCCCCGGGGGCAGGTTGTTCATTGTGTAGCGACCTTGCGCTTGACTGACGACCATGAACGTCAGACGTCGCTCTCGATTAATCAATTTGACATACGCCCCGGGAAGCGCTTGCCCGGATGCACTCTTGACCACTCCCTCAAGGCTGCCGGCAAACTCTGCCGCTCGAACCGAGTGGACGCTGACAAACAGAACTACAGCCGCGCTTACAGCGAGGATCGTCCGACTCCCATGGCTAAACATCGTTCTTCTCCTCCCTTGGCCGGAATTGACTCTTTGGCCTTTCGGCTCTGAGACTATACACCCATTGCGTGCAATCGAGTGCTCCAAAAAACGCTTCTACCGGCCCATGGGATCGCCCGACGGCAGACCGTATCTGCTGCGCAGACGATTGAGGAATTCGAGATCCTCGTCCGCCGTCGCCACCAGATCGTTGACCAGTTGCCGCGTTTCCTCCGCCGACATCATCACGTAGTCCGGATCAAGCGCTGCCTTGGCCTGCTGCCGCCATTCCGGATCGTCCTGCATCCGGTTGAATGCGTCTCGATAGGCTGCGCGATAATGCGCCGGCGTGTTCGGCGGGAGGGCGTAGTATTTGCCGACCTGTACGGTCTTGAGCCAGCTCTCGACCGCGCGGCCCGCAGCCCCGGTGAGCTTGCCGTCGAGGGCCTCGCTGAGCAGCGGCACATCGGGGAAAGCATCGCGCCGCCGGAGCTTGCCATGCGTGAAGACGCCGGTCTGCAGAACCGGCACGAAATGGCCGCTCTTGAGCAACGGCTCGATCGCGCCGATGCCGGCGGTATCGAGCATGTCGGCCTCTCCCTTCATCAGCGCGAAGACGACCTGCGGGGTGCCCTGATATCCGGTGACCCAACGCAAGTTCCAGCCGAGATATTCGGCGCCTAGCACGGCGATGAGCGCGGCGGTACGAGCACCGCCGACCTGGGCCATGACGACCGGCTCGCCCGAGCGATTGAGCAGGCGATCCTGCGCGGATTTCGCGACGATTAACAGGGAGCCCGCATTCTGCACGCCGCCGATGAAGGCAAACCTTGCGGGATCGTAGCGCACGGCCGGATTGGTCCGAATGACGTCCGGCGTGACCTGGGAACTCGAACCGGCGAGGAAGGTGAGCCCGTCCGGCGGTGCCTGCCGGTAGAAATAATTGGCCGCCGCGATGCCGTTGGCGGCGGGCATGTTCTGCACGATCACCGTGGGACTCTGCGGCAGATATTTTCCGAGGAAGCGGGCGACCGCGCGCGCGCCCACATCGGTGACGCCGCCGGGCGTCGACCCGACGATCATCCGCACGGTCTTGCCACGGAAAGAGACCTCGTCCTGCGCGTGCGTGGTCGCGAGGCCAAACAAGCCGGCGATGGCTGCCGCCGCGGCGCTTTGAACGCGATACGTCCGCCACCTACGCATGCCTATCGCGCCTTCGCATCGGATCTCGCGTCCTCGATGCTCTGCTTGAGCGTCGCGATCACGTCTTTGGGGGTCGTGATCAGTGCGTCCACGACCTTCTGCACGTCCTCGCCCGCAACCGGCTGGATCGGCAGGCCGCGCCGTTCGGCGTCGGCGCGGAACGCCGGATCGGTCATCGCCGCCCGCATGGCTCGGCGCAGCGCCGTGACGCGCTCCGGCGCAACCGCCGGCGGCGCGATCACGGGGAAACCCATCGCGCTGTCGCTCGACACGAAGCGGAAGATCGCCCGCTCGACCGGTGTCTTCGCCAGATCGATCAGCAGCGGCACATCGGGAAGGTCCGGCTCCTTGCTGAGACCGATTTGGACCAGAACGTTGACTTTCTTTTGCGCAATCCAGTGCGGCCAGCCGGCCTTCAGCCCTGACCACACGACCGCGGCGCGACCATCCACTTCGCCGCGCTCCATCGCGAACTGGATCGTGTTGCCGCCCTGATAGCCGAGTACGACCTTGAATCGCGTTCCCAGGAACCTGTTCAACAGCAGCGGATAGACCGAGTTTCCGCCGTCGCTCGACAGCGCGCCCATGACGACGTCTTTGCTTTTGGCGTCGTCCAGGGTCCTCACACCGCTGGCGTGCCAGGTGATGAAGACGTTGGTGGTGATCGCCATGGCGCCGAGCCAGTTGAACGTGCCGGCGTCGAAACGCACCAGGTCGGGGTCGATCATCTGGCGTTGGCCGATGCTCTGATTGAGCAGGCCGAGCGTGGAGCCGTCCCGGGGCGCGATCTGATGCAGATAGGTTGCCGACTGGACGCCTGATGCGCCGGGCATGTTGGACGCGATGATGGTCGGATGGCCGGGAATGTGCCGCCCGAGATGCGCCGCCAGCAGGCGGCCATAGGCGTCGTAGGCGCCGCCGCTGTTCGAGCCGATGACGAGCTTGAGCTGGCGCCCCTGATAGAAGGCCTCGACCGAATCCGCGCCGGCCGCCCCGCTCATGCCGAAGAGCGCGGCCAGGAGGCACCAGCACCACTGAGACAGCCGTCTCATGCGATTCCCGGCAAGGCTGACGAGTGGCCGCTAGCCTAGCGCAGCGCCGCCGGAAGACAATCGCGCTCTGCCGTCACTGCCGGGCATGACGACGATATCGACGCCACCCGTCACGCTACCTGCGCGAGCTTCTCGGCGCCGAGCTTGAGCTTGAACAGCCGGTTGGCGTTGCCGCCGAGGATGTTGCGCTTGGCGGTCTCGTCGAGGAACGGCAGGTCGTAGATCGTCGAGGGCAGGTCGAAGTCCCAGTGCGGGTAGTCGGAGGAATAGAGGAGCTGGGTCTCCGCATTGATCACCCGAAAAGTCTCCTTGAGCAGGCCGTGGTCGGTGATCTCCATCGGCTGCGAGGCGAAGTACATGTCGCGCATGTAGTCGGATGGCAGCTTCTTGAGGGCAGGGGCCTCCGAGGTGCGCATCATGTACTCGTTGTCGAAGCGCTGCATCATGAACGGGACCCAGGCGAGCCCGCTTTCGAGCCAGAGCACCTTGAGCTTGGGGAAGCGCTCCGGCAGGCCGTTGATGATCCAGTTGGCGAGATGGCACATGTTGTACCAGACGAAGCCGAGCGCATGCACCGAGATGAAGCGGTTGAGCATGCCCTGGGCCTGGTCGTGCCAGTGATAGGAGCCGTGGAAGGCGATCGGCAGGCCCATCTCCTCCAGCAGCGCATAGGTCTTCATGTATTGGTTGGCGTGCACCGGCTTGTAGCGCGTCGAGGTGATCAGGAAGCCGACCACGCCCTTCTTGTCGCCGAACTCCTTGACGAACTGATAGGTCGCGTCGGGATCGTTGAACGGCAGGTAGAGCATCGAGACCAGCCGCGGCTCGTGCGCCAGCACGCGCTCGCAGAGCCAGCGGTTGTAGGCGCGCGACAGCGCGATCTCGACCTCGACCTGTGGATGCACGCCGAGCGCCAGCATCGGGGTCGGAAACAGCACTGCCACGTCGACGCCGACCGCGTCCATCCAGCGCTTGGTGAGCGCGGCGTCGCGCTGGCCCTTGCCGGGCGGCGCCTTTTCGAGGCTGCGCAGGCCGTAGCGTGGGATCCGGCCGCCCATGTCCTGGTAGCCGACCATGGTGTTCATGATGCGCGCGTTCTTGGCGTTGGGCTTGTTGCCGGCGAGCGCGAGCTGCTTGAGCACGGGATCGTCGAGATATTCGAGGATCTCCGGCATCGACTCGTTTTCGTAGTGATGCGAGTCGACGTCGATGATCGGGAAGCGCTCGTAGCCGCGATCGCGGGCCTGCTGCGCGAGCAGCTTGGTGGTGTCGAATTCCTCGACCGACATGCGGCGGAAATCATTCGGTTGCAGGTCCATGGTGTTCGTCCCTAACCGGTGATCACGAAGAGGTCTGAGCCGCGGCGCACCAGCTCGTAGGATTTCAGGCGCAGATTGCGGTTGCCGGCGCATTCGCCGGTGCGGATATCGTATTCGTAGCCGTGCCAGGGGCACACGAAATGCGCCTCGTCGGTGAAGGTCTGGCCGACCCAGGTCTTGTCCGGCGCCAGCACGTCCGCGACCTTGTTCATGATCACGCCTTCGCAGCAGGGCCCGCCCTGGTGCAGGCAGAGATTCTGGTAGGCGTAGAACTGCCCCTGCCAATGGAAGACGCCGATCTCGAGCCCGTCGTGGAACACGATGCGGCGGTCGCCCTCGGAAAACTCTGCGATCTTCTCGACGAACACTTCCGGCATTTCCTCCCTGTCCTCCTCACGTTCTTCTTGTCATCAACCACTCGGATGTTTGACCGTCACCCTGAGGCGCGACCCCGGCCGCTTTAGCCGGGGGAGCCTCGAAGGGTGGGGCCCGAGACCGGGCCGTTCATCCTTCGAGGCCCGCGCAAGCGCGCGGGCACCTCAGGATGACGGATCGGAAATTCGAGTATAGCACGCTACTTGATCATCTCCGCCGTCTTCTGCACCACCGCCGCCGGCGTGGCGTAGAGCTCGACGATGAGCTTCTGGATCTCCTCGCCCGCGACCGGCATGATCTCGAGCTTGGCCTTGTCGGCATCGGCCAGGAACTCCTTATCGGCCATCGTGTCCATGAACGCCTTGCGCAGCGCTGCGGTGCGATCCGCCGGCACACCGGGTGGCGCCACATAGGGCCAGGCCACGACCTGGCGCGCGAACACCAGCTTGATGATGTCGCGTTGCTCCGCTGTTTTCGCGAGATCGAGAATGAGCGGGACATTTCCCAGGTCGGGATGCCTGGTCAGCGCCATCTGCAAAAAGACCGTCATCTTCTTGTCGGTGAGCCAGCTCATGCGCGTCGCCTTGACGGCCGACCACGACCAGCCGCAGCGGCCGCCGACCTCGCCGCGCTCCATCGCCAGCACGATCTCGTTGCCGCCGGGATAGCCGTTGATCAGCTTCATCTTGGTGCCGAACACGCCGTTGATGATCCTGGTGAATTGGTGGGTGTCGGCGCCCGGACCGGTCGAGCCGACCAAAAGCTCCTTGGTCTTGAGATCCTCGATCGAGGTGATGCCGGTGGTGTGCCAGGCGACGCAGATCGAGACTTCGTTGCTGGCGCTGCCGATCCAGGTGAGCTTGGTGGCGTCGAGCTGCGCCGCCTTGTTGCCGAACAGCGGCTCGAACGCAGTGCTGCGGTAGATGATGCCGAACACTGAACCGTCGCGCGGAGCCGTGTTGTAAAGCAGGTTCGCCAGCCGCAAGCCGCCGGCGCCCTCGACGTTCTTCGCCACCACCACCGGGTTACCCGGGATGTACTTGGACATGTGCCGGGCCAGGAGCCGCCCATGGATGTCGTAGCCGCCGCCGACGCTGGAGCTGATCTCCAGCGTGACGGTCTTGCCGCGATAGAACTCGGCCGGAGTCTGCGCCAGGGCGGGGCAGGCAAGCGCCGCGACCGCCAGTGCGATGAAGGTGCGAACGACCGCCACGCGCATCGCCTCGATCTCGCGTCGGAGTTGCCGGAGGGATGACCAATAGTTGCAACGAGGGTGCACTTTCTTAAGCATGACCGCAACCGCGGCACCCGGCAACGCGCGTAACGCCGCAATGGCGCGCCATGCGATCCGACGCTCGCTCGAATGCAACGCGTCGAGGCAAGCTTACCGAAACCATCGAGGTGCAATGTTCGCCGCACCGCACATCCTTTCATGTTTTCTAATGCTCCATACCGCTAACTGATGGAACGGGCGATAGGTCTCCAGGCCCGTACTGATCGGGTGACGGCTTGATGCAACTCGACGTCAACACGCTGTTCTTCGTCACCATCTACGTCGAAGCCATCCTCGGCTTGCTGCTGCTGTTTGTCTGGATCCAGAACCCGAGCATCCGGGGAGTGGCCTGGTGGGGCTGCGCGCATCTGATGCGCGCGATATCGATCGTGTTGTTCGGCATGTTCGGCTCGGTGTCCGACGCGATCTCGATCGACTTCGCCAATGCGCTGCTGTTCCTGTCGTTCGCGGTCACCTGGACCGGCGCGCGCGTGTTCGACGGGCGCAAGGCGCTGCCGATCTATCTGGTGATGGGCCCGGTCCTGTGGACGATCGTGTCCCATCTGCCGACCTTCTCGCAGGCGCTCGACCTGCGCATCCTGCTCGCATCCGGCATCATCGCCACCTACACGTGGCTCACGGCCTATGAGTTCTGGCGCGGGCGCGGCGAACCGCTGGTGTCGCGCTGGCCGGCGGTGTTCCTGCTGTTCGCGCACGGATCGCTGTTTCTGCTGCGCACGCCGCTCGCGGCTTTTTTGCCTTGGTCATCGACCAGTGTGGTGTTCGACAGCGTTTGGCTCACGGCGCTGAGCTTCGAGGCGCTGCTGTTCACGATTTCGATTGCCTTCATCCTGCTCGCGATGGCGAAGGAGCGCACCGAGTTCCGCCACAAGACCGCGGCGATGGTCGACCCGCTGACCGGCATCGCCAACCGGCGCTCGTTCCTGGAGGATGCGGCCGAGCTGACGAAGCGGTACGCCGCCGATACTTGCCCGACCGCGGTGCTGCTGATCGATCTCGATCACTTCAAGTCGGTCAACGACCGGTTCGGCCACGCCATCGGCGACCGGGTGCTGCAGATTTTCGCCGGCAAGACCATGGACGTGATGCGGCAGTCCGACCTGCTTGGCCGGCTCGGCGGCGAGGAGTTCGCGGCCGTGCTCTACAACGTCAACCGCGAGAAGGCGCTGGCGCTGGCCGAACAGATCCGCAGCGCCTTTGCCGAGGCCACCATCGAAGTCGAGGGCTATCCGGTTGGCGCTACGCTTTCGATCGGCGTCGTGCTCCATCAGGGCGCGCCACTCGACGTGCCGGAACTGCTGCAGCAGGCGGACCAGGCGCTCTACTACGCCAAGGAGCACGGCCGCAACCGCGTCGAGGTCGCGACCTTCGACATGGCCCGTAAGTGCGTGACGAGCAGCTCGCCGTGGCTCGCGGTCGCGAAGACGGCGGCCTGACCGCCATCTATCGCTTGAATTCACCCTGCCATTTCGCCGCCATGGCGGCG
>WNGB01022221.1_pt1 | contig 10863 bp, 14 predicted proteins | sample 5400681 | NCBI WGS metagenome assembly WNGB01 (sample SAMN13153367, study PRJNA577476) | soil metagenome | isolation source: 115 cm soil or saprolite under grassland replicate 2 | place: USA:California | collected 2016-06-15 | reverse complement strand
AAACCGTCGGTTTCGGTCCGGGCAACCTCTCAGCATGCGGGCTCCTAGGAGTTAGTGGCTCAGAGCCACTAACTCAGGGAAGCCGCGATTCGCCGCCGACGCGGCCGTCTCGGAGGAGGAGGGTGCGGCTCGCGGGCTCGGCGACGGCCTGGTCGTTCGTTACGAGCAGCACGGTCATTCCGCGCTCCGCGCGGAGGCGCTCGATCAGACGCAAGACGTGCGCCCCCGTCTCGGAGTCGAGCGAACCCGTCGGCTCGTCCGCCAGTAACAGACATGGTTCGTTCGCGAGCGCCCGCGCAAGAGCGACGCGTTGGCGCTCACCGCCGGACAGCGTCCCGGGAAACGCACCCTCTCGTTGCTCGAGTCCGACCTCGCGCAGCAACGAGCGCGCGTGCTCCACTCGCGCGGCGCGACCCCGGCCGTGTCCGAACATCGGCACCTGAACGTTCTCGAGCGCTGTCAGCGTCGGAATCAGGTTGTGGAACTGGAAGACGAAGCCGACCGTCGCCGCGCGGTACTCCGAAGCGTCGAGGCCTTCGAGCACGGCGCCGTCGACGGAGATGTGCCCGGCATCAGGCGTGTCGAGCGCACCGACGAGGTTGAGCAGCGTGCTCTTACCGCTTCCGGACGGACCGGTCAGCGACACGAACTCGCCCGGTTCGAGTCGAAGCGAGACCTCGTCGAGCGCCCGAATGCGCCCATCCTCGAACGCTTTGCTGACGCGCTCGACGACGAGCTCCGCGCCGCTCAACGCGGCCGGACCCAGTAGTTCAGCTTCGTCGCGCGCCCACGCACTGTGACGATCGCCTGAAACGTCAGGCGCTGGCCGCGCGCAGCCGGCGGAAACTCGATCTCCTCACCCTTCGGCTCGCGCCACGTGCCGACGAACGTGAAGACGCGTCCGTCGTCGACCTTCCCGACCGGAATGCCACCGAAGAGGAGCCGCATCGTGACGCGTGCCCGGGTCGGACGGCCCTCGAGATCCGTCACACGAATCGAGATCGGCCAGGCCGCACCCACCTTCGGCGTGTGCGTCGGCGCGTGCAAAGTCGCCGTGAACGGCAGCGAAACCGCGGCCAGGAGCTCGATCACGCCCAGCACGCTTCAATCGTAGATCCGCTCGAGCGCCTTGGCGGCCGCTCCGAGGGGGCGCGGATCGTCGAGCACCGGCGCGAAGAGATCGCCGTGTGCCTCGATGCGCGCCAAAGCTTTCTCCATGGTGAAGTCGCGCGGCCGCACATCCGCGGTCAGCTCCTCCCAACGGAGCGGCGTCGAGACCGGCGCGCCGGGCTTCGGGCGCACTGAATAGACCGACGCGATCGTCTTCCCGTGCCCGTTCTGGCGGTGATCGACGAGCACGCCCTGACGCTTCTTCTTCAGCCACTCCGTCGTGACCTTGCCGGGATGCCTCTGCTCGAGCAGACGCGAGGCGCGCTCCGCAAAATCGTACGTCTGCTGAAACGTCGCGCGCCGGACGATCGGCGCGACGACGTGGATTCCGTCCGCGCCGCTCGTCTTGACGTAGCCGGGAAGTCCGAGTTCGTCGAGCAGCTCGCGGATCAGGTGCGCAACCTCGATCGCGAGCTCAAAGCCGTCGTCGGGCGGGTCGAGGTCGAAGAGGACAAAGTCCGGCCGGTCGGGCTTGTCGACGCGCGAGTACCAGGCATTCATGTCGATGCAGTTGTTCTGCACCATGAACAGCACTGCTTCGGTCGAATTCACAAGCGCAAAGTCGACGAGGCGCGAGCCGCCCTCGCGCGGCCACGTTCGGAACTGGCGCGTCGGGATCCAGCTCGGTATGTGCTTCGGCGCCTGCTTCTGGAAGAACACCTCTCCGTAGATCCCGTGCGGGTACCGCTTCATCGTGAACGGCCGGTCCTTGAGATGCGGGACGAGCGTGGGCCCGACCTGCCGGTAGTAGTCGAACACGTCACCCTTCGTGACACCGTCCTCGGGCCAGAGGACGCGGTCCCGGCTGCTCAGCTCGACGGTCTTCGCGGGCGACACGTTGGCGTACCGATATCAGCCAGTGGGCTTGACAAGCGAACCAGTATCTGGTCAAGTGACTTAGTCAGATGACTAAGTCAGGAGGTGGAACATGGCCTATCAGCTCGAAGGGAGCCTGCTAGAGGTCTGTACCTGCAACATCCTGTGCCCCTGCTGGGTCGGGGAGGATCCCGACGGCGGGACGTGCGACGGCCTGTTTGCGTGGCACATCGACAAGGGCACCGTGAACGGCACGGACGTCTCGGGCCGGACGTTCGGATTCGTCGCACACATCCCCGGCAACGTCCTCGACGGTAACTGGCGGGTCGTCGTCTTCCTGGATGACGAAGCGACCGAGGAGCAGCAGGAGGCCCTCCTCGACGTCTGGACCGGAAAGCTCGGCGGGCCCGTCGCCGACCTCGCGCAGCTCGTGGGCGAGATCATCGGGACCGAGCGCGTCACGGTCGCCTTCAAGGTCGAGGGAGCCAAGGGCACGATGAAGTACGGCGATTACGCTTCCGCAACGCTAGAGCCCTTCAAGGGTGCGACCGGGGAGTCGACCGCGCTCCACGACACGATCTTCACGACAATTCCCGGCTCGGCTGCCTACGTCGGGAAGGCGGAGCACTACAAGGTCGACCTGCCGCAGCACGGCTTCCAGATCGACCTGCAGGGTCACAACGCCGTTCAGGGAAGCTTCCGCTTCGCTGCCTGAACCATGTGGCCAAGGGTCAGAGACGACAGACTCTTCGTCGCCGGCCTCGCCGGCATCGTCGCACTCACGTGGGTCAGCCTCTGGGCCTCAGGAGTATCGCCTCATTCAGGCCACGGCGCGGCCGGCGGGAGCGTAGGTCCTGTCTACCTCTCGCTGGCCGGCTGGGTCCTGATGGTTGCGGCAATGATGCTGGGAACCAGCTAGCGCACGGTGCCGTTGAACAAGTCGCGTGGCTCAGCGTGCATCTCTGGATCCTCGCCGCGGGAATCCTTCTGCTCGCAGGCCTGTACCAGTTCACCCCCCTCAAGCACATGTGCCTGGAGAAATGCCGCTCGCCGCTCGCGTTCATCATGGAGCACTGGCACGGCGGGCGGGACGATCAGGAGGCCTTTCAGCTCGGCATGCGCCACGGCCTCTTCTGCATCGGCTGCTGCTGGTCGCTGATGCTGTTGATGTTCGTGGTCAGTGTCGGCAATCTCGCCTGGATGCTCGCGCTTGGTGCAGTGATGGCCGTTGAGAAGAATGTCTCCTGGGGGCGCAGACTGACCGTGCCGCTGGGTGTGCTGCTCGTCAGCTTCGGTGGAGTGATCATCGCAATGAAGGTTCCGATCCCGGCATGAGAGAACCGGCCGTGACGACGGCCGCGCGCTCGGCCGCAGAGGACGTGCTTCTCGACGCAGCCGAGCGGCTGCTCGTCGACGCAGGACATGCGGGGATCACGACGCGCCGGCTCGCCGAGGAAGCGGGTGTCAACCACGGGCTCGTCCACTACTACTTCGGCTCGATCGAGAACCTGCTCGTCCGCACGCTGGAGCGCTTCACCGAGCGTCTGATCAAGCGACAGCGTGAGATGTACGCCGCCGAGGTGCCTTTCATCGAGAAATGGCGCACGGCTATGCGCTACCTCGTCGAGGAGGACATTCGTTACGAGAAGGTCTGGCTGGAGCTGCAGGCGCTGGCGTGGAACCGGCCCGACATGCGCGAGCGTCTCGCGCACATCCACGGAGAGTGGAGGGGAGTGCTTACAGAGGCGTTCGCCGAGCCGCGCACGCAGCTCGGCATCGACATCCCGCTCGAGGCGCTTGTCTCGTTGGTGGTCACCTTCAACATCGGGATCATCGTCGAGCGGCTGTCCGGCATCACGACCGGGCACGCAGAGCTGCTCGGCTGGATCGACAGCTTCTTGGACGAGCAATGGCAACATCGCTGACACAGACTGCTGAGCAGACGCGGGCGCGCTATCCCGACGAGACGGGATACGTCGAGCGCGACGGCGTCCGCACGTTCTATGAGGTGTACGGCGACGGCGAGCCGACCCTTCTCCTGCTACCGACGTGGTCGCTACTGCACTCGCGCCATTGGAAGATGCAGATCCCCTACCTTGCACGGCACTGCCGCGTGGTCACCTTCGACGGCCGCGGCAACGGCCGCTCCGACCGCCCGCAGGAGGCGAGCGCCTACGACGAGCGGGAATTTGCGGCCGACGCGATCGCGGTCCTGGACGCAACGAACACGGAGCACGCTGTCATCGTCGGGTTCTCGCTGGGAAGTCAGCGCGGGCTCATCATGGCGGCGGAGCATCCCGAGCGAGTTGAAGGGGCAGTGTTCATCGCCCCGTCGGTTCCCGCGGACGGTACGCCGCTCCTAGAGCGCCTGGCCTACGAGTTCGACGTCGAGTACGACACCACCGAGGGGTGGGCGAAATACAACCGCTACCACTGGTTGCGGGACTACCGCGACTTCGTCGAGTTCTTCATGTCGAAGATGTTCACGGAGCCGCACTCGACGAAGCCGATCGAGGATGCCGTCGGCTGGGCCCTCGAGACGGATGGCGAGACGCTGATCGCAACACAGGAGGGCCCGGGGCTGACTCCCGAAGAAGCGCGCGAGGTCTGTCGCCGTGTTCGTTGCCCCGTGCTGGTGATCCACGGCGAGAACGACGCAATCGCGTCCGTGTCGCGCGGAGCAGCGCTCGCTGAGCACACGGGAGGTGAGCTCGTCGTCCTCGAAGGCTCCGGGCATGCGCCGCACGTCCGCGATCCGGTCAAGGTCAACGTCCTGCTCCGCGACTTCATCGCGCCGCCCCCGCCAGCACCGCGATGGGTGCGCGGAAAGTCCCGCCGCAAGCGCGCGCTCTACATCTCCTCGCCGATCGGCCTCGGACACGCACAGCGCGACGTCGCGATCGCCGACGAGCTGCGCAAGCTGCACCCTGACCTCGAGATCGACTGGCTCGCGCAGCACCCGGTCACGGCCGTGCTCGACGCGCGCGGCGAGTCCATTCATCCGGCGAGCGCTCACCTTGCGAACGAGTCGGGCCACATCGAGAGCGAGTGCGCGGAGCACGACCTGCACTGCTTCCAGGCGATCCGGCGGATGGACGAGATTCTGCTCGCGAACTTCATGGTGTTCCACGACATCGTGCGCGACGAGCAGTACGACCTCTGGATCGGTGACGAGGCCTGGGAGCTCGACTACTACCTGCACGAGAACCCGGAGCAGAAGCAGGCGGCCTACGTCTGGCTCACCGACTTCGTCGGCTGGCTGCCCATGGAAGACGGCGGCGACCGCGAGGCGTTCCTCACCGCCGACTACAACGCCGAGATGATCGAGCACATCGCGCGTTTCCCGCGCGTTCGTGACCGAGCCGTATTCGTCGGCAACGCCGCGGACATCGTTCCGGAGGCATTCGGCCCGGATCTACCGCACATCCGCGACTGGACGGAGGAGCATTACGATTTCGCGGGCTACGTCACGGGCTTCGACCCTGCCCAGTTCGCGGACCGGGAGCTCCTGCGCGCCGAACTCGGGTATGAGCCGGATGAGCAGGTCTGCATCGTCACGGTCGGGGGCTCGGGCGTGGGCGGACACCTGCTGCGCCGTGTCATCGAGTCGTTCCCCGGGGCAAAGGAGCGCGTGCCGGCGCTGCGCATGGTCGTCGTCGCGGGCCCACGCATCGATCCGGAGACACTCCCGTCAACCGAGGGTCTGGAGATTCGGCCGTACGTGCACGAGCTTTACCGCCATCTCGCGGCCTGCGATCTGGCGGTTGTCCAAGGTGGCCTGACGACGACGATGGAGCTGACCGCGAACCGGCGGCCCTTCCTGTACTTCCCACTGAGGCATCACTTCGAGCAGAACTTCCACGTGCGCCACCGCCTCGGCCGATACGGCTCGGGGCGCTGCATGGACTTCGACACCGCAAGCCCGGACGTCATCGCCGAGGCGATTGCGCAGGAGATCGGGCGTCCTGTCGACTATCGCCCGGTGGAGACAGACGGTGCGGCCCGAGCGGCGGCACTGATCGCCGACCTGCTCTAACCGGAAAGTCGCCGCTTCAGCCAGAGCGCGTTCCGGGCCGCGAAGACTTCCCAGTCGTTGTTGAAGTAGGCCAGAACCTCGACTTCACAGCTCCAGCCTTCAAAGCGACGAGCCCATTCTTCGAGCTCGTTGCGGGAGTAGTTACCACGGCGCCCGCGGGACCCGTAGTGGAAGCGGACGAACGTCCAATCGGCTGTGAACTCGTGCGTCTGGAACTCCTTCACCTCCGGACGGTCGCCGATCACGAGTGCGGCTCCATGCTTGCGCAGCAGCTCGTACACGGGCTCGACGAACCAGCTCGCGTGACGGAACTCGAAGCAGTGCCGGCCAGCCGGCAGGGCCTCGAGCGCGGCGGCGAGCCGGTCGTCGTTGCGCTGGAATGTCGCCGGCAGCTGCCAGAGCACCGGGCCGAGCTTGGGAGAGCGCACGAGCGGTTCGAGGCGCTCGTAGTAGCGGGCTATCCCCCCGCCGAGGTCGGTCAGCCGCTTGATGTGGGTGAGGTACCGGCTGGCCTTGACCGAGAAGAGGAACTCTGGCGGCGTCTGCTCCACCCACGCTGCGACGGACGTCTTCAGCGGCAGCCGATAGAAGGTGTTGTTGACCTCGACGGTGTCGAACTGCTCTGCGTAGTGCCGGAGCCAGAGGCGAGGCGGCTTGCCCTCGTAGAACTCGTCCTTCCACGCCTGGTAGTTCCAACCTGAGCAACCTATGCGGATAGAGCGCGAGCCAGTTGCCGACACAGCTGCGGGGTTCCCGCTGCAACGACACGTGAACGTCCCTCGACATCGAGCGGCGCCGCGCCGAAGGGAGGATCCTCGAACAGATCGATCGCGAGACCGCGCTCGAGCACGAGCAGCTGCGCCGCGGCGATGTCGACGGAGCGCGCCGGCTTGAGCGAGCAGACCGCGTCCACTCGCCCCGCGGCAAGGTGGCACAGCGAGAGCGCGAGGGAGCCCATGATCCGCAATCGGTAAGCGAGCTCCACGACGGCAGCCGCCTTCTCGGCGACTGAGACGGTCCGGGTCGCCTCGAAAGCGAGAATCTCGATCTGCTCCTTCGGCAGGTCGCCTCCGAGGAGCTGCCCGTTGAGCCGCGCGCCGTCCCCCAAGATCGCCGTCCACTCCTCCTCGGTCCCGAAGTCATGAACGAACCCGAATTCCACGTCACCCATCGTCGGCCCGGAGGCGACCGCGATGGACAGGGAGAAGAAGCCGATGCCGCGCTTCGCGTTCAACGACCCGTCGATGGGGTCGACGACAACGTGCACGCGGCCGTCGCCCAGGCGGCCCGCTTCTTCTGACACGATCGTGATCTCATCGACGTCCTCGAAGCAGGCCAGTACCGCGTGCTCGGCGGCAGCATCGATGGCGGTCGTCTCGTCTCCGCCCTTTCCAATTCCGACGACCGGCTCCCGCTCGGCGCGTGTCGGCAGCTCGGCGAGCACGCGCCGCACGCCCTCGACTGCCTCGCGACAACGCGCGAGCCAGTCAGTCAAGCGGATGGAAGAGGAGGCCCGAAGTGAGCTTGGGATAGAAGTACGTGCTTTTCTGCGGCATCGTCTCGCCCCGCCGCGCGATGGCCCACACGTCTTCGATTCGTGTCGGCCGGAGCAAAAAAGCCGCCTCCGCGTCGCCACGGTCGACGGTCGCAACGGCCTCGTCGCGCCGAGGCGTGTACGTCACCCCTTCCGGAGCGATGCGGTCGACGATCTCGACGTCGAGACCATCACCACCGACGAGCTCGTAGCGCCCGCCGCGGTAGAGCACGACGCCGGGCAAGTCCTCGTCGGGCTCGTCGATCGGAGTACCGCTGACACCGTTCAGGCGCTGAGCGACGCGATGCGTCGGAAAGATGGTCAAGCCTTCCTGCGTGGTGGGGACGAGCACGACCATCAGATATGGAGACCCACCCTCCTCAGCGTAGGCGAGCGCCGTCTCGTACCGATGGTGACCGTCGGCGATCAGCAGCTGCGTGTCGGCGAAGTCCGGCGCGGCGTCGATGCGCCAGAGCTTGTCGCCTCCGCTCTCCAGGTCCGGTGGGCGTGAGGGCTGCTCCAGCGCTTCATCCTCGTAGAGAAGGAAGATCGGCTCGAGCTGCGTCCGCGTTGCACGCAGGAGGCGCAACCGCCCCTCCTTCGGTCCGCTGTGCGTCCGCTCGTGCGGCAGCACCGCGCCGGTCTCGTAAGGCTCCACCCTCAGCGAGGCGACGAGGCCCGAGCGCGTCCGCTTGACACCGTCCGGGCCGACGTACTCCTGAGCCAGGAACCAGGAAGCCGGCTCGTCGTCGCGCGTGACGATGCCGTCTCGCCGCCACGCGGCCAGGGCGCGACCCGCATCCTCCTCGTCGTCCGGGAGCGTCAGATGCACGACGTTGTACGGACTCCTGGCGAGGAATTCGCTCCGTTGCTCCGGCGAGATGACGTCGTACGGAGGGGCGACGAGCTGCTCGAGCGGCCCGGACTTCGCCTCGTCGTAGCGTTCCGCCCGAAACGGCTTGACCTCGGTCATCGGGGCCGACCCTAGCATCCGTCGTCGGACCTAGACTTCGAGCGTGAGCGCGATCGCGGAGCTGGCCGAAGAGAGGGTTGTAGAAGGCGTCTACGCCGTCGCACGGAAGCAGCGGTTGCGGACTAAAGGCGGCTCTCCCTATCTCGCGCTCGAGCTCGTCGATCCAAGCGGCCGCATCGACGCGCGTGTCTGGCACGACGTCGAGCTGCTCGATTCGCGCTTTGCGGAGGGCGACGCCGTCCGGGTGTTGGGGCGCGTCGAGCGCTTCCGCGACAGGCTCCAGGTCGACGTACGGACTCTCGAGGCGGCGCCGGAGGCAGACCCGGCGGCCATGGCGCCTGCTCTCCGACGGGACGCCGATGAGCTGGACGGGTTCCTCGAATTTCTCGCCGGGGAGATCGCGCATCCAGGGCTTGGCACAGTGGTCGGTCGCCTCATTGCGGAGGACGACGTACGCACCTCACTGCGACGACTACCGGCTTCGGAGTCCCATCACTCCTACGCAGGTGGCTTGCTCGAGCACACGGTCGGCGTCGCGACGATCTCCCGCGAAACGGCGCAGCTGCATCCTCGGCTCCGCTCCGATCTGTTGCTTGCGGCGGCACTGCTCCACGACGTCGGCCGGATTGCGGAGCTCACGAAAGGCCCAACCTTCCGGCAGACCGACGAGGGTCGCCTGCTCGGACACGTGCATCTCGGACTACGCATGGTCGAAGAGCGCGCTTCAACTCTTGAAGCGAACGCGCGTGCAGAGCTCCTCCACGCAATCGCGTGCCATCACGACGCACGCGCGGCACGCACCGCCGAAGCTGCGGTGCTGTACCACGCGAACCAGCTGGACGCGGTGGCCGCGACTCGCCCGACTCAGGGGACCGAGGCACGCCGCGGCAATGCCGGGACGTCGAACGATTCGAGCACGACGCTCGTGACGACCTCGCCGTAGCGTCCGAGCCGCTCGAGCAACTCGCCCATGTGCTCGACCGATTCGACGGAGGCGCGGAGGATGAATGAGATGTCGCCGCTGACGAGGTCGCACGCCGTGACCTCAGGGAATTCGTCGAGGGCACGCTGCAGTCGCTGCTCCATCGCTCGCGTGGCCGTGAGGAAGACGAGGATGGTCATCGGCAGGCCGAGCGTTGCAATGTCGACGTTCGCGCCGTAGCCGCGGATCACGCCATCGTCCTCGAGCCGGCGGACCCGCGCGATCAGAGCCGGAGTCGAGAGATGTACTCGCCGAGCGAGCTCGCTGAACGTGAGCCGCCCGTCGTCGGCGAGCAGTTCCAGGATACGCCGATTCGTGGCGTCGGCGAGAAGATCTGAAGTGTCGGCGCCCAAACTCCTCACATTGTTCCGCTTCGATCGTCTCGCCGCTTCCGTTTTCTGTCGACTCCCGCCCGCGCTTGTGGCTCAATGACCTCGTGATTACCGGCGCTCACGCGATCATCTACACGAAGGACGCCGACGGCGTTCGCGCGTTCTTCCGAGACGTGCTCGAGCTCCCGTGGGTCGATGCCGGTAACGGCTGGCTCATCTTCGGCCTGCCACCCGCCGAGATCGCGGCTCATCCCATCGACGAGGCCGGCCATCACGAGCTCTACCTCATGTGCGACGACATCCACGCGACTGTGGCGGAGCTCGACCATCGGGGAGTCGAGTTCAGCGGGCCGATCCGGGACGAGGGCTTCGGGTTGATGACGGCGATCACTCTGCCTGGTGGAGGTGAGCTCGGCCTCTACGAACCGAGACATCCGACGCCGCCCCAGCCGAAGGCCTAACCACTGCCGGCTGGGGGACGCGGCGTAGCGGTTAGCTTGACCTGATGCTCGCCGTGGCGCTCGCGCTCGGAGCCAGCGCCACTTGGGGCCTGGCGGACTTCTTCGGGCCGCTCAAGGGGCGGACGCTGGGCATTCTGCGTGTGCTCGTCTACGTCCAGCTCGGCGGCCTGATCGCTATCGCCCTGATCGTCGCTGTTCGCGGCAAGGGGCCTGCGGACGCAGCGGTCTTGCTGGCGATTCCGGCGGCGATCTCGGGGACACTCGGCCTCTCCGCCTACTACCGCGGTATGGCCGTGGGCGCAATGAGCATCGTGGCGCCCATTGCAGGGATCTCAGCCGTAGTGCCCGTGGCTTTCGGCATTGCGACCGGCGACCGGCCGTCGACGTGGTAGCTGCTCGGAATCGCGTGCGCGCTCGGTGGTGTTTTCCTGGCCGCACGGGAGCCCGGCCGCGGGGGACCGAGGCTTGCCGCCGGGGTCGGCCTTGCCCTGCTGGCGGCGATCGGCTTCGGCGGCTATTTCCCGCCGATGCATGTCGCGGGTGACGCGGACTTCTGGTG
>WNGB01034149.1_pt1 | contig 10866 bp, 12 predicted proteins | sample 5400681 | NCBI WGS metagenome assembly WNGB01 (sample SAMN13153367, study PRJNA577476) | soil metagenome | isolation source: 115 cm soil or saprolite under grassland replicate 2 | place: USA:California | collected 2016-06-15 | reverse complement strand
CGTGCGTAGCCACGCGTCGTCGAAGTCCTGCCTGACCGCGCGGCCGGCGGAGTAGACAGCCATCGTCATCGCCTCGGGCGGGCTCGCGAGTTCGGCGATCAGGTGGGACCGCCACGCCTCGAGCGCGGAGGCGAGCAGGCTCGGCGTCGCCCACGAGAAGTCAGCGACGGCTTCGACGGCGCATCGGTCGGCTTCATGGCCAACCGCCACGAGGACGGCTAGCCCGGTGGCCTGCACGCGTCGCACGGCTTGGATGACGTCGTGGTCGTTGAACGGCGCCAGCCATTCGCCACCTGGCCCGGGGGTGCCGCCCCCGCCGCGGGTCATGACGACGCCGCCCCAGCGGTCGTGGCGGGCGGCGGTGTCATCGAGGGCCGCGATAAGGGACCCGGTCGAGCCGGTCGCGTTGACGTGGTCGAGGCGGTCATGCGCCGGTGCGAGGTCGGTCCAGCCGGCGCTTGTCCGTGAGCCCGTGATCGCCCGCAGCCGCGGTCGTGTGCCGTCGGGGATCGGCCACCGCGCGTCGAACCACAACTGTCCGTCCCAGTGGAGCCGGAACAGCGGATCCGGCCGTCGAGCCTCGACGCCCCAGCCGCGCGACGAGGCGATCGGCAGCTTGCGAGTCATCACATACTCGGGGACGAGCGGGTCGAAATCGGGGGGTACGAGCTCGTCGTCGGCGTAGAAGGTGAGCCCGACGCCGTCGACGCGGCGGAGGTACACGTCCCACGAGCCCTGGAGCGGTCCAGGCTGTCGCCTCTCGACCTGGCCGGCGACCGCGAACCAGTGCTCCTCCTCGCGCGGCTCGTCGAGCAGGCCCGGGTTGCTTGTCTCCATGAAGTACAACTCGCCGTCCTGCCAGCGGGGCGGGTACCCCATCGGGAAATGCCAGAGGGAGTGCTGCACGTCGCCTTCGGTGGTCAGGCCCACAGGGCAACACGGGTAGCCACGCCCGAGCGACCTCCGGTTCGCACACCTCGTTCTCACCCCACACCACCCCTCAAGCGTCGCGCACGATGTCGCACGTACGTCCTACATGCGACGCTCAACCTTCACGGTGATGCTGGTCTACCCGCGTACCCACTCGCCCCCTGATCGGCAATCCACGCCCGAGCTGCGGCGCTTATGCCGGCTCCGGGCGCTGGCCGCCGGCGACGACCTCAGTACAGATCGCCGGCGCGACCGAGCGGCATCAGTTATGGATTCGCCGCCTGGCAGTTGGCGCGGGGCGTAGCCTCGGCCGCCCCGTCGAGCCGTGACTAAAGCGACTCGACTCCTCGCGTGGGCAACGGGTGTGGGATCTTGCGGCCGACCCCGGCTACTGCTTCTTCCGCCTGGTCTCTGCCTTTGCGACGTTGAGGGCGACGGCAGCTCGGACGAGCGCCTTGAACGCGCGGGCATCGACCTTGTCGCCCTCGTGGATGTCGATGGCACGCCGCGTGTTCCCCCCGAGGCTCGAGTTGAACAGCTTGGCCGGGTCGTCCAACAACGCCCCTTGGGCGAAGGTGAATTTCACGGCGGACCTGTAGGTCTCGCCGGTGCAGATAATCCCGTCAAGCGACCACGTTGGAACGCCGTTCGGGTTCGTCGGCTTCACCCACTTCACCTCCTCGACGACGCCCTCGTCGGCCTCCTTGATGAGCTCGCGCATCCTGCTCAAGGTCTGCCCGCGCCAGTCTTCGAGTTCGGCGATCGTCGTATCGATCCTCTCGGCTGCAGAGTCGCCGTTCTTGTCTACCGACTGCGCCATGGTCTCCTCCAGAAAGCACCGGTGCCCCCCGTGTCCTCCAGCGTGCCTCTCAGGGAATCGCTGGCTCAAACGCCTCGATCGACGATGGATCCGGTCAGCGCGGCCGGTAGTGGCTACCGGGTCTCCGACCACGGAGTCTTCGCCAGCGGACGGCGTGACCTTGCCCTCGCCGTCGCAGCCAGCGGGTCTTCTACAAGGGCCGCATCAGGCAGATCGGAGTCGCCTCTCACTCGGAACTCCGAAGCGAAAGATCTCATCCGGTGCTTGTCGAGGCACTTCACGAAGGGACGAAGGGACTAGCCGCCGACGGGCTAGTTCTGCCGGACGCTCCGGAACTTCGGCTTGCGCTTCTCGAGGAACGCGGTGATCCCTTCTTGGCCGTCCGGGGCGACGACGCCCGCGGCCATGAGCTCGAGCGTGTAGGCGTACGCGCTGTGCTGGTCGAGGTCGACCTGCGCATAGAAGCCCTGTTTGCCGATCCCCTTCGACAAGACACTCCCCCGTGTTGCACTCGTGATCAGGTCATAGGTCACCTCGTCCAGCCGGTCGGCCGGCACCACACGGTTGACCAGACCCCACTCCGCGGCCGTGGCCGCGTCGATCGGCGACCCGGTGAGCGCCAGCTCGAGGGCCCGCTTGCGACCGACGTTCCGGGCCACCGCCACCAGCGGCGTGTGGCAGAACAAGCCGCCCTTGCCGCCCGGCAGGGCGAAGCTTGCCTCCTCGCTGGCCACGGCGAGGTCGCACGTGGCAACAAGCTGACAACCGGCGGCGGTGGCGAGGGCGTGGACCTTGGCGATAACCGGCTGCGGGATGGCTTGGACGGCATCCATCATCTCGACGCACACCTTGAACAGCCGGCGGGCCTTGGCCAGGTCGGCGCCCGCCATGTCGGCGAAGTTGTGGCCCGCGGAAAAGACCGGGCCGTTAGCGGCGAGGATCACACCAAGGGCCGTCGAGTCGCCAACGGCCCGGAAGGCGCCGGTGAGCTCGAGCATCATCTCCTCAGAGAGCGCGTTGCGCTTCTCCGGACGGTTCAGCGTGATCATGGCGAGGTCGCCCTCGTCCTTGACAAGCACGTGCCCGTACGACATGAGCTCAGCGTAGGGCCGGGGCCGGTGGCGCCGCTGGGACTAGAGCGTCACGGCGGCCACCCCCCTCGCACGTGGCGGGGCGGCTCGACCGGAAGGGCGCGAAGCATCCGTCGGAACCAGCACGCATCGCAATCGCGTTCCGTGACCAATGTTCGCTCGGGAGCGATGCCGCGGCGCCGACGCCGATGCCACCCCCGTCCTCCGCATCGCGCGGCGACTGCATGTCAGCGCCAGTGCGGCACGTCTGTATCCGGTCACCTCTCAGTGGGGAGTCCCACGCCACCCTGGGGTGGGCAAGGCGATTGCCGTTCCGAAGGCGAACCGACAAGATCGTGCCGCATGACGGGCGAGCCGGTGTCTGGGTGCGTGATGTCTCGGGGATGCCGGGTGCTGGCAAGACGACGGTGACGTCGCTCGCCGGACGGCTACTACCTCGTGCCACTCGTGTGGGCGGCGACGCTGTCAACCAGATGGTGTGCAGCGGCCACGCTCATGCCGCCCCTGCACATTATGAGCTCAGGGCGACTCCCCACAGCATCTCTTCGGGAGCAAGTTCGTCGTTGTTGGTGAGCACGACGACGACATCGCCTCTAACCGGGTTGATGGCCATCAACGACCGGTAGCCGCCGGTCCAACCGTTGTGGCCGAGGCCCCAGCGTCCGGAGTCGAGTTCGACCGGAAACAGGCCGAGGCCGTTGCCCGAATCGCCGATGGTGGTCATCTCGTCGAGTGCTTCGGTCGAGATGAGGTCGCCGGCGGAAGAGGGCGGTGAGGAACGTGGCGAGGTCGGCGGTCGCGGCGATCCCCACACGCCCTAAAGCTTGGTTTGGAGATCGCCGGAGCCTGACGAGTGCAAAGTGCTTGATGCGGCGCAAGCTCGCTCTGAGAGCCGAGAGACGACTGATCCATCGACCGCGCCCGAGTCGGCGAGCCGGGCCGGTCGGCATCGTCACTCTTCAACGCGCACGGATTGGTCTTGAGCACGCCGACGACCAAGGGTTACGTCGCGACATCGCTCGCACGGCCGGGCGCAGTTCTGTGGCTCGACCCAGCGCGTGGCCGGAGGTCAGACGGGCGTCCAGCGCTGGTTAGCGTCGCGCAGCCAGGTGATGACCTCTCGACGGGTCAGTGGTCCGCGGGGTCGCCAGCGGTCGATGGCGCCGTCGTGGAGGTAGGACGCCATCTGGGCGCGGGCGACGGCCAGTCCGTCAGGGTCGAGCCCGCACCGGGTGGTGTCAGGATCGACGCCGAACAGTCTGGCGGCGTTCAGCCCGAACATCTTGGCCTTCAGTTCGGGGGTTAGGGCGGGGTAGCCGTAGCGTTCTTGGAATTCGGCGGAGATCTCGAAGGCGCGCAAGGCGATGATCTGAGCCTGGGGTGAGCCATACCAGATGGAGTCGGTGCCCCACAGCACGTTGTCGGCGCCGACTCGAGACAGCAGCTTGCCGAGGACGTGGGCGGCCTCGGTGGGCCGGTCGAGCGTCTCTCGCCACGTGGTGCCCAGCTCGGCGTACACGTTGCGGTTGGGCGGGATGCCGTGGTCGTCGAGCGCCTTGATGAGGCTGTTGATCCCGACGGCGGCGTCGGCGGGGTCGTAGGGACCCTCGGTCGTCTGGACTTCGAAGGCGCCGTGGTACACGACGAAGTCCATGTCGGGGTACTGCGCGGCGACGGCGACGAGGTCTTCGGGGCCGTTGTGGCTGCGGTCGAACTCCAGCAGCGGCAGCCCTTTGTGGGCGCAGAGAACCCGCACGCCCACCGATCGCGCCTGCTCGACGACGGGCAACCCGATGGCGGGGTCGTCGAGCGCGAAGCCGTGACGGTCCGGGCCCCAGGCGGTGTACACCTTGAACGCCGCCACCTCACCCGTCGCCGCCGACGCCGCCATCAGATCGAGCCGCATGCCCAGGTCACCGAAGTTGGGGGCGATCACGTCGTGGAGCAGTACGCGGGGTGCGCCGGCACCAGCGAGTGCCGCGGCGAGAGCGCGGGTCTCGCGTTTCTCCTCCCACGACACCGGCGCGTCGAGCGGGCCGGAATTCGGCACGTCGGACAGCAACGAGATGGTGGTGTCACTGGCCAGGAACAGGTCGTGGAGGTACGCGGTGCGGTCGAGGCAGCGGTACGGGTCGGCGTCGGCGCAGCCCGCGGGGACGAGGCCCCGGATCATGGTGGCGATCCGCTGGGCGTTCTCCCGCCAGGGTCCCTCGGGGACGACATGGTGGGTGTGTACGTCGAAGATGAACTCGCCCTGGCTGGCGAGCATCCGGTCGCAGGCCTCGGTGTCTTCGGGTTCGGGAACCTCGAAGGTGCCGCCGGGAGCAGACCCGGCAGTGGTGGAGCCAGTTGTCGTCGATGGTGAGGTGGCGCGGTCCTCGCCACCCGAGCCCGAGCAGGCAGCCAGGTTGTACGTCGCCAGTACCGCGGCCACCGCGCTCGACGTCTGCAGGAAGCGGCGACGGTCCACGCCCAGCCGGTCCGCCGCCTCGGCCACCCGGGCGAGCGCCGCCCGCTCGAGGGCAACGTCGCCGGCCGACCGGGCCGCCGGGAGGTACTCACCGTTCGACGCCGGACCGGGCCGTAACGGGAGCGTCGGCCAATCGTCTGGCATCTGATCCAACCGACGCCGCCACCGGCTCACGACCACGAGACTACGACCGAATGTCGCCGCCCGAGCCGCAGCCAGCTAGTCGATGACGAGCCCTCCGAAGCACGATCAGCCACCATCCCGCCACCACGCCGATCGGCAGTTCGGCGCTACCGCCGTCGATGGTCTACGAGCCTCGCCGAGGCGATGAGGCAGCTGCCCGCGCTGACGAGGCCAAGCGCCACGAAGACCAGAGGGACAGAAGCTCGGCCTGTGTTCGGAAGCTCCGATGATCCCGTGATCTCGAATGTGCCGACTGAGCACGCGTGACAACCGAGCACCAGGTCGTATCGACCGGGCGTCGCGCGGCGGGTCACATCCGTCTGGAAGCACCCGCCTTCCCCTCCCACCACGAAGGACCCGGTGACATGGCCGGCATCGTCCACCTCGACAACGCCGTCGGACACACCCACGATCAACTCGCAATCAGCACTCAGGAGCCGGATGAGGGCGAAGTAGGCGCGCGCCCGCACCCCAGCGACCAGGCTCGGGTCAATGTCACCCACGAACGACACCGGCGTCCCAACCGGTCCGCTCGCAGGGTCGAGGACGACGCTTCCAGCCTCCTGCGCCGGCAGGGACGAGGCGGCGGGATCCATGACAAACACCATCGCCAGGAGGATCACCACCAACCCAGCAGCGCGGCGAGCAGAAGTCATCGGTCCCCCGATCGACACCGCCCGTGGCGCGCCATATTGCCCGTCCTGCTCTCATGTCGCCAGCAAGGACCTGAGTACAGATCGCCGAGAAGCCTGATCAAGTGGCGAGCACCAAGCGGTAGCCGTCGGGGTCGACCACGATCAGGGCACCGACCTTCGTCCAGTAAGGGTTGAGCGTGTGGTCGTCGGGCGCCAATGCCGCGAAGCCAGCGGAAGCGAGTCTCGAGATGACCGCAACGCGCGACGGTTCGCCGTCGTAGTACAGAACGAGTTGGTCCTCAGCTGAGGGACGGGGCACGACGTCGACGTCCGGCGCGTGAACCAGTTCGAGCTGGCACCGTTCATCAGGCACCCCGAAGATCACCCCGTCGAAGCCGTCGTGATCCTCGAAGGCGAGCAGAACGGGCAGTCCCACGAGGTCTTCGTAGAAGCGGCGCACGGCGCGGAGCTGCTTCGTCGGTCTGGCGACGCGGCTGGCCGTGATCGACATGGGAATCTCCCCTCCGTCCGACGGGGAGTCTGACGCGACCCACAGGGACGGATCGGCATTCCTGAAGGAGTGGGGCCGTGTCGAGCTACTTCGTGAGCGCCGTGTGCAGTGGGAAGTACCGCCGGTTCGGGACGACGTCCGGCGGGAGGTTGGGCTTGACGTTCTCGTCGAACCACCTCTGGCCGTCCTCCTCGGACTCCCAGACCTCGATGACCCGCCACCCGCCACCAGGGTTCGGCCCGCCCGCGTGCGAGATGAACCCCTTGTGGGCGCGCATCAAGGGCATCAGCTGCCCCACCATCCCGGCGTAGATCTCCTCGGTCAGGTTCGGCGCTTCACCGATCATTAGCACCGGCATCGGCATGCCCCTTCCGTCGTGTTTCGAGCGACGCTACGCCGCTGGAGCCACGGTGTGCTCGTGAGAGCCGCGACGTGACGCACTGGTCAGCTTGATGACCTTGGTGGCATCCGAGTGGCTCGACGTCGACTGACTGCCGCCGTAGCGCTGCCGATCTAGCTGATATACGGGTGATCGTCCTCACCTTTCGTACCCCTCAACCGAGCACGATCATCCGTATGATCAGGCGTTATACGAGCCCGAAGGGCGGGGTGATCTCCGATCACCCGTATAACGGCAGTTCTGGCGCGGCGAGAGGCCGAGTCTTCGTGGCGTCGTAGGCGACAGATCGATCGCCTGCAGTTATGGCGCTGTCCCGATGCCGGCGCGCGCTCTAGCGTTGGGTTATGGCGCACGACCACGATGAGGATGCCGACCATGGGCATTCCGATGTGCCAGAGCCCATCGCCCTTCGCGTGAAGGCGCTCCAGTCGCTGCTCGTTGAAAAGGGCGTGATCGAGCAGGCCACGGTTGACGAACTCGTCGATCGCTATGAGTATCGAGTCGGTCCGCATACCGGAGCCGCGGTAGTTGCACGAGCGTGGATCGACGAAGAGTTCCGCGTGCGGCTTCTCCGCGACGGCGTCGAGGCGGTCGAATCAATGGGAGTCGGGGGCTGGGGGCGCGGCACCCGGTTGGTGGTGCTCGAAAACACCGCCGAGGTTCACAACGTCGTTGTCTGCACGTTGTGCTCTTGCTACCCGTGGAGGCTGCTCGGGCCGCCGCCGGTGTGGTACAAGTCGGCGCCGTATCGGTCGCGCGTCGTCATCGATCCGCGGAGCGTGCTGGCCGAGTTCGGCACCACGGTGGCCGACAACGTCGAGGTGCGCGTCTGGGACTCCAATTCCGAGGTGCGCTACCTCGTGATCCCCGAGCGGCCCGAGGGGACCGAAGGTCTCAGTGTCGAACAACTCGCCGGCCTTGTGACGCGCAACGCCATGATCGGCGTGGAGACGGCCCGCTCACCGGCCGCGTCGTCGTGAACGGTGTCCACGATCTTGGAGGAATGCAGGGCTTCGGTCCGATCCAGGCCGAGCCCGAAGCGACAGAGCCGGTGTTCCACGCCGAATGGGAGAGAACGGTATGGGGGCTCATGCTCGCCTTGTTACACAAGCGCCTCTGGAGCCTCGACCGGTTCCGGCGGATGATCGAGACGCAACGACCGGTTGACTACCTGCAACACAGCTACTACGAGAACTGGCTCGCCGCGCTCGAGCGGCTCGTCGTGGATGCGGGTCTGCTCGACGAGTCCGCTCCCGTCGCTGAGGCGTGGACACCGGTCTATACGTCGAGCGCGCTACCCCGGTACCAGACCGGCGATCGCGTGCGGGCAGTGAACCGTCATCCCGTCGCACACACGCGATCGCCTCGCTACGCGCGTGGGCGACACGGTGTGATCATTCGCCACTGTGCTGTCGAGCCGCTGCCCGAACTCGCGGCCGAGAACATTTGCGCGCCCCAGCACGTGTACTGCGTTCGGTTCGAGGCAGCTGAACTCTGGGGAACGGCTGCTCGTGATGCGCTCTACCTCGAGCTCTGGGAGCAATATCTGGAGCCAGTGTCATGAGCATCGGTCACGTGCTTCGTTCGGTCGGTGGGCCGCGCCATGACGGCGGGCCAGTGTTCGCCGAGCCGTGGCAAGCCGACGCGTTCGCGATGGTCGTTGCACTCACCGACGCGGGAGTATTCACGGCCGCGGAGTGGTCCGACGCTCTCGGCGCGGCGATACGGTCGGCGCGGGCGGCGGGAGACCCCGATCTCGGCGACACGTACTACCACCACTGGGTTGCGGCCCTTGAGAGCCTCTGCGTAACGCGGGCTGAGATCGTGAAGGCGGCGATCGACGAGTGTCAGAATGATTGGCGGCGCGCCTACGAGAACACTCCGCACGGTCAATCTGTCGAACGACGGGGACGAACAGAGCCGGGAAGCGGTTCCTGACATGTTCGCGGAGTAAGTCGGGCTCAACCTAGTGCGCAGCCGAACGCCGGCGACAACCCCCCCAGAACTCGACTGTGACGACGCACCCCAGCGCCCCGGTTGCGGTCGGTGGGCTTCTTCTCTGCGTCCCCGGCCTTGTGGCGGGTGGCGCTCTGTTCGGTGCAGCGCGATCGGCACGCCTTCTCGCGTTGTGGGCTGCTGTCACGCTCGCCCTTGTGATCTTCGTTGTATCTGCCCCGGCCGATTCGACCGCGTGCGGGCAGGCGAGCGACTGCGACACGAGTTTCGGCTTGGGTCTGCCGTTCCTGTCGCCTTCGGTTGGCTCTTGGCTGTGCCGTTCGTGTGGATCGGGAGACGGCTCACTCAACTACCAACGCGTACATAGCTGCCGCTAGGCGCACCAGCGCAGCACGCCGGATGTACTGCGGCGCGGTCGCTATCGGTCGAGCTTCGGTATTTCGTCCCACCGGCCCTCCTCGGCCAGTGCCCGCAGACGCTCGGTCGGTGGGTGAATGCGGAGGGCCATGACCGCGGTGTCGGCGTAGATGTCGCCATGGGGCATCACCCCGCCGGTGCCGACGGTACGGCCGACCGCCTGGGTCCATTGTTGGGGTACCGCGCGGTCGACCGTCGATCCGATGCCGTGACTGGTGGCGTGGGTGACCCACTCCGCCACAGGTGGCAGCGCTTCGACGTGACCGGCCACCGCGAACCACCGGCCACGATGTCCTTTGGCGCGGTCCTGAGCCCACGTTCGGATCGCCTGCGGCGCGACGACGTGAACGAGCCAGCCGGTGATCTCATCACGCTCGTCGTCAGACCACTCCACGTCGCTCAGGTGTACCGCAGCGAATCCGAGATGCGTCGTCGTCTTCGAGTTCGGGCCACGGGTACCGATCTGCCGCTCCGCGCTGCGCTACTGGCTGGCGACGATTACGGCCGCCACTTGAAAGGCTGCGCCAAGGACGACAAGAACCAGACCGAGGCGAGCGCCGACCTTCTCCCGGCGCGGATTGAATATTTCGAGCATCATCCCGTGGCCGAAAGTTGGATCGTGGAAGACGTAGAGCAGCACTACGCCCACAGTGGGCCACGATGAGGCCGCACAGAGAGAAAACGAATGGCACCTTCCCACGCTCTCACATGGAGCCGCCGGCCAGCGCACCGAACTGCTGCGGTCTCAGGGGGTCATCGCAACTCGGCGTCGAGTGTTTGTGATGGTGATCTCCAGCCGAGGGTTTGTCGAGACCGTGCGCCTGAGCATTACTGGCTCGATCGGTAGTACTCGATCGGGGGTAATGGCTCAGGTTGAATCTGGCGGCAAGTCGAACAAGGCAAGTTCGGCAGCATCGGGCGCCTGGAACACGCGTAGCCACCCGTCGAAGTCCGCGCGGCGGATCGGGTAGCTGTCCCAGCGTGGCTCCGAGTTCCGGGCCTCGATGCGCCGCCAGAGTTCGTCGGTAGGCGTGTCGAGGTAGTGCAGCTCGACGCCGACACCAAGGCCACGCGCCACGCATCGCATCTCGTCACGTTCGATCCGCGACCAGAGCCCAAAATCGAGGACGACGCTCAGACCAAGGCGCAGGATTTCTTGGGCGAGGCGCCAGAGTTCGTGTTCGACCTTCTCCCGGGTCGGCTCGTCCCAGGGAGTGGAGCCGAGGGCCCAGAGCCACTCATCCTTCGTGAGGCGCACGGCGCTCCGGTCCGCGGCGAGCTGCGTTGCGAGTGTGGTCTTTCCCGCCCCGGGCAACCCGCAGGTCAGAATCAGTCGGGCCTCGCTCACGCTGTCTCAGTCCAGCAGTTCTGCAAGCTGGATGAGCGCCCACGGCCTCATGAAACGCGGCGGATTCGGCGACCGGCCGAGACCGAGCTCAGTCCGCTACCAGCA
>WNGB01015186.1_pt1 | contig 10867 bp, 12 predicted proteins | sample 5400681 | NCBI WGS metagenome assembly WNGB01 (sample SAMN13153367, study PRJNA577476) | soil metagenome | isolation source: 115 cm soil or saprolite under grassland replicate 2 | place: USA:California | collected 2016-06-15 | reverse complement strand
CCCGCGGGGAAGGCGGCGCTGCAGCCATCCAGGACGGCGTGCTCGCCCCGCGCCACCCGCAGGCCCCGAACGATCAGGTCAGCCACGGCGCCTCCAAAGGAGCGCCGGCCCTGCCGCGGCGAGTCCCACCGTCAGGGCCCCGCCGGCGAGCACGACGAACGCCATGCCGGCGACCGTCGAGGACGGCGCGTTCGCCGAGACGAGGTAGAGGTCGAGCATCAGCCGCGACGCCCCGGGCGACAGGAGCAGCGACGCCACGTCGCGGTCCGCATACGTGAGAGCGGCGGCGAGGGCGGTCGACGCCGCGAGGGACGGCCACAGGAGCGGCAGGACGAGGGCGAAGGCGCGGAGGCCAGGCGACAGGGGCACCAGCCGCGCGGCGTCCTCGAGTGACCTGGGGAGGCGCGAGTACGCGACGGCGAACCCGACCGTGGGCAGTCCGAGGATCCGAGACGTGTGAGCGACGAAGGGCAGGACGGCGACGCCCCCGAGGGCCTGGCCCACGGCGATCCAGCCGATCGCGAACACCGCCGCCGGGACGCAGAAGAGCAGCAGGCCGGCCCAGAGGAGGTGCCGCATCGCGGGAGACCGGCGAGCGGGGTAGGCCGCGAGGAGGGCGAGCAAGAGGCTGAGCCACGCGCAGCCGACCCCGCGCCGGACGGCGCACGAGGCCGTGGGACCCGCGCGACGAGGCCATGAGCGTGCGCACCAGCGGACCGGCCGCCAGCAAGCCCAGAATCAGGACGACGAGGAGGAGGGGCAGGACGAGGGGCACGACCGCCACGATGCTAAAGGTCTGAGAGAACGTCGTGACGACATCCGTCATGACCGTCCTGAAGCCGAAGAGGAAGGGAAGCTCGGACTCGCCGAGCAGCAGGATCACCGTCAGCAGGAAGCCCGACGCGAGCGCAGGGCGCAGCAGGGGGAGGAGTACGAACAGCAACCGCGGCGCCGCGGCCAGTGCGACGCGGGCGGCCGCGTACACGTTGGCGGGCAGCTCGCGCAGGGCCGCGTACACGAGAAGCAGAGTGATCGGTGAGAAGGCGAGGCCGGCGACGATGGCCGCGCCTGCGGCGCCGCTCAGGCCGCGCCAGGGAGCGCCAGGAAGGTGTGCGGCACCGATCCACCAGAACGCGGGGGGAGCGGCGATCAGGACGACGGACAGCGTTAGCATCGTTCTTCGGCCCGCGAAATCGCGCATCGCGACGAGCGCCCCCGTCGTGCCGCCGACGAGGGACGCGAGCGCGGCCCCGCCCAGCGCAAAACCAACCGTGTGGCCGAGGGAGGCGGAATCGAAAGGCGTGGCCGAGGTTTCTAAGCGGGAGAGGAGATAGAGCAGAGGCGCCGAGGCGAGCGCCAGGAGAGCCGCCATCGGCGCCGCGACGAGGGCCGCGAGAAATGCGCGAGGCCGAGACGTCACAGGCCGAACGTGGCCTTCACCGCTGCGTCCATCGCGGGAAGCTTTCGGGACACCTCGGCGTAGTCGACGTCCATGACCCGAATGCGCTCGAGCGGTGGAAGGAGCGCCGGCCCTGCGACTCCCGGATGCAGCGGGTACTGGGCGGCGTCGCTCGCGGTCAGGATCCTCTCCGCTTCCGCGGAGACGAGGAAGTCGATGAACCGCCGCGCCTCGTCCGGGTGGGGCGCTCCCCGAACGAGCAGGCAGGCATTCGGCATGAGCGGAGTGCCCAGCGCGCCAGGCCCCTCCTGATCGGGGATCACCAGGGCGACCGGCTTCTTCTCGCGCAAGGCCACGATGGCATCGTCTTCGTCGAGAATCCCGACCGCGACGCGCCCGTCCGACACGCGGTCCTTCACGTCGGCGTTCCCGGCGGCGATCACCGCGCCATTGGCCTTGAGGCTGTGGAGGAACCCGGTCGCCTTCACGTCACCCCATTTCACGAAGAGAGCGGCGACCTGGAAGGACGTGGTACCGAAGTGGGGGTTGGCGATCGCGAAGCGGCCCTTCCATCGGGGTGCCGCGAGGTCGAGGATCGAGCGCGGGGCCTCCGACTCCTTGACCAGGTCGGTGTTGTACAGGAAGACCCGGATCCGTGCGGCAAAGCCGGTCCACAAAGCGGCCCGGCTCTGGTACCGCGCCGGGATCGCCTGGGCCTGGGGCGACGCATACGGCGCGGCGATCTGCTGATCGACCAGGGCCACCGCCCGGCTCGTGTCCGACGACCAGAAGACGTCCGCCCGGGGATGCTCCCTCTCCGCGACCAGCCGCGCGGTGAGACCTGCGGTCTTGGTCTCTTCCGTGTCGTAGAGCGGGAGGACCTTGACGCCGCTCCTCTCCTCGTACGCCTTGAAGACCAGCTCGGCGAACTCCTTGTCGGCCGAGGAGTAGACGACCACCGTGCGATCGCTTGCCGGGTGCGCGGCCGATTCCCGCGACGGCCCGCCTCGGCAGCCGGCCACTGTGGCGAGTGCCATGAACCACGGCCAAAGGACGCGTCCCGTCATCGGTCCCTCCAATTCCGTCAAGACTCCTTACCCGGTGGCGACGGTTGTTGCGCCGCAGCCCTCCGCGGAAGGAGGATGCGGAACGTGCTTCCGTTGCCTTCCTGGCTCTGGAGCTCGATCCGCCCGCCGTGAGCCTGGACGGCCCAGAGGGCGATGGAGAGGCCGAGGCCGGCCCCTCCTTCCTCGCGCGAGCGGGCCGTGTCGATGCGATAGAAACGCCCGAAGACACGGGAGCGATGGACCTCGGGGATGCCCGGGCCTTGGTCGGCGACCTCGATGATCGCGTCGCCGCCGTCGCCGCGGACATCGATGAGGACGGCCGCCCCGCGCGGCGAATACTTGATTGCGTTGTCGGTCAGGTTGATCAGGGCCTGGCGCAGGATGAGGCCGTCCACCTCCGCGGTGAGGGCAGGGTCGCCATGGACCTCGATCCGTTGCCCCTTCTCGTCCGCCAGGATCTCGATGAGCGACGCCGAGTCCTTCACCAAGTCGAGCAAGCGCACCTCTTGCCGGCGCAGGGCGGGGCCCGCGTCGGCGCGAGAGAGAACCAGCAGGCTGCCCACAAGGCGGGACAACCGGTCGACTTCTTCGAGCATGCTCCCGATCGCCTCCCGGTAGCGGTCCGGGTTCCGCGGGTCTTGGAGCGCCACCTCGCCCACGGTTCGGATGGCGGTGAGGGGAGTACGCAGCTCGTGGGAAGCGTCGGCCGTGAAGCGGCGAAGGTGCGCGAACGACTCTTCGATCCGCGCGAGCGAGAGGTTGAAGACCCGGGCCAGGTGGCCCAGCTCGTCGTCAGGGTTCTCCACCGGAAGCCGCTTACCGAGGTTCTCTGCCGTGAGCCTCTCCGCGTGCTTCGCCATGCGGTCGAGGGGTCCCAGGGCCCGCCGGGCCAGCCAATGACCTCCCAGGCCCGCGATGGCGATCGCCACGGGGAGCCCGAACAGGAGGCCGAGCAGCAACTCGCGCCATTCGTGGCGCTGCCGCTCCTCGCTGAGCGCCACACGGACCAGGACCGTGCGGTCCCCGACCCGGTGCATACGACTGAGCACCCGGAGCGGTGTCCCGTCCGGGAGCGTGCCGGAGGCGAGTGACCAGTTGGCGTCACGGGCCGGCATACCAAGACCCTCCCCGCTCAGGCCCTCGCTGCGGTACACCAGGCCGCCGTCCGCCGACAATACTTCGACGAGCCTCCCCGATTCATCGTCCCCGTGACCGCCCATCCGGATCTTCCCGTCTGGACCCGCCACGAGAAGGTCTTCCACCGTCTCGAACTCCGCGTGAAGGCGCCGGTCGAGCTCCCGGCGCTGCGAGAGGTACAAGAGGACTAGCGTGGAGCCGACATACAGCGCGAGGACGCCTGAGAGGACGCCGACGTACCAGAGAGTCAGCCGTGTCCTGACATGGCGCGGCCTTAGGCGCATCGTCAGGAGCCCTCCTTGACGATGAAGCCCACGCCCCGGACCGTGTGGATGAGTTTCGATTCGAACGCGTCGTCGATCTTGCGTCGAAGGCGCGCGATGTGGACGTCGATCACGTTGTCGAGGGGCGTCGCTCGGTCCGTCTCCTTCCAGACGTCGCGGGCGAGCATCTCTCGCGACACGACGCGTCCGCGGTTCCGGAGCAGGTACTCGAGTAGCTCAAACTCTCGCGCGGTCAGCTCGAGGTCTCGCCCCGCGCGCGTCACGCGCCGGCCCGGGACGTCCAGCTCCAAATCCGAGACTCGGAGACACGAGAGTGGCTCGGCGCGCCCGCGGCGCAGCAGCGCGCGGATGCGTGCCGCCAGCTCCGGAAACGCGAACGGCTTGACCAGGTAGTCGTCTGCCCCAGTGTCCAGGCCGACGACCCGGTCCTGGACGGTGTCCCGGGCGGTCAGGATCAGCACGGGAATGCCGCGGTTCCGGGTCCGGAGCGTCGCCAGGATCTCCAGCCCGCTGCGACCGGGCAGCATCAGGTCCAGCACGACAAGGTCGAAGGTACGAGCGTCGAGAAGGTAATAGCCCTCCTCGCCGGTCCCGGCCACGGTGACCTCGTAGCCCTCGCGTGCGAGGCCTTCCTTGAGCGCCTGGGCGACCTTGGTTTCGTCCTCGACGATCAGGATGTGCACGGTCCACCAGATGGTATGCCGAGTGCCCCGGGCCGCCCTCCTGAAGAAATCCTGACAGATTCTTCATCCATTCTTCAGGCACCTCCGCGGATGCTCGTCGCTACAATTCCAGGCGCGCCTGCTGGTCTGGCGCGAAGGAGCCTCCCATGAAGCATCCCGTCCTCTTCCTGGCCCTGGCCGTGTCGCTCTCGACGTTCACGACGGCGGCCGACTCTCTAAAGCGAGACTTCGAGTCCGACCCTGTGGGAGCCGCACCAGTGGGCTTCCAGTTTGCCCGGACTGGCGGTGGTGCCGAAGGCAAATGGATCGTACGGATCGAGAAGGGAGCAGACAAGAACCACGTCCTCGTCCAGGAGAGCGCCGACCCGACCGACTACCGTTTCCCCCTCGCCGTTCTGAAGGAAGGCTCCTACAAGGATGTCGTGCTCAGCGTGAGGGCGAGACCCCTTTCGGGCAAAGTCGACCAGGGCTTCGGCCTGGTCTGGCGTTACAAGGACGCCAACAACTACTACATCACGCGCTGCAACGCCGACGAGGACAACTGTACGATCTACCACACCGTCGACGGCAGGCGGCGAGCCTTCCTGAACCAGAGCGTGAACGTGGCCAAGAACACGTGGCACACGCTGAAGCTCGAAGCCACCGGCAACCATTTCGTGGTGACCTACGACGGCAACAAGGTCCTGGACGCGAACGACGAGACGTTCAAGGACGCGGGCAGGGTCGGGCTCTGGACGAAGGCGGACTCGGTCATCGAGTTCGACGATTTCACGGTCGAAGGGCGCTGAGCCGGGTCGCATCCCATTCCCGGAGGGCTCTTCGGACAGGAGGCAAAGGCAATGCATCGATCGGTCGTGTGCGTTTGCGCTTTGACGGTCGCGGGCTTCGTTGTCGCGGGCAGAATCCTGGCCGCCGAAACCGGCGACAAGGAACACGCGGAGCTCGCGAAGGCGATGGCCGCAGCCAAGGTGTCGCTCGAAAGGGGCCTCTCTGCGGCTGCCCCTGTCGGCAAGCCGATCTCGGCGAAGTACGAGGTCGAGGACGGCAAGCTGCTCCTGTCGGTCTACACCGAAAAGGACGGCAAGTTTCGCGAGGTCGTCGTGGACCACGTGACCGGCAAGGTGGCAAAGTCCGAAGCGATCACCGGGGGCGAGGATCTAACTCACGCCAAGAGCCAGAGCGGAGCCATGGCCAAGGCCACGGTGTCGCTCTCCGCGGCCGTGTCGAAGGCCGTTTCGGGCAACGCCGGGTTCCAGGCGGTGAGCGTGTTCCCTTCGCTCAAGGGTGGGCACCCGGTCGCGGAGGTGTCGCTCCACAAGGGGGCGGACTGGCGAACGGTGGCGGAGAAGCTCGACTAGGCCGCGTTGACCTCGGTCCGTGACGTGCCCGTCGCGGTGCGGATAGCGGGGACGGCCCTCGTGCGCGTCGCCACCATCTCCCTCGTGGTGGGCGGCGTGGGGATAATGAACATCATGCTGGTGTCGGTCACGGAGCGCACCCGGGAGATCGGCCTGCGCATGGCGGTGGGCATGCTCGCGTCGCGCGTGGTCGCCGACGCCATGGGCTGGCCGATGCTCGTGTCCCCTCTCGTGCTCGCGGTCGCCGTCGGCTCCGCGGTCGTGACGGGAGTGATCTTCGGCAGGAATAACGAAGAATCGCGCACGCCAAAGGGAGGTCATAGATGACATTCGTGTTGTGGCTTCGTTCCTCGCTCGTGCTGATGCTGTCGTTCTCACCGGCCATCCTGGCCGCCGGTCGTGTTGATTCTGGGATATGGGAAGCCGTCGACAAGATTCTGGGCCGCCCAGGCAGGGTCCTTCCGGGCGAGGTCCACAGGTACGGCTGGCCGCGGTCGGATCTTCACGTCACCGTCGGCGGCGCGGAGGTCGCTCCCACCCTGGCCCTCGGTTCCTGGGCGGGCCTGTTCAAGGCCAGCACGGAGGGTCACGTCATGGCGATGGGCGATCTCGTCCTGCTGGCCGACGAGGTGAACCCCGTCGTCCGCGCCCTCCAGGCCGGAGGGCTGGACGTGCTCGCCATTCACAACCACATCATCGGGGAGTCGCCACAGGTCATCTACGTGCACTTCGGGGGTCACGGCGAGGCCCAGAAGGTCGCGCAGGCGCTGCGCGCTGCTCTGGACGCGACGAAGACGCCGCTCGCGGCGCCGGCAGCGGCGCCTTCCCCGAGCGCGGCCGAGACCGCCGCGTTCGAGAAGGTCCAGGCCGTCCTCGGTCGAAAGGGCACCCTCGCCGGCCGCGTGCTCCAGGTCTCCGTGCCGCGGGCCGGGAAGATCGAGGAGGACGGCATGGAGGTCCCGGCGAGCGCGGGGATGGCGACGGCGCTGAACTTCCAGGTGGTCGAGAGCCGCGTGGCCACGACGGGCGACTTCGTGCTGGTCGCGGAAGAGGTGAACCCCGTCATCCGCGAGCTCGAGTCCCACGGAATCCAGGTCACCGCCCTGCACTCGCACATGCTCCGGGAGAGTCCGCGGCTCTTCTTCATGCACTTCTGGGGACTCGACGATCCCGCGCGGATCGGCGAGGGCTTGAAGTCCGCGCTGAGCAAGGTCGCCGTTCAGTAGGCGGAGAAAGGACCGGGGCTGTTGCCCCCAAGCGACAAAGACGAGCAGCGCCACTCCACCTCCGAGGTCTCCCTCGCTCGCCTGGCCGCCTACTTCCTTCGCCTGGGGGCCGTGGGCTTCGGCGGTCCGGTCGCCCTCGCGAACTACATGCGGCGGGACATGGTCGAGGCTCGCGCCTGGATCTCCGAGAGCGAATACGACTCCGGCCTCGCCATCGCCGCGGCCTGTCCGGGGCCGCTGGCCTATCAGCTCGGCGTCTACTGCGGGTACCTCCGCTTCGGGATTCTCGGGGGTCTGACTGTCGCGGTGGCTTTCGGACTCGCGCCCTTCCTGATCGTCGTGAGCGCGGCGATTGCCTACACCCGCTTCTCCCAGAACTGGCAGCTCCGCGCCCTTTTCTACGGCGTGGGGCCGGTGGTGGTCGCTCTCATTCTCAAGGCGTGCTGGAACCTCGGGTTGAAGACGCTGCGGCGGGACGTGACCGCCTGGGGCTTCGCGCTCGTCGCCTGCGCCGTGACGGTGATCGTGCAAAGAGAGCTGACCGCCCTCTTCATCGCAGCGGGCCTGATCGGCATGTTCGTCTTCGCCAACCCGGGCGGGCCTCCATCGGCCGAGCAACCGGCGGCGGCGCGTCCGAGAACTGGCTCCATGCCGCTGGCACTCGTTCCTCCCGTCGCCACGGCGGGCGGGATGGCGTGGAAGCTGTTCCTCTTCTTCTTCAAGACGGGCTGCCTCGTCTTCGGGAGCGGCCTCGTGATCGTGCCCTTCCTCAAGACCTACGTGGTCGATGAGTACCACTGGCTCGGCAACCGCGAGTTCCTCGACGCAGTGGCGATCGGCATGATCTCTCCGGGCCCCGTCGTCATCACCGCGACGTTCGTCGGGTACGTTCTCGCTGGCCTTCCCGGAGCCTTCGCAGCCACGGTCGGTATCTTCTCCCCGGCCGTCCTCTTCACCGTGCTGGCGACACCTCTGCTGCTCCGCTACGGAAAGAGTCCGCGGCTGAGAGGGTTCATCCGAGGGGTCACGGTCACTGTCGTTGGCGTCCTCGTCGGCACGACCTACCTCGTCGCGCGCACCGCCATCGGCGACGCGCTCACCGCGGCGATCGCCGTCCTGAGCTTGGCCGCCCTCGCGCAGTGGAAGAAGTGCCCGGATCCGCTCCTGGTAGCCCTCGGCGCCGTGGTCGGCCTGGCCACGTACCGGATCGTCCGACCCGACTGGCTCCTGCGCTAGCGATGCGCGCGCTCAGTGCGAGTGCCTGTGGTGGATGTCCGGGTAGTGCGGGTGCTTGTGCACGAGGGGCACATGGACGTGCCAGTGCGTGTGCGGCTCCCCTGCGTCCATGCCCGGCTCGTGCTGGTGCTGGTGGTGTTCGTCGTGGAAATGCCGGTGCGAGTGCTCGAGCCTCTCGTGGTGATGCTGATGCTCGTGGCGTTCCGTCAGGTGCAGCCAACCGCCCATCGCCATCAGGATTCCGGCGGCCACCAAGGCCAAGCCGATCGACTCGCGCAGGACGACGAGGGAGACCGCGGCGCCGAAGAACGGCGCGAGTGAGAAGTAAGCGCCCGTGCGCGCCGTCCCGAGGTGGCGAAGGGCCAGGACGAAGAGCGCCAGGCTCACGCCGTAACCCAGGAGGCCGACGACCAGCGCGCCGATGACCAGAGCGGCCGAAGGCCAAGCCGCTCCCGTCAAGACGGCCAGTGAAAGGTCGACGCCCCCCGCGACCGCGCCCTTGATCGCCGCCAGGTGCAACGGATCGGCACCCGAGACCTTTTGCGTGAGGTTGTTGTCGACGGCCCAGCAGAAGCAGGCGGCGGCGATCAAGAGAGAGCCGAGCGGCAGGGACAGCCGCCCTCCCGCCGCGCCCTCCCAGGACAGCACTACGCCACCGGCCATGATGAGCGCGAAGCCGAGCGCGATGCGGCGGTCGAAGTTCTCGCGGAACACGAACCAGGCCAGAAGCGCCGTGAAGACTCCCTCGAGATTCAGCAGCAGGGAGGCGGCCGACGCCGGCGTCGAGCGAAGCCCCGACATCAGGAGGACCGGCCCCAGGATGCCCCCGGCCACGACGGCTCCGGTGAGCCACGGCACGTCGGCCCGAGCGATCGGAGCTTCGTGGGCCGACACCGGCGACCGGAGACGGATCACGGACAGGCCGAGACCCGAGCCGGCGTAGAGCAGCCCCGCCAGCAAGAGGGGCGGGGTCTCCCCGAGGAGGAACTTCGCGCACGGTGTGCTCAGGCCGAAGAGCAGCGCGGACGCGATCGCGAAGCCGACCCCCACGGGCACCCACCGCCCGGACTTGTCGGGTGTCCTCATCTTGAGACGTCGCCTTCCAGTTGGGGGGGAACCGGATCGGCCCCCCAACGTGCGAACAACACCGGGACGACCACGAGATTCAGGAACGTCGAGCTCAAGAGCCCACCAAGGATGACCTCGGCCATGGGCCTCGGGATCTCGTTACCGGGCTTGCCGCTCGCTAGCACCAAGGGTATGAGCGCCAGGCCGGCCGTGAGGGCCGTCGTGAGCACAGGGGCCAATCGCACCTGTGCCGAATGATCGGCGAAATGGCAAAAGAAGGGAAAAGCACGCAGGACGATGAGTGGGAGGGTTCGTGATCTCCCGGTGATGAAGTGACATATCCATTGACATATGGAGTATCAAGTGAGATGTTGAGTCGATGAAGTGGGTGACACGAAAGCGCATCCACGTGAACCGAACGGCTACGGCGTGGTTGATCCGACGCTTCCTCGACCGGGATGCCGAGATCCTCTTCGTCGAGCCCGAGGAGGTCGCTCCGATGCAACGGACCGTTGCCGCGATCGGCTTCGATGCACCCGGAGCGAAGTACCCCCACAAGGATGAGCGGGGCCGGTGCTCCTTCGAGCAGCTCGTGGACGAGCAGCTCTCCCGGGACGCCGCCCTCCGGCGTCTCGCGCGGATCGTCCATGGGGCCGACTTCCCGGAGGAGCCAAGCTCGGAACCTGAGTCCGTTGGCCTCTGGGCGATCAGCCAGGGCTTCACGGCGGTTGGGAGAGACGACAGGGACATCGTGGCGCGCGCCAGCTTCCTCTACGACTCCCTCTATGCCCACTTGCAAACCCTCTCTGCCCGGGAGGCGGCCCCGCCCACCCGGGCGACCACATGACCGAGACGGGTTGGTACGTGTTCGTCCACCAGCTTCCACCGAAGCCCCCGTACCTGCGGGCGAAGGTCCTGAAGCTCCTCTCTCGCGCCGGTGCCGTCCCGCTGAAGGACTCCGTTTACGTGCTACCGCTCCGCGAGGATCTCCTTGCCGAGCTCGGGAAGATCTCGACGGTCGCCGTCTCCGGCGGTGGGGACACCTACATCTTCCAAGCGCAGTCGGTCGGGCAGCCGAGCCCCGAGGAACTCGTTCGAGCGTTCCAGGGGGCACGGGACGAAGACTACCGCGACCTGACGGCGAGGCTAAGCAAATGGCGGGTCAAACTCGACCGCATGGGAAGCGCCCCTTCCTCACGCGGACCCTTCCGCATTCGCCTTGGCCACGCCAGACGGCGCCTCCAGCAGATCGGCCGGGTCGACTTCTTCCAGGCGCCTCGGCGGGCGGAGGCCGAAGCCGCGCTCCGAGAGTTCGCGGCTCGGCTCGCGGTGGACGCCGGGGCAGCGGGGCTCGTGGGGCCGGAGGCGAACCGCGAGCTGATCGGCCGCACTTGGGTCACGCGCCGCGG
>WNGB01013770.1_pt1 | contig 10867 bp, 13 predicted proteins | sample 5400681 | NCBI WGS metagenome assembly WNGB01 (sample SAMN13153367, study PRJNA577476) | soil metagenome | isolation source: 115 cm soil or saprolite under grassland replicate 2 | place: USA:California | collected 2016-06-15 | reverse complement strand
AGTGGCGTTCCAGCATCAGATCCCCAAAATCAAGCGGACTCTGCCCGACTGAACTCACATTGATGATGCGGGCGGGCGGCGTATGACGCAGGCAGGGTAACAACAGATACGTCAGCAGGAACGGCGCGAGATAGTTGACGGCGAAACGCAGTTCATAGCCATCCCGACTGACTTCGCGCCGAGCCTGGGAACCCTTTCCTCCTCCAATGCCCGCGTTGTTGATCAGCATATCCAGGTGCGGATGCTGGGTTTGCAGAGTCTCCGCCAGGCTGCGTACCTCTGCCAGCGCGGTGAAATCCGCCAGATAGGTTTCCAGGTGTGTGTTGCCGGTCGCGTCCTCTATCTCCTGCCGCGTCGTCTCCAGCCGCTGCCGGTCGCGCCCGTGCAAGAGCACGGTTGCCCCCTGCCTGGCCAGCGCCAGTGCGGTCTGTTTGCCGAGACCATCCGTTGATCCGGTGATCAGAATGGTTTGCTGCGCAATCGGTTTCATTGTCGGTCTCCTTCTCAGATTTCTTCGGTGTCTCTCAGGATGACCTGATCCGCGCTCCGCCATCGCCGTTCATTGATCAGCCAGGTTGAACGTTTGCGATGCCCAATGTTCGCCGCAGCAGGCTATCACGCAGGCGGTCAGGCAACAGACGTAGGAGCACAACAAGCCTAGCGCCGGGCCCAACCGGATAGCGCGTTTTCGGACGGCGGGCAGTGAGCGCGTGGGCCACGGTGGCTGCGACCACATCCGGGGCATCCATCGGTTGACTGGCGATGGCTTTGCTGACCGCTGCAAGTGCGGGTGCGTAGAGCTGTTGCGCCTGTCTGGGCATCTGCTGCCTGGCTTGGCTGGCCGCGGCAGCCGCTTTGTCAAAGATGCGCGTCTGCATAGCGGCGGGTTCCACGATGCAGACGGACATCCCCCAAGGCCGAAGCTCGACCCGCAGCGCATCGGTGAGCGCTTCCAGAGCGGCCTTCGAAGCCGAGAGCACGCCTATGAACGGGAACGCTGTTCGCCCGCTCACAGCGCCAATATTGATGATGCGTCCACGCGCTTGCCGCAGCAGTGGGAGAAAGGCCTGGGTCACCGCGATCTGTCCGATCACATTGACCTCGAATTGCTTGCGGACCTCCGCGAGCGGAATCAATTCAACCGGACCTTCAACAATCAGACCGGCGTTATTCACCAACCCGACCAGCCCAGCACTCCCGACCGTTTTGGCAACGGTTTGCGCGGCCATAGCAATCGAGTTCGGATCAGTGATGTCGAGCAAGAGTGGGGTGATCTGCGCAGAGATGTCGCGTTGGAGCAGCTCTCCGTCAGCGGCTCTGCGCACACCAGCAAAGACCTGAAACCCTAATGCATCGAGCCGGCGGGCGGTAGCTGCGCCAATTCCACCCGCTGCGCCGGTAATCACCACGGCTCCTCTGCGGGTCTGAGTAGGGGTCATCATACGGGCTCCGTTCCTTTCCCTGAAAGCAGAAAGCTGCTTGTCGCTCCATCCAGCTTCTGCTATAATATACGCTACGTAGCGTCACCTATGCAAATATATACGATACGTAGCGTGTTGTCAAGATCGATTTGGAACAGCGATAAGGAAAACTGCGATGGGTGAGCCGGATACGCAGCAGGAGCCATCCGCACGCGGCCGTCGACGCAGCGACCGCGTGCATCAGGCGATCTTGCAGGCGACCGTGGATGTGCTGGCACAGGCGGGCTATCGTGCCCTGACAATCGAAGCGATCGCCGCGCGCGCAGGTGTGGGGAAGAAGACCATTTATCGCTGGTGGCCCTCCAAAGCGGCGCTGGCGCTGGAAGCGCTGACCGCGCATGCCAATGTGCATGTACCGTTTCGCGATACCGGTTCGCTCAGCGGCGATCTGCTGGCCTACTTTGAGCGCTCGTTTCCGGCTTTGCAGGGCGAATCGGGGACATTGCTGCGCGGACTAGCGGCGGAAGCACAGTTGGACGCGAACTTTGCGCAGGACTTTCAGCGTCTGTTCATTGTGCCGCGCCGGGAGGCGCTTGTCGCACTCTTGCAGCGTGGGGTGCAACGCGGCGAACTGGCTGCTGCTACTGATCTGGAGATGCTGGCGGACATGATCTATGGCGCCAAATGGTACCGCTTTCTGTTGCATCCAGCACCACTGGATGCGGCATTCGCCCAGGACATCGTTGATCTGATCCTGCGCCTGGGCTAGCGCAGCGACCGCCGCCACCCCGCCGACTCCTGGCATGTCAATATCCATAAGGATCACATCGGGGTTGGTATCCGCGAGGAGGTTGAAGGCGTCCTCAGCGCTCCCTGCTTCGCCAACCACCTCAAAGTCATCATAGAAACAACGGAACGTTGACGGTGAACATCCTAACGCAACACGTCACTGGGCGCAAGGTGCCATGGGCGCACCCTGCGCCATTCTGGCGACCGGGAGAACAGTCCATGCTCAACCTTCGTCGAGCCAGACAGGTCGCGCAAGACGCGGCCGGAACCACGTTGCAGCCGCTGAGCCAGGCCGGGGGCGGAACGTCCGCGCTGATCGCCGTCGGTCCAATCACACCGCCGGACACGCCAGAGTTGCTGTATCGCTCCAGCGACTCGGGGCGCGCCGTATGGAGCACGCTGTACGACTGTAAAGTTTAGCATTAAGTGGCGTGAATTCTTCAGCATTATTTGGCGTAGCGTTGACAACCGATGAGCTCCGTGGCGAACAGCCACGGAGCTCATGAGTTACCAGGAATAAGCCATATCATCCTGAAAAATCCCGCCAGTGTATCCTCACCTGTACACGATTGACCCACTATCGGTGGAGTTGAGGAGCTGGCCATCCTTGCCGTTGTCGTTGTCCTCGCTATCCCAAACCGGCGTTGCGGGCCCGAATGATCGCCTGCGCGCGGTCGGCCACCTGCAACTTGCTAAAGATCTCGGTGATGTAATTGCGGACCGTCTTCGGACTCAGCACCAGCCGCTCGGCGATCGCGCTGTTGGTCAGCCCTTGGGCAATCAAGGCCAGCACCGCGCGCTCGCGTTCGGTGAGGTCGGGAAAGACAGGAGCTTCTGTCAATCGTGTTGAATCACTCGCTGCGGCCGGTGGTGTCGCGAAGTAGTGGATCAGGCGCTCCGCTATCCCTGGGCTGAAGATCGCCTCGCCGTCAGCGACTGCGCGTATTGCGCGCAGCACCTCCGTCGGCTCCGCGCCCTTGACGACGTATCCCCGTGCGCCAGCACGCACCGCCGCGAAGACCGAGTCGTCCTCCAGCATCGTCACGATCAGGATGCGGATGTCTGGGTTCGTCTCGCGGATGCGGCGCGTGGCCTCGATCCCATTCACACCGGGCATGTTGATGTCCATCAGGATCACATCCGGCCGTACGGAGTCCGCCAGCGCGAGAACCGCTTCCCCGCTTGTTACCTCGCCCACCACCTCGGTATCCGGCATCGCGTTCAGCAGCGCGCGCAGCCCAAACCGAAACACCGGGTGATCGTCGGCGATCAGGATGCGGATGGCATTCATGCTCCCTCCTGGTGCAACGGCAGCTGCACACGGATGCAGGTGCCTCGGCTGGGCGCTGTTTCAATCACCCACCTCCCGCCGAGTTCGGCGGTTCGCTCGCGCATTGACGTCAGCCCGACCCCGGCCCGACCGTCTTTTGGTAGTCCAATACCGTCGTCCTTGATCTCCACATCGAGTGTATCGCCGAGCGTCAGGCGCACCGCGCAGGTGTGTGCTTGGGCGTGGCGAACCACGTTGGTCAGCGCTTCCTGCACGATGCGGTACGCGGCCACCTCGACCGCTGCCGGCAAGGGAGGCATGTGCTCTGGTGCTGCGATTGTGATTTGTAACCCGGCCTGGCTGTAGTTTGTCGCCTGCTCGCGCAAGGCCAGCACCAGCCCAAGGTCATCAAGTGCTGGCGGGCGCAGGTCATAGACCACCCGCCGGATGTCGGCGATCGCCGCCTGGGTATGGGTGGCAAGCTCCTGGAGCAGCATGTCGGCCGCATCGACGTCGTGCCGCAGCAGCTCGCGCGCAGCTGCGAGCGTGAGCGTCAGGCTGGCGAGTTGCGGCCCCAACCCATCGTGCAGGTCGCGGCGCAATCGCCGGCGCTCTTCTTCACGCGCCGTGATGAGCCGCTCGCGCGAGCGTTGTAAATCGGCGGTGAGCCGCACGGCGTGCGCGGCGACGCCGGCTTGCAAGGCAATGTCGTCCAGCAGCCGCCGCTCGGCCGGCGTAAACGATTCGCCCGGCGCGCGGGGCGCGACCAGCAGCTGGCCGACCGTCTCGGCCTGGTAGACCAGCGGCAGCCGCATCGGCTCGCCTGCCGCCATCCCGTACGCGGCAGCGATTTCCAGACGATTACCTTGCTTGAGTGCCAGGGCCACATACGGCAGCTTGAGGGTTTGGGCAACCGCTTGGGCGATGTTGGGTAGCACGGCGGTGGGCGCCAGCGTGGTCTTCAGTTGCTGGCTCAGGCGCGAGAGCACGGTGTAGGGATCGTCGCGCTCGCCGTACATCAAGCGGTTCACGCTGCGCTGCAACCGGATGCGCAGCGGTTGGACGAGCAACGCGGCCAGGCCGGTCGCCAGCAGCGCGATAAGAAGGTTGCCGCTCGACTGGAAGAGGGCGCCGAGCGCGCCGACGAGCAGGACGTACATCCCGACGACGCCGGCGCTGAGCGTGCCGTACACCAGCGTGCGGTTGATGATCAGGTCGATGTCGTAGAGCCGGTGGCGCAGGATGGCGATGCCGGCAGCGACGACGATGAGGGTGAGCGCAACCCATACGCTGCCCAGTATCAACTCGTAGGCCACCAGGTCGCCAGGCCGGGATGCCCCCCAGGCACTCATCACAGTGAGGCCCAGAATCCCCACCACGCCCGCGTACGCCAGCCACTTCAATTGCGCGCGCTCGATCCCGCGCGCGCGCCGGAAGCGAACCACCAGTGCCGCCAGCGACCCGAAGACACCGACCGGAAGGAGAACGAATGTACTACTGGCGAGTAGTTCCAGTGCGCGGGTTGCGCCGGGGATGCCAAACGGATTGTGTGGGGGGATCGGCTCGATCGGCGGGCGCGGGTGCAGCATCGTGCTGAGGATGTACGCCCCCAGGCCCAGGCCGGCGGCCCAGGCGATCGGCCGCCAGCGGGGGGAGGGCAAGCGGCCATCGGGGAACAGCAGGAGCACGAACGTCAACGGCAGGATGGTGGCAGGCATCCAGGCCCAGAGACCCAACCAGCGTGCGATGTCGCTACCTGGCAAGGTCACTTCGCCCGATTGGCCCACCATTTCGTAGCTGGAGGAGAGCAAGGTCAGCCCGGTGAACACGCCCACCGCGCTAAAAATCCAGCCGATCGGGTTGCGGGGCTGGCGCGTGGCGACCAGGGCACCCACCAGGGTATACGTGACGGCGGTCGCCGGGCCGAACAATACGTGTACACCCAGCCACCCCTGGTCATGGCCCTGAACTCGCGCCAGGATGTTAAGGCCGAGTCCCGCGATTGCCAGCGTCAGCGAGAGCGCGGCGATCGACCAGGCCAAACGTCGAGCTGTGGCGGTCGTTCTCATCGCTTGTCCGGACGCCGCGATTCGTCTGTCTCCTGGAGGCCAGTATAGCACTGCGGTGAAACGTAATCAAACACAGGTACTTTGAGATCAGCGGGGACTATGCCTTTGTAGGTCAGGGCGAGAAGGCGTCTGTTGATCATGAAGCACCTCGTCAGTGCGGAACACCAGCTTCCTGTTGCCCTATCTGCTGCGCCGAGGCTTGCGGTAACGGTGCTTTCCGCAGCAATGCGCTACCGATCAGGAGCGGCATGAGATGATGCAGAATGGGAAAATAGATGTCCCGCGGCGTGATCAGCGGAAGCACGACCAGCCAGGCCAGGTTCCAAACGATGGTAACCCAACTGATCCATGGAGCCAGCAACCCGGATTGGTGCAGCGCGCCGCCGATGGCTGCCTGAGCCAGGAATGCCAGGACGACATAGATGACGATGAGGGGATAGAAATTCTGTCCCGTCCGAGACAGGTCGAGCGCCTCGGCTGCTACCCCCAGGATCCCCGCGAATAGATATGCGGTCGCGCCCGCGCGTGCCAGAACGCGGCCATCGGTAGAGAGGAGGTGTCCTTCGAGCAGCACGAAACCGATGGCGGTGAGCACGATAGCTGCCATTAAGAAACCCCGTTCCCACACGTAATATGCGGGGCTCGGTGGGGCGCTGCCGCTGGTTCCATCCCGAATGTTAAACATCAGGACACCGGCTAAATTAGCGACGAAGCCCAGAACCAGGAACAAGCCGGCGGCACGTTCAATGCGCCAAAACCGTGGGTCAATCATCGATTTCCTCCTCAGACGAGAATACGGGCTTTCAGATGGCTGGACCGCTTACCCGTCACCCACGCCGCCATGATCGACCTGTGGATAGCCAGGCGTGGCCCTCCACCAGCACCAGCGCCGCGACAAGTGTGACGGCCGTCATGATCGCGAGCTCCTTGCCCACTCCCGGCGTGCCGCCGATGAAGGGGATGTTGTGCCCGGGGCCAAGGGCAAAAACAAAGCCGGCCACGGCTGTCGCCAGTGCTGCCCGGCGCGTACGCCCAGCCACCACCCGACCAGGCCGCCGACGATCGTCGCCGTCGCCAGCAATTCGCCGACGAAGCGCGCGACGATCAGGGAGGTTGCAACCGTCTGCACCGGGCCCGCTGGCGTGACGGTGAACACGGGCGCTTGCAGTTCCGCCAGCACGAATGCCGGCGAGAGTATCACGGCGATCACGCCCACCACGGCCAGCGCCGTCCACGGCCGTCTGGGCAAGCGCCGCTTCAGTTCGGCATAGGCCCAGCCTACCGCCAGGCCGCCACCCCCGGCAACCAGCAGGCCAACTGGCAGGATGAACCAGATCGGGACAATCCAGAGCGCGTGGAGCGCCAGGAAGACCAGCAGGCCAGCGATCCCGGCCGCGACGCCGGCTGTGAAGGCAGCGGTATCGGTTCGATTCATGACTGTTGAGCCGCTGGCATTCGTGGTGCGGGTTGCCCGGCGCTCGCGCGACGGATCAGGACGATGCTGATCGCGATCAGCCAGAGATAGCACAGGCCGAACGGGACGAACACGAGGGCGGAACTCGCCCAGACGGCGCGCGCGGCCAGCAAGCCCCCAGCGATCAGCACGCCGGTCCATCCGAGCCAATGTGGCAGCGCTCCCGTGCGGATGCTCACCACGCCGGTGGCTAGACTGAGACTGGCCAGCATCACCCAGGCATTGGCAAACGCGAAATTGCCCTGGTCGAACAGCAGCCGCGCGATCTGCGGATTCAGTTCCTCGTCTTGCCTGAAAACGGCCAGGGGCCAGCCGCTACCGGCGCTGACTGCAGCGACGATCATCAAACCTGATGCTGCGGCGACGAATGAGAGCCAGGCCGGTTCGCCTTCTGCGCGGCGCAGGGCGCTCCACAAACTGCCCAGGAACCACAGGAACGCGATCAGCGAGAGAGTTGACAGATATTCGCCCAAAGCGAAGAGCTGGCTGTTCCTGGCCATGAAGAACGCGACGATCGTCTCGGTCGTGGCGTCGAAGGGCGGCTCGGCGCCGCCAACCTGGATCAGCGCTTGCGAGGCCATTTGCAGCGCCACGAAGACAATCCCACCAGCGGCGCCGATCTGCTCTAAACGTGAGTTGCTCATATGTGGCTTCCTCGCTTCTTATCCGGTGGTTTCAATAACGCCCTAGCGCAAGGTTTTCCATCCCCATGCCAGTAGCAACACTCTGAGTGGGCCAATCACGACCATAATCGGCAGCGCATACCCGATCCAGAAAATCATGCCCGTAGGGAACAGCACCAGTCCCAGCACTCCACCCCACTTGCGCGATTTCCAGAGCCAGTATCCTGCCAGCATCTCAAGGGCATTCACCACTCCCCAGGGAACGGTGGCTGCGAGCGCCGCGTGCACCCCAAGCCGCTGAGAAAACGGGCCTGCCAGCATTTTGATTCCGAACACCACCGGCAGTGAGCCGTTCCGCAGCGCAAAGATCGTAATCAGTAGGCTCGAAACCAGGAATGCCAGGCCGAACCAACAGTACAGGATGGCCGCCAGGGTCATCGCGGCACTGCGCTGGTGACTGGCAGGTGTCGGAGCATGGTTCACGGTTGCCATTGGTTTTCGCTCCTTGCGTCACGATAATGCTCCAACAGGTGACGATCGATAACTGGAGCGTACGCTGGAACCTGCGGGAGGATGATGTGCCATCATCCTCCCTGCGCTACAGCTCGAGTTACTGCTCGACGATCAGCGTGCCCTTCATGCCGGCTTCCGTGTGACCGGGGACGCCACAGTAGAAGGTAAAGGTGCCGGGCGTGGTTGGCTTGAAGAGTGCGAGTGCAGACTCGCCCGATGGCATCGCCACATGGACATCGAACGCGTCGATATCGAAGGAGTGCACCATGGTGTCGGTGTTTTCGAGGCGCAGAGCCACGGTCTCACCAACCCGGGCGCGCAGCTCGGGTTGAGAGAACGTGTTCCGCCCCGACACCAGCGCGGGAAGCTGGGCCAGCGCTTCAGCGCTCACCCCGGTCGTGGCATCGGGGGGTGGAATCGCGGCGACCAGGATCGCGCCGAGCGCGAACGTCGCCGTGCCGATCAGAAAGCTCGTCAGCCAGCGCGGCGTGCGTCCCTCCGCCACCTGGCGATCGCCGTAGATCATCGCAGCCACGCCGGCGACGACCGTGACAAGCGACAGCCCAAGGATGAGCACCGTTGTGATGAACGTGCTGATCTCGGCGGGATGGGCCAGATCGTAGCGATAGTGTTCCAGGCCAGGGATGAGGGACAGCACGCACCAGAGCACGGCCAGGTGCGGCGCCCAGCGCCACCGCGTTGCGCACACGCCGGCAACCACGAGCGTCAGCGCCGTGATGATCGCCAGTGGCGGGACCAACGCTTGTATAATCAGCGTCTGCAGCAGGATGTAAACCAGCACAGTGCCGACCAAGCTAGCGATCATCACTCTGCGTAGTGTTGGCAGGCGCATCCGCTCCTGTGTTTGGGTAACAACCAGTGGTGTGCTCATGTGATTCCTCCTTCGTAGGTGCCCAACGCCGGTGCTTCTTGCGCTGCGGCACTGTCGTACTGCGAATGGATTCAATGCCGTTGGGTCAGTGTCATACCGAGCATGGCCCCGCCCGCGAGCGCAGCCCCCAGGTTACTGACGATTAACACCGTCAGCATTGTCCCGCGTTCTTCGGCGCGCGGCCCACCAACCTGCCAGCCCAACGCTTCCATGGCGAGATTGACGGCCAGGAAGGCCAGCGCTGCCGTGAGGCCCACCCGCAGGGCCAGCGCGGGCGCTGCCCGGCCCCACCCCAGCGCCCATCCCAATGCGAGGCTGCTCATGCCGGCAATCAGAAAGGCCGATGGGACAAACAGCACGGTGAACAGCCGATGCACTGGCATGTTGCCTTGCAGTCCGATTGTCTCAACGGCAACCAACCCAACATTCAGCAGAAAGGTGATCGGCACGAAGCCAAGAATGCTGGCCCAGGCCGCGTGCCGCGGCGCCGGTGTCCGCGCCAGGCGTGCCATACCCACACCCCACAGGGCGCTGCCGCTCAGTGTGCCTCCAAAAAAGGCTATCGCGGCAAGCGTGTAGGTCAGCGGATTAGGCGCCTTTCCAATCAGTGTGTGAAAGGCGAAGGAGCCTCCTATGAGACCGCCCATCAAGCCGCCGACCAACCCAAGCACGGTCAGGGCCGCGCCGAAGATGGCCGCGTGAACGCGAGATGCCGGCGCGATGTACTCGGTCTGGGGAGCGTTCGCCATGAATGCGTCTCCTTCCTTCCGTAACTCAGGCTTGTGTCGCAAGGTGCATCGTCGCGCTGTTCGATACGAGCAGGCGACCCAGCCAGAGGCACCAGAAGGGATACAGGAACATCCATCCCAGGCTGCCCAGTAGCCCGAGGTTCACAAACCACGGCGCGGCGTCCACATCGTCGATGCCGCCAAGTATTCCGGGGCCGGCCAGGAAGCCGACGGCCATGCATGCAGCCGTGAGCAGCCGCAAGTGCGTCAGGCGGCGCGGCCACGGGAAGCTCCGCAACGCCACACCATTCATGCCGAACAACCACACGCCGACCAGGGCATAGCCGAACATGGTGTATAGACCAGCCAGGTACCAGCCCGTGAAATCGACGATGATCAGTGCCGAGCCAATCGATGCGATGAGCGCGCCGAACCATGCGGCGATCAGCGTGACGCCGCTCAACCGCGCTGACTGCGCGCGATACAGGGGGTAGAGCGCCCACGCCAGCGCTGCGCTCAGGATGGCTTCGACCGCGTTACACACGTCGTTGAACAGCCCGAAGACACCTCCGACGGCAAAGAAGAGCATGAGCGACACAACTCCAAGCAAGGTCACTGCTCCGATTGCGATCGCCAACCAACCAAGGGGACGCGACGGGAAGTTGCTCGCTACCATAACGCCTCCAATCTGGAACATGCCTTGCTGCGGCGCTGTGTTTACTTTTGTGACAGCTTCCAAGGGTTGGCGGTGTTGCCAGCTCTACACGGGATGCAGTTTCCTGACACGTACTTGAAGGTCAGCAACTCATCTTCCACGGCCCATTCATACTCCTCTTGATCGGCACTGCCTTTGGCAAACGTGACCAGGTTACCCGCATTGGACCAGGTGGACTCGATGTGCGTCTGCGCCGGTGTTGGACATCCTTGGAGTGCAGTCTGGTCGATCGTAAATGTTCCATCTGCCTTGAACTGCCAGACGAAGGTGCCGGCGCTGTCGCACAAGAATTCTTGCTTGAAATCGGGCGCCACGCGCAGCAGATCCTCTTTGGTGACGGTCGTCGTCCAGGAGCCAACCAGTGTGTGCCGGA
>WNGB01013768.1_pt1 | contig 10867 bp, 8 predicted proteins | sample 5400681 | NCBI WGS metagenome assembly WNGB01 (sample SAMN13153367, study PRJNA577476) | soil metagenome | isolation source: 115 cm soil or saprolite under grassland replicate 2 | place: USA:California | collected 2016-06-15 | reverse complement strand
GATATCGCTTCGCGTACGACGCATCCCTGAATTCTGGAAGCACCTTGTAGTGCGGTTCGCTTACGTCAATGGGCCGTGTCGATGCATCGTCGTGCTCCAAAAGCATCAGATAGCCCAGGAAGGGCTTCATCTGCGTCTTGAACGCCCCTTCCTTGTACGCACGCCAGAAATCGTGAGCGTTGCCGACTGCTTCCTCGATCCGATTGTTGAAGTTGTTGCCGTAGGACGGCCCGGCGTGAGACTTGACCTCGATGCAGGCCAGGAGATTGCCATCTGCGATGGCCAGGAGATCCCACCGCTTCGTCGGCCGGAAGTAGCCCGGAAGGTAGGAGTCTATTTGCCCGGTGAATACCTGGGCATCGGCAATCCCTGCCTCTTTGAGAAGATCCCGAACGACCCAGAGAAAACCGTCAAGCTGCTTTCCTCCGGTCACTTCGGCCCTTTTTCCCCGGTCGCGAACTTTTCCGCCGCGCCGCCCCGGTTTTAGCTGCCCTGTTCTTGTTTTCCAATAGTGCTGGATGGCCTTTTTGATACCGGCCTGAATAATTTTGTCGAAGTTTTCCATGGTCATCGCCACCCAGTTTTATCGTCGTCTTGGAAAACAGGCTTGCCGTCTCGTTCGACAGACGGGACGCGGACATCTCGAAGTACTCCGGCGTGATTTCCACGCCGATGCTGTTGCGGCCCCATTTCGCTGCGGCGACGTTGGTCGTGCCGGTGCCCATGAACGGATCGAGCACCGTGTCTCCGACAAAGCTGAACATGCGGACAAGCCGCTCGGCGAGCTCAAGCGGATACGGCGCCGGGTGGTCGCGAGTTGAAGCGCCGGTTACCCCGGTCCACACCTGCTGAAACCACTGTTGGTAGTTCTGCGTGGAGATCACGCTGAGCACTCGAGTGGCGAGCGACGGCGAGCGATAGCCGCCCGGCTTGCGCTCCATCAGAATGAATTCGATGTCGTTCTTGATGACCGCGTTCGGCTCGTACGGCTTCCCGAGAAAACCGCCTCCGTTGCCCGCCGCTTCATAAACCGCGTTGGCGATCTTGTGCCAGATGATCGGCGCGAGATTGGTGAAGCCCAGAAGCCGGCAGTGCTCCTGGATCGAAGCATGCAGCGGAACCACCGAATGCACGCCCCCGTTCTTCCGGCGCGACAGGCACACGTCCCCGACGACGCAAATCAACCGCCCGCCCGGCACCAGCGCGTCGAAACAACCGCGCCAGACCGCATCCAGCTCCTTGAGAAAAGACTCGTAGTCGGCCACATAACCGAGCTGCCCGTCAGTGCGCTTGTATTCCTTCAGAGTCCAATACGGCGGCGAAGTCACAACCAGATGCACGCTCTCCGGGTTGAGAAACGCCATCCTGCGCGCGTCCGAGTTGTAGAGCGTGTGGGTTGTCGGGATGCGGCTGACGGCCTCCTCGATCGCGGCGATGCGCTTCGCATCCTTGGCAATCGCCGGCAGGGCCTTCTGATGGTCTCCGAGCTCTGTCGGATCGAACGGAAGAAAAGTTGCGAGATCCGGTCCGTGTCCGGCCAAGTCGGGGGCGTTCATGACGCCATTATATGGTGGCTGGACGAAAACTAGGTGAGGTCTAAGCCGAATCACCCCCATACCTTTGCTGTCGCAGAATTAAAGAACGAAACAGCCAAAGCCGGAGACTTCTTTCGTGCTTGAACCATGAGCTCAGCACGACGAATGATTGAACGATTTCCTGGGGAATCGGGGTCGCCGAATATCCCCACAAACAAGTGCTGGACCTTGCCCTTCTCAATCAACTTGAGAAAGTGCTCATCATTTGAGGTAAGCGAATGACCAAGGATAAAGAGCGCACCAGTAATACTTTGAAAACTTCTATAAGCCTTTGCGAGGTAATCGCTGTGACGAATACGTTCTAGTTTCTCAGCGCTCGTTCCTTCTGCAACAAACAATGGGAAATAGTTGCGACTTAAGGCATCTCGCGTTTGTTCGATCAGTCGAACACCCGTATTGACCCATGTGTACTTTTGAATTTCTGTCCCAGTATCGAAAACGTGAAGAGCGCCATGCAAATACCAGACGTTTTGGTCGTGACTTTGACCAGACTCCCAGGTTACGTAGTCTGCTTCGTAGTCGTAGTCTGGTTTTCGGAATCCGTCATCGGACGACGGGTCCGTACCCTCCTCGGTATGCATCAGCGCCCAATAGAGAAGCAGGTCGTAATTGAGCGTATAGATAAGGTCGAAGTTATCGAGAAACCGACGGCAGGCAGCGTATTCATTGTCTGTGACGTCGCCAGGGCGCTCTGGATGACTTGAGGCAATTGTCTTGACAAGAACCTCCCGCAACCCTTCTGCGTCCTGCAACATCTCCTCTCGGATTTTTTCTGGAGCGTCCTCGTACACCGATAGGACCTTCTCGGAGTCTCGCAAAGCCTTAATTACCCTTTCGAAGTCAGAGGTTCCAAGCACATCGAAAGCTCTGCGTGCAGATGGAGACAACTTGGAAAAATCCGCTCGTTCGAAGAGTTTGCCGTAAACGAAGATATTTGGACGGCAGGCAATGCTAAAGCCATTACCGAGCATCGCGTGGCGCTTGGAGTACGCTTCGGACTTTACAATCGCTTCCGCGAACGAAAGTAGCTTTGGCATAGGGTTCGCTGACGTACACGCCCTTAACAGTCAACGCAGTGCCAAATCGATCGGGGTGTTATATAAATTGGCCTTGCCGACTCTTTCCTGGCGAAGGATTCGCTTCATCGGCGCAGTGAGATAGACCTTTGCCTTAAGCTCGGAGTCTCGCAGGCCACGCAATTTTGAAAGTATTTCCAGAACCTCTTCCTGCACTTCCTTCGGAAGCTGACTCTGTTTTGTAGACTCTCCAAATAGATCGTTTGAAGAAACGCCGCAAACAATTGTCTTGTGCTTGAAATCGAATTCAACGTGCGGAAGAGATTTACGCAACTTCTGAGGATGCAAATCGACGCAATACGGACCGTCTTTTTGGCGTATAAAAAACGCCTTTGTCAGTTGCTCTCCATGTTCCCTGACATGCGCTAACTCGACTAAATAAAACAGCTTATGGAGAGCAAAATACGTCAGGCCAGGAAACTCTGTAATTATGGTATTCGCAACCAGAGCCACATCTGGTTTCGTACTGCCGTACGTCCTTCTAGCTGGCGTTCCTAGACGATCCAATTGCTCTGCTACAAATTGGTAATCAGAGCGTTGGTTGGCGTAACTTCTGTGAATCATCGCTCGTTGGCTCGGATGATATAGTGGAATCAAAATCCGCCTGTACCAAGGATTTACTGTCCGTACAGCGCCAGATAAGGATAAATTGTGTGAATCAACTAAGGACACGGCTTTTAATGCTGTCGCGCCGAGCGTCACAACTATTTTTGGATCCACAAGATCGATTTGCTGCTTCAGATGGACGGAACAGTTACTAATTTCTATTGGACTTGGGACCGCATTGTTGCCCGTGGCGTCCTTTGGATTGCATAGCACTGCGTTGGTTATGAACACGCTCGCCCTTGTGAGGCCTGCGGTTTCCAAAAGCTCTTCAAAATTGTGGCCAGCCTTATCGCCATGAAATGGGATCTCCGAGCTGTCTGCGCCCAGTCTTCCGGGTGCCTCGCCAATAAACATTATTGACGCATCGATTCTTCCGGCGGCACGGCTCAGTACCCGAGCACTGTCGTGCATTCGCTGGCACTTTCGGCACCCTTGTACCCTCGCACATAGGGCATCGTAAGTCTCATAGGCCAGTGTTATTGACTGTTTCACCTTGCTACCAATTTCTGCAATTGGCTCTTGTTGGCATCGTAGTACGCTCGAACAGAATGACACACTAGTCTTCCTGAATTCCTGCCTGTTTCGCGGCAAACGAAGCGCAAGAGACGGGACAGTCCTAGAAAATTGCCAAGTGCCTTGTTGAAATAGTCGTGATTGCGGTAGACAACAACAAGCTCGACTGTATTACGATCCGGGCAAAGGAATTCCCCATAGTGCCAGCACGGCGCGCCCAGTGGTCTGAGGGAATCAGTCTCTGGCGACGACAAGTGGATGGTCAGTGCGGCGTGCGGATTGTTCTTCCAGTTATTAAGCGCCTTTATTACGTTGTCGAGTTGATTCTCTTCTTTTACACCAAAACGTATGAGTCGCTCGAAGTAAGTCCCCCAACGCTTGTGCCTACTCCGTCGGTTTGCTTTCTTATATCGTTCGTAAAACGCATGCCGATCTGTGGAGTTATCTAAAGACTTCTGGGGAAATACCGTATTCATTACATCTCGAATCCAATCGCCCCCTTGTCTCTCTGCCCTTGGGTCAAAACGCACGAGCCACGCGGGGTCAAACTGAGTGGGATCAGTAATTGTCACAATGATGTTGGTATCAACTGGTCCACTAGTGAGTAGATGGCGCGTAACATCAAGCCACGCTTCAACGCAGTTCGGCCTCGTAAACGCGATTGACATGGACTTTTAGTGTGGCGGTCGCATCTCTTGAAACTTGATGGAACGCGTCCGAAGATCCGCAATAATCCATCCGCGCCTTCTTTTTCGAAGCTGACGGAAGACTCTAAATCCTTCGAGAATGGCCGCTTCCCATTGCCACAGTGGGCATTTTTCAACCTCATATCCGGAAACAAACCGCCGTATGGCTTTTAACAGAGGGTAGTCCAAACCATCGGCGTATCGAAAATCATGATTTTCCAGCCCATGATTGAAAATCCACGTAGCTATGCCCTCCTCAATTAGGATTGCCCGAGCGCCGTCTTGGTTTTCGTCCACTGAAGGGGTGCTTTTTCTTTTTACACGAAAGAGGGCACGCGTTACCGGTGACCATCCAAGGATCGCGGCATATGCAAGGTGGAACACATCATGAAATCTATAATCGTCCTCTTCAAACTTGTTATCGGTGAGCCGATCACCGATGTTGATGCCGCGGCAGGTTTGAAAAACATAGGTCTTGCCTTTGACATTTCTCTCGTCGAAATACATGACAATGCGACGTGGTAATTGCTCGTTCTTATCCCACTTTGCGTCCAACAACTCCGAAAACGATCTTTTCTGAGGCCAGCGAGACGCAATCTTCTCAAGATTGTTGTGGGCCGCGAGATTAAGGCTGATGTGCTCAGTTCCCGCTGCACGAATAAGCAGGCGAAACGTACGCGCCAAATGCCGAAGAAATTCTCCTCGATCAAGTTCCCAATGCTCACCCGCTGCAAATTCACTCATAAGCCGACCCACCGCACCGCCGAGCGCAAAGTAATCGGCCTCAGCCATTCGAAGACCATGGCCGATGCGTCGCTCTAATTGTCTGAATGTGAGAGAAGGACTCCGCTTGTTGGTGATACGCAGGTTTTCGTCACGACCTTGTGCCTGCGCTAGCGCCGACAAGCGTATGCGGTGGCGAGAGGCGAGATTACTCAAATACCAAAGGACATCTCCAAATTCCTCGATGACGGATTCACGATAGCTAGCAGTGGGCTTCTCTCGCTGCTTCCGCTTCGGAAGTGAAAGCAAACTTCCAACTTCACCGAAAAGCCCGAGTAAGGGAAGACGCAACCCCCTAGACCCTTTCCTGAAATTTCGATCAGTGAGTAATGCTTTCCTCTGATAGTTATCGAGTACTAGCCGCTTAGACGCGTACGACTCGCTGCAGTAAAGCATTGTCGTCCCCTCTACACACCCCGATCATCGCCCGTCGAAGTACGCGTCCAATCGAACATATTGTTCCTTCGTCGATTCAGGAGATTAGAACCCGAACTTTTCGAGAAACGATTCGGCCCTAAGCCAATAGTTGGCTGTTCCCCACGTGAATCAATATAAGCCTAGCTTTTCAAAAAGAATGCGGTTGCAGCGCTTTGCGTCGTTGACTAATAATCTGCGGTCGAGTAGTTCTCGAGCCTGTCCTTGGATTCTCAAGCATCCATGCAAGCAAGTAATCTTGCCCACTAAAGCGAAACGTGCCAATACTGCTAGGGGCTCTCTATTCTGCGGGGTAACGTTTAGACAATCCAATTCAACGTTCGGCGGATATGATTAGATCTACCTCGCCGGGCTTCTTGTCCTTGTCTCCGAACAAAATGGTCTGCGTTCTCCCTTTAAGCGGTTGCTCACGCATTTGGATTCTTCGATTGGGAAACGCATATCTCAGCGCATCCACAGCCACAGACAATGAGAGTTCACGTGCATCCGTGCGGACATAAATTGCCGCGCCAGGTTTCATGAGTTTTGCGGCTTTCTCAAATACGCCGAAGAGCAATTTCTGATACTCGACGAGATTTTGAAAACTTCCTCGGCTTCTGTCCGCTGATTTTTTCGGTCTAGTACGTCCACCCAAGAGCCACAATCTGAGCCACTGATCATAGTGGTAGTTCCCCATCGAAAAATACGGGGGAGAGGTAAACAACAAGTCATACTGTGATCGGTCTTTTGTTAGTAACGTAAGTGAGTCCCCAAAACGAATTGTCGATTCGCAAAATTCTGGTAACCCATGTCTGTATCGCCAATCGATTCTTGCAGACAGGAATTCGACAGGATCCTTGTCCTTCGGTCGCATCCTCTTGGCCTTCCACCACCGTAAAGAGTAATCCGGCGCCATTGATCGAGCTTGGTGCATTTGGTTAGACAACGATCGAGCAGCATCTCCGTGAAGATTATTTAGAATAAAAGCCATCAGTGTTCGATCAGTTTTCCGCTTGCGCCAATCTAGATGGCGACGCGCCGCTAGCAAAAACCGAAGGACATCTGGTGAGAAACACCATAAGAAGAATTGGGGCATTCCCTGGACGGTTTCTTCCCGCACTAAATCACCAAGCTCCGCTATCTCCACTAGACGTGAAAGGATCGCTTCCCTAGGTGCTGGATTTAGCTTTACGCGACCATACAACCAGCCCGCCGGATGTACTTCAATTCCTGTTCCACTTCGTCCGCTTGCAGCTGCAGCAAAGATGCTTGTTCCACGTCCAGCAAACGGATCCAACACGCATCCATCTTCCGGACAGTAACGCTGCACGGTCTTCAAAGCGAATTCCATTGGGAACATCGCATAGTAGGGCCCCAACCCGGCCCAACGTCCTAATACACCGGTTAGCTTGCCTTCTCCTTTTCTTTTGAGTGGCGAACGGGGTATCCGCGAAGCGTTTTCGCGCTCGCGTCCAGAACTCGACGAGGATTCGCCGACACGAAAAACATTATCCCTAAACATTTCGAACAGCCATCAAGTCTCGTGCAAGCTTTTCAAGTACCTGCCGACCAATGCTCATCGGTAAGGTAGCTTCTGCATGCGCTGCTGTAAGAGGAATTAGGGCGTTTGGATAACGTGTTGTTTCGAGGCGATCCAGAAGACTTAGCGCGTCAGCCAATCGAGGAAATTGTTCAGGTTCTGCAGTGGATGTGTCGTGGTGCTTGGGATCAAGAAATGGAACTGCAGCGACTAGAAGCGATCCAGCTTTGGTTTTGTAAAACAACTTCCTGCCAAAATATGTCTGTTTTCCGTAGAGTTGTGGCGAATCCGAAAACACAATATTCCTTTTGATATACGCATCAGTAGGTAAGTACACTGATTGGCGCGGTAGTCTATCCGGCGCACCTTTCTCATCTTGATCAAGTCGTAAAAGATGCTCAACGAAAATCCCGCTCTTTTCGATTCCAATTATTAACAGGTCAGGGAGACCGAGTTTGCGGAGAAGTTCATTTAAGCGGCGCAACTCCTGATAAATGGCTTGTGAAAGCCACGCAGGGTGTCCGTATACAGCTAAGGGTCCATCAATAACGAACGCTAGCTGAGAGAGAACTGGGAGTAGATCTTTTTGCTCGATCATCCGCAGAATATGAATGAGCTTTAGCCTCTCAAGAATCTGCATTACTTCGCCAAATGCTTTACCAGAGGAACCGGTCGGGTTGATTCCTTCGTCTATGCGGAGCGAATCGGTGGAATATAGCTGGCGCTTACCACACGAACATTGATAGGTTCCAAACCCGCGAAAGCGCTTATTTCCTGGCTCTTCACACTCCTCCCAAGGACAACCGGTATTGCCTTCGTGTCGATGACTTAGAAGGGCTTCATAAGTCGAAAGAAGATTTTCGCAGCCCTCCCATCCCCTCTGCTGCTCCAAAGTTTCGTATAACGCTCGTCGAAACGAAGCTCGGGCATGTGGTTCATCCCTAAAGATAACGTTACATCCTGGAAGCACAGTATCGAGTGACTCAGCGTCTTCGAGCTTTCGGTATTCCGTGGGAGGTTGTTGAACCTTCAACTGTGACAAAGTCGCGAGCTTCTCAACATCGAGAATTACAGTCGATATAGTCAAATAGGCAAGCTCGGCACCTGGGAAACCCTTTTGAGGCTCGTGGCTCTGCCAGCTTCCATCAATCGCAACTGCAAATCGCGGTAAATATGTCGAAGGGCGTATTGCAGCGACGACGAGTGACGGCGATTCAACCTGATCCTGCTCAGGCAGCCGAATGACCTTCAGTAGTTCCTGGATCCGAGGGTTTGAGGCTAGGCGCTTTATGGCCCGCCATGACCGCGCCTCGCCTTCAAACGGCATGGCCCGCCTCAAAACGATCGACCTGTACCGGGACTACGAAGCTGTTTGATAGCGTTTTTACGCGAATGAAGCCCTTGTCTTGGGCGCGCAGGATAGATCGTTCGAAATCTGCAAAGTCATAAAACTTGTTCAGTTCTTTTGTTTCCTCAGTGCTGTTTAGGTGACCAATAAACCAGTTCGCGGTATTTTTCAAAATATTCTTTTGAATACTTGAAACCTCCTGGGTCGAATAGATTAGTCCTAGCCCTAGTTTCGCCCCTTCTTTCGCAGAGCGGACCCATATATCTTGCAAATCTGTTTCTTTACTGGATGGCAGTAAGTTATGTGCTTCTTCTATGTAGATAAGGATTTTGGGAGAGACTCTCGCTTGGGTGAAGGTTGCCAAATTCGCACTAAAGATTCGCGTCATAATTCGGTCGGCAGCGGCCTTGTTGATGTCTGGATTTCCAGCAGATTGATCGATGATGACGAGCTTCCCCGCAACGAGGTCGCCGTACACTTCGTCGGCGTAATCAGTGCCTACCGTATTGCTGTGCTGTTCTTGGACACGCCCAACCATGGCAGGGCCGTTGCGAAACTCGAACATGCCAAGCACATTTCGAAACCGTTGGTCCGCCCATGAATCACCACTGCCCCCAGGCCGATTCATATAGGTCGTATTAAAGGCATTAAACCCAGTATCAGCGCCCCGTTTGATAAAGTCGTGCAGGGCCTCCATAGCATTAGCTGCTTGGTGCCACGTGATATGAGTCTGCGCTAGCGTCCGCGATGCTTGCGCATGTTCTCCATTCGGATCGTCAGCGCTAGTTGCTAACGCGTTGACCAAAGCGCTGTTGAAAAGACCGGTCGCGGTTGCTTGTCGCAGATTTACAGGTGGCGCGAAGCCTGCTCTTGCTAGAAGGGCTCGATAAGCGAAGACCGCTCGATTGTGTCGAGTCACCTCAGAGCGGTCGTTGGGATCCTCAATTCCGAAAGCGACATCTCGAAAGTTCGACAAATATTTATCGCTTCTATCCGCGAGCGCAAAGTTGATGATCTCTTTGCCGATCTGAAGATTCTCTTCGGCATAGAAATTCAGCTTGGTCAGTTTTCTATCTGGATCATCAGCTCTTCCAACACTCCCATACGTGACGACGTCCTCTTTCTTGCCCGCCTTATTACCACGCCAGACATTCTTCAAGGCCGCAGCATTCACTGCACCTCGGCCATCTTGGACGTTCTCATTAGCGTATTCGCCGTTATAGTCAAAAATAAGTTGCCCCATTCGCCCTTTTTCAGGATCGGCATACCGAAGTTCAAAAATGCTCTTTGCCACAACCTTAAGAGTATTTGATTTACCGGTACGGGTCATTCCAAAGAGCGCAGTCTTCTGATCCACAAGGTCAAGCGGATAAAGATCTACGCGAACGTTTGAGATTCCCTGGTGCTGCCGATTTGTCGAGGCGTAGCGAACCTCGCCTACAGAAACGTGCTGCTGGCCCAACGCGAAGAGATAATGTCCTGGATCAAACACAAGCCGCGCTGGGTCACGAAAATTCACAATATTCTGAAGGGCATTGTCTCGCGGCTTGTAAACTTTCAGGCCACGGTTTGGATAGTAGTTTGAGATATCTGACCCGAATTTCAGAACGAGTTGCTTATTCTCGGCCTCATCTAAATGAAACGTTCCAATAATGCGGCAGCGCACACCCGCGTACGAAGTCTGGTTTCGAGTGTAGCCGTCCATGATCGCGTCGTTATCCCAGTGCGCCTCTTCGCCAGAAGCGCGTTGCGCTGCATCTGCTCTAAGAGCTTCGAGCTCTCGCTGGTTAGGAAGGGGCGCCGCATCCATTACACGAAGCAGTAGAACACTGGCGTCCTCCTCCTGATACTTAATTTCGGCGTCTGGCTCGATTCGAGTCGCTACCAAGAAAGAAAGGCTTGGAATCCCACCGACTCGCTCACGGTAGGCGTCGTGAATGATGACTACCGCCTCTTCATAACCAACAGAAAAGACTTCCCCAACGTACTGAGGCTTTTGAATCAAGCCTCCGAGGAGGCGCTTACTATCCTGGGCTTTTTGATCGCCTGCGGCAGCCGCGATAACTTCTTCAATTGCCATAACCTCTCCCGAGACAACAGGCGTTCGCGCCCATGACCAGCCTCACCCCGCCTCCTGCCCCTTCGCCTTGAACACGGCGCCGGCGGACGGCGTGGTGAGGAACTTGATCAGCGCCTTTGCCGCCGACGAGTCCTTCGAGCCCACGCCGACGCCGGCATGGAAGACGGTGTAGTTCTGCAGCTCCGCGGGCAGCGGCCCCAGGACTTCGACGCCGGGCGCGGCCATC
>WNGB01021120.1_pt1 | contig 10868 bp, 20 predicted proteins | sample 5400681 | NCBI WGS metagenome assembly WNGB01 (sample SAMN13153367, study PRJNA577476) | soil metagenome | isolation source: 115 cm soil or saprolite under grassland replicate 2 | place: USA:California | collected 2016-06-15 | reverse complement strand
ATCCCGGCGACGGCATCTCCCAAGCCTCACTCGTCGTCTCCCGGCAGCACGAACCGTTCGCCCGGCTCGAGGTCGCGCGACCGCACGAAGCCGATGTGCCTCCGGCTCGCGTCCGTCCGCAACACCCAGGCGATGCTCTCCATCTCGTAGAGACTCGGATGGTTGCGGTGGAGGTACTTGGTGCAATGCGTGACCGGGAACGTGATGCGCCCATGGCCATCCGCCAGTTGGGAGCACTCGACGATCTCTTCGCGGAGGTTGCGCCCCTTGATGACCGTCGCGTACCGGCACGTGGCGCAAAGGGGCGGCTCACCGCTCGCGACGGTGCATCCTCGAACCTTGATGTGCATGCGGTGACTCCTCCTCAGGTGGTGCTTGTCAACCGACACCTCCTTTCGATGCGCCGCCTTGCCACGGCTTCAGCCCTCGTCATCAACGGCGGCCAGCCAGCCCTCGCGCCCGACCAGCGCGGCCACGCGGGCCAGACCCATGGTCGTGAGCAGGAGCATCACCAGCTTCTGTTCTCCGGGTATGTGACCGTCGACGAGCTCCAGCTTCTCCGGGATCGAGGAACGGAACTCCTCCGGGGATGCCGGCCGTCCCATCCGCTTGGGAATCATCGCGGCGCGCGCGGACGCGTCCAATGCCGGAACCACTGCCTCGCCCGCTTCCATTCGCCCTCGTCGAATCCATTCGACCCGACCGCCGGCGAAGCGCGCGGCGTATTCGACGGGAGCTTCGGCCCCGCGGACGTCGTCATCCACCATCCGGATCTCGCCGTCGACCGGCCACTCGACGTCCTTCACGAGCCCTACGCCCTCTCGCCGGACCGGTGGATGACGAATCAACCGGCTGTCTCCGGTGATGACGTAGCGGTCTTGTCCCCAGCCGCCGAGGTCGCGCGTGACGAACTCACGGTCCTGATCGCGCGGATCCGACAGCGGGTACTCGCAGACGATCGTGTCGAACCCGATCACTGCGAACTCCGCCGTCGTCGGCGCTGCAGTTCCTCTCGGAGGACGCGCCGGAGCATGTCCTCGAGTCCGCTCTCCGGCTGCTCGACGTACGTCCGAAGGGCCTGATTCATCAGCGTCTGATAGTTCCCGCCCCCGGCCGCGTTCACCTGCTGCCGGAACCAGTCGAGAACGTCGGTGTCGATGCGGATCGTGATGCGGGTCTTTCCCGGCGGCACCGGGATGACGGCGCCGCGGCGGCCCTTCGAGAAGTCGTAGCTCTCCTTCCGTCGCTTCATCGATCCTCCTCGAGGTACTGCCGCCGCTCGCTGGCCGTGGCGCGGCGGGCGGAGAAGACGCGGATCCGGTCTCCCCTCCAGGTGTACGCGACGACCAGGATCCGGCTCCGGGTGTCCCTCCCCAACGTGAGCCACCGCTGCTCGTCCACGGCGGTGAGGTCGTGCCGCATCGTGATTGCGCGCTCGTCCTCGACACCGCCACCGCGTCCGCGAAGTCCACTCCGTGCCGGCGGACGTTGACGCGGCCCTTGTGCGGATCCCATTCGAATCCCGCGAACCCACTCATTGTATGCACGCTCGTACACCGATAGCAAGGGGGTTGGCCGCGGGCGTAAGGATCGGTAGGCGGCCAAGAGAATGATCGCGCACGCGCGCGCCGCCGAAGGTCCGCGCTCGTTCGGAGCGCAGCGCGAGTCCTGCAGGGCGTGCGCGATCAGCCGTCTATTGCGCGGGCTCGAAAAGCTCGATTGGATTGCCGTCGGGATCTTCTACCTGGATCTGTCGGCCGCCGGGACCAGCCTCGATCTGGTTTCGAAATCTCACTCCTGCGTTCTTCAGCGCGTCGATCTGCGCAGACAGATCCGCGACGCGCAGGACGACTCGATTCCAGCCACCCGGCTGCTGGGATTGGCCGCCGGGCATCGGACGAGATCCCGATGCTCCTGGCCCGCTGAGCAGGAGCACGAGGTCCCCGAGCGACACACTGGCAAACGCGGGAAGGTGCTGAATGCCCAGCCTGAAGCCGAGATGGTCCGTATAGAAGGCGACCGCCCGCGCGACATCCGTCACTTGATAGCGCACGCCGTGCACGCTCGAGACGCCTCGCGCCTTTTCGTTCATCACACGCTCCTCCGGTTGTCCCGCCGCTAGGCTAGAGCACGGCGATATCGAGCTCGCGAAGGCGAGCAGAGTCCCCAATGACCTCGACCAGTGTGATCCTGGCGTGCGTGAAGGTGAAAGTCAGTGCCCGCAACAGCTTGCCGCGTGGCGCGAGGATCAATCCGACCGATCCATCGATGAGCGCCGGCTGTACGAATCGCAGCCCTCGCGAAAGCGCGACCAACTGTGCCGCCCACGTCGAAGCGCCCCTGAGCTCCCGCGCCCGGCCGGCGTCCGCGGCCGGGGCATCGATGCCAGCGACGCCATCGAAGCGTGCCGCGGCATCGATGCGAACGACGGCGTCCGGATCGAGCACGGCGAGGAGGCCCTCGAGGTCGCCTGCGCGCGCCGCCCTCAGGAATGCCTCCACCACTTCGCGCTGACGAGTCCGGCCGGCGTCCGATGGCGCGGGCAAGCCGCGCACGCGCCGTCGCGCGCGGCTGGCGAGCTGCTTTGCCGCGGCCTCTGATCGACCCACGATGGAGCCGATCTCGTCGAACGGCATGGCGAACAGATCGTGCAGGACGAAGGCCAGGCGCTCGGCGGGCGTCAGCGTCTCGAGCACGACGAGCAGGGCCACGCCGACCGAGTCCGCGAGCACCGCTTCGCCTTCGGGATCGGCGCCTTCCCCACGCACGACGCGCGGCTCGGCCTTTCCGCCGATCGGCTCTTCGCGCCGTGACTTCCGCGAGCGCAGCATGTCCAGACACACCCGCGAGACGACGGTCGTCAACCAGCCGCCGAGGTTCTCGACGGTGGCCGTGTCGATGCGGCTCAGACGCAGCCACGCTTCCTGCACCGCGTCCTCGGCCTCGCTCAGCGAGCCGAGCATGCGGTAGGCCACTCCGCGCAGCCGCGGCCGGTTCTCCTCGAACCGCTCGGTCAGCCAGCCTTGGTCGTCCATGTCACCTTCCCGCCTTCTGCTCCGTCATACCCCTGACGAATGAGACCGGCCGAAGGTGACAAGGAGGGTGCTCATGCAGGTTGACACGAGCTTAACGTCGACGGCGACGGACCCGGTGACGGCTCACCCCGGGATCACGGCAGATGCCCCGAGGGGCAGCACCGATGCCGGCGGGCAGGGCATCCGGTTGATTCGGTGGCTGATGGTCATCAATCTGGGACTCGTCGCACTGCAGGCATTGTCGGCAGGGTTCTTCCTCTCTGGATACGGACGCGGCGTGACCCTCCACTCCGTCGGCGCGCTTGCGTTGCAGTCTGGCGCGCTCATCCAGGCCATCACGGCCGTCGTCCTGTGGCGGCGAGGCCGCGTACCGGCCTCGGTGGCCGGCTTCAGTATCGGGCTGCTCGTGATCGTGTTCCTCCAGGCCGGGCTCGGCTACAACAAGCGCTACTGGCTGCACGTGCCGCTTGGCGTCGGCATCTTCGGCGGGCTGACGCGACAAGTGAACAGGCTGGACACACTGTGGCGTACGACCGCAGCGCGCTCGTGACGGCACACTGCTCGAGCCAGGTTCGACCGGTGTAGGAGGGCGGAGCCTGCTCACGCGCGCTTCCGGGCGGCGGAGTTGACGGGCCCCTTCTACAGGATGTCCCGCAACGCGCAGCGGAATCCGGGCACGACGTCCTCGCCGTCGAGCTCGCCGTCCGCGTCGATGTCTCGGACCTCGCTGAGCGACCGATACACCACCGCGCGCCCGCGACGCGGATCGACGACCCAGATCAGGCGGACACCCCCTTCGAGGTATTCGCCGACCTGGTGAGGACGTGCCGCGGCCGGTCGTGCGGAGAGAGGACTTCGACCGCGAGGTCGGGTGCGAGGTCACCGCCGACGCCGCCCGCGAAGGCGTGCGCGGTCGTGCGGTCACGCCGTTCCTGCTGGAGCGGATGCGCGTCCTGACCGGCGACCGCAGTGTGGCCACGAACCGCGCGCTCCTCGTGGACAACGCGCGCGTGACGGCGGAGCTCGCGGGGGCCCTGTCCACGCTCGCGCGGCCGTCCGCCGGATAGGGCCGCAGTTTCGTTCCGGAACGAAAACGCGTCAGGCCTGACACGCTCAGGCGTGGTGTCGCTGTCAGGCCTCTCCAGCAAGGCGACGTTCGATCGTTGACACGCGATGGTCGAGCGGCCCCAGCGCTTCGACGCGCACAGTCAGAACGCGGATGTCCTCGCTGTTCTTGCGAATGTGGTCGCTGTTCTTCTGGATGTCCGCACTGTTCTTCCGGATCTCCGCACTGTTCCTCCGGATGTCGGCACTGTTCTTCCGAATGTGCGCGCCGTTCTTCCGGATGTCCGTGCCGTTTGTCTTGATGTCCGCGCTGTTTTGACGGACGGCCGCCTCCAGCACAGAGTCTCGTGCCTTGCTGTTGCGGTCGACCTGATCGATCTTCGCTTCCAGCGCCACACGGGTGGCCTCGATCGCCTCGATGGTGACCCGGTTCTGCGAGCGGATCTCCTCCAGGATGATCCCCTGGCCATGGACGAGGTCCCTCGATGAAGTGCGGCGCCGTCTCTTCTTGGGCATCGCGACTCCAGTCTACTCCACACAAAAAGGGTCGCTCTCGCGAATTCAGCGTAGGGGCCGCAGCCGAGGGGAGGGGCAGTCGTGGCTACTGGGGGCACGTTACATCGAAGGACTGCCGCTGCGGGTCCAGGCGCGCTGACCGACGCGCTCGCTTCACGGCCGGGGTCTGGGTCATCCGGCCGGACGCTCACGTCGCGGCGGTGCTTGCGTCGCCGGGGGGCGCGGACGTGGCCGCCGCCCTGCGCCGCGCGCTAGCATGCGCGTCCCGACTGGCGACCGCAGCGTGGCCACGAACCACGCGCTGCTGGTGAACAACGCGCGCGTGGCGGCAGAGCTCGCGCGCGCCCTGTCCAGGCTCGGGCGGCCGACGTTCCCTGGATGATGACGATGGAGTCAGTCGGTCCTCGCCGCCTGAGACGCTCGTACGGACAGGACCTCCGTCTTGGTTACGGACCGGATGTCCGAGCGCTCGAGTGTCACGAGGGCCTGGGTCTCGCCAGAAGGCCGGACGAACTCGATCTCCAGAGTGCCGTCGTCGTAAACCTCAACGACCGCTCCGACGTCGCCAGTTCGCAGGTCGTGCTGGGGAACGTCGTGAACGAGGACGACTGTATCGAGGGGACTGAATTTCATGACGACCTCGGCAAGACGGTCACGAGCCTGACGAACGACTTCCCGCGCTCTTCGCTCCAGACGGTGTCGATCGCAGCTGTTCCTACCCTGACCCTGAATTCTCCGCCAACAGTGTAATTGCGGCCAACCCTGCGGACGGCTCACCCGACCCGGTCATGCGCTCGCCTCCGCTCAGCCGCGCCCCATCCCCCGTCCAAGCGGACCCTCTCGATGGTCCTGGACCGCTTCTGTCCAACACCGACGATAGGCTCCGCCGACGTCATGAAGGTGCGCGAAGTCTTGCGGCTGCTCCGCGATGACGGCTGGTTCGAGGTCGTCACACGGGGGAGCCATGTGCAGTTCAAGCACCCCGCCAAGACCGGACGGGTGACCGTCGCCGGGCACCCGAACGACGACCTTGCACCCGGGACGCTGAAGAGTATCCTTGATCAGGCGAAGCTGAAGGAGCCCTGATGCGTCGGTTTCTGATCGTTGTCGAGAAGGCGGCGAGCAACTTTTCGGCCTATTCTCCGGATCTGCCCGGGTGCATCGCTACTGGTGCCACACCCGAGGAGACCAAGACGAGGATGCAGACCGCCCTCACCCTGCACGTCCAAGGGCTGCGAGAGGATCGACTTCCGATTCCGGAGCCGTCGGCAATCGCGGAATACGTCGAGGTCGCGTCCTAGACAAGCCGATCACCGCGCGACCACCGACTCCCCCATCTCCAGCCTGGCCGCCAACTCCCGGATCAGCCCCGCCCCATCCCCCGTCCACGCGGACCCATGCATGCACGCGAGCGTCGTGGGCCGAAGCGAAGCCAGCCGCTCCAGCGTCGGCCGCGTGCTCGCCGCGTGCGCCCAGTAGTCGAGCCCCTCCCGCATCGCCTCGCTCGGCCCCAGGATGTCGCCGCTGGTGAGAGCCGGGTGCTCGGCCCCGGGCTGGGTGAAGAGGTCCCCGCACAAAAGGGTGCGCGTCTTCTCCTCGAACAGGAGCCCGCACTCCCAGGCGTGCGGGACGTGCGGCGTGTCGAGCCAGCGCACGGTGTGGCGGCCGAGGACCAGCCGCTCCGCCGTCCGCAAGCGCACGCGCGGGCCGGTCGGCGACGTCGTCCACGGAGACCATGGCCGCGATGCGGCTGCAAAGCGGGGCCGCAACAGGGGCCACGGCCAGCAGCTCGTTGAGCGACCCGCACTCGTCCCCCTCGAAGTGCGAGAACCCCACGTGGCGCAGGCGCTCCACGGGCAGGACGGCCCCCACCACCTCCCGGACGAGCGGGAACATCCGGCGGGGGCCGGTGTGGAAGAGCAGCGGCTCCTCGTCCACGACCAGGTACTCCGCCACCTCGTCCACGCGCGTCTTCGACCCGGGGTTCGTGATCATCTCGCCTCCTGGCTCTCACCTTTTCGAGAGGTGAGCCCGGGCGCTATGCTGGTCGCCGTGGCGGCGGAGCCCGAGAGCGCGGCAGGCCAGCGATGCCGAGCTGGCCGGCCGTGTCCGGGGCGGAGACCGCGCGGCGGAAGCCGAGCTGTTCCGGCGGCTCGCCCCGCGCGTGCGCCTCTACGGCCTCCGGCACCTGCGCGACCCCGCCGCCGCCGCCGACCTCGTCCAGGACGTCTTGTTGATGACGTTCGACAGCCTGCGCGCGGGCAAGGTGCGGGAGGACGAGCGCCTGGCGTCATATGTGCTCGGGACCTGCCGGCGGATGGCCATCGGTCGCGCGCGGAGCACGACGCGGCGCCAGCGGCTGCTCGAGCGCTTCGGCCCGGAGCTGACCCCGGCCGCCTGGACTTTTGATTCGCCGAGCCTCGACCTGGACCGCCTGGTGTCTTGCCTGGAGCGCCTCGCCGAGCGCGAGCGTACCGTCGTCGTGCTGTCGTTCTACGCCGACCGCGGGGCGGCGGAGATCGCGTCCGAGCTGGGCCTCTCCCCCGCCAACGTGCGCGTGGTGCGCCATCGCGCGCTGGCGCGCCTGCGCGGGTGCATGGAGGCGCGGGCGTGACTCGCGTGTCTTCTTGCCGCGAGCCGTTGGACCTCGCGACCCTCGTCGACTACTGGTTCGGGGATCTCGCTGGGCCCGACCTGGACCGCGTCGAGGAGCACCTGCTCGAGTGCGACGCGTGCGGGTCGGTCCTGCGTTCTCTGGTGGCGACGGGAGACGGAGTGCGCCGGCTGGCCCGTCAGGGCGCGTTCGGTGTAGTGGTGAGCCCGGCGTTCCTGGAGACGGCGTCGCGACAGGGCCTCCGCGTGCGCCAGTATGGCGTCCCGGCCGGAGGTCGCGTCGATTGCACTGTCACGGCGGACGACGACCTACTGGTCAGCTACCTGCAAGGGGACTTCCGCGGCGTCTCACGTCTCGATCTCGTCGTTCAGGTCGAAGACGGGCCCGAGCATCGCGTCTTCGACCTGCCGGTCTCCCCGTCCTCGTCGGAGGTGATCGTGGCGCAGGCGATGCCGGCCCTTCGCGCGATGCCATCGTCCACGGTGCGCATGCGCCTCCTCGCCCGTGAGGGCGAGGGCGACCGGCTCGTCGGCGAATACACGTTCGCGCACACGGTCTCAGCGACGGGTCGGGAATAGCCGTCCCGATAGTGCCGGAGCTATGGGCCAGATCGCCCTGACGGATCGGCTTGGTGATGAACCCTTCGAAACCGGCGTGGATCGTCGGAGCCGTGAGGTGGACGACCAGCCCGATACGCGCCAAGGAACTCCTCCCCTCGACGCGAGCGGCAATCTTCGAGCCATGCCGAAGGTGAACTCGTTCCCTCGTGATCGCCAGGACGAAGCAGTGGGGAGCGAGGATCACGGTCCCATCGACCTCGCGCTTCTGGTCCACGAGAAACGCTGTCGCCGTTTCGGAGAAATGCTGCTCTGCCAGGTTGAGGTCGATCCGGGCACCTGGGCTTTGAACAGCTTCTCGTCCGGTCGGCAGCGGGCTCCGGGGTGATCGCGATCTGCTCTGACCGAAGAGCTTGCCGAATCTCTTCGTTGCTCAGGATCATCGAGTCACCGCGTCCGGCTCAGGCGACGGACAGGAGATTCCAGGGAACCCACGTGCGGACACCGCCAACGACGGCCTGACCGGGCAGCTCGATGAGCGCTCTATCACCTTCCCTTTCGATCACGTAGGCCGAGACCAGCCCTCCGACCTCTCCTTTGACCGGATCCTCCTCGGGGCGGACGTTGCGTTGATTCACGTACGCCGAGGAGCCCGCCACCATAACCAGGTACTCGCCGTCGAAGAAGCCACGAGAGATTCGGCAGCGAACCAGGAATCTCTTTTCGTCTTCCATAAGGGACTCCATTCCGTGGGCGTCGCAAATCCTACGCACAACCCTAACAAGGTCCGCGGCGCCACGGGTCCGCTCGGAGGCACCGTAAGTAGGCTGCCGACGAATCTCACATCCGCAGGGCCGGCTGCGCCGTCACGAACTGCGCATAGCCCTCTGCGGTGGCCTGCTCTTGGAACCTCCGCGCCGCGGCGCCGTGCAACATGGCCGTCAGCTTGTCGAAGTCACTGCGCCCCCGGATGTCAGCGAAGGCGCGGTCGGTCTGGCTGTAGACGACTACGGGTTTCGCCTGCGCGACGAGACGTAGGACATTGAGGAGCGTCCCTCGACTGGCGCCATCCCACAGCATCAGCCCCACGGTGGCCTCCGACGCCATCGCCCGATCCTTGCTGGCGTAGTATTCGAAGTCGCGAGCGGCGCGGGCTGTCTGGACGACCCGCAATGGCCAGCCGCCCACGTTGTTGCGCGGCTCGCCTGAGCAGAAGACCTCGACCATCGCGTGATGACGTTCGGCGAGGAAGGCCTGCGCCGCTCTGTCCGCGCCGCTCGCATCTCCGACGACTACGGGAAGACGACTATCGACGATCCGATCCAGCCGGATGCGCACGTCGGCGGGAAGGCGAGTGAAATGGCGCGAGCCCCCAATGAAGACCTTCGTCATTGCTTGCTCCGCGTGCGCGTGATCGTCGGAGCGAAGACCTCGGCTGCCCCACCGTGATCGTAAGCAGCGTCGGCCACGCTATTCAACGTCGCTCCCGAGCGGTAGAGATCGTCGAAGATCAGGACCCTTTTTCCGTGCACGCGGCTCTGGTCGAGCTCGTGAAGATCCGCGAGCAATCGGGCTCTCTCATCGTAGTCGAAGACGTCCTTGAGCTGCGTCATATCCCGTCGGCGGTGCACCGACCCGCGCGCCGCGTCTCCAGCCCCAGATAGATCCACGGCACGAACAAGAAATCCCGAACGCGCATCTGGATCGTGCTCGTTCCCGGCGAACAAGAGATCGGCCAGGGCATCACGAATCGTGCCGAGGCCTAGCTCGTCACGCGTCTCCGGCTCCTGGAAGGCGTCGATGACGTCCAGCATGCGGCGCCGGTCGATTTCGGAGTGATCAAGCCAGGTGAAGGACGAGGTCATGCGTCGATGGCCGTGCTCATCTCACGGAGTTCCTCTGCTAGCAGCGCATGGCAAGAGTAGTGAGCGCCTCACGGGGTCCGGTGTTCTCAGGCGGGGTATCCTCCAACGTTAGCACCCCATAGGGTCGATGAGCGATCATGTCGGTGGATTGGTTTGACACGCCTGCTTGAATGCGACTAGAGACGCTTGTCGGGGAGGATGACCTGGGCAACCCGCCAGGAGCCGAGCGACGATTCAAGCTGAGATTCTCGCCGGCGAACATCGTCCACTGGGCGAGTCGCTACACGTTTCCAGGCGATGACGAGATTGAGTTGCTCGGCCTCAGGATTCGGTCCCGTGGCTATCTTCGCCGGAACGAGTTTCTGCAGCTTTGCCACTGGAAGAGTCCGCGCACGCAACCACGCTGTGAGGAGAACAAGGCGCAGTTCATCGCGTCCGTAACCCGCGTCGCGCTGAGCGAAAAGGACGAGGATCTGCGCATCAAGGTCCTCACGCTCTTACGGGGTGTCAGCTGGCCGACGGCCTCTGTCATCCTTCACTTCGGCTCACGCCAGAAGTACCCGATCCTGGACTTCCGGGCGCTGTGGTCCGTGGGCGTTCACGTTCCGCCTGTCTACAGATTCGAGCTCTGGTGGCAGTACGTCGGGTTCACTCGGAACCTTGCTCGGGACCATGGCGTGTCCATGCGCACTCTGGATCGTGCCCTCTGGCAGTACTCCAAGGAGAACCAGGCTTAAGAACGAGCCGGTCGCACCCGGTCCTCGACCTGCTCACCAGGTGCTCACGAAGAGCGCAGTCGCCCCGCGAGCACGTCGAGGAACGCTCCCTCGGGCGGATCCTGTACGTGCTTGACGTTCCAGAGTCCCGACTCCCGAACGAGGCGGCGATCGGCGCGTCGGCCGAGCCACCTCGGCGAGGGCGCATCGATCGGTGCTCGATCGAGATTGCTCAGCAGCGCGATGGCGCCCGCCTCGATGAGACCGCGGTCGCTCTCCGGCCCCACTGGGTCGTCGACGTTCAGCCAGAGGAACGGCATCGCCCCGATGTGGTCGCTCACGGCTCGCTCGAGCCGGTGCTCCGCTCTCCGCACACCCGCCTTGGCGCTGCTTCCGACACACCAGGAGGCCCGGACCGACTCCGGCCACCCGGGGGACACCAAGAGGGCGGTGCCCACGTGCAGGCGGAAGATCGAACCGCGGTGATTCCCGCCGCCGGG
>WNGB01013763.1_pt1 | contig 10869 bp, 6 predicted proteins | sample 5400681 | NCBI WGS metagenome assembly WNGB01 (sample SAMN13153367, study PRJNA577476) | soil metagenome | isolation source: 115 cm soil or saprolite under grassland replicate 2 | place: USA:California | collected 2016-06-15 | reverse complement strand
AATGATTTCCCCCGACTCGCCGCTCGGCCGCGCGCTCGTCGGGCACTGTGAAGGAGACGCCGTCGACGTGGATGCCCCGCGCGGCACGTGGACGGCGCGAATCCTGTCGGTTCGGCGTACCTGAATCCTTCGTGGGACAACAATCCGCGCCCTCAGGCCGTTCGACGGGGATGTCGTGCTCGGCCAAAATGCCTGCGGCCTGGTCGAGAATGGGCGAGGACGCATTGGGTTGGACGAGTCTCACAGTCCCCTGACGAAGAACACCATTCGGCTCGATGGCGGCCGCGGCGCGGCGTTCGGGTTGGTGTGGTCAGGGTGATGCGATCAGCTAAAGGCGAAGAGTGGTGGGAGGATCACCACGACCGTGGCCGCCCACAGGGCGAAGACGGGAAGGTAGGTCGTCTGCCAGCGCTCGAGCGGGTGGAGTCTGCTGCGTCGCGTGAGGAATCGGGCGGATAGCCAGGCGGCCCCCGCCAGGTTCACGAGGAGCACGAGATTGAGGCCGAGCGCTGCCGTTCGGTTCGGGGTGAATCCGAGTTCGCCGATCCGAGCGATCATCGCGCCCAGCACCATCACGTCGAGCACGAGGGCGCTGACGACGGCGACCAACTGGATGCCGTCCATCCAGTCCGGCGACGTGGACGGATCACGCGCGGACATCCCGTACAGGACGAGCGCGAGGACGACCACCAGAAGGGCGTCGAAGACGCTGAGGAGCTCGCGGTCGAACGCCTCGCCGAGCCCGGTCGCGGCGTAGACGACGGCGGCGCCGGCCAACATCACCGCGAACAGCGGCGTGAAGAGCATCGTGAGCACCGGCGCCATGTTCTCCACGACGCGTTGCTTCCACTCGACGAGCCACGCGGCCACGATCACGGCACCCGCCGCTCCGGAGGGCAGCACCCACACAGCGATCCGCTCGACGTCGACCCCGGTGGGTTCGAGGATCGCAGCGGTCAAACCCATGAGCACCCCACCACCGAGCGCGATCAGCACGTAGTAGATGAACCATTCGCCCGTGAAGCGGACGAAGTCCATGCGCCGCTCGTGCGATCGGACCGTGCCGCCCATGTACGGGTATGCGACCGCGAACCAGAGCACGACGGGCAGATGGAGGACGACGAGGACCTCGGTGGCCGAGTCCGCACCCCACGGGTAGAGGTTGACCACGAGCGCAGCGAGTACGAACGGCGCCGCGGCCAGCACGCATCGCAGGGCTTCGAGCTGCCGTTGACGAGCGAAGTACGCGGCAAGAAACGGCAACACGAACAGACTGGCGTTCCGCGCCAGCCAGTTCGGCTCCTCGTCGGGGAAGCCGGCAGCGAGGCGTGCGACCTGGATCACGACGGCCGCGGCCACAGCGAAAACGAGCGTCGTGAGCCAGCCGCTGGACGCGCGCGCCGGCTCGTCGTCACCGCTCAGGATGAGCTGCTTCCACAGTCGGCCGCTGTGCTCGCGTGCGAACTCCCGGGACAGGGTGTCGAGGTCGCCCATCCGTTTCACGGCGACGAGGAACGCCTCGTCGGGTGCGAGGCCGACGGCGGTCAGCTCGGCGATCAGGTGGCGAAGATGATCCTCCAGCTCGTCGACGTCGTGGCCGTTGACGCCCGCGGCGTTAGCGAGGTACGCCCGCCACTCTGCGATGTGTGACTCCACGCTCTCCACGCTCACGCCTCGCCCAGGGCCGTCAGCAGTCCACCCGGGCTCCGCCAGACGTCGTTCAGCGTACGTGTGACAGTTTCCCACTGCCGTCGCTGGTCGGCCAGTGCCCCTCGTCCGTCGTCGGTGAGCGTGTAGTACCTGCGGCGGCGCCCTTCCGGTGGCGTTCGCCACTCCGTCGTCACGTACCCGAGCCGACGGAGGCGATGGAGCAGCGGATAGAGCATCCCGTCGGTCCACTCGAGCTCGCCCCCGGAGAGCGCGCGTACCCGCTTGAGGATGGCGTAGCCGTAGCTCTCCCCCTCGGCCAAGATCGCGAGCACGAGCGGTGTCGACGAGGCCGCGACCAAGTCCTTGTCGATGTGCATTTACGCGTCCTCCACGGCTCGAAGTACTATACATAGGAGTACAAGGTGTATGAACGGCGCAACCGAATTGGAACGGGAGCGGCAACGCCGGACTCCACGACGGCCTCCCGTAGCCTCCGCGTGCTCGAGCGTCCTCCGATGCCTGACTATCTGTCCGAACGGTCGCCCTCCGGCGCTTAGGTCGTTTCCATGGGCTGTGGCTGCCCCGCCCCCGGCGTGCGAACGTCAGACGGCGAGGGCGGTGCGCCGCCGCTTCGCCTCGTACATCGCGGCGTCGGCGCACTGCAGAAGCTGGTCGAGGGTCAGCGCCCCAGGCGCGAGCTCTGCGATTCCGAGAGAGACCGTGACGCGGGCCGGACCTACCGCTTCGTCTTCGACACGCTCTTGGAGCCGAGAGGCCAGCGCCTCCGCGTCGTCGCGGGTCGACTCGGGGAGCACGAGCACGAACTCGTCGCCGCCGAAGCGTGCGCAGAGATCGAAGTCGCGGGTTGTCGCGCGGATCGCGTCCGCGACCGCGCCGATCGCGGCGTCGCCGACGAGGTGCCCGTGCGTGTTGTTGATCCCGCGCATGTCGTCGATGTCGAGCACGACGACGGCGAGTGGCCGCATGAATCGCGCCGCGCGGGCGAGCTCGGCCTCCGCCGCGTCGCGAAGGCCGCGCATGTTCAGCAACGTCGTCTTGGGGTCGCGAAGCGCCTGCAGCCTGAGCTCCGGTATGACCAACGCGCGATGGATCAGGATCAACGGGAAGGCCGCAACGACAACTGCAGCCGGATACCGTGCGAGCGCGATGGCGACACCCACGCCCGTTGCCGCCAGGCTTGCGTCGGTGAGCATCCCGTCGAGACTGAACAGGCCGGTCATCCGCAGCGAGTGGTCCCGCGCCAGCTTCAGCATGCGCGCGAGCAGGGCGTGGTTGGTCAGGACGAATGCCGCCCCACCTGCGCAGGCGGCCACGACGTGCAGAGACCTCGGCGCGCCGCTCACGGAACCGAGCACCGCCTTGTTGACGGTCCAAGCGGCGAGTGCACTGAGGGTGTAGTTCACGATGTTGAACGTCTGGATGTACCACGGGTAGCGACGGCGCACCCAGTCAGCGAGGTGCTGGACGACGCAGATCGCGATCACTTCGCGCGGGTGAAGTGAGACGGCGGCGGCGACCGTGAACGCCAGTCCGGTGTGAAAGATCTGGTTGCCCGAGACATGGATCGCGGCGGCCTGCGCGCCCAGCGCCGCGAGCAGGAGAATGAGGAAGGTGCTCCAGTGCGTACCGCGGGCCCCGGCCAGCGACGCCGCGAGACCGAGGATGATCGCCACGGCTCCCGTCTGCAACAGGAAACGGAGCGCAAGCGGTGGCAAACCGATCGACGTCCTACGGCCGCTCGCAGGTGCCGTGTAGGCAACCGCGCTCACGGGCGCTCCCCGACCAGGGCGAGATGCGAGCCGCGGCGCTCCAGGCCGGCTTGCAGAGAACCCGAGCTGAGAGCGAGCTCGAGGGCCTCCACGCAGCGAGTGGAAAAGTCGGTGCCCTTGCCACGCCGCAGCTCTTCGAGCGCCTGCTCGAGGCTCATCGCCTCGCGGTAGACGCGCCGCGTCGTCATCGCGTCGAGGGCGTCGGCGACGTGGATGATTCGCGCGGCCAGCGGGATCGCGTCGCCGGCGAGCCCATCGGGATAGCCTTGGCCGTCTTGCCGCTCGTGGTGGTGGCGGATCGCCGGCACGACCTCCTCGAGGTAGCCGAGCTTCTCGATGATCCGCGCTCCCTCTTGTGGATGCGCCCGCATGAGAAGCCATTCAGCCGGCGAGAGCGGCCCGTGCTTCAGGAGAACCGCGTCGGGCACCGCGATCTTGCCGATGTCGTGGAGCAGCGCCGCCTGGTTCAGCGTCTCGAGCTCCTCGGACGAGAGGTCCAGCTCACGCCCGATCGCGAACGAAAGCTCTCGCACGCGACGGGAATGACCCGCGGTATACGTGTCACGCGCGTCCACGGTCGCCGAAAGAGCCTCGAGGGCCGCGGTCGACCGTTCGATCACGACCTGGCTCGTCTCCACGAGCTGATCGTTCTGCTCGCGAATGGTCTCCGCTGCGAGCTCGAGGTGGTGCGAAGCACGCTGCGTGAAGTGAATGAGCACGAGCGGCGCCAGAGCAAGGCCTGCCAGCGCGTAGCTGTGATCCCAGAGCGCCACGAACGGCACGGCCATCGCGGCGAGGACGAACTCGAGAGTGAGATCGTCGAGCGTGAACAAGCCGCTCTCGCGCGGGCGGATGTCGCGGCCGACCCGGAGCATGACCGCCAGCAGCACGCGGTTGACGATGACGAAAGCGGCCACGGCGGCAATCCCCGCGAGGGCCTCGTGGCCCTCTGGGCGGACAGCCCGCGCGGCGAGCGCGGCGCTTCCGCCGGCGAGGACGTAGTTCGCGATGTTGAACGTCTGGATGTACCAGGGATAGCGCTGCTTCAGCCACTCGGGAATGTGCTGGACGACGCACATCAGAACAATCTGCTCCGGGCTCAACAGCAAAGCGCCGGCGACGACGAAAACGATCGCGGGATGGAAGACCCGCTTCCGCGTCAACTGCACGGACGACATCTGGGCCGCGGAGGCCGCCGTCGCGAGCAGGGCGAAGCGGCCCCACCCGTCGGCGTCGCCGACCGCGGAGACGCTCACGAGCACAGCCCCGCCCGCAACGCCGACGACCGTCAGCAGATAGATCCACGCTTCGTGGGAGAGATCGGAGAAGAGTCGAAGCCGCCGCGACGCGGCTCCCCCAACTCCCCGCGTCACGAGTGCCGCTTCGGACATGCCTCTAGGGAAGTGCGGTCGCCTTGGAGTCGCTGATCGACCCGTCCGGGTTGATCGTGATGCCGAGCTCCGCCTCCGCCTCGGCTTCGGCGTTCGGGTCGAGGAGCGGCGCCTCGCCGACCTCGCCTTCGGCGTTGTCGGCTACCGCGGTGGCGCCCCACGAAGCCGCGCCCCACGAAGCCGCGCCCCACGAAGCTGCGCCCCACGAGGCGGAGCCCCAGGAAGCCGAGCCCCACGAAGCCGCCGACCAAAATGTGCTGCCCCAGGAGGCGCTGCCCCAAGAGGCACTGCCCCAGGAGGCACTGCCCCAGGACGCGCTGCCCCACGAGGCGTCGCTGCTTGCCGCGCTTCCCCAGCTTGCCGCGTCAAAGACGGGAGTGGAGCTGCCGGTGGGGTCGGGGATCAGGAACTGATTGAGGGCCGCGTTCGGGTTCGGCGGCGCCACAACGTCGCCGGCCCGGGCTGCATCGATCTCGCCCACGCCGACCGACAGCGGACTCGCGGTCGGGAGGCTTTTGGCCGTCAGCATCAGCGCGCCCTTGACCTGGTCCGGCGACCAGTTGGGGTGTAGCGCCAGCAGGTAGGCCGCGGCGCCCGACACGACCGGGGCAGCGAACGACGTGCCTGAGAGCTGCATGTAACCCGGTGCGTCGACGGCCGACGGACGTTCTTGCACGAGCGTCGAGCCGGTGGGTACGGGGCCGACCATGAAACGACCCGGCGCCACCAGCTCAGGCTTCGCAAACCCGTCGATCGTGTAGCCGTAAGCCGACCACGGTGCTGCCACATCATCCCTTGACGCGACCGACCCGTCGATGTCGTTGGCGCCGACGGTGATGATGAAGGGATCGTTGCCGGGTGCGTACGGCACGCCGCTCGGCTGGCCGTCCACGCCGTAGTTCCCCGATGCGCTGACGACGACGATGCCGGACAGCCAGAGCTTCTCGACGGCACGGTCGAGCGGATCCCAGAAGACGCTTGCCGGGGCGGTCGAGTGCAACGAGAAGTTGGCAACACGAATGTTGTAGGCGAGCTTGTTCTGATAGATCCAGTCGGCAGCCGCAATGACGTCGCTCGTCATTGCCATGCCCTGGTCGTCCATCACGTCGAGCGAGACGATCTTCGCGCTGGGAGCAGCTCCCGTGTAGCCCGTGGCGCTTCCCGCCGCGATGCCCGCGACGAACGTGCCGTGGCCGCGCCCGTCGCCCGGCGAGTTGCCGGGGAGCGCGGTCAGCGTCACCTGCTTGATGACACGGCCGTCAAAATCTCCGCGTGACGCGTCGACGCCTGAGTCGACAACCGCGATCGTCGGCGGCTGCGGAAGCTTGCCGTTGGTCACGACCGGCCACCCCTTCACGACACCCGAAGCAAACGGCCACTGCTGCTTGCTCGAGAGCCCACCGGTCGGCTGAACGAGCGCGTCCGGGGTGATCGCGGTGATGCCGGGCATACCGGCGAGCTTGACGAGCTGCTTGCCCGTCAGTTCGGCAGACGCGCCCGAGATCGTCGCCAACTGGCGCTTCAGGCCAATTGCAGTGCCGTGGTCGCTCGCCGTCTCCGCACGAATCGCAGCCGCGGCTGGGTTGCCGTCGCCATTGCCGGGGCCGGAGCCCTGAACGATGACGCTGAAGATCGCCGACGGGTCGTTCTGCGCCTGCGCGAGCAGCGACGCGGGCACGAATGCCGACGACGAAGTTGCGCCGGCCGGGGGAGCAGCAGCGCCGACACCGAAAACGGCGAGGGTCGCGAAAACAACGAGGACCACCAACAGAGATTTGGTCCGTGACCTACCTACAGATGTGTGCCGCAAGATCGCTCCCTCCGAGCCGCAGAAAAGTACTTTCCGGACGTTAAGGGGCGTCGTGAAAACGGCATGCCCCGATCGGGGGGCAGAACGCGAATCCCTCGATTCAGGGACGCTCGACGCTAGAGCGACTCAGCCGCTCGAGTAGCCGCCGCACTGGGTCAGGTCGAGCGACACCGCGTACGCGCGCGCTGCTGCTCCCGCGGCACCGGCGTCGGCGAGGGCCTTCCGCACCTTCGCGGGCGCATCGGCGCGGATCGCCGACAGGTAGCGCGTGAGCGCGCGCTCGGTCTTGTGCAACGCGTTCGAGAACAGGTTCCGCTTCCTCGCTTCGTCGGCCTTGGCCGGAGGCTTCACCGCCTTGACCGCCGCGAGCTGCTCGCGGAGGAGGGGCAGCGTCTGCTCGAGCCAGGACTGCAACGACGCGACGTCGGACGGAGCGGGGCTGACCGCATCGATCTTCTCCTGCCACGGCTTGCACGCGTCGTCGACCTGCTGTGCCCACCGGCTCTGGTCCTCGGGCGGCGTGGGCCGCGTCGCCGTCGCGTCGGCGGGACTGGTCGACTGCGACCCTGACGTCGAGCTCCCCGCCTGCTTGTCCTCGGAGCAACCCGTGCCGGCGGCGACGACGAGCGCCGCCGCCAGCACGGAGAAAGCGAATCTCACGGCACGGTTGTACCAGGCCCACAGGTGAAGTGGGCCGGCGTGTCCGCGTGGATCGGCTTGGTGTTGAACTTGGCCTCCTGAGCGAAGACGATCGCCGTCTCGCGGAAGCCGGAACTCCCGGCTGTGGCGGTCGTCGTGGCGCCGTCGCCTTGCGCGACCCCTTGCAGGAACGCGATCAACCCCGGCGCGATCGCCCGCGTCGAGACCCAGTCGCCGTAGGTCGACGGGCACAGGTAGTAGCCGTTGAAGCTGCCCGACCAGTCGAGCAGCCTGTCGCCGATGGCGGGTCCGTTGTCGCCCTCGTTCGCCTGCAGCGTGTCCTGATCCCAGCCGCCGTACAGGTAGTCGATGCCTTCGAAGTTCTCCTGGTTGTAGAGAACCGCGTCCTGGGAGGCCTCGGCGCCGGCGACCTGGAACCACGTCTCGGGATCGCTGGCCGGGAACAGACCCGGCACGCTGGTCGTCGTCCGCGGCCGGACGTCCAGGTAGTCGGCCCCGTAACCGCCGAACACGTGGTCGTGGCCAGAGCCGCCCCAACCCGCGTCGACCCGGTCGTGGGCCAGCCTGTTCTGGTTCGCCGTGATCGCGGTGAAGTTGTCGCCGAGGAAGATCCGGTCGTCGCCGGTGTTGCCGTTGGCGAGGTCCTCGCCGGGCCCGGTGTGGATCCAGTCGTTGCCGGCGCCGCCGAGCGCGACGTCGTGACCGATCCCGGCGGTGTTCACGCTCTGGTCGAACGCGTAGAGCGTGACCTCGCGCTTGAGCATCCCCGTGTAGTTGACGGTCGAGCCGAGGAACGGCTGTTGCGGAGCCAGGAACTCGTTCAGGATGAGCGGATCCGAGAGCTCGTCCGGAGTCCCGCCGTCGAGCTGGTTGTCGACGATCTTGCCCATGTCGCCGACGATCGCGTCCTCCTCTTCGTTGCCCTCGAGCCAGTCGTTGCCGAGCAGGCCGTAGAGGTCGTCCTTGCCCTCGCCGCCCTTGACGAAGTCGTTGCCGAAGGCGAGCGGGTCTTCCTTCAGTTGCCTCGTCGTCACGTCACGGCGCACCACGTTCGACGCCGTCCACGTGCCCCGCGCGGGCTCGGGGTTCGGGTTCCCCGTCTGGCCGTACGGACCGCCGCCCGGGCCGGCGATCGTGATCCACACGCCGGCGGCGCCGAGGTACCGGTCGACGAAGGCGTTGTCGCCGGCGAGCGTGTCGTCCTCGCCGTTGCCCTCGATGACGTCGTGACCGTCGTTCAGGTTGTTCGGCTTGCTTGCTTCCGCGAGCGCCTTCGGCGTGAAGCCTGCGTCGCGGTCGGTCGGGGGCAGGACGGCGTTCAAGTGCCCGCTGTTCGACGACGAGCCGCCGAGCACGTCGTCCTCGCCTTCGTTGCCGTACAGGTTGTCCGAGCCGGAGTTGCCCTCGATGTAGTCCTGGCCCGTCTGGCCGCTGACCGTGTCACCCGGCGTCGGCACGCGGCACTGCGGATCGTTGATGTCGGGCAGGTCGTCATCGTCGTCGTCCCCGTTCGGCGCTTCCTCGCCGCCCGCGAGCGTCCCGGTGCCCGGGCCGCCCGTGGCGTTCTGGCAGTTCGGCGCCCCGACGCCGCCGGCCTCGCGGCCGTATGCGTCGCCGGCAGCGTCGTCCGTCTGGCCGTTGTCCTGGCCGAGCAGGATGTCGTTGCCACCGTTGCCGGCGATCGTGTCCGGACCGCTTTCACCCGGGTCGGCATTGCCCGGCTCGGCGTTGCCGACGATGCGGATGTCGAAGAGGAAGACGTCGCGCAGCTTGGTCCCGCGCTGGTCGTCGGTGCGCCAGTCGCCTGAGCCGTCGAGCTTCCTCTGGATCCGGGCGTTGTCGCCCGCGACCACGTCACCGAGGCCGACGGCGCCGTCGCCTGAGTCACCGTTGATCGTGTCGCCGGCGTCTCTCAACGTCTCGCCCGTGCGCGTCGGGTCGAGCGTGCCGTCGCGGTCGGCGTCGAGCACACCGTTCGTCGTCGAGCCGCCGCCGGTGATGTCGTCCTCACCGCCGTCGCCTCGGATGGCGTCGGCGCCGCCGTTGCCCTCGATGTAGTCGTCACCGGGGCTTGCGTCGGCTGCCGACGCTGCACCGAGATTCGCATCGTCGCCCGTGATCGTGTCGTCGCCGCCCTCACCGAACAGGACGTCGTCGTTCGCCTCGCCGTTGATCGTGTCGTTCCCGTTCGTGCCGTTCGTCTCCGGCGCGGCTGCGCCGGTCACCGACACGTCGAGCAGGCGGATGACGCGGAGGATGTTCGGCTCGTTCCACGTCGTCTCGCCCCACGTGCCGTTGAACGGCAGGCGTGCGAGCTCGGCGTCGCCCGGCGCGGGGAGCAGGCCTCGGACACGGTCGACCGTTCCGTTGTCGCCGATGACGGTGTCGTCGTCGGCCGCCGCGACGGCACCTGTGCCGTCGCCGCCGTGCAGCACGTCGTTCGCCGCGTCGTCTCCGACCGGATTGTCGACCCGGTCGGCGGCGGCAGTCGACTCGTCGTTCGAGAACGTGCGGCCGGTGCCGCCGATGACGTCGTCGCGACCCTCGTTGCCCTGGATCGTGTCGTCGCCAGCGTTGCCCTCGAGGTGGTCGTCCTGAGCGTTGCCCTGGATCTGGTCGTCTCCGCCCTGGCCGTACGCGACGTCGACGCCGTTGTTCCCGTAGACGACGTCGTCGCCCGAGGTGCCGTTCGTCAGCGGCGCGAGCGAGCCGACGATCGCGACATCACGCTCGCGCGTGATCCGCCGCACGACCTGGAGCGCGTCCGGGCTGTGCAGGTCGTCGAGGATCCAGGCGCCGCCGCTGAGTGCACGCTCGATCACGGTGTTGTCGCCGGCGATCGCGTCGCCGCCGTCGTCGCCGTAGATCGTGTCGGCGGCGTCCTTGCGTCCGTCGGTGCCGATGCGGACGCTCGAGACGATCGGGTCGCCTGTCTCCACGCCCGCGACCATCCGGTAGATCCAGCCGGTGCCGCCGGCGATATCGTCGGCGCCGTCGTCGCCGTGGATCACGTCGCCTGCGAACGCAGGCCAGGCGCCACCGTAGGTGCCGTCGGGATCGGGCGCGTCGCCCGTCCCGTTGGCGTTGCCCTCGACGATGTCCTGAGCGGCACCGCCGGAGATCCCGTCGTTGCCGCCCTGACCGTAGATCACGTCGTCGGCGGCTCCGCCCAGCAGCTGGTCGTTACCGCTCGTGCCGTTCGTGAGCGGGGCGTCATCGGTCGTGGTCGCGACGTCCATCAGCGCGATCAGCCGGTCGACGGCGCTGTTGAACGTGTTCGCGACCCAGGCGCCGTGGTCGTCGTCGATGCCATCGGTCTTGCGGACCATCCGCGAGTTGTCGCCGGCGATGGCGTCGAAGTCCGCCTCGCCGAAGATCACGTCGCCCGCGTCGAGGCGGCCGTCCGTCGCGGTGGCGGCCAGCGACGAATCGGTGCGGCCGGTGCCGCCGATCAGGTCGTCCTGACCGTCGCCGCCCTTGATCGTGTCGGCTCCGTCGTTGCCGAAGGCGAAGTCGTCGTTGGTGCCACCGGTGATCCAGTCGCCGCCACCCTGGCCGTAGAGCCGGT
>WNGB01013756.1_pt1 | contig 10871 bp, 7 predicted proteins | sample 5400681 | NCBI WGS metagenome assembly WNGB01 (sample SAMN13153367, study PRJNA577476) | soil metagenome | isolation source: 115 cm soil or saprolite under grassland replicate 2 | place: USA:California | collected 2016-06-15 | reverse complement strand
ACCGAGCTCTACCTGCGCGCGATCGGGCGGGTGATGCGGCAGGGGCGGCAGGCGCTGGTGCTGGTGCCAGAGATCGCGCTGACGGCCCAGCTCGTCCGGCGTTTCGCCGCGCGCTTCCCCGGCAAGCTGGCGGTGCTGCACAGCGGGCTCGCGCTCGGCGAGCGCTACGACGAGTGGCGGCGGCTGCGGCGCGGCGCGGCGATGCTGGCGATCGGCTCGCGCTCGGCGGTGTTTGCGCCGCTGCCGAACCTGGGGCTGATCATCGTCGACGAGGAGCACGAGCCATCGTACAAGCACGACGGCGCGCCGCGCTACCACGCGCGCGACGCCGCGCGGCAGCTGGCCGAGCTGACGGGCAGCGTGCTGATTCTCGGCAGCGCCACGCCCAGCCTGGAGAGCTATGCCGCGGCGCGCGACGGCCGGATGACGCTGGTCGCGCTGGGCGAGCGCGTGGGGATGGCGCGCGACGCCAGCGGCCTGCCGCGCTCGATCGAGCTGCCGCTGCCGCCAGTCAAGATCGTGGACATGCGCCAGGAGCTGCAGCGGGGCAACCGCTCGATCTTCAGCCGGCCGCTGCAGGCGGCCCTGGCCGGCGCGCTCGGCCGCGGCGAGCAGGCCATCCTGTTCCTCAACCGGCGCGGCGCGGCGGCGTTCGTGATGTGCCGCGACTGTGGCCACATCGTCGCCTGCCCGAACTGCTCGACGCCGCTGGTCGTCCACCTCGACGAGGGGCCAGGGGCCGGGGGCCAGGGATCAGGAGATCGAAACACACATCCTGACCCCCGACCCCTGACCCCTGACCCCTTGCTGGTCTGCCACTCGTGCAGCCACCACGAGCTGGTGCCGGCCAACTGCCCGCAGTGCTGGAGCGCGCGGATCAAGTCGTTCGGGGTCGGCACGCAGCGAGTGGTCGAGGAGGTTGGGGAGCTGTTTCCAGAGGCGCGCGCGCTGCGCTGGGACCGCGACAGCGTTAGGCGCAAGGGCGACCACGAGCGGATGCTCGACCGCTTCCTGCGCCAGGAGGCCGACGTGCTGGTCGGCACCCAGATGATCGCCAAGGGACTCGACCTGCCGCTGGTCTCGGTGGTCGGCGTGGTCGCGGCCGACACCGGGCTGCACCTGCCGGACTTTCGCGCCGGCGAGCGCACCTTTCAGCTGCTGACGCAGGTGGCCGGGCGGGCCGGCCGGCGCAGCGCGGGCGCGCAGGTGGTTTTGCAGACCTACACGCCCGATCACTACGCGCTGCTGGCGGCGCAGGAGCACGACTACGCCGCGTTCTACGAGCAGGAGATCGCGTTTCGGCGGCAGACCGGCTATCCGCCCTTCAGCCGGCTGGTGCGCTTTGTCTACGCCAGCGGCAGCGACGAGCGCGCCCGGCGCGCGGCCGGCGAGCTGGCGGAAACAATCACTGGGCTGGCGGCGACGCTCGACATGGGCAAGTGGGGGATCATCGGGCCGGCGCCGGCCTTCTTTCACCGCCAGCGCAACCGCTACCGCTGGCACCTGCTGCTGCGCGCCGCCGACCCGCAGCCGCTGATCGAGGCCCTGCGGCTGCCGCCGGGCTGGTCGCTGGACGTGGACCCGGTGCACGTGCTGTAACACAAGGTTTCCTGATACGTTACAGTCTCGGCTGCACGTCGCAGGTCACATGTCGCAGGCTTGTGCGGCGTGCGACCTGCGGCCTGCGACCTGGGATACAGCAGAAACGCGAAGCCGGAAAACGTGTCGATGATTGACAGGCACCATCCCGCGTGCTATACTCGCGCACAGTCAGCCACCGCCCTGCCTAGCGCCGACGCGCTCACGTGCCCTGTGCTGCGGCCGCCTCTCATCGCCGAGCGCTGGTGAGAGGTTTTTGCTTTTTTTGCGGAGCTATGCCAGCTTACAGCGTATTTCAGCGCCGGCTGCAGGCTGGCCAGATCGTCGTGACGGGCGAGATCGCCCCGCCGAAAGGCGCCGCGCGCGCCACGCTCGAGCAGCTTGCCCTCGCGATGCACGGCCACGTCGACGCGATCAACCTGACCGATAACCAGCGCGGCGTCGGGCGCATGTCGGCGCTGGGCGCGGGGATTATCCTGCGGCAGCTGGGGATCGAGCCGATCGCCCAGATGACCTGCCAGCACCGCAACCGGATCGCGCTCCAGGCCGACGTGCTGAGCGGGTCGGCCTGCGGCATCGCCAACTTTCTGTGCATGACCGGCGACCACCCCAAGATCGGCGACCACCCCGAGGCCAAGAACGTGCTGGATCTGAACTCGTTTCAGCTGATCAAGATGCTGCGGGCGATGCGCGACGAGGGCCACTTCCAGTCCGGCGTGCCGCTGGTGGAGGCGCCGCGCTTCTTCCTCGGCGGCGTCGCGAACCCGAACATCGAGCGGGTCGCGCGGCTGGAGAAGAAGATCCAGAGCGGGGCAGAGTTCATCCAGACCCAGATCATCTTCGACATCGAGCGCTTCAAGCAATGGATGGCCGACGCGCGGGCCGCCGGGCTGCACCGGCAGGCCCACATCATCGGCGGCGTGATGGTCATCCGCTCGGCCAGCTCGGCGCAGTTCCTGCGCGATCACCTGCCCGGCTCGCGCGTGCCGGACTGGGTGGTCGAGCGCATGGAGCGGACCGCGAACGCCGAGCGCGAGGGCGTGCGCATCGCCAGCGAGCTGGCCCAGGAGATGCTCTCGATCGAAGGCGTCCGCGGCGTCCACATCATGTCGGTCGGCTGGACCAAAGCGATTCCCTGGGTGGTCGAGGCGGCCGGGCTGCTGCCGCGCCCCCCCGCGCCAGATGAATCAATGTTCCAACGTTAGAACGTTCGAACGTTCGAACGTTCCAACAGTTCAGCGGTTTGGGAGCAGAGCATGGACGTGATGAAATTCGGCGTCGTCTCGGTGAGCGAGGCCGCGCGGCTGCGCGATCTGGCGCGGATCGTCAAGGCGGCGCACGACGACGGCCGCGCGCTGGTGGTGGTCTGCACCGCGCTCGGCGGCATCACCGACAAGCTGATCGGCGCGGCGCGCGGCGCGGCCGTCGGCAACGAGGCGGCGGTCGAGGAGGCCCGGCGCGAGCTGTGGAGCCGCCACCGCGTCCTGGCCGAGAAGCTGGCCGCCGACGAGTGGGAGCGCGAGGCGCTCTACCGCGAGTGGGCCGATCTGCTCAAGACCTTCGACCGCTTCACGCGCTCGATCGCCACGCTGCGCGAGCACTCGCCGCGCAGCATCGACGCCGTCGCGGCCCTGGGCGAGCGCTTCGCCACGCACCTGGTGGCGACGGCGCTGCGGCAGGCCGGCGTGTCGGCGCGCACGGTCGACGCGGCCGAGCTGATCGTCACCGACAACCACTACGGCAGCGCATGGCCGTTCCCCGAAGAGTCGTCCGAGCGCATCCGGGCGCGCCTGGGCCCGCTGCTCCAGGCGCGGATTGTGCCGGTGATCACCGGCTACATCGGCGCCACGCGCGAGGGGGTCGTCACGACGCTGGGGCGTGGCGGCGGCGACTACTCGGCGACCCTGATCGGCGCTGCGCTGGGGGCCGATCAGGTCTGCATCTGGACCGACGTGGACGGCATTTTGACCGCCGACCCGAAGATCGTGCCGGAGGCCCGCACGCTGGCCGAGCTCTCCTACGTCGAGGCGGCCGAGATCGCCACGTTCGGCGCCGAGGTGCTGCACCCGCGCACACTCGCGCCGGTGGCCGAGCAGGGCATCCCCCTGCGTATCGGCAATGTCCTGCGGCCCGAGCGCCCCGGCACGCGCGTGATGTCGCAGCCGCAGCCGACGGCGCACGCCGCCCGATCGATTATCTCGGCGCGCGGGCTGAGCCTGCTGGGCATAGGCGCGGCGGCCGGCAGCGCCGCGGGCTGGACGCCCGACCTGGCGGCGCGCGCGCTCGCGCGCCTCTCCGAGGCGGGCGTCGAGATCCTCAACTTCGCCCAGAGCTTCAGCGAGCGCAGCCTGACCCTGACGGTGCGCGGGGCCGACGCCACCTTCGCGCGCGACAGCCTGACAGCGGCGTTCGCGCGCGAGCGCGCCGCCGGCGCGCTGCGCGAGATCATGCTGACCACGCCGGTCGCGCTAGTGGCGGTGATCAGCGCGCCCGGCGGCGACGGGCTGGCGCCGCGCACGCTGGCCGCGCTGGGCCGGGCCGGCGCGCACGTCCTGGCGCTGGCGCAGGGCACCGCCTCGTACCACATCTCGTTCATTCTGCCCGAGGCCGAGGTCGATCGCGTGGTCAAGGTGCTGCACGACGACCTGGGGCTGGCGGCCGGGTGACACGATGACAAGGTGACAAGGTGACAAGGTGACAAGGTGACGAAGGACGAGCGCAAGCGCTCGTCCTTCGTCGTTGGTCCTTCGTCGCTCGCCTGTAGCATCGGTTAGAAAGATCGAGCCGGATCAATAGGGCGCGATCGCTTTGCAGTGCGTCAGCACTACTGAATACTGGCTACTGAGTACTGACTACTGCTACAGCACGACGCTGATCGCCCGCTCGATATCGTCCTCCTGCTCGATCTGGGCCAGCACGCCGGCAGGCACCTCGTCGTCGAGCGTCAGCACCATCATCGCGCGCTCGCGCGGAGCCTGGCGGCCGACATACATGCCCGATATGTTGACGTCGGCGGCGCCGAGCAGCGTGCCGACGCGGCCGATCATGCCGGGCCGGTCGCGGTGGTAGGTGAACATCAGCGGCCCCGAGGGCACGAAGTCGACCCAGTAGCCGTCGGTCTCGACGACGTGCAGCTCGTCGCGCAGCACCGTGCCGGCGAACTCGTGCGCGCCGTGGTCGCCGACCGCGCGCACCACCAGCAGCCCGGCATAACTCTCGGCCTGCGACGAAGCGTGCTCGTTGTACCTGAGGCCGCGCTCGCGCGCCAGCAGCGGCGCGTTCACGGGTGTGACGCGCTGCTCGCACAGGTCTTCGAGCAGCCCCTGGAGCACGGCCAGCCGCACCGGCGCAGTCTCGACGTCGGCCAGCTCGCCGTGGTACTCCAGCTCGTAGGCCCGCACCGGCTCCTGGACCAGGCCGGTGCACAGCGCGCCGAGCTGGCGGCCCAGCCGGATGTACGGCCCGAGCACGTTCCACTCCTCGGGCGCGACAAACGGCGCGTTCACGGCGTAGCGCGGCGTGCCGCCCTGCAGGGCGACCAGCACGCCCTCGGCCACGTCGACGCCGGTGAGCGCCTGGGCCTCGACGGTCGAGGCGCCCAGATGCGGCAGTGTGATCACGCGCGGGTGGCCGAGCAGCGCGCTGCCGGTGGGCGGCTCCTTCTCGTAGACGTCGAGCGCGGCGCCGGCGATCACGCGGCGCTCCAGCGCGTCGACCAGCGCGGCCTCGTCCACCACCCCGCCGCGCGCAGCGTTGATCAGATAGGCTGTCGGCTTCATCTGGGCCAGCCGGGCGGCGTTGATCAGATTGCGGGTCGACTCGACCTTGGGGATGTGCAGCGACACGAAGTCGCTGTGCGCCAGCACGTCGTCGAGCGTCGCCAGCGTCACGCCGAGCTGCGCGGCGCGGTCGGTCGAGACGACCGGGTCGTAGGCCAGCACGCTCATCTCCATGCCGCGGGCGCGGCGGGCCACCTCTGCGCCGATCCGGCCCAATCCGACCAGGCCGAGCGTCTTACCGCGCACCTCAGAGCCCATGAACTTACCGCGCTCCCACTTGCCGCCCTGCAGCGAGGCGTGTGCCTGGGGCACGTGCCGCGACAGCGCCAGGATCAGCCCGATCGCCAGCTCGGCCACGGCGACGCTGTTCGAGGCCGGCGCGTTGACCACCACGATGCCGCGGCGGGTCGCCGCGTCGACGTCGATGTTGTCCACGCCGGTGCCGGCGCGCCCGACGACGCGCAGCTTCGTGCCGGCCTCGAGCACCTCGGCGGTCACCTTGGTGCCGCTGCGGACGACCAGCGCGTCGTACTCGGGCAGCACCTCCAGCAGCTGGGCCTTGTCCTTGTCGAGCTCGGGCCTGAAGTCGACTTGAGCCGCCTTGCGGAGCGCCGCCAGCCCCTCGTCGGCGATCGGTTCGGTGACGAGAATACGGTCCATAAGAAGAGAACTCCTCTCGTACTGGTACGGCATCGCCACGGCGCGGGGACCGCCGATCTTTAGGCGGCGGGGGACGCGCCGGGCTGCCAGTCTCTATTGCAAAACTGCGCTGTGAATAGTATACTATCCATATGCAGCGCACAATCCGCCTACAACTTGAACCGTCGCCTACTCAGGCTGACGCACTCGCGGAAACGAGCCGCCAGTTCACCAGCGCCTTTAATCAGGCGGTGCTTTTGGGCTGGGAGGCTGATCTTTGCAACGCGACGAAGTTGCACTATCTGACGTACTATCCCGTCAAAACCGACCATCCAACGCTGGTGAGCGACCTGATCGTTCAGGCGCGCATGAAGGCGGCCGAAGTCCTGCGCAGCGCGTTCACCTTGCGCAAAGACCGCTCTCGCACCGTCAGTATGCCCCAAGCGGCAGCTTGCCCGCCGCGCTACAATCTGCATACCTATCGCGTGGATTGGGAGAGTCAGACGGTGCGGATGAGCACGACAAGCGGGCGTCAGACGATTCGATTCCGCGTGCCCCAATATGGGGCGAAGTATGCGGGCTACCCGACTGCTACCGCCGATCTGGTTGAGCGCGCTGGCGCCTGGTGGTTGCATGTCGTCGTGAGCATTCCTGCGCCCCAGGTCGCGCCATCCGATCAGGTCGTTGGCATCGACTTGGGCATCAATCGCCCAGCGGTCACATCGAATAATCACTTCCTGGGTAAGCGGCGCTGGAAGGCCGTGGAAGGACGCTACTTCAAGCTGACCCGTGCGCTGCAAAAGCAGGGCAGCCGCTCGGCCAAACGCCATTTGCGGAAACTGCAACGCCGAAGGGCGCGCTTCCGCAAAGATGCTGATCACGTCCTGAGTAAGCATATCGTGGCAGCGGCCGAGCCGGGGAGCACGATCGTGCTGGAAAACCTCAAAGACATTCGCAAGCGGATGCGGGCGAAACGGCGCACCACAACCAAGCGCAAAATGCATTTGTGGCCGTTTGCGAGCCTCAAGGAAAAGATCGCGTACAAGGCCGAGGAACGGGGTTGTACGGTGGTTGCGGTTGATCCGCGACATACCTCCCAGGCGTGCAGCCGGTGCGGGCATACCGCCCGCAACAACCGCCGTTCGCAGCGTGTATTCATGTGTCGGCAATGTGGGTATCATCTCAATGCTGACCTGAATGCGGCGCGCAATATCGCGGCCAAGTACCGTGCCAGTGGGGGCAGAACCCCTGCCGGTGGGCTGCGCAACCAGCCTCTCGTGTCCAATCCGATGCTTCGGCATTCGGGTTGAGGCGCAAGCTGTCGCGTTTACGCGACAGTCGTTGACATCCTGCAATTCCTCCAGATAATGTATCGACAGCCGCGCGCCAACACAATACGACCCCGCCAGCTCTTTGCCAGGGGGCAACGCTGCCGGGGTCTAGTCACGCGTTCGTGAATGTGCGATCGGCAGAGCCGTCGCGCGTGCGACGGCTCGACCGTGAACAGGCGATCAGTGCTTCAGGCTCTTGACGACCTTGTCGAGCTGCTCCAGTGTGGCTGCCAGGTCAGCCTCGGCGAAGAAGCCCAGGTGGCCGATCCGAACAATGCTGTCCTTCAGCCGGTCCTGGCCGCTGGCCACGACGGTGTTGTAGCGGGCGCGCAGCTCCTCGCGCACCGCCTTCGGCGAGATGCCCTCCGGAAACGTGATCGCGGTGACGACGTTGGAGTTGTGCGGCGGGTCGGCGAACAGCCCCAGGCCCATCTCGAGCGCGCCGTTCCGCACCAGCTCACCAGCGCGGGCGTGGCGGGCGAAGCGCGCCTGGGCGCCCTCCTGCTCCATCAACTCCAGCGCGGCGCTCAGGCCGTAGAGCACCGAGACCGCCGGCGTATAGGGCGTGCTGCCCTCGTTGTGCGCCTCGCGCAGCTTCTGGAAATCCCAGTAGAATCGCGGCATCTTCGAGCGCGTGACCGCCTCCCAGGCGCGCGGGCTGACGCTGATCATCGCCAGGCCGGGCGGGCAGCCGAACGCCTTCTGCGAGCCGGTCACCACCACGTCGATCCCCCAGGCGTCGGTCTCGAACGGCAGCGCGCCGATGCCGCTGATCGAGTCGACGAAGAGCAGCGCCTTGCTCTCCTCGTGGACGACCGCGGCGAGCCGCCCGATCGGGTTGGTCACGCCGGTCGAGGTCTCGTTGTGGGTCAGGTAGACGACCTTGGCATCGGGGTTGGCGCGCAGCGCGTCGCGCAGGGCCTGCGGGGCGCAGGCGGTGCCCCACGCGTGCTCGATCCGGGTGACGGCGACCCCAAAGACCCGGGCGATCGCCGCGGCGCGCTCGCCGAACACGCCGCCGACCACGAACAGCCCGCGGTCGCCTGGCGAGAACAGGTTCACGACCGTGGCCTCCAGCCCGCCGGTGCCCGACGAGGTGAAGCAAAGGATCTCGTTCTGTGTCGCGAAGATGCCGGCCAGCCGCGCGCGCACGTCGCCGAGCAGCAGCCGGAACTCGGAGCCGCGGTGGTTGATCATCTGGTTTGCTAGGGCCGCGCGCACCGCGTCGGGCATCGGCGTCGGGCCGGGGATGCGCAGATTCTGAGCTGACAATGCCATCCTCCTATCGAACATGCGCGACCAGTTTCGGCGATTCGCCGCGAGCGCGGGCACGGTCATTATAGCGGGTTTAAAGGACGCGTCAAGGTAGCGCTTTTTTGCTTTTTAGTCATTCCCTGGTATAATGGCCGCGTCACAGGCCCCCATCGTCTAGTGGCCCAGGACATCACCCTTTCAAGGTGAAGATCGCGGGTTCGAATCCCGCTGGGGGTACCATCGGCTCTTCCGGATTTTCAGAAACTACTCTGATTGTATTCAGAAAGTAGTCTGGCGATTTGCAGAAAGTCGTCCGACTCATCTGGAAACACACGGCGAAAAGGCTCAGGGAAGCTTTACCGCTTCCCTGAGCCTTTTCGTGTTGTTGGTTTCGGATCTGTTCGTTGCAGCCCGATCGCCTTGTCGAGTGGAGCGACCTTCGCCAAAGGTTGTTCACGGCTTCCGCGATCTCCACCTTTGAAACTTCCATAGCCGTCTTGCCCAGACCGACGGAAGGGCACGGCGTTGCGTGCTTGGACGCGCAGCGCCGGCTGCGGCTGTTTGCAACTTGGCGGTCGCCCGCGTTATGGCGGAACCTGGCCCCAGGTATCGACCAGGGCGGTCCGATACTCGCCTTTGCCATCCGTGGCCAGGGCCGGCGGGTGGTCGGGATGGCCGCGGTCTTTGAGTTGGGCCATCAGGTCGTGGGCAACGTCCTCCTCGGTCTTGCCAATTGCACGTCCTACGCGCAGGCGCGTATCCATTTCCAGCGTTATCCCACGCCAGAAGGTGCCACGCTCATCGGCTTCGGCGTAGCCCCTTTTTCGCCCTTGTTGCCAACATAAGCCCACATCGCGTCTAATTGGGCACGGGTCAGCTTGTAGTTGGCAAGTAAGAGGGCTTCAATCCGCTCGACGTGTGCGGCAGCAATGCGCAACCACTCCATCACGGTCTCTTCTTTCACCCCTTTGACACGGTGGATGGCGGCCAAGCTGTTGCGTTCGGCAAGCAAGGCCAAACACTCGATAATCGTGTGTTGCGACCGACGGCGCCCGTAAAAGACCGTGCCAATGGTCTCGACAAACGTATGGCGACAGATGGTACACTGATAGCGCTGGGTCCCGGATGGCGTGCGGCCGAACTTGCGGATGTTCCCCAGGCTGACCTGACCATAGGCGCTACAATTCGCGTTCCAACAAAAGCTGTTCGATCGCACCAAGGTTCCATTGTCCATTGCGTCCTCCTCAGTCACGGTTCGCGATGGACATGATAGCATCGACAACCAAGGGGTAGACTACCAAAATGGGGTTTTTTGCATTACCCCTCAGAAAGGTAAAATCTCATTCTTTCGTCTCTCAAAAACGACCGTTTTTGAGAGACGAGACAGAACACAGGATATCCGTTCCAGAAGGCGTGCTGGAAGGGGGACATCACCGATATAGCCCGTTCAGGTCTGATGACCTAGCCGCATTGTGGAACAGAATTGGTAATTCTGTTTCCTGGACAAATAAAGGCCCGCCAATTATGGCAGGCCTTCGAGATATAAAAATCTCAAATAGTCGATTGAACTCACCATGTAGCAAATAATTCTAGGGCGCACTTGGCTTGGCTTGGTACTGTTCGTCGCTGACCTTCTCCATCCAGTCGACAGCAGCCCGCATTGCTACGCCTCCTCCACTGCGAGCGAGCGGCCGCGATGCCGAGCACCACGCGGCCGCGCTTCCTCGCTTGCTCTTCGGCGGCCCGATCCTCCTCCTCGCCGCCCAGGGCTGGTGTCCCGGGCGAGCGCCGCACCGCCCAGGAGGATCGTTCAGGCGACGTCAAGTACATCCACTACTCTTCCAAACCACTGGTCACACTGTTTGGTCAATCTCCCGCATGTACTTTTCACCCATACGGCCACCGTGCACTCTGATTTTGGAGAAAGTAGTTTCGAGCTCACGAAGATCCGCAGACGTCAGCTGAACATCGTTTCCCAAACTCTTGCGGTTTTGATCTGATTACCTGTCCTCAGACAATTGATCTCCCGGGTCTTCCTTAAGCACTGCAAACGGAGTTTGCCTAAGTGCTCTCTATTAGGTGCCTTTTCTGCGCCGACGGACATCGATCGGCGCTCGGCGGAGCCTCAGTGAGCTGTAAAGCCGCCGTCAACCGGCAGGGCCACGCCGAGCACGAAGCTGGCGCCAGGACTGCAGAGCCAGAGCACCGCCGCGGCGATCTCGTCGGGACGGCCCAGCCGGGCGATTGGCTGATCGCGCATGATCTCCTT
>WNGB01016989.1_pt1 | contig 10872 bp, 11 predicted proteins | sample 5400681 | NCBI WGS metagenome assembly WNGB01 (sample SAMN13153367, study PRJNA577476) | soil metagenome | isolation source: 115 cm soil or saprolite under grassland replicate 2 | place: USA:California | collected 2016-06-15 | reverse complement strand
GCGATCCACTAGATCGCCACTGTAAGGCTTGTGCGCCTCCGTCCTTTGTCGTCGGCCATCGCGGTGGCCAAGAAAAAAGGCCGGCATGGGCCGGCCCGAAAGTCACTGAACCTTACACTGACTCCAACTGCACTGAGGACTCTAACTGCACTGAGCGGGCCCGATCCAACCTGGAACTCCGGGGGGCTGGGGGGCTGAAGAATCCGGCGCTCGAAGGCAAGACCGGGCCCTGAGGCAACGATCTCCTCCTTCGCATTCCAGCTTGGCGCGTGCTTGGCCGCAATTTGGCAGCATTATGATTCCACTAACGAATCTGTGATGATCGCTCCTCACGATGTCGCGGTCGCGTGACGGCGCGACGGCGGCATTCATTCCCTCTTGCCGATGCTTGCATCCGGCGCGATCATTGCTGTCCCGATCTTTCACACGGAGGCGCTGGATGAGCTACGGCGATACTGAGCCGAGCGAGTTCCATGGGGGCGAGGCTGCTCTGTCCCTCGCCCCCGCAAACCGAGTGACTTTCGACCGGCGCGAACTCAACCGCATTTTCGGCCTGTATGGTCGCAAGGTTGCTGCCGGCGAATGGCGCGACTACGCCATCGACTTTCTCAAAGACCGCGCGGTGTTTTCCGTGTTCCGCCCCGTATCGAGAAAAGGCCGAAACTCGCGCGCCGGCAGGGCGCATACAGCGTGATCTCGGCGACCGGCCTGATCGTGCGCCGGGGTCACGAGCTCGATCCCGTGCTGCGGGCCATCGATCGGTCGGTCAGCCTCGTGGCGTCCTGACTGCGGGCGGCTCCCTCGCGCCGGGCCCCAGCGGCCGCTGCATCAACACGCTGTCGAGCCAACGGCCGAACTTGAAGCCGACATTGTCGAATGTGCCGACCATGCGGAAGCCGGCGGCGCGGTGCAGCTCGACGGAGGCAACATTGGCGGAATCCCCGATCACCGCGACCATTTGCCGGAACCCGCCCATTTCTGCCTCGGCGATCAGCCGCTCGAGCAACGCGCGGCCTATTCCGCGGCGCTGGGATGCCGGCGCGACATAGATCGAATCCTCCACGCTCCAGCGATAAGCCGGACGCGCGTGATAGGGGCCGGCATAGGCGTAGCCCATGACCTCGCCGTCAAGCTCCGCCACGAGATAGGGATAGCCGCCGGCCCGCAGCGCCTCGTACCGGCGCGCCATTTCGCGCTCGTTGGGCGGCTCGATCTCGAACGATGCAGTACCGTGTCGGACCGCGTCATCGTAGATGCGCGTAATCGCTCCGAGGTCGCGCGGTTCGGCGGGGCGGATGGGGATAGCGGTCATCGACGAGAGGGCGCGCGGCGCAGATCGGAATGGGAATAATAGCTCCTTCGTCACGCGCTGTCCGGGCCCGCCGTGTAAACGCGACGGCGCCCCGGCTCATCGCCGGGGCGCCGCGTACTCAATCGCTGTTAGGCTCGCTCAGCGACGGTCGCCGAGGAAGCGCAACAGGAACAAGAACAGGTTGATGAAGTCGAGGTAGAGCGAGAGCGCGCCCATCACCGCCTTGCGGCCGACGATGGTGCCGTCCTCCATCGGATCGAACATCTCCTTGATCCGCTGGGTGTCCCAGGCGGTCAGGCCCGCAAAGATCAGCACGCCAGCCGCGGAGATCACGAAGTCGAGCCCGCTGCTCTTCAGGAACATATTGACGAGCATGGCGATGAACAGCCCGATCATACCCATGAACAGGAAGGAGCCGATCGGTGAGAGATCACGCTGTGTGGTGTAGCCATAGAGACTCAGTGCACCAAATGACGCCGCCGAGATGAAGAACACCCGCGTGATCGACGTGAGCGTGTACGCCAGGAAGATCGACGACAGCATCAGCCCGAGCAGTGCCGCATAGACCATGAACAGAGCGAATGCGGTCGAGGGCTCTAGCCGGTCGATGCGCCAACTGATGAGAAAGACCAGCCCCAGCGTCCCGAGAAACAGAACCAAGACCGCCGGCCCGCTGAAGACCATCTGGCCGAACGAGGTCAGTCCGACGATCGCGCCGTTGGCATCGGTGACAACCGCGGCCTGGAACGTGAGCCACGAGGTGATGCCGGTGAGCGCGACGCCCATGGCCATGTAGTTGTAGACGCGGATCATGTAGGCCCGCAGGCCTTGATCGATCGCAACTGCCCGGTCCGCACCGACGCCGCGTCTGGCAGCCGCGTAGTTCCGGTCGAAATCCGACATGAACGTTACCTCTCTCTTTTCCGACCCCGAGGCCGGACCATATGGCGCCCACCGGCAAGGCGGCTGGCGTCCGATGCGCGGAATCTAGTGCGAGAAAGCTTTCCGCGCCAGATGCCATAAGCGGGATTTGTTGGCGCTACTCGCCTCGCAGCGATCCCCTGACAAGTTACACTCTAGCAATGTGACGGCGCTGCGACGCGCTGGTCGGGCGCGGCGTGTTGTCGCTTATGCCCGCGCATTCCGCGCGTTTTCGAGCCAAACAGACCCGGAGCGCCGATCCGTCGGCGCGAGCTCGAGTGTTTTGGCCCTTTGGGTAAATGCGCCCTATAAGTTGCGAAAGACGTGGGCCGGTTTTTGGCCGAGCGCCTTGAACGTGCCGATGAGACCAATTGTCACCATCGCGGCGACCCCGGCGGCAGCGGCGGCAAGCAGCGGCCCGGGCAGCCAGACGAATGGAAGCTTCATCACCCTGAGGACGACGAAGGCGGCAGCGGCGGAGCCAGCCGCTACACCGAAGACGGCGGTTGCGACGCCGAGCGTGAGGTATTCGAGCGCATAGGCAGACAACAGCCGCATGCGCGTTGCGCCGACGGTCTTGAGGATCACGGCGTCATAAACGCGCTGCCGGTGGCTCGCCGCGAGCGCTCCTCCAAGCACCAGCACAGCCACAAGCAAAGTGAGTGCGCTCGCCCCTCGCATGGCCAACGCCAGATTCGACACGACCCGGCCGGCCGCATCGAGGGCATCACGCACACGCACGGTGACCACCCCCGGAAATGCATGAGCTACCGCTGTGAGCAGAGCGGTTTCCTCTTCGATCGTGCTGCCGCCGGGATAAGCAAGGGTGGCGATATGGCTGTGCGGCGCGCCTCGAAACGTGGCCGGCGAGAAGACCATGACGAAATTGATGCCGAGGCTCTGCCAATCGACCGTGCGCAGGTTGGCGATCGTAGCGGTGACGTTGCGGCCGAGAACGTTCACCGTGACCTTATCGCCGAGCTTGAGGCCGAGCCCGTCCGCAATGCGGTTCTCGAACGAGACCAAAGGCGGACCTTGATAGTTCGGCTGCCACCATCGTCCTTCCACCAGGCGCGAACCCGCTGGAAGCTCGTCCCCAAAGGTGACGCCGCGGTCGCCGTTGAGCACCCACATGGCGTCTGCAGCGGGCTTCAAGTTTTCGGCGGGTACGCCGTTCGCCGCCACGATGCGACCACGCAACATCGGCACGCGCTCGAGCGTGGCGCGCGGGGCGCGGGCGCGGATGAAGGCGTCGAATGCTTCGGCGTCGGCGGCCGGGATATCGACGAAGTAGAACGACGGTGCCCTGTCCGGCAACGCCGCCAGAAATTGGCGTCGCAAATTGCCCTCGATCGCGATCACGGCGACCATGACGGCTAGCCCCAAGCCGAGTGAGAGGACGACGTTCGGCGTGAGCGCGCCCGGCCGGTAAATGTTGGCGATGGCGAGTCGAACGACCGGCGAGCGAGGCCGCGGCAGGCGACGCGCAGTCAGCATGATCAGCGCCGCGACCAGCCACAGCAGCATGAATACGCCGACTGCCGCCAGCACGAAGATCGCCGCGATACGCCGGTCGTAAGCGAGTCCGATCGCGAGCACCGGAATCATGCATCCGAGAAGGACCGTTGCCACGACATAGGGCAGGCGCGGCGAGCGCCGATCGCTAGCGACTCCGTCGCGGAACAGTGCCGCGACAGGCACGTCCTGGGCGCGTCCAAGCGGCCACAAGGCGAAAGCGGCGGCGGTCAGCAGCCCGTATAGAAGCGCAAGTGCAAGCTCCCCCGGATGCAGCGCCGGCGCGAGCGGCAGCGGCAGCCCAGCGCCGAAGGTCCATGCGAGCAGAAACGGCAAGGCCGCGCCGATGGCGAGGCCCGGTAGCGCGCCCAGAGCGGCGAGCACCAGCACCTGCGCCAGATAGATCGTGAAAACGCGTGTGCCGGGTGCGCCCAGCGCCTTGAACGTGGCAATCACCTCGCGTCGGCCGTCGAGATGGCTCTTGACCGCGTTTGCCACGCCGACGCCTCCGACCAGCAATGCGGTCAGTCCGACGAACGTCAAATACTGACGAAACCGCTCGACATTCTGCTCGAGGGACGGCGAGGCATTGGCCCGTGAACGGATCTCCCAACCGGCTTGCGGAAATTCGGCTTGCGCCGCGGCGACCACTGCGCGCACGGCCGCATCCGCCGCGGCATTGTCGGGGAGGCGCAGACGGTAGTGCCAGCGCACGATGCTTCCGGGTTGCAGGACACCACTTGCGCGCAGGGCTTGTTCGCTGACGAGCAAACGCGGGCCGAAGCCGAGGCCGCGGGCAAGCCTGTCGGGCTCCGATGTCAGCACCGCCCGAATGTCGAGCGCCGCGGAGCCGACCGTGATGCGGGCGCCGGGCTTGAGGTCGAGCCGTGCGAGCAGCGCCGAGTCGACAGCGGCGCCAAATGCTCCGTCTCGGTATTCCAGCGCCTGCGCGAGCGGCTGGTGTGGATCGAGCGCCACCGTACCGTAGAGCGGATAGCCGGCATCGACCGCCTTGACCTCGACCAGTGCCGTGCGCCCGTCTTGCGCGCGCGCCATGGCGCGCATGGTGGCGGCGAGCGATACACCGCCTCGGTGCTCCAGAAATGCGCGCTCATCGGCATTGGCTTCGCGCAGACTGAGAGTGAACGCCAGGTCGCCGCCGAGGATGATGCGGCCTTCGCGTGCGAGCCCCTCGGCGAGCCCGGATGCGAGCGAGCCCACAGCGGCCATCGCCATGACGCCAAGCGCGATGCAGGCGATAAACACGTAGAATCCGCGCAAGCCGGCCCGCAATTCGCGTGCAGCGAAGCGCAGCGGCAATAGCCGGCCCCTGCCTGGGTGAGAAACCGGCAACCGGTGGTTCACGCTTGAGCTTCCTTTCCGCAGGCCCGGAGTGTCCTATCCCGGCAAAGCAACAGCGAGCCTCGGCGCCTCACGGCTTTGTCTCGACCGAGGCGCGGTCCGGGACAGTTTCGATTCGCCCCGAGCGCAATCGCACGATGCGATCACAACGGACAGCGAGCGCCGGATCATGCGTGACGAGTACGAGCGTGGCGCCTCGTAGCTGGTGACCTGCAAAAAGCAAATCGATGATCTCCGCCCCGGTCGCCTCGTCGAGATTGCCGGTTGGCTCGTCGGCGATCAGGATGGCCGGGTTTGGTGCAAGGGCGCGGGCAAGCGCTACGCGCTGCTGCTCGCCGCCGGAAAGCTCGGCCGGATAGTGCTGGCGGCGCTCGCTCAAGCCGACGGCCGCAAGCTCGCGCGCCGCGCGCTCATGGGCGTCGTCGAGGCCGGCCAGTTCGAGCGGCACGGCAACGTTTTCCAGCGCGGTCATGGTCGGAATGAGGTGGAAGGACTGAAACACGATGCCGATATTGCGCCCGCGGAAGCGCGCCAGCGCGTCTTCGTCGAGCGTGTCGAGGTCCTCGCCCGCGACCACGACGGAGCCGGTGTCGGCGCGCTCCAAGCCGGCCGTGACCATGAGCAAAGTCGACTTGCCGGATCCCGAGGGACCGACCAAGCCGATCGCTTCGCCCCGCCCTACGTGCAGATCGATATCTTTGAGGATATGAACACGGGCCGCGCCCCGCCCGAGCGACAGATTGACCCCGCTCAGCGCGATCGTCGGCTGTGCGCGCCGTGAGGTGTCCTGCATGTTCTGGTGCTCTTTGGTGAGTTCACTTGCGGGCCGGTCGGTATTGCCCCGGTCATATGGGAGTTGCGGGGCGCGGGTCCAGACATTTGCGCTCGTCGCGATCGCGCTGGCGCTGGCGCTTCCCGCGCGCGCCCCAGCCGCTGATCGGCCGGTGCGGATTGTGGCCTTGGGCGATTCGCTCACGGCCGGCCTTGGGCTGCCGGTCGACCGAGCCTTTCCGGCACAGCTTGAGCGAGCGCTCAAGGCCAAGGGCCTCGCTGTCGAGGTCATCAACGCGGGAGTGTCGGGCGATACCGCCTCCGGCGGACTTGCCCGCCTCGATTGGTCGGTCCCCGAGGGGACGGATGCCGTCATCGTCGAACTTGGCGCCAACGATATGCTGCGCGGGATCGATCCCAAGGTCACCCGCCAAGCGCTCGACGCGATCGTCCGTCGCCTGGCGGAACGACGCGTGGTCGTGCTGCTTGCCGGCATGCGGGCGGCGGCCAATCTCGGCAGCGACTACCGGCGCGACTTCGACACGATCTATTCCGAACTCGCCGTCCACCACGATCTTCTGTTCTATCCCTTTTTCCTCGAAGGCGTTGCCGGCGAAGCCGGGCTCAATCAGGGCGACGGACTGCATCCCAATGCCATGGGGGTCGACGCGATCGTCGCGCGCATCCTGCCCAAGCTCGAAGAGCTTATCCGCCGGGTCCGCGACAGGCGCGTCATGTGAGCATCACGAGGGGCGTGCGAATCTCCGCGACTTGTCCTATATGCAAGGCCCAGCCCCGCAGTCGTTCCCCATGCCCCGCCTCTTCACCGGTCTCGAAATTCCCTCCGACGTGGGCCAGTCGCTCTCCATGCTGCGCGGCGGCTTGCCGGGCGCGCGCTGGGTCGATCCCGAGAACTATCACGTCACGTTGCGCTTCATCGGCGACGTCGACGACGTCGTCGCGCACGAGATCGCGTCCATGCTCGGCCGCGTGCGCCGCGAGGCGTTCGAACTACGCATCGAGGATCTCAAGTCGTTCGGCGGGCACAAGCCGCGTCAGATCGTGGCCACGCTCGGACCGGCGCAGGCTCTGATGGAACTCCAGGCCGAGCACGAGCGGCTGATGCAGCGCGTTGGGCTGGAGCCGGAGGGGCGCAAATATACGCCGCATGTTTCTCTTGCGCGGCTACGCGAATCGTCGAGCCGGCAGGTTGCGGACTATCTCGCGCTGCGTGCCCCGTTCCGCTCGCCGCCGTTTAAGGTATCGCGCTTCGTGTTGTTCTCGTCGCGGGCGTCGGTCGGCGGCGGCCCATACGTCGTCGAAGCCGCCTATCCGCTCGCGGCGTAACGCGTGGTCCCGCGTCGGCTGAATCACACCGGTTTCAGCAGTCTCGATTGCACGTCGAAAATGGCGGTGGCAAAGCCATGACCGTCGGCCAGGATTTCGCGCATCAGCGAGAGCGGTGTCGGCCGGGGGGCCGCAACTTCGCCGACGACGCTCGAAAAATCGAAGGTTAGCTCGGCGTCGTATTTGCGGGCGAGCTGCTGCATGCGCTTGTTGTCGGCGAGGCAGGCCATGTGCAGAAATTTGAGCCCGCGATTGCGTGCCGCGAGCAGCGTGCGCTCGAGCAGCATGGAACCGACGCCGTGGCTCTGCCATGGCTTCTCGATCGAGAATGCGGCCTCGGCCTCGCGCGTCACCGGCCCTCCGATCGGCCGTAGTTCCGCCGCGCCGTGCAGCGTACCGTCGACGAAGAAGCCATGAATAAGCGCATCAATGCCGAACGAAAGATCGGCATAGTCGCGCACGAATTGGTCCGAGACCGCGCCGGCGAAGCGGTTGCGGCGGCTGATGGGATCGAGCCGCAAAAGGTGGTCGCGGTATTGATCGGCTTCACTGATCCACAGCTTCCGAATCAGGCCGCCGCGAGGGAGCGGTTCGTGCATGAGCCATTTCCTTTGGACGGTTGCCGATCCTTTGGACGGTTGCCGAATCAAGCAGTTCCATATTGCGATGCAATAGGGCCCCGACAAGGGCATGCCGGTGACGCGGGATCACAATTAAGTTAATGATTTATCATGCTAAACGGACATAGCAGCCATGCGGGGCACCGGCTTGCTGGGTGGTTGTGGCCCGCCCCTTACCGCAACGCACTATGACGGCACCTGTTGCACGCACGGAGGTTCGGCGTGCTTTGCCTGCGCTTGGCGGGCTATCCGGCTCGCGCCACCGCAGGCTCCCTTGCGGCGAGTTTGATCGGCGCCGGCGAATTGCCCCACGTCGTGTCGGTCTCGGTCGAGCGATGTTGAGGGTTGCGTCGTCTGCTCGAGGCGGCTTGCGGCTTGCGGTGCAAGATCGCTATTCATCGCAGCCCTAAAGCCTGCCTCCCTCCGCTCATGTCCCCTTCCGTCTCGGTGCAATATGCGGCGCGCGTCGCCGCTGGAAAAATCGAGCGCGATGCTGCGCAACAGGCGATCGTGGGTCGGCTGGCCCAGCTCGAAAGGGAGCTCGCCGAGCGTCGGCTTGCGCGCAAGTCATCCTCGCTCGGCTGGCTCTTCGGATCGCGTGAGCCCGAGCCGATCAGGGGCCTTTACATCTTTGGAGACGTCGGTCGCGGCAAGACCATGCTGATGGATCTGTTCTTCGCAGCCTCATCGGTCGTACGTAAGCGCCGCGTCCATTTCCATGAATTCATGGCCGAAGTACACGAGCGCGTCCATGTACTGCGGCAGAGGGCGAAATTGGGTGAAATCAGCGCCGAGGATCCCATCGGCGTCGCTGCCTCTGCCATTGCGCAAGAAACGCGACTTCTTTGCTTCGATGAATTCCACGTCACCGATATTGCCGATGCGATGATTCTCGGCCGCCTGTTCAAGCGCCTGTTCGAGCTCGGAGTGGTGGTGGTCACGACCTCGAACGTCCCGCCGACCGAGCTGTACAAGGACGGCCTCAATCGCGCGTTGTTCCTGCCGTTCATCGCGCTCATCGAAGAGCACATGGAGGTCCGGCAGCTCGACGCCCGCACCGATTTCCGGCTGGAAAAGCTCGCTGGCGTGCCGGTATGGCACGTTCCTGCCGATCGTGCGGCAGAAGCCGCTCTCAACCAAGCTTGGCAAAGCTTGACCTCCGGGCATGCCGGAGAACCGCAGGATCTGCTGGTAAAAGGCCGCACCATCCGCATTCCGCGCGCGACCATGGGAGTAGCGCGGTTCTCGTTTCACGATCTGTGCCAACAACTGCTCGCTGCCCCCGACTACCTCAAGATTGCACGTGAATACCATACCGTCCTGCTCGATCGTGTCGCGGTGATGGATTACGAGCGACGCAACGAGGCCAAGCGCTTCATTATCCTGATCGACACGTTCTACGACAACGCGGTGAAGCTCATTGCTTCCGCCGAAGCCGAGCCCGACGCTCTCTATCGCGCGGATGAAGGGTTCGAAGCCTCCGAGTTCAAGCGCACCGCCTCGCGTCTGATCGAGATGCGCTCTGAGGCTTACCTCGCGTTGCCGCACGGCCGGGGGCATGCCGTCGCGTCGGGCTCGATCGAAGGCTTGGTGGAGACGTGACGCAATTTCGCTCGCTGTGGAGGTGGGGTCATGGGGTGCGGCGGGCGGCTTGAACGGCAGGCCGGAAACGGTCTATGACCGATTTCACCGGACTTCCGCCGTTCCCGATCCAAGGTTCTTCCCCCGCATGGCACGCCCAAAGATTGCATTGATCGGCGCCGGCCAGATCGGCGGCACGCTCGCGCATCTCATTGGTCTCAAAGAGCTCGGCGACGTGGTGCTGTTCGACGTCGCCGAAGGCATCCCCCAAGGCAAGGCGCTCGACCTCGTGCAGTCTGCGCCGGTCGAGGGCTTTGATGCGCATTTTACCGGGACCAACTCCTACGATGCGATCGACGGTGCGGCGGTCTGCATCGTGACGGCGGGCGTGCCGCGCAAGCCGGGCATGAGTCGCGACGATCTTCTCGGCATCAATCTCAAGGTGATGGAGCAGGTCGGCGCCGGCATCAGAAAATACGCGCCGGGCGCCTTCGTAATCTGCATCACCAACCCGCTCGACGCCATGGTCTGGGCGCTGCAACAGGCCTGCGGCCTGCCCAGGCAAATGGTTGTCGGCATGGCCGGAGTGGCTCGACAGCGCGCGCTTCCGATTTTTTCTCGCCGACGAGTTCAACGTCTCGATCGAGGACGTGACTGCCTTCGTGCTCGGCGGCCACGGCGACAGCATGGTGCCGCTCATCCGCTATTCGACGGTTGCCGGCATTCCGTTGCCCGATCTCGTCAAGATGAAATGGACCACGCAGGCGCGGCTCGACCAGATCGTTCAGCGCACACGCGATGGCGGTGCCGAAATCGTCAACCTGCTCAAGAGCGGCTCGGCCTACTACGCGCCGGCTGCATCGGCGATCGCGATGGCGGAGAGCTTTCTCAAGGACAAAAAGCGCGTGCTGCCCTGTGCCGCCTATCTCAACGGCGAATATGGCATCAAGAACCTCTATGTCGGGGTGCCCGCCGTGATCGGCGCCAAGGGAATCGAGCGCATTGTTGAGATTCAGTTGAACACCACCGAGCGTGCCATGTTCGAAAGGTCAGCCGAGGCCGTCGCCACCCTGGTCGAGGCTTGCAAGAAGATCGCACCAAATCTGGCGAAGTGACGGCGCTCATGTCGCGGGCGAAGCGCGGCACGGAGCTCGTGCGGATGACGTGCAGCAGCGCAGTCAAGCTTGCCAGGTATGACACGATGAGGTGCTGCATCGGAGCCGGGGCAGGCAAAAGGTCCGCATGAACATCCACGAATATCAAGCCAAAGCGGTGCTGCGGGAATTCGGCGTGCCGGTGCCGGCCGGGCACGCCGCCTTTTCGGTCGAGGAGGCGGTCAAGGCCGCGCGCGAGCTCGGCGCGCCGGTGCTCGTCGTCAAGGCGCAAATTCACGCCGGCGGACGCGGCAAGGCCGGCGGCGTCAAGGTGGTGAAATCGAACGAG
>WNGB01013753.1_pt1 | contig 10872 bp, 7 predicted proteins | sample 5400681 | NCBI WGS metagenome assembly WNGB01 (sample SAMN13153367, study PRJNA577476) | soil metagenome | isolation source: 115 cm soil or saprolite under grassland replicate 2 | place: USA:California | collected 2016-06-15 | reverse complement strand
CCAGCGGTAGTTGCCGGGGAAGTACATGAAGTATTTCGGCATCGGCATGGGGCGTTTCCTCCTGAACGTTCCGCTCGCCGTCGTTGCGAGTCTCAAGCTTGGCTCAACTGTTGACCCGTCATCCTGAGGTGCGAGTGGCGCAGGCAGTTGCCTGCGCCCGAGCCTCGAAGGATGAACGGCCCGGGTCGCGTCGAGAGCGGGGCCGTCGCCCTTCGAGGCTTCGGTCGCTTCGCGACCTTCGCACCTCAGGGTGACGGGTTGAGAGCAGTGGCGTGGAGATGTCCATCACACATCCCAGGGCGGGACGCGGCCGACCGGGTTGGCGATACGCCCGTCGGGGCGCTTGAGCGCGTTGATGCGCGCGACCTCGTCGTCGCTGAGCGAGAAATCGAACACAGCGAGGTTCTCGGCCATGCGGGTCGGGTTCGACGAGCGCGGGATCGGCGCGACGATGCCCTTCTGGATCAGCCAGCGCAGCGCCACCTGGGCGATGGTCTTGCCCTTCGCGCGGGCGATGTCGGCGAGCACCGGGTCCTTGAACAGGCGCCCGCGGCCGAGCGGGCAGTAGGCGGTGTAGACCAGCCCGCGCTTGCGGCAGGCTTCGAGCAGCGTGGTCTGGTCGAGATAGGGATGGTACTCGGCCTGTAGCGTCACCAGCGGCTCCGGGCACAGGCTGATCGCCTGGTCGATAAGCGCGATGTTGAAGTTGGCGACGCCGACGTGGCGGGCCAGGCCCTGGCGCTTTGCTTTCGCCAGCGCGGTCATCGTCTCGGCAAGCGGAGCCGCGAGGTTCGGCCAGTGCACCAGCAGGAGATCGACGTAGTCGACGCCGAGCGTCTTGAGGCTCTCGTCGACCGAGCGGGCGAAGTCGTCGGCGCGCAGGTATTCATGCGACACCTTGGTGCAGAGGAAGATGTCGCCGCGCGGGACGCCTGAGGCGCGCATGCCTTCGCCGACGGCGCGCTCGGTGCCGTACTTCCAGGCGGTATCGATGTGCCGGTAGCCAAGCTTGAGCGCGGTCGCGATGTGCTCGGGGCGGACGTCGCCCATGCCCGAGGTGCCGTAGCCGATCGCGGGAATCTTGGCGCCGTGCGCCGACAGGGTGGGGATTGTCGTTGCCATGGGTCTCGGCTCAGCAGTTGCTGCCAAGCGCCGCCTCGATGAAGGCGCGGGCGCCGGTACGCGACATCGCCACCGCCTGCGCATTGGCCGGGCCGGGCCGGCGCTCGACCTGCAGGAAGGCGTGCTCGGCGGTGGGGAAGTACTGGACCGAGGTCGGCACGCTGCGGCTCTGCAGGTTCTTCTGCAGCGCGTGGAAGACCTCGTTGCTGGTGAGGTGATCCTTGCCGGGCGTGATCAGGTGCACCGGGCAGGCGATGTTGATGGCGTCGGCCACCACGTCGCGCTCCTGGGTCGGCAGCCGCGGCGCCTCGATCGTCGGATAGTACGGCACGATGCCGGCGAGGCGCTGGTCGTTGGCGCCGAGCAGGAGCGCGTAGCGTCCGCCGAGGCAGAAGCCGAGCGCCACGACCCGCTTGAGGCCGAACTCGCCCAGCATCGAGTCGACGCAGCGTGTCATCTTCTGCAGCGAGCCGGCGTCGGAGAGCGTCTTGCCGCGGGCGTGACGTTCCTCGCGGGTATGCGCCTCGCCCATGCCGGGGAAGATGTCCCACATCAGCGTCGGGAAGCCCGCCTCGGCGAGCGCGTGGACGTAATCCATCACGTATTTCTCGCGGCCGTGGATCGAGGGCAGCAGCAGCACGCCGCCGTCGGTCGCCGGCCGGCCCGGCCGCGTGTAGTAGGCCGGCACGTCGCCGCATGTCACGCCATTGGTCTTGATCGCCAACCCGTCTTCTCCGGCTGCTTGATGGCCGGGCCAACATAGCGGCAGAAGCCGGGAATTGGTAGAAACGTCCGGACGTGGATTGAGCTACATCGCCCGCAGCCGGGCGCGGACTTCCGGCGAGACGCCGTAGGCGCGCGCCACGATATCGCGGAGCTGCTCGCCGGTCTTGGCGGCCGATGTTTCGAGCTGCAGGCTTTGTGCCTTGGCAAGGAAGTCGGGGTCTTTGAACGTCCGGCTCAACGCAGTCTGCATGGCATGCACGCGCGGCGCCGGGACGCCCGGCGGCATGGCGTAGGGCCGGCCGACACCGAGCGCCGCGAATGCCGCGTGCATCAGGCTGAGGTCGTCCGCGTTGCGCGCGAGGTCGGGCGCGAATGGCACATCCGCCAGCTTGGGGTGCCGCTCGAAGCCGTACTGCACCAAGAGCTTGATCTTCTTCTCGCTCAGCCACGCCGGCCGGGTTCCGACCAGCGAGCTGTAGAACAAGCTCGAGGTGCCGTCGACTTCGCCTTTCTCGATCGCGAGATTGAACTCGTTCTGCCCCGGATAGCCCATGACGAGTCGCAGCCTGGTGCCGAGCGTCTCGTTGAGCAGCCGGGCGTAGAAGCTCGGGGTCGAGCGCGGCCCGTTGGCGGCGATCGTGACCTCGCGCCTCTTGGCGTCGTCGATCGAGTTCACTGGCACCGTGTGCCAGACGCCGAGCAGGCCGGTCTCGACCGTCGGCGATCCGAGCCAGTTGAACTGCAGCGGATCGAAACGCGCCTCGGCAGTGCCGAGCAGGGGCTCGAACGGCACCGTATTGGAGATGCCGCCGATGACGGTGCCGTCCTTGGCCGCGATATGAAAGAGATGATTGGTGCCGAGGATGCCGGCGGCGCCCGGCAGGTTCTGCACAATGACGTTGGGCGTGCCTGGAATGTGCTTGGCCAGGAACGGCGCCAGGGTGCGCGCCAGGAGATCGTATCCGCCGCCGGGCGGGTTGGTCACGATCAGCGTGACGGTCCTGCCGCGATAGAAGTCGGCGATTTCATCCGCGCTGGCGGCTGTCACGCAAGCGATGAGAGCAAAGACAGCGCCTGCGAACGGCGCCCAACGTCCAGACATTCCTGTTGTCCCGCGCTATGACCGGCATCGCAGTATGATGCAGGGCCGCCGATTGTAAAGGCAGGCAAGCGCCAAGCGTCGTCTGGCGCTGGTTGAGTTTGTTCGCAGTCAGTGCGGCGGCACCCTCTCCCCTTGCGGGAGAGGGTGGCGAGCGCGATAGCGCGAGCCGGGTGAGGGGTCCGTTACGCAACGACTGTTAAAGTGACCCCTCACCCACCTCGTTCGCGCTTCGCGCTCACTCGGCACCCTCTCCCGCAAGGGGAGAGGGTCACGGAGCCAGCCTCGCGCTCAGCGCTACGTCGCGACCAGGCCCTGGCGGCGCGCGATCAGCCAGTAGAGTGCGATCAGCGGCGTCATCATCAGCAGCATGACGATCGCGAGCGCGGAGGCTTGGCCGAGCCCGCCGCCGAGCCACAGGCTCCAGACCACGACCGGGAATGTCAGATTGTCGGCAGTCGAGAGGATCACGGCCAGCGTCAACTCGCGGAACACCAGCAGCGCGATCCACAGCCAGGCGTAGAGCAAGGTCGGCGCCAGCAGCGGCACCGAAATGCGGCGGAAGCCCTGCCAGGTGGTGGCGCCGCTCATCTGCGCCGACTCTTCGAGCTCGGCATGAATCTGGATCAGGCCCGAGTTGGTCATGCGCGTGCCGTAGCTGATCCGCGCGATCACGAACACGATGACCAGGATCCAGATCGTCCCGTAAAGCGGCAGCGCCCGCTGCAGCACGTAGAGCGTGAGCAGGAGCGCGCCGACCCCGAATACGATCGAGGGCACGGCGTGCGGCAGGAAGGCGATGAAGTCGAACGCGCCGCGTCCGCGGATGCGCGAGCGCAGCACGATCCAGGAGAACGCGAGGCTGATGGCGAGCGTCACGGTCGGCACCAGCACGGCGAGGATTGCGGTGTTGCCGACCGCGCGGAACACGAGCTCCCAGGGCAGCGAGGTGTAGTGGCTGAGCGACGCGATCGCGAAGGCGCGCTGCGACGGCAGCTGGAAGAACGGCAGCAGCGAGGCCCAGACCAGCAGCATGATCGGCATGAGCTTGCTCAGCACCAGGTAGGTGCCGATGAACAACCAGGCGCCGTAGACCCGCCGCCCGAGCCGGATGATCTTGGGCCGATAGGCGCGCCCGGTGACCACCGCGAAGCGCCGCGAGCGCTGCTGCATCAGCCCGTACCACCAGCTCGCGGCGGCGGCGATCGCCATGGCGACGGTCGAAAGCGCCGCCGCCAGCCCGTATTTCGGCAAGACATCCTGCGGATTGAGCAGGAGATAGAGATAGGTCGTGAAGGTGAAGATGCGGTTGCCCCAGCCGATGATCGCCGGCACGTCGAAGGCCGCGAACGCGGTCATGAAGATGTAGATCGAGGCGGCCAGCACGCCCGGCCAGGCGAGCCGCACGGTGATGCGGCGGAGCACGCGCCAGGTGCTGGCGCCGTGCACCTCGGCGGCTTCCTCGAGCGAGGGGTCCATGGAGCGAAAGACCGCGGCGGTCATGATGAAGGCGAGCGGCGCGAGGTTGAGGCCCTGCACCCAGCCCATGCCGAGGATGGTCGTGATGCTGAGCGGCGGACCGCTGAGGCCGAAGGTGCTGATGAGCAACTGGTTGACCAGGCCGATGCGCGGATGCAGCAGGAACAGCCAGCCCATGGCGGCGGCGAAGCCCGGGATCAGAAGGCCGATCGCCATCAAGGTGAACAGCAGCGTCTTGGCGCGGAAGTCGGTGCGCTCGGCAAGCCACACGGCGGGGATGCCAAAGGCGAGCGCGATCGCGAGCGAGACCAGGGCGAATGCGACCGTGTCAACGAGCACCGTCCAGGTGCGGCCGTCGGAAAACACCTCGACGAAATTCTGCGCGGTATAGGTGAGGGCGGGATCGCCGGGCGTGCCGCTGGTCCAGGACAGCCACAGGACCACCGCGAGGTGGGCGAGAATCACGACGCTCGCGAGCACCACCACCACCAGCATGCCGGCGGGCAGCAGATCGCCGGCGGCGCGGCGTTCTTGCAGCGGTTCGGCGACGGCGGACATCAGGCGGCAGTCGCAGCGCGAGATCTATCCGCCGTCGTCCCCGCGAAGGCGGGGACCCATAACCCCCCGCGGTTCGATTCCTCGTTGCTCGTGCCACATCGCGAGGGCACGGCGTATGGGTCCCCGCCTTCGCGGGGACGACGGCTGGAGAGGGCTGCGAGTGAACTGCTCATTCCTTCGTCGTCAGGATCTTGATCAGCTCGCTCTTGCCGGCGTCGATCTCGGGATGCTGGCTGTACCAGGCGACGGTGACCTCCTTGAACTTGACGCCGAGCTTGGCGTAATCGTCGACCATCTTGCCCATCTTCGAGCCCGGGAATGAGTGCAGGTCGGTCTTCCAGGTGTCGTAGGCGAGCTTCTGGCCTTCGGCGGTCATCATGAACAGGGTGTAGAGCTTGGCGGCGTTCGGGTGCTGCGCGTTCTTCGGGATCGCGAAGTAGTAGTAGCGCTGCTGGGCGGCATCGAGCGGCATCATCTGGTCGAGCGGCGCGCCCTTCTCCTTCCACTGCAGCGCGTCCTGGCCGGTGCAGTCCATCACCAGCGCCAGATACTCACCGATCGCGATGCGCTCGGCCTCGCCGCAGCGGATCAGGCCGGTGATCTGCTTCGACAGCGCGCGCACGTAGGTGGTCGTCTTCACCTTGCCCCAGACGTCGTCGGCGAGGAGGATATCGAAGCCGGCGGAGTAGGGGGTCGAGGCGATCTTGCCCTTCCAGGCGGGCTTCAGGAAATCCTCCAGCGTCGTCGGCTTCATCGGGGCGAGCGCCGAGTTGTAGGTCGCGCCCGAGAGCCCGGTCACGATGCGGATGAGCTGGCCGTTCCACTCGATCATCTCGTCGGTGATGCGGCCCGGCAGATATTTCTTCCAGTCCACCGCTTCGAAGAAGTTGGCCTTGAGCACGGGCACGACCTGCGGGGCGGCGCCGAGGGCGATGTCGACCGAGGCCCTCTGGCCGGCGGAATACTCCGTCGCCAGCGTGTTGATGATGCGCGCCATGTCGGCGCCGGGCAGGAAGTTAATGCGAATGTTGGTGCCGAAGTATTTGTTGATCGCGGTCTGGTAGCGCGCCGCGCCCTGGATGCCTGAGAGGGTCGAGCCGCTCCAGCTCAGGGTCAAGGTGCCTTCCCGGTTGGCGGCGGCGGCGAGCTCTTTCAATGCCGCATTGATGTCCTGGGCGGGCGCCGTCGCGCAGGCGGCGAACGTCACGGCGGCGGCGATGGCGCCGCTCAGTAGGCGATTTCGAATGACTGGCACCGTTTCCTCCGCCCTTTCGTCCGTCATGCGCGGGCATAGCCCGTCGAAGACGGGCGTGAACGCCCTGATAACCCGCGCATCCATCCTTTTCGTAAGATGAGGGATTGCCGGGTCAAGCCCGGCAATGACGCACCCAGTTTTGTCAGGCGCATTCTAGTCCAAACTCAATCGCGCGGCATAGCGTGCGCCCCTGCGCCTATCGCCGCGCCTTGCCGTCGTTCCCGATCGTGACGCCGTAGTCCCGCCCGGCGGCCGCGGGCGTGACGTAGCCGGCATCGAGGTCGCGCTGGATCGCATCGAGCGCGCGCTGCGCAGGCGGGCCGTAGCTGCCGCCGCCGCCAGTCTCGACGCAGACCCGGTCGCCCCGCTGCAATGCGTAGGCGTTTTCCTTCTCGACGCTGTGCTCAGTTGTCTCGCCCGCTTTCGTGAGCATGAAGCGGCCGGACTTCGCCTCCTTGCCGCCCTGCACGCCCCACGGCGGATACTTGGTGCGGTCGAGATTGGTGCCGAGCAGGCACGGCCGCAGGATCCGGTAGACCTTGCGGAAGCCCATGCCGCCGCGGAACTTGCCGGCGCCGCCGGAATCCTCGCGCAGCGAGAATTCCTCGATGCGGAAGGGCATCAGGGCTTCCTGCAGTTCGAGCGGAATGATGCGGGTGTCGCCGTGCGCCATGGTGCGGAACGGGCCTGAGCCGTCGTGGGTGGCGCAGGCGCCCCAGCCGCCATGGCCGCTGTCGTGGGTGTCGAAGAACGTGCCGTTGGCGCGCCGGCCGTAGAAGCGCACGCCCGAATGGGTGCCGAAGTGGCCGCCCGGCACCCGCTCAGGCAGTGCGTGTTCGAGCGCCTTGATGACCGCGTCGATCACGGTCGGGAACGGGGTCGGGTACATGAACATCGGCGCGGTCGGATCGGCGCTGATCAGCCTGCCTTGCGGCAGCACCAGCTTGATCGGGCGGAACGTGCCCTCGTTCGCCATCTCGTCGGCGCCCATCAGGTACTTGAAGGCGACGCGCGCGATGGTCTGGCCGCCGCCGTAGTAGCCGGAGTTGATCGGGCCCTTGGCCTGCGGGGCGATGTCGGTGAAGTCGACGGTGAGCTCGTCGCCGTCGACGGTGACCTCCACGATGATCGGCACCGGGTCCTCGCCGCCGGAGCGGTCGTTGTCGAGATAGGTCTCGGTGCGGTAGACGCCGTCCGGCATGGCGCGGATGAATGCGCGCGCGGCCGCCTCCGACTGGTCGAGGATCAGCTCGACCGCGCGATCGAAGGTCGGGATGCCGTATTTGTTCGCGAGTTCGGCGGTGAGGTCGCGGCCGAGCAGGCAGCCGGCGAGCTGCGCCGCGATGTCGCCGAGGAGCTCGTTCGGCATCCGGGTGTTGTTCTCGATGATGCGGTAGACTTCCTCGATCGGCTCGCCCTTCGACCACAGCTTGATGGAGCGGAGCTGCAGCCCCTCCATGAAGATGTCGGTCGAGTTGGTCTGGATGCCGCCGATCTCGATCCAATGCACGTTGATGGCGAAGAAGCCGATCAGCGTGCCGCGGTCGGGCCCGGCATAGATCGGCGTGTACATCACGGTGTTGTTGAGGTGCTGGCCCTGCACGGCGGCGTGGTTGCAGAGCACGACGTCGCCGTAATGCAGCCGCTCGCGGCCGTAGATCGCGAGCCCGTCGCGCACCGCCATGCCGACCGAGTCGGCGACGAACGGCGGCATGCCGCCGGTGCACTGGGCGATGAGCTGGCCTTCGGCGCCGACCAAGCCGACCGCGAAATCGTTGTACTCGTAGATGTAGGGGCTGAACGCCGTGCGCTTGATGTTGGCGTCGATCTGGTTGGTGATCGACACGAGGCCGTGGCGGATCACCTCGAGCGTGATCGGATCGATCGCGAGCGCGGCGCCGGGGCGGATGTGTTCCTGCATGGTCACACCCTCCGTTCGTCCCCGCGAAGAGTCGTAGGGTGGGCAAAGGCGCGGGCCACGCGCACTGCCTCTCCGCGCGAAAGTCGCAGCGCCGTGCCCACGCGGCCTCTGCAGAGGTTATCGAGCGTTGTTGCGCGTGGGCACGGCGCTGCGCTCTGCCGGTGACGGGGTCCGAGCGTGTGGACCGCGCCTTTGCCCACCCTACGGCGGACGGACTGAAGCCAATTCACTGTGTCCATCTAGCGCCCCGTCCCGACCGTGATCCGAATCTCGCCGAGCGCGCCGACCTCGAAGCGGTCGCCCGGCGCGATCAGCGTGGTCGATCCGTATTCCTCGATCAAGGCCGGGCCCTGGCCCTTGTGGCCGGGCGCGAGCGCGGCGCGGTCGAGGATGTCGGCCGTGAGCGTGCCGGCGGCGGCGCCGAAATAGACCGGGCGGGTCTGGGAGCGGCCGGCGGCCGCCTGGGCGCGCGGCAGGTGCTTGAGCGCCGGCCGCTGGAGCCGGGTGAAGGCCGAGAGATGCAGCGTCTGGAATTCGGCCGCCGCGCGCGCATCGGCGTGGCCGTAGCGGCGCTTGTAGTCGCGGTCGAAGCCGGCGCGGATCGCCGACGGATCGGCGAGGTCGGCGATCGGCACCTTGATGTTATGGCGCTGGCCGGCGTAGCGCATCTCGGCGTAGCGCTCGAACATGACGGTGCCGGTTCCGAAATCGCGCACCAGCGCCGAGCGCGCCTCGTCCTCCATCTCGCCGAACATCGCTTTGAGCGAGTCCACTGTGGTCTCGTTGAGTACGCCGGTGAAAGTCTTGGAGAGATCAAGCCGCGCATCGGCGAGCAGCATGCCGACGGCGGAGAAATTGCCGGGCTCGGGCGGAATCACGACCGTCGGGATCGAGAGCTCACGTGCCAGCGCACTCGCGTGCAATGGCCCACCGCCGCCGTAGCAGAACAGCACGAACTCACGTGGGTCGAGGCCGTGCTCAACCGAGATCTGCTTGATGGCGCCCGCCATGATCACGGTCGCGAGCGCGATGATGCCGTCGGCCATGCGGATCAGGCCGTCGGGCCCGGCGTAGCCGAGCGGCTGCGCGATGCGCCCGACGCAGGCGCGTGCGGCTTCAACGTCGAGCTTGAGCTCGCCGCCGAGGAAGCGGCCGGGATTGAGGCGGCCGAGCACCAGATTGGCGTCGGTGACGGTCGGCTCGCTGCCGCCGCTGCCGTAGCAGGCGGGGCCGGGCGTCGAGCCCGCGCTCTGCGGTCCGACATGCAGGCGGTTCTGCGGGTCGAGCCAGGCGATCGAGCCGCCGCCGGAGCCGACCTCGACGATGTTGATCACCGACGACTTGATCGGGAAACCCTTCACGTAGCCGCCGGCGTAGTAGATCGACTCGACCGAGAAGCGGCCGTTCTCGACCAGCGCGCACTTCGCCGTCGTGCCGCCCATGTCAAAGGCGATAACGTTCTCGAAGCCTAGTATCTCGGCGTAGGCGCCGGCGCCGATGCAGCCGCCGATCGGGCCGGACTCCACGAGACCCACCGGCTGCCGGCACGTGCGCTCGACCGATAGCAGGCCCCCGTTCGAGCCCATCATGTAGAGCGAGCCGTTGAATCCTCTTTGCTCGAGATCGGTTTCGAGGCGCTTGATGTAGGTGGTGACCTGCGGCCCCACATAGGCGTTGGCGGCGACCGTCGAGGTGCGCTCGTACTCGTACCATTCGCGCGTCACCTCGGTGCTGTAGGTGACGTAGGCGCCGGGCAGGAGCGCACGCAGGATTTCGGCGGCTTTCTCCTCATGCGCCGGATTGGCGTAGGAGTTCATGAAGAAGATCGCGACCGCCTCGATGCCGAGCGCTTTGAGCTTCTCGGCCAGCGCGGTGAGCGCCGCGGTATCGAGCGGCGTGACGACCGCGCCGGTGCTGGCGATCCGCTCCGGCACCTCGAAGCGCAGCGCGCGCGGGATCAGCGGCTCGTCGCGGCGGTAGTGCAGGTCGAACGGATCCGGCCGGTTGCCGCGCGCGATTTCGAGCACGTCGCGAAAACCCTTGGTGGTAACGAGCGCGGCCTTGGCGCCCTTGCGCTGGATCAGCGCGTTGATGACGAGCGTGGTGCCGTGGTTGACGAGGCTCGCCTGGTGCGGGTCGAGCTTCGCCTTGGCGAAGCATTCGAGCACCCCGTCGACCAGGTTGCCGTAGGTGGTCGGGCTCTTGGCGTAGGCGACCCGATGGCTGTCGGTGTCGTAGGCGACAAGGTCGGTGAAGGTTCCGCCGATGTCGACGGCCACGGCGTAGGGCATTTCCGGGATCCTTTCGGGCCGGGATCAAGCCACGGATTGCGGCGCGCGATCAATAGTTTTGGCGGTTGCGCGGGGCCTCACGACAACCAGTCGACTTTCACCATGGTCTCCAGCGTCGCCCACAGATTAGTCAGCGCGTGCATCGCGATGGTGAGCAGGACCGATCCGCTCCGCCATCGCGCCCAGGCGAGAATGAGGCCGATGAGAAACACCTGAACGATGCCGAACCAGTCGTATTGCAAATGAACGATCGCAAACAGCACCGTGATGACGAGAATGCCCGGGATGGCGCTGCGCCCTGAACGGACCCAGCCGCGGAACAGGAAGCCGCGGAAGATGACCTCTTCGGCGGCCGGCGCGGCGATGACCAGCGCGAACCAGAGCAGCGGCAGCGCGCCGACGGCGGCTGCGCTGGTATAGG
>WNGB01013752.1_pt1 | contig 10872 bp, 14 predicted proteins | sample 5400681 | NCBI WGS metagenome assembly WNGB01 (sample SAMN13153367, study PRJNA577476) | soil metagenome | isolation source: 115 cm soil or saprolite under grassland replicate 2 | place: USA:California | collected 2016-06-15 | reverse complement strand
GTGGTCGCGGGCCGTGCGTTCCAGCTCGGCTCGGGAGATCGGACGGCCGGTCTCGGCGAAGCCGGCCAGCACCGCGAAGTGAAGCCGGCGTGCCGCGGCACTGAGCCGTGCGGCACCGCGAGCCTTGTCCAGCTTCAGATCGGGTGGCTCGGCCTGGATGTCCATGGTGGTTCCCTCCGGTGGGACGAGCTGGCGCCGGACGCGGTGGCGGATCAGCCGGCGCAGCAGGAAAGCTTGGTGACGTCGCGGGTGTAGGTCAGGGCGGCGAGCTTGAGGGCCTCTGCCATGGTCAGGTAGGGGGCCCAGGTGTGGGCGAGCTGCTCGACGGTGAGCCCGGCCGTGATCGCGTACGTGGCGGCGGTGATGACGTCACCGGCGCCGTCGGCGACGACGTGCACACCGAGGAGGCGGCCGCTGCCGGCCTCGGCGACGATCTTGACCAGTCCGCGGGTGTCGCGGTTGACCAGCGCCCGCGGCGCGTACTCGAGCGGCAGGGTCCGGCAGTCGCACCGGATTCCGGCCCCCACGACCTGGGCGTCGGTCATCCCGACCGCGGCGATGGCAGGGCTGGTGAAGGTGACCCGAGGCAGCGCGGTGTAGTCCAGGGTTCGCTCGGCGCCGTCGAGGGCGTTGTCGGCGACAAGGCTGCCGTGGGCCGCCGCGACGTACACGAACTGGGGTCCGCCGGTGACGTCGCCCGCGGCCCAGACGCGTGGGTTGCTGGTGCGCAGGTACTCGTCGACGATCACCTCGCCGAGCTTGCCGGTCTTCACCCCGACCCGGTCCAGGCCCAGGCCGGCGGTGACCGGGCGGCGACCGGTGGCGATCAGCAGCTGCGCGGTGCGCAGCTCGATCTCGCTCCCGGTGCGGGTGCGGACGGTCGCGATGCGCTCGCCGTCCTCGGCGCGGACCGAGACCAAGGTGGCGGTGGTGTGCACGGTGATGCCCCCGCCGATGAAGACCTCCTCGATCGCGGCGGAGACCTCGGGCTCCTCGAACGGAGCGAGCCGCGCCAGGGCCTCGACGACGGTGACCCTGGTGCCGAGGCGGGCGAAGAACTGGGCCTGCTCCAGCCCGACGGCGTTCCCGCCGACGACCAGCATGGACTCGGGCAGGTGGTCGAGTTCCATCGCGCTGGTCGAGGTCAGGTACCCGGCCTGTTCCAGGCCGGGAACGGGCGGGGCCCAGGGGGCGGAGCCGGTGGCGATCAGGTAGTGCGCGGCCTCGACGCGCCGGGTGCCGCCGCCGGCCAGCGCCACGTCCAGGACGGGGACGTCGCCGTTCCCGGCGAACGTCGCGGTGCCGTGCACGATCTCCCAGCCGTACTCGGCGGCCAGGTCGGTGTACTTCTCCGCGCGCAACCGCGTCACCAGGGCGTCCTTGCCGCCGATCAGGGCGGGAAAGTCCACCGGTCCGGTGCTCGGGGTGAGGCCGGGGAACCGCCCGGCCGCGGCGGCGGTGTAGCGGGCCTCGGCGGCGGCCAGCAGCGCCTTGGACGGCACGCAGCCGACGTTCACGCACGTGCCGCCGGTGGTGCCACGCTCGACCAGCACCACCGACCCGCCCTTGCCGGTTGCGGCAATCGCGGCCGCGAAGGCGGCCGAGCCGGAGCCGATGATCGCCAGGTCGACACCGGGTCGCATTGCGGTCACTGGGCTGCCTCCGTCTGCCGGGCCCGGGCGCCGGCGCCTTGATTCATGCGGCTTGCCGAATAACAAGACCCCACCATAGTATGCGGATACGCGAATAGTTCCAGCCTTTGGGAGGTCTCGCGTCGTGACCGGTCACCCCGTCGATCTCGCGTCCGCCGCACCCGTGGTCGACACCGGGTGTTCGCACACCGGCACCGTGGCCCGGTTCTTCCGCGCCCTGTCCGACCCGACCCGGCTGGGGCTGTTGGAGTTCATCCTCCGCGGTGAGCGCACCTCGGCGGAGTGCGTCGAGCACGCCGGGATCTCCCAGCCGCGGGTGTCGGTACACCTGTCCTGCCTGGTGGACTGCGGCTACGTGGTCGCGCGCCGCGACGGCCGCCGGCTGCGCTACTCGGTCGGCGATCCGCGGGTCGCCGACCTGGTGATGCTCGCCCGCTCCCTGGCCGCCGACAACGCCACCGCCCTGGACTGCTGCACCCGGATCCCGGCTTCGGCGCCCGAGGAATCCTGACGAGGTCGTCGAGGGGCTACGCCGGCGGGGGCGCGGCCAGCACCCTGCTCGCGACCCAGGCGATGTCCTCCGCGGTCCGCGCAGGGGTGTCCGACGGCTGCATGACGTGGCTCAGCACGACCCGTACGACGACGTCGATCACGACACCGAGCTGATGCTCGTCGAACGGCAGCTCGTAGTCCGCGAGCCGGTCGACCAGCACGGCCTTGGCGGTGCTGAGCAGCGACTCGGCGTGCGTGGTCAGCAACGGCAGTAGCTCGGTGTCGGCGCCGTGCGTGGCCGACACCACCGCGCGCAGCAGGATGTTGTCGTGCGCGAGCACGAGCACGTTCTCGGCGGCCGCGCGGATCGCCGCGACCAGGTCGCGCGGGTGCTCGTCGAACGCCTGCTGTACGACGGACAGGAAGCGGCCGAGCTCGTCGAGCACCATCGCCTCGGCCAGCGCGGGCTTGGACCCGATCTCGTTGTAGACGGTCTGCCGGCTGACCCCGACGATGTCGGCCAGGCCGGCCATGGTGACCGACGACCAGCCGGACCGTGCGGTCAGCTCGATGGCCGCCGCGATGATCCGCTGTCGCATGGCGCTTCCGGTGCGCGGACCAGCCGCTACCACCTCCGTCATGACAGCCATGCTAGGGGTGTCCGGTGGGCTTCCCGGCGGCGAACCGCAGGGCCTCGTTCCAGGTGCCGCGGTTCGCGATCCGGCGACGGTAGTTCATGATGTCGCTCGGCCGGTCGATCGTGAGCGCGCCGACGATCCGCTCGCCGCGGCGATAGAGCATGACGAACGAGCGCCTCGACCACAGCGACCGGCAGCCCGCGCCTGCGGGCGTCGCGCCGGTGGCGATCACCAACGCGTCGTACGGAATGGTCTGCGTTCCGACGCGGACCTCGCGGGAGGAGACGTCCAGGCCGGTCGCCGGCGTGCCGAGCCGCAGGTCGACGCCGTGGTCGTCGCGCACATCCCGAGGCCCTCACACTTGTTGCGGTCGACAACGATCCTCACGACGCCACCACCGGCTCGACGAAGTCGCGCTTCTCGCGCACGCCGCAGTCCGGGCAGCACCAGGTGTCGGGTATGGCGGACCATGGCGTCCCGGCCGGGAACCCCTCACGCGGGTCGCCGATCGCCTCGTCGTACGTGTATCCGCACCCGGGGCAGCGCCCGCCGTGCGCGTGCCGTCGTACCGGCTCGGCCGCGGCGGACAGCGCGTCCTCGATACCCTCGGCAACGATCGGTGCCGACGCGGCGGCGGGGACCGGGTACTTCGCCAGGATCTTGTCGCGGCGGCGCGGGTCGAGGTTCGCGCGGCTCAGGTCGCCGCCGAAGTGCGCGAGCACGCGCGGGTCCATCACCCGGCGCCACACCGGCGGGAAGAGCGCGAGCACGATCATCCCGGCGTACCCGGTGGGCAGCACCGGCGACTCGGCGAAGTCGCGCAGCGTCTGGTAGCGCCGGGTCGGGTTCGCGTGATGGTCGCTGTGCCGCTGCAGGTGATAGAGCAGCACGTTGGTGGCCACGTTGTTGGAGTTCCAGCTGTGGCTCGGGTCGACTTTCTCGTACCGCTCCTTGCCATGCACGCCGACCTTCTGGCGCAGCATCCCGTAGTGCTCCATGTAGTTGACGACCTCGAGCAGCGAGAAGCCCACGACCGCCTGGATCACCAGGTACGGCAGGATGCCCACGCCGAGCCAGGCCACCATCGCGGCCCACAGCACGGCCGACATCAGCCAGGCGTTCAGCACGTCGTTGCCGATCCGGAACGGGTGCCGGTGACGTCGCGCGTACCGGCGCTTCTCCAGTCGCCACGCGCTCCTCAGCGAGCCGAGGACGGTGCGCGGCCAGAACCGGTAGAAGCTCTCCCCCGCCCGGCTGCTGGCCGGGTCCTCCGGCGTTGCGACCCGGACGTGGTGACCGCGGTTGTGCTCGATGTAGAAGTGCCCGTAGAAGCTCTGGGCCAGCGCGATCTTGGACAGCCAGCGCTCGTGGCTCTCCTTCTTGTGGCCGAGCTCGTGCGCGGTGTTGATCCCGATGCCGCCGACGCAGCCGATCGAGACCGCCAGCGCGACCTTGTCGAGCGTCGCCAGGTCACCGGTCGCGATCAGCCGGAACGCGGCGGCGAACCCGGCGTACTGGACCGGCAGGAACAGGTAGGTGATCCAGCGGTAGTACTTGTCCTTCTCCAGCGCCTCGATCACGTCGTCGGGCGGGTTCGAGCGGTCCAGTCCGGTGAACAGGTCGATCACCGGCACGACCCCGAGGATCACGATCGGTCCGATCCAGAACCACACACCCCACCCGGTCAGCGCGTGCAGCCCGAGCGCCACGAAGGCCAGCGACGGCACCACCAGACCGATCAGCCACAGGTACCGCTTCCTGTCCTTCCACTGCTCGGTCGACCCGGCCGGGATGGTCCCGCCGTACGCCTCGACGCTCTCCATGGGGCTCGCCTCCAACAATCCAGCACTTTACAGATCACCCATGACTGTAAAGTTCACTGGACAAGAGGTCAAGGTTTGTAAAGTAGCCAGTGATCAGCCGACATGCGATCTCAGTCCGCTGGGTTGACCTTCAGCCACCGCTGCAACTCGTAGTGGATGCTGTCGGCCTTCTGATTCGCGGACCAGTCGCCGTCTCGGACGGCCGCTCGAAGGCGGAAACGCCAACCCGGGAAGCCGGGCAGGTCGTCGGGCGCACGGAACCAGCAGCGGTCGCAGCACGCCATTCCGCATTCGAGCTCGTCGCCGCAGCCGATGCACGAGCTCATGTAGGCGCCACGTCCCACAATTGCTCACAAGGAACTGGCCGCTCCTTGCCCGTGAGGAGGTCGTCGACCTTCACCTCGAGGCCGAGGAACCGCCGGCTCACCGAGGCCGCGTACCGGTCGGCCAGCGCCGCCTCCGCCGAGTACGTCGCGATCACTTGCTGACCGAACAGCACCCGCACCCTTCGGCGTTGCACAGCGCCGGTGACTCTCTGCAACTGATCCATAACAGGACTGTCTGCGAACCTGCGAGACTTCAGTACTTCTCCGGAGGACACCTGCGGGACGTCCTATGAGATAGAAACGTCCTAGCGGACATCCTGGAGGTGCGGTATGCGCAACGAGCGCTTGCAGGCAACCATGTCGAGGTGTGGCCTTACAGCGCAGGCGCTGGCCGACTCCATCGGCATCGACGCGAAGACCGTCGAACGCTGGATCAGCACTGGCCGGGTGCCGTATGTCCGGACGGCCATTGCCGCAGCGCACGCATTGGAGGAGGATCCAGTGTTTCTCTGGCCGACCCTCCACCGCGGCCGCGCCGCCCGTGCCCTGCCCACCGAAGTCGTTGCGGTGTACGAACAGCGGTCCCACATCTCACCGGCGATGTGGCGGGCATTCTTCGAGAAGGCGACCTCGAAGATCGACATTCTCGTGTACGCGGCGATCCACCTGCACGAGTCGATCAACGGCTTCAACCAGCTATTGACGGATAGGGCACGCAGCGGTTGCAGGGTACGTGTCGCGATCGGCGCGGCGGATTCGCCGAACATCATTGCTCGCGGCAAGGAGGAGACCTACGGCCATGGGATTGAGAGCCGCTGCGAGCTGGCGCTGCTTCACTACAAGCCGCTCGGGACAGTCCCGAACATCGAACTGCGGACGCATGGCACAACGCTCTACAACAGCATCTACCGAGCCGACGAGGAGTTGATGGTCAACACGCATGTGTTCGGCGTCAACGCATATGCCGCGCCGGTGTGGCACCTGCGCAAGACCAGTGCAGACTCGATGGTCGGCTCCTACCAGCAGTCCTTTGAGGTCGTATGGGAACAGGCCACACCGGTAGCCTGACGGCTATGGGCCGGACGGACTATTACGACGACCCCGCAGCCCCGCAACCGAACTCCTTGGTCGTCGCCGGCTCGGCGGTGATCGAGGACGATGACGGCAGGATCTTGCTCGTCCGACGAGCGGACTCGGGCAACTGGTCCTTACCTGGCGGCACCATGGAGCTGGGCGAGTCAATCACGCAGTGCGTCGTCCGCGAGGTTCGCGAGGAGACGGGCCTGGACATCCAGATCACCGGCTTGGTCGGCATCTACACCGACCCGAAACACGTCATCGCCTACGGCAACGGCGAGGTCCGTCAGCAGTTCAACATCTGCTTCACCGCGAGGAGGGCAGGCGGACAACTCACCCGCTCACTGGAGTCGACCGCGATCGAGTATGTCGCGCCCGAGGACCTGGCGCGACTCCATCTCCACCCGACGCAGCGACTCCGGATCATCAATTACCTCGACGGCGGCACGACGCCACACCTCGGCTGACGGCTCATGTCTCGAAGTAGACCTTGAAGGCGCGGTGCTTGAACGGGACGTGCCACTGCTCGGCGATCCGGGGCCGCCGGGCGTGCGGGAGGTGCTGGCGCAGCGCCGCGAGGGCGGCGCGACGGGCGACGGTCCAGCCGCCGGGCAGGCGCGTCTCGATCCACGCGTAGGTGCCGTGGCGGTCGCGCCGTACCGTGATGTTGACCCGAGGCATCGCATCCCCTGCGTCAGCGCCGAAATCCCCTTTCGATCGTTTCAACGCTGCCAGCGATCACCTCGTTACGGAAGGGAACGGGCCGGTCTGTAAGCCGGATCCTGTGGTCGCCTCATGCCGCGACCGGCGGCCATCCATCTAGGGCGGCTGTTGCCAGCCGTCTCCAGCGGCCTACCCGCGAGCTCGGGCGGGCAGCCCTCGAACGCTCGCGCAGGTCGCGGTCTCCCGCGACCCTCTTGGCCTTGCTCCACGTGGGGTTTACCGAGCCTCCGCAGTCACCTGCGGAGCTGGTGGTCTCTTACACCACCGTTTCACCCTCACCCGCACTCCGGTCGTCGCCGACCGGAGCCGCTGGCGGTCTGTTCTCTGTGGCACTGTCCCGCGGGTCACCCCGGGTGGGTGTTACCCATCACGCTGCCCTGTGGAGTCCGGACTTTCCTCGGCGTACGACGGTCCACCGCGGCACGCGCGGCAATTCCGTCGTACGACGCGGCCGCCCGACCGGCCCGTTCACCTCAAGGTTAACGGTGCCGCCGACCCATCCGTTCCGGCGGTGGCTCCGAAGTGCCTTCCGACTCAAAGGTCACGGGGGATGTCAGAAGGAGGGGCACGTCATGAGTGAAGCCACGCGTCGTGGGTTCCTCGTCATCGCGGGCGCGGGCGCCGCGGCGACGATCGGAGCGGTCGCGACCGGGACCGTGGGGGCAGGCCGGGGCAGGCCGGCGCCGCCCGCGGAGCTGTCGGCGGACGACCTCGCGGGCGCGGAGTCGTTCGTCGTCTACGTCAAGGACGTCCGGCGCGGCCGGATGGCGATCATGGTCGGCGAGCGGGAGGTCCTCGTGGAGGACCGGGAGCTCGCCGCCCGGCTGGCCGGCGTGCAGGCCTGAGGGAGGTCAGCCATGTCTTCGCATCGCGAGGCTCCCGAGATCTCCAAGGACCCGGTGGCCGACAACACCGACGTCTACGCGTTCGTGTGCCCCGACCGGCCGGACACGGTGACGCTGATCGCCAACTTCATCCCGTTGCACAAGCCCGACGGCGGTCCGAACTTCTACGAGTTCGGCGACGACGTGCTGTACCAGATCCTGGTCTCGAACCGCGGTGACGCCCGGGCGGACGTCGCGTACCAGTTCCGGTTCCGGACCACGATCCGCAACAAGCAGACGTTCCTGTACAACACCGGTCCGATCACGTCGGTCACCGACACGACCTGGAACCGGCCGCAGTACTACTCGGTGACCAAGGTCGTGCGTGACCAGGACCCGGTGCTCCTGGCGGACGGACTGACGGTGCCGCCGGTCAACATCGGGCCGCGGAGCACGCCGGACTACGCGCACTTCACCGTGCAGGCCGTGCACGGTATCGGGGGTGGCCGGAAGGTGTTCGCCGGCCAGCGCGCGGAGGGCTTCTTCGTCGACCTCGGCAGCATCTTCGACCTGGGCACGCTGCGCCCGTTCCAGAACCTGCACCTGATCCCGTCCGCCGCGGCGGTCGGCGTGAACGGCACGCAGGGGCTGAACGTGCACACCATCGCCCTGCAGGTGCCGATCCGCGAGCTGACCCGCAACGGCACGACGCCCACCGACCCGCTCGACCCGAGGGCCGTGATCGGGGTCTGGGCCACCGCGAGCCGGCGGCGGGTCCGGGTCCTCGACGACGGCGGCGACAGCGAGGAGTACGGGGCCTTCCGGCAGGTGTCACGGCTCGGGAACCCGTTGTTCAACGAGGTGATCGTGCCGATGGCGGCCAAGGACCGCTGGAACGCGCTCGGGCCCGACCAGGATTCCCAGTTCGCCCAGTACGTCGCGAAACCGGAGCTGGCCCGGCTGCTGCCGGTGCTCTACCCGGGCGTGTTCCCGCACCTCGCGTCGTACACGAAGCCGCGCGCCGACCTGACCGCGATCCTGCTCACCGGGATCCCGAAGGGCGTCGTACCGGGGTTCCAGAACTTCACCGGGCCGGTGCTGTCGGACATGCTGCGGCTCAACGTCGCCGTACCGCCGGCATCGTCACCGAACCCGCTCGGCCTGGTCGCGGGCGACGCCGCCGGGTTCCCGAACGGGCGCCGGGTCCTCGACGACGTGGTCACGGTCGAGCTGCGGGCGGTGGCCGGCCTGACCATCCCGCTGGTGGACCCGTCGTACACGCCGGACGGCGCCGCCTCGGCGGTCAAGGACGGTACGACGAACACCAACGCGCCGTATCTCGACCACTTCCCGTACCTCGGCACACCGGCCGGTGGGTACCAGACCACGCCGGGCACCCCGGCAACGTGATAGGCACCGGCATGATGAGCGCGGAGAACCCGCACGCCGGGCAGGGCACGTCCGTCTTGCTGGACATCGGCGACGACGTCGGCGCACTGGTCGTCAAGCTGCCGCGCGAGCTGGAGGGAGCCGAGATCGAGCTCCTCCCGGCCGAGCGCCACCATCACCACCACTACCCGCACGTGGCCGTCGTACCGCGGCGGGCGCCGGACGGCGTGGTGATCCCCTCCGCCGTCTTCTACGAGGTGCCGGGCGGGAGCTACCGGCTCAGGGTCCGGCCGGACGGCCCGGTGCGGTTGACGGCGCGGATCACGGGAGGCGCGGTGACCTACCGAGAGTGGCCCCGCTGAGCCACCCGGCTGGATGAGGGAGGCGCGAACCGAACATCGCCGGCGATGTGGCACATCATCAGCGATGTGCGGTTCGCGTACCTATCCCCCGACCAGCTCGAAGGCGATGGTGCGCTTGGCGACGTCGGCCTCGGCGAGCTTGACCCGCACCCGCCGGCCGAGCGGCAGCGGATGCGATGCGGAGACGCGGCCCTCGACCGCGACGGACGAGATCACGACGATGCCACGCGTCGGGTCCTTGTCGTCGAGGTCGGTGATGACGCCGTCGAACTCGTGGCCGACCTTGTCGTGGACCAGCCCGGCCTCGACCATGTCGACGATCGCGCGGTCGTACGCGTGCGCCTTGCGGTCGTTCTCCTCCATGATTCTGGGGATCCCGTCCATCGACTCGCGGACCCAGTCCGGCACCGGCTGCCCGGCGCACAGCGCGACGCAGATCTCGCCGGCCCAGCGGTCCACCAGCCGGCGCAGCGGCGCGGTCACGTGCGCGTACTCGGACTTCATCGCGGCGTGCACCGGGTTCGGTGGCACCGAGCCGGAGAACGACGTGTAGCCAGCGCCACGGAACAGCACCGTGCAGGCCGCCAGCATCGCCGAGTGCGCGGGCAGCTTCGGGTCCAGCGTGTGGATGAACTGCGCGTAGGTCATGCCGGCGGGCCACGGGATGCCGAGCGCCTTCGCGGTGTTCTCCAGCCGGCGCTGGAAGCCGTCCGAGGACTCCGGCAGGGTGCGCAGGATGCCGATCTCGCCGTACATCATCAGGTGCGCGGCGGCCATCCCGGTCAGCAGTGAGATGTGCGCGTTCCAGTTCTCCACCGGCAGCGGCGCGCGGAACACCAGCGTCCAGCTTCCGTTGCCGGTGACAACCTCCTGCTCGGGGATCGGCAGGTTGACGCCACCGCGCTCGCGCTCCCGGGCCTCGCGCAGCCTGCCGACCTCGCGGAGCAGCCTCAACGACTCCGAGGCGGTGCCGGCGTCCAGGTCCTTCTGCACGCCGGCGTAGTCGAGCTTGGCGCGCGACCGCACGAGTGCTCGTCGTACATCGACCTCGGTGCCCTCGCCGGACGCGTCGACCGTGATCGTCCACAGCAGCGCGGGACGGACCTGGTCCGGCAGCAGCGACGCGGCACCCTCGGACAGCTCGGGCGGATGCAGCGGCGTGCGCTTGTCCGGCGCGTACAGCGTCTCGCCGCGCCGGCGCGCCTCGGCGTCGACCGGGTCACCCGACCGCACGAAGGCCGCGACATCGGCGATCGCGTAGTGCACCGTGTACCCGTCGCCGGCGCGCTCGATGTGGAGCGCCTGGTCCAGGTCCATCGACCCCGGCGGGTCGATCGTGACGAACTCGATGTCGGTGCGGTCCAGCTCCGGCAGCCGCGGGTTCGCCGCCGCCGCGACGGCGGCGGCCACCACGCCGGGCGGGAACGCGGCCGGGACGTCGAGCTCGTCGCGGATCGCCTGCAGCGAGGCGCGGAACTCCTCCGGCACCTCCTCGGCGAAGTGCACCTTCTGCAACGGCACCGCGTTCTCCGTCCGCTCGGGAGGCTCTGACCAGAGTCAGAGTAG
>WNGB01013751.1_pt1 | contig 10872 bp, 9 predicted proteins | sample 5400681 | NCBI WGS metagenome assembly WNGB01 (sample SAMN13153367, study PRJNA577476) | soil metagenome | isolation source: 115 cm soil or saprolite under grassland replicate 2 | place: USA:California | collected 2016-06-15 | reverse complement strand
TCTGCCGGGAGGGCCCAGCTCGCCAGTACGAGCGCCAGGATACTTGGGACGACGACGAACCTGACGAACCTTCGCATGCAATCACCTCCGTCGGCGATGGATGATGCGGGCGAAGAAACCTCCGGACGCCTGTGGTGTCTGAGGAGGGAGGTCCGGGCTCGGCGCATCACCTCCTCCCAAGCTCTGCTGCCGCAAACTGGGACGGCCTGCTGCACGGGTGTGACGAGGGGGAGAGGCCTTCCGGGACGTCAAGGACGACCTCTCCCCCTCGAGCCGTGCGGGTGCGCTAGTCGCCGGTGTATCGGAACAGGTACAGGCCGAAGTCGCGGTCGCTGGCCGGAACAAGCGGCTGCCCGCGGTTGCCAAACTGGATCGGCTCGATCCCCCAGAAGTCGTTACCGCCCTGGTCGATGAAGTGGCCGACCTCACGGATGCTCTTCTTCCCGAACTTGACCACGCGGAAGCCGGCGTCGTAGTAGGAGATGTAGGCCAGGTTCACGTTGGCGCGGGGGTCGGTCTGGACCTCGTGGACGGTGAGGTTCCCAAAGCCGGTCTGGAAGGCCGGGTCCAGCGCCTCGGGCACGGCGTAGGCGTCGATCTCCTGCAGGGTATTGGCGTTCAGGAGATGGACGTAGCCCCAGCCGTCGAACACGCCGCCCTGCGCGAACAGGCGCTCACCCAAGGTGCCCTTGGCGGGCATGTCCAGCGTGTCGCCGCCGCTGTAGGCGGGCGCATCGTTGAACAACTGGTGCAGGGCCCGGTGACCGATACAGGAGCCCGAGGCCTGCCCAAGGACGGGGCTGCCCTGGCCGCCGCAGATGAAGCTGTCGGGCAGCAGCCCGTTGCGGCTGCCCACGTGGCTCTGGCCGACGAACACCATCTTGTAGCCGGCCAGCTCACCGGTCTCGACCTTCTGGGAGAAGAAGCAGACGCCGCGGCTGAACACGATCGCGTCAGCGCCGGTCTGCGCCTGGGTGTGGTTGGCCAGTACCTCGGCGCGGTCGCCGGTGCCGTTGCCGTCCACGTCCTCCGGGCAGCCCGAGCCGCCCCACACCGTCGTCCCCGAGAAGCCGCTGGGGAACTGCTGGGAGAGCGGGACCGTCCAGCCGAACTCGCCGCACGGCGTGACCCCGGCGTTGGGGCCGGTCTCGACGCGGCAGTTGGTTCGGGTCGGGGAGAAGTCCTCGTCGGTCCCCAGGATGAACTGGTTGTTGGAGCTCCACCACGCCTGGTGGCCGTTGCCCTCCGGGAGGGCGAAGCCGGTCAGCGGGTCGGGCGTGGGGTAGTTGGAGTCGTTGAGGAACACGGGGCTGGCAGGGTTGGTCACGTCCAGCAGCACCCAGCCGGCGTCCCAGTAGGAGACGAGCGCGACCCACCTGGTCCCGAGCTTCTTGACCTGGAAGTCGTGGTTGAAGACCGTGTCGCCGTTGGCCAGCGGTGACTGGGCGCCCGGCCAGTCGTTGAAGCCGGTCTCGGAGGCTATGACCGGGGCTGCCGGGTTGGTGATGTCGAGGATGTCGACGTCGGCGACCTCCTGGTTGTCGGCCATCATCACGTACGCCTTGCCGGTTGCCGGTGGGTTCGCGCCGGGCACGTACCAGGCGAACGCGCTGTGGACCGAGTGCACGCCGTTGATGTTGGGCGAGATCGCCGGGGCGGCGTCGCCCACGCCGCCGGCCAGCTTCGCCGGCGCCCGCGGGTTGGTGACGTTCCACAGCGACACCCCGCCCTCAAACGGCGCGCTGGCGTCGCAGGGCTCGTTGTTGTGCACCAGCAGGTCGCCGGTGAACGACGGCGTGGCCATGTGGATGACGTGGACGCCTTCCCCGACGAAGGAGTTGGCGTGCGCCGGGGCGAAGCCGACCTTCGTCGGACTAGCCGGGTTGGCGATGTCGACGATGTGCACACCGGTGCCCTGCGCGCCCGGCCGTCCCGCGCACTCGGGGCTGAAGGCGGCCAGGTAGGCGAAGTGGCCGAACGCGCCGACGTCAGCGATGCCGCCGGTGACGTTGGTCAGCCGCAGCTTGCCGACCAGCTCGACGTTGGCGCTGGAGGGCGGAAGGTGGCCGCCTGGGCCGCCGTGCTGGTCGTCGCCGGCGGGCGGCGGCCCATCGGCGGGGTCATGGCCGCGGGCGTGGTCGGGAACCGACGCGCCCGCGGCGCCGGCCCACAGCACAAGGGTGAGCGCGACCGCCGGTAAGAGGAAGCTTCTACGGGACGACATTGTCCTCCCCTCCTCTCCGGGGACCCGATCACGGGACCCCTCTCAAAAGCGGGGCAGAAATCTACGTTTCGGAAGATGCCGCGTCAATACCAAAAGTCGCAAATCGTCCCTGTCATCCTCGATCCTGTCCGACCTTGCCCCTTGAGATCATCTCCCGGGACGTGGAGGTTCCATTTTGGGGAGGACAGGTGATTGCGAGCCGGTTTGCCATGTTTGCGTAGCTCAGCTTCCGGGTATAGCGCCTCGACCTGCCCATCTGCCTCCTGCCTCCAGCCACCCGTTGTCCGCCAACCGCTCCAAGGTTCCGTAACCGCCGGTCGGGCCGCCCAGCCCGCCGGTACCGCCATGCGTGCACCACACGCACAGCGCCTGGGACGGCCAACCGAGTGGGATCACAGCAACTCCTGCCCCCGGCCCGGTCACCATGCGTACCGGGTCTAGGTCCTCGTGGCCCGCCACCCGTATGTCGACGGTGTGATCGTTGGACCCACAAGGAGGTGGGTGGATGCGATCTCCGCTCCGATGGACGGTGCTGCTGGCGACCCTTGCGCTGATGCTCGGCGCCGCGCTGCCCGCATCGGCCGACCACGCAACCCGGCCGCACACCCCAAACATCCAGGCGCTGGGCCACAGCCCCCAGCCCGGCTCATTCCTGGTCCCGGACGGGCAGCGCACCGTCAACTCCGACATCGCGTTCTGGGACAACCTGGCCTTCAACGGCAACTACGACGGCTTCCGGATCGTCGACATCACCGAGCCGGGCGACCCGCAGCTGGTCTCCTGGACGCACTGCAACGGCGACCAGGGCGACATCGCGGTCTGGCAGAACCTGCTGGTCCGGTCCTGGAACACCAAGCGGGCCGAGGCCCGCGACTGCGACGGGCAGACGGTGCCCGTCGGCTTCGAGGGCGTCCATGTCTTTGACATCAGCAACCCCGCCGATCCCGTGCTGGTCGCCTCGCTGGCGCTGCCGTGCGGGTCGCATACGCTGACCGTGGCCGGCATCTCCCAGGGCCGCCTGGTCGTCTACAGCAACAACTCCAGCAGCTCCGGCTGCGTGGACGGCACCCCGGCAAACGACAACCCCGTCGGCGACTTCATGGACGTCATCGCGGTGCCGCTGGCCGACCCGGCGGGCGCCAGCCTCATCAACCGTGCGCAGCTTGCCGGACCGGCCGACCCGACCGTGCGTAGCGGCTGCCACGACGCCGGCGTGATCCGCGGCGGCGTCAACCTGGCCGTCTGCGCCAGCGCCGACACCACCAACGTGTTCAGCATCGGCGCGCCGCGGGGCGGCTCGATCGAGGATCCGCTGTTGCTGTACACGATCCAGGAGCCCGGTGTGGACGGCCACCGGGGCCGCTGGCACTCCGCGACGTTGACCTGGGACGGCCAAGTGATCGTCCTCGGCTGGGAGCCCGGCGGCGGTGCCGCGCCCGAATGCGAGGCCACCGACCCGCCGGTCACCAAGAGCATGTTCTTCTACGACGCCGCCAGCGGTGCCAAGCTGGGCCAGTGGACCCTGCCGCGCCCGCAGTCCTCGACGGAGAACTGCACGATCCACAACTACAACGTGGTGCCGCTGCGCAGCGGCCGGTATGTGGCGGTCAGCGGCAACTACCAGGCCGGCACCTGGGTCACCGACTTCACCGACCCGGCCAACCCGACCACGGTGGCCTGGTCGGACCCGCCGCCGCTGACGCCCACCCAGCTCGGCGGCGCCTGGTCCTCCTACTGGTACAACAACTTCGCCTACGAGTCGGAGATCACCAAGGGCCTCAACGTCTTGCGGGTCAGCGACCCGCGCCTGGCCGGCGCCCGCATCCTCGACCACCTCAACCCCCAAACCCAAGAGTTCACCATCGGCTGAGCCAGACGATCGCAGGCGTGGGGCGGGCGAACCGTCGCCCACCCCCACGCCTCGCGCCCGCCGGAGGAAGGGATCGTCTCCTCAACAAGGGCTCACCCACCTGCTTCCCCAAGATCGAGGGATGTGACCTGGGAGGGAGTCAATGAAGCGCGGTCTTCTTGTGGCGGCGGCCTGCTTGGCGCTCATGCTCGCGACCGCCACCGCGCGCGGCGACGTCGGTGTGGGGCCTGGAGGGGGCACGCCGGGCACGTCGCGCAACTTCACGCTGGTCGGCCACAACCCGCTCTTTGACCGCGGGATGAACGCCGCGCCGGCGATCTTCGACCACTTCGTCTATATCGGGAACCGCACCGACGGCTCCAACTCGTGCGGGGACTTCAATGCCACCGGGCCCGTCGCACCGGTGCTCCCGCCGACCAACCCAGACGGGACCTGCACCCACGTCCACCCGGGCATCCTTGTCGTGGACATCGCCAATCCGGGGAACCCAACCGTTGCCGGTGAGTTCGCAGGCGAGTTCGTGACCGGCGCCAACGTCGGGCAGACCTCACGGGAGCTGCGCGTGTGGCCGGCGCAGCAGCTGCTGATGGTGATGTACTTCCGCTGCAGCCGGATCATCCACGCGTGCCCGCGGTCGGCCCAGCGGTTCAGCATCCGGTTCTTCGACCTGGCCGCCAACCCGCTGAACCCGCCGCTGGTCGCGACGTACGTGCCGTCGCGGCTGCCGCATGAGATGTACCTGTGGATCGACCCGGAGGATCCGGGCCGGGCGCTGCTGTGGCTGTCGACCCCGACGGTCTCGGCCAACCCGGACGTGTCGAACCTGATCGTCACCGACATCAGCAGGGCGCGGCAGGGGAGCTTCACCGAGATCGCCAGAGGCAACTGGAACCAGTTGTTCCCCGGCGCCGCCGACCCGGCCAACTACGACTTCGACCTTGCGCTGCACTCGATGGCGCCGTCGGTGGACGGGACGCGGACCTACCTTGCCTACCTGCGCGGCGGCTTCGGCGTCCTGGACACCAGCAAGGTGGCCAACAACCAGATCCCCGCTGGTGTGGTCGAGTCGCTGAACGACGACCTGCTGACCCCGGCCCCGTTGCCGACCTGGGGCACCGGCCCACGATGCCCCGGCCACACCGCGGCGGGCTGCGCCGAGAGCCACTCGGCGCTGCCGTTCCCTGGGCGCCCGTTCGCGCTGACGATCGACGAGGTCTACGGGACCTTCACGGCGCCGTCGTTCGGCTGGCCGTGGGGCTGGGCGCGCACCTGGAACGTCGCCCAACCCAGGCGGCCGCACATCCTCGGCGAGTACAAGATCTTCCAGAACACCCAGCCCTTCCAGGGCAGCCCCGGCGACGACCCCGCCACCGAGCAGTTCACCAGCTACTCCTCGCACAACCCGACGCTGACACGGAACCTCGCCTTGGACTCGTGGCATTCGGGCGGCGAGCAGGCCATCGACGTCTCCGACCCCGGCCAGCCGACCCAGGCCGGCTGGTTCTCACCGACGCCGCTTGCGTCGGTGGCGATCGAGGACCCAGCGCTCAGCCGCGGGCCGAACAAGGTCGTCATGTGGAGCTACCCGATCATGAGGGACGGGCTCATCTACGTCGCCGACATCCGCAACGGGCTCTACGTGCTCCGCTACACCGGGCCACACGCCGGCGAGGTCGACAGCCTCAGCTTCCTGGAGGGCAACTCCAACCTCGGGGACGCCACGCGGATCGACAGAAGCGCCGGACCGTAACCCACAATGCAAGCTAGGCCAGCCATGGCGACGGCGAACTGCCAAAGGTAACGCAGCGCACCTGCGGGGCACGCCCTTCAGCCTTGCCTCAGGTAGCTGGGTCGCCGCCAGTGACCGTGAAGCTCGCCTCGAACGGTGACGCCGGCCCTGTGACAGGGCCGGCGTCGGTCATGTTGCTTGGTGGGTGGGGCTAGTCGCCGGTGTAGCGGAACAGGTACAGACCGAAGTTCGCGGTCGCTGGCGGGAACCAGCGGCTGCCCGCGGTTGCCTGGCCGGATCGGCTTGATCCCCCAGAAGTCGTTGTCGCCCTGGTCGATGAAAGACTCCAAGCCCGCCAGGAACCACCAAGCCGCCCAGCGCCACCACCTGGGAGGATGCAGGTGATCGGGACGGCGGCCCGGGCGCCCAAAGCGCCCGGGCCGCGTCGGTGTCTTAGCCCCGCACAGGGCCCTGGAAGGGCTCCTGCGTCAGCGGGTCATGTAGTGAGCCTCCTCCTCCTCCTCCTCCTACTGTGCGAACGCCTGGAACTCGGCCGCCCGGACATTCCTCGCCTGTGGGCTGGCGGTGGCGCAGTCGGTATTGGCCCGCGGGTCGTTGTCCTGCTCGCCGGCGTAGTCCGGTGCGCCGGTGCACTGGTTGGTCATTACCTCAAAGCGCAGGTGGGTGGCCTTGGTGGGTGGGATGTCGAACGACCCGATGATGAGCTCTGGTGCCCGTGGCCGTGGCGCGATCGACGGGAACGCGTCGGCGGGACTGGTGAAGACCGGCATGAAGTCGGCGGTGCCACTACAGTCGACCGCGCCCTTGGCCTCGCAGGCGAGGACCCGGAACTGCCGCAGAGCCGAGAACCGGCTCTGCGCGCCGGGGTCGGGGTCGCCCGTGATGGGCGGCCGGAGCATCGCGCTCACCTGGATGCGACGCACCTGCTGTGCGCCGCCGGCCAGGTCCACGGTGACCTGCCTGCCGGCGACCGGGCTGCCGAGCGACGCCCAGTTGGTGGCCTCGTTGTCGCGCGCGCCCGACCGGGTGACGGTCTGGCATCGCTGCGGGCAGCCGCTGGCACCCTGGGCTGCGACCCTGGAAGGCCTTGACCGCCGCAGCGCGGTCGTGGTGCTCAAACCAAGACGCTTGCCGACACCGCCGCTCTCACCGCAGCACCGTTGCGGCTGTCCCCCGGGGCTGCACGGGGCCTACACACAACTGGTGGTTGCTTGGGTCCATCCTGACGGCGGAGGCTGCCAGTTGGGGCCGTGTCCGTGGAGCAGCCGACTGGCCCCGCTGGCAGTTGGCCCACCGCCGCTGCCGGCCTCGGTGGGGAGTAAGGGTGTTGCGCTGCGGGTTCTGCGGGTCGCTCAGCGGACCGTTTGTGGAGACGGACTGGCTGTTTCGGGTCTGCATGTGCACCGCCTGCCAGGCCGGTCCCGCCGCAGTTCGACCCGCCACCGCGCGCCGACAGGACCCAGCACGATCAGCCGCGCGCCCCGCCTCAGGACGGCCTGGTGGTTTGGGTGGCCTGACCAAGCCGAGCACGGTCGTGCCGGTCACCAGCACACGCCCAGCCGCCGCTGACGCCCCGACCTCAGAAGCTGCGGTTGGCTCCGTACGACACGGCGGGCCAGCGGACAAGGAACGCTCGCGCCCGGTCCACGAGCTGCTGCTCGATCGCGGGCCGCTCCGGGATCGCCTGCTGCCACCGGTGCCCATCCGCAGCAATCTCGGCCAGCGCCGCTAGCAGCCCGGCATCGTCGGTCCTGGACGACACCGTCGACAGCGCACCGACGCCCTGGAGCACACCGACCGCACCCGCCGCGATCGCCTCCGCCCACAGCGCCGCCTCCCGCGCCGGCGGCAGCGTCGCCATCGGGCGGCAGCCCAGCTCTTGTAGCGCCCGGTCGGCCAGGGCAGCCGCCCGGTGCATGCGGTCAGGCGTGAGGCCGGCGAGCACCCGAAGCGACGGCGTGTCAAGCCCCGCGATCAGCGCGGCCGCCGCGGTCTCGGGCAGCCGCTCCCCGGCCAGGTGGCCCAACTCCCACTTGGCCTGCGCCTGCGGACACCTCACCGCATCCCTCCCTCGCCTACCTACTAGATCGACCAAGCCGCCGCCCACTAAAGCCCACAGCCCTCCGGAAGGGGAGCCGCGCCGCCTGCTGCGCCTGACGCGATCGACACCGCCACCGCGAGCTCGGCGGCGGCTCGCGCCGTCCTCGGCGGCAGTCCGCACCTGCTCTGGATGCCACCCAGGGGCGACAGCCCGCCCAGGCGACGGTGCGGGAGCGTGTGCGTCGGGTCGGGCCTGGCCCGCCGCTAGCAGAAAGGTGGGCACGCTGCGGTTCACCGGCCCGGCCGGCGCACCCCGGCCAGCGCTGCGACCAGCACCGGCGCTGCGACCAGCACCGGCACCCACCTCGGCGCGACCAGGCCACCACGACCGACCGCCTGCCCGGAGCCGAGCGGGAATTGGCCTCCGGCTCCCCAAGTGGATAGGTTCGGCCATACCCGACCGATCGGAGGTGACCATGACCATCTCCGTCAACGCGCAAGTCGCCGGGCACAAGGTCACCGTCAGGCCCGCACCACCAACCGACACCGGCCAACGCCGCGCCAGTTGCGAATGCGGCTGGAACTCTCGGATCGGCAGCACCGAGCAGGTCATGCCCGAAATACGAACCCACCTGGACACGGCCATACGAGCCACCCAGACGCACGCGGGACAGCCGACCAAGCCTCACCCCAGGCGATTGCGGCCCTGACGCTCGCGTCACCCGACGCCACCCGCGCCGGCACGCGACCTCAGCCGCCAGGGTGACAAGCAGTTACCCACAAAGGGCCCCGGGGTGACATCCCATCCGGCCCGATCCCGAAGCGCGCGACCGCAGGTCCCTAGGTCAGGACCACCAGCAGGCAGCCCGCGGCCAAGCGGGACCGCCGCCTCCGCGAGCCTTACGCCGCAGCAGGCAACCCTGACCGCGTTGAGGTTGGCGCCGTCGCCGCAAGCCGAGCAACCAGCACGGCGAAGGTCACGCGATGCCTGACCGTGGCGGCCCCGCCGAGCTTGCCGCCCCACCGGCCACGCGCCGATACTGACCCGGCAGGGCAACGCGCACGTCCGCTTCCCGGCCGTGCCGTTGCCGAGACACCCAGACCCCGTGCCTCGCCCGACCAGGACGCCCATGACCGCCACGCTCCTCGACCTGCACGTCACCTCCTCGGGTGGCTACACCCTGGTAGAGGTTGCCGGCGAGATCGACGCTGCCAGCGCGCCGGAGTTGCGCAAGTGCCTGCACCAGAGGATCGACGCCGGCAGCCGACAGCTCGTGGTTGACCTTCGCCAGGTCAGCTTCATCGATTCGATGGGCCTTGGCGTGCTGCTGGGCGCCAAGCGGCGCCTGCGTGGACACGGCCCCGACGGTGGCATCCAACTGGTCTGCGCCGACGGGCTGGTCTTGCGCATCCTTCGCGTCAGCGGCCTGGACGGCGTGTTCCCCCTGCATGCCACCTTGACCGACGCCCTCGGCGGCGATTCCGGCCAGGCCGACGACCCATCCGGCCAGCGCGACGGTCGCTCCGAGCCTGAGCATGCCTGACGGGCGCACCGACATGGCGCCATCGGCGTCACTGCCGATCCTAATGGTCCTGCCATGGGCACAGCCTTGCTCGCCAGAAAGTGGGCCCTATAACTGTGGCGCTTACGGTGCTGTGCGAGCTGCAAAGACGCGGCCTAGCACGGCGCTGGTCCTCCGATCCATGGTATCCATCCATGGTATCCATGGTAAGGATGAGGCCACTTCAGCCCCTCGGCGCCGCGGCGCATCGTGTGTCGGTCCGCCTTCGCGCGTGGCCCCCTCGGGGGAGTGGTGCGGCCGCGCCGGGTGGTGCGCTTCGCGCGATTGATCCATCGGCGCGGCCGCGATCTTGGCGTGCCTTCGGTCCGCGCCGCCTTCGGCGGCAGTCTCAAGCCTGCCCTGGTTGCCACGCCGGGTGGTCTCGCAGCGCATCGCATTCCTCGGCCATGCCCACGCCGGCATTCTTTGCAGTCCCTTAACACCGCAGGCGCCAGCCTCGCTTGTAGAGTTCCCTGTGGTGTGCCGGGAAGACTGGTCGGCGGCCTGCAACTACAAGGGCAGGAGCCGTCCATGCTGGCAGCAGCGCATCGGATCCTACGGATCATCACCCACCCTCCGTATGCCACCGAGCAGGACGGCACGATCGGCACGCTGCCCAGCATGCGGCGGCGGCGGACCTGGGCCCAGGCGGTGCATCGGCTCCTGGACGCGGCCAACCGCTGCTACACCTCCCGGTGGCAACTCCCACACCCGTACTGGGACGTCCCGCCGCGCACCCGCCGCGAGGTCATCTGGGCCTGCCAGCCTGCGCTGCTGGCGATCGCGGGGGCACTCTCCGATGAGCAGCAGCCGATCTCGGCTGTCGCTCTGCGGCAACTCAAGCGGTTTCTATGCGACCCGAGCGTGTCACCGCTGTTCGGCGACGACCCTGAGGCAGCTCGTCGGGCCGCCCAGCAGCTCCAGTACAGCTTCACCGGCCATCCAGAACCGTGATCGACACAGCCATGGCTACGCCACGCCGCCTTGGAGGTCGTGATGCACGCCATCGTGGTGGGGTTTGATGACACCGGGCCGGCCCGGCGTGCGTTGCAGCGGGCTGCGTGGCTAGCCGAGGTCGCCTGCGCCAAGCTGCTGGTGGTTAGCGTCGTCCCGCTACTGGTTGGAGCCGGGCGCAGCGCTGGCCCGTTCGACTCCACCGACCCGCCAGAGCGCCACCGCGCCCAGCTTGACGCCGCCCGGGAGGCGCTGCATGCCCGGGGCGTGTCGGCCGAGTTCATCCTTGGGGTTGGGGAGCCTGCCTGGGTGATCGTTGAGCTAGCCGAGCAGCGCGGCGCGGAGCTGATCGTGCTCGGCAGCCGCCAGCTCCGCCTGATCGAGCGGCTGTTCGGCCAGAGCGTCACCCGCCAGGTTGCCGGGCAGACCCGCTGTGACGTGCTCATCGTCCACTAGACCAAGTAGATCAAGC